>WBZQ01000033.1_pt1 | contig 164460 bp, 161 predicted proteins | sample 5204251 | NCBI WGS metagenome assembly WBZQ01 (sample SAMN12412402, study PRJNA552823) | activated sludge metagenome | isolation source: activated sludge from nitrification reactor of wastewater treatment plant... | place: USA: Virginia | collected 2017-09 | reverse complement strand
CACCGATCCCTGGAATCAGTCCAAGCAACGGGTCCAATCCAATCGACCATGATGTCCCAGGAATTCTGATCGACGTATCCATCACCTTAGCCAGGATATCCGCGATCGCAAGCAGATGCTCCCGCGCTTCATCACGCGGCAGTACTGTGGCCCGAGGTCCTGACTCTCTATCGTATGCTGGGCTGAATTCCATGTGAGAACCTGCCTGACTCCGTTAAGGTTCGCTTTGTCGGAAAATTTAGCAAATGGTTCCTCAACGTTTCCGTCGCTAGAAAAATGAAATGCCAGCCACTTTCACAGGTCGGCTGGAACAGACAGCTGACATTCATATCGAAGCATATACTAAGCGAACACCATGGGAAAGCGGTGACACATCCGATCGGATCGTCTACCAAAGATTGAAACTTTGCCATAGCAGCAAGATCCGTTTTTCGTGCCGCGATCCAGCCTCTGGCAGCCGAGAAATGACTTCTTCACAAAAGATTTCGGCTCTAAGAACCGTCCAAGTCTCACCGTTCGCATCAGTTGCTGTACAAAGATGCATTGAGATCATTCATAGGATCGACGTTAAACGCAATTAGTCGCTTGCGAGTGGCGGCAGCAGATTGGGTCGCAGCACGAGCCCTGGATGGGTCGCTTAGTCCTTCGTGCAGGAGTTTGCATCGAAGCGCGTAAAGACCAACAGCGTCTATATCGTGCTTGGCATACTCTGGAAACCTGGGTACGAACCATTTTCTACCCACTCAACATAGCGCGCTTGAGACCCTGCACCCGGTGCATCCACAGCACCAGCTATATCGGGAACGATTAGGGCTGTTACGACCGCAGGGAAACAATGCCCCTGCTGTGAAGCTCTTTCGATGGCGTCTAAAATGAAATCCATACTCCCTCCCTCGCATCAGGTCCTTCAAGCCTGTGGGCTACTATGTTAGGTCTGCGTTCCAGGCAGGGTATGCAGAGAGTGGCTCTAGGAACGCGTGTCATTCTTGCGCCTGGGAAATCCTTCGTCAACGCCCCAGGTGCCTTTTCTTTGTTCATTGGCTGACCAGCATAGTCGATGCTATGCCGCTTAGCACCGAACCTGGCTAAGACTACACCGTAGTCCACCTCTTTGCTCCCCACGCATGTCTCCGCTATAATCCTTCACTCCTCGGGAAACCTATGGCTACCGTGACGACTGAATATAAAGACCGCCTTCGCCAGTTGGCCGAACTGATGCTCGCCGTGTCGGGTGAATCCGTCACGATGATGAAGCGCAATGCCCCGGAACAGGCGCTGAAGCTCAAACGCCAGGATGAGTGGGGCATCTACCTGGAATTTCTCAAGATCATGTTCAACCTCACCGACCGCCTGGTGGCCCTGCACATTCCGTTGAAGGATCAGCTGGAATTCATGAACGGGCTCGAAGACGCGGTGACGCAACAGTTGAAGCAGGCGCTGGAACCGGCCTTCGGCAACAATGCCGATCAGATGGAAATCGTGATGACGATTGGCACCACCGTGGCGGAAAGCCGGCAGACTTACGAGCACTACAAATTCCTGATCACCGAAGACTCCAAGACCAAGACCGAGATGTTCCGTGACTTCGGCGAGAAAGTGGCCGACGCACTCGGTGCACCAGGCAACCCGCAGCTCAATGCCGCCGCGTCACTCTGTGCCAGCGCCGTTGTCCCGGCGCTCAGCGCCGTGCTCCAAGGACAGGCTCCGCCTGCTCAGGATGCTGCACAGCTGCAATCCCCCGCAACCGGGCGCTCGACCGAACAGAAACCATCAACCGGCCAAGAGATCAAACTCGTCAGCTTGATGTCGAGCGTGTCGGGTGAAGAAGTCGAGACCCGCTGGGGACTCCACCCTCGATTCCGAGACGATCTCACGCTGTCCGAGCTTCAACAACTCACCAAGCTCTTGAACCGTGTCGCAAAAATCCTTGGCGAACGGTATGCCGCCGTGGCATTCTCTAAAGAGTGGGCCACGTGGCATAAGGCCGGACACGCCTAGCTCTCACCGGCAGTCGCCCAATATTCGCTCATCACGCATTGCTCGCCCTTGACCAAAGGAGTGTTTGTGGATTCTGCAAATTCGACGAAGAGTTCTCTCCCTCAAAACCTGAATCGTCTGCCCGAACTGGCACGGAATCTCTGGTGGAGCTGGACCCTGGAAGCTCGCCAGCTGTTTGAAACCATCGATCCAACCCTGTGGTTCCTGACCAACCATAATCCGGTCAAACTCCTCGCCGATATTCAGCCTGACCGACTGACGCGCCTGGCTGAGGATCCCTCGTTTCTTCGCCAATACTCAGCCGTCTTCCGCCTGTTTGATGAATATCTGGCCAATAAGAAAAGTTGGGCCGGCACTCACCATGCCGACTTAACAAAGAAGACCATCGCCTACTTCTCGGCTGAGTTTGGGCTGCACGCCTCCGTGCCGATTTATAGCGGCGGGTTAGGAATCTTGGCCGGAGACCATTGTAAAGAAGCGAGCGATCTTGGATTACCGTTTGTCGGCGTTGGATTCATGTACCCGCAGGGCTATTTCCGTCAGCGCATTACACCCGAGGGCTGGCAAGAAGCAGCCTACGCTCCTTTTAACCGCGATGAGTCGCCGATACAGTTGGCCCAGACTCCGTCCGGTGAATCCTGTCGGTTTACCGTCGACATGGGAAGCCGGCGCGTGACCGCTGCCGTCTGGAAGCTGTTAGTAGGCAGGATCACGCTGTTTCTCATCGATACGGATGTGCCCGAGAACAGCCCCGAAGACCGCGCCCTCTCCGCTCGACTCTATGGCGGTGATCAGGAAATGCGGATCTGCCAGGAAATCCTGCTAGGAATCGGCGGCGTGCGCATGTTGCGCTCGCTCGGGATCTCGCCATCCGTGTGGCATGCCAATGAAGGACATTCGGCCTTTCTGACCTTGGAGCGGGTACGCGAGTTCGTTCAGAGGGGTTCGTCTCACGCAGAAGCTTGTGAGTTGGTCCGTCAGAGTACCGTCTTCACCACACACACACCGGTCCCTGCCGGGCATGATGTCTTCCCGCACCATTTGATGGACCGCTACTTTGCCGGATACTGGGAACAACTTGGCCTTTCACGCGACGAATTTCTCCGCCTGGGCGATACTCCGGAATCGCACGGTGGATTTAACATGACCGCATTGGTCATGCGCCTCTCCGCCCATGTCAACGGCGTCAGCCGGGAGCATGGCCGCGTCACACGCGAGATGTGGCAACACTTCTGGCCTGGATTGCCGATTGATCAGATCCCCATCCGGAGCGTCACTAACGGCATTCATGCGCCGACCTGGATCTCACCGGAGCTCCACCATCTCTACAGCAAGTCACTCAGCCCGACCTGGACACAGACCTGCGACGATCCCGCCATGTGGCAACGAGTCATGGATGTTCCTGACCATGAACTCTGGGCGGTTCGCCAAACGATGAAGCGGAAACTGATGGGCTTTATCCGCGACCGAGCCAGATCTGGCTGGATGCATGGACATCTCCAACCCTCACAAGTACTCACACGCGGAACGCTCATGGACCCTGAAGCCCTGACAATTGGGTTTGCCAGGCGGTTCGCAACCTACAAACGCGCCACCCTGCTTTTCCGCGATCTGGAACGGCTCAAAGTACTGCTCCAAGACCGATGGCGGCCGGTCCAACTGATTTTCGCCGGCAAGGCCCACCCAGCCGATGAGCCGGGCCGGTACTTCATCCATGAAGTGCTGTCGTTCTGCCACGATCATAAGCTCGGCGGTCGCGTCGCGTTCCTTGAAGATTACGAAATGCATATGGCAAAGTACCTTGTGCAAGGCGTCGACATTTGGTTGAACACGCCTCGATTTCCTTTGGAAGCCAGCGGCACCAGCGGCATGAAGGCCGCTCTGAACGGCGTGTTGAACCTGAGTGTCCTGGACGGATGGTGGGTTGAAGGCTACAACGGAGCCAATGGCTGGGGCATCCAACCGTTGAGCGAACAGGCAGACACGCAGGCCCAAGATCATCACGATGGGGAACAGCTCTATCGCCTGCTGGAACAAGAAGTCGTTCCACTGTTCTATCAGCGAGATCGTGACGGAATCCCTCGTGGCTGGCTGCAAATGGTGAAGGAATGTATTCGCACCACCGCGCCCCAGTTCTGCACCACGCGGATGTTGAAAGATTACGTCAGCCTGATGTACCGCGCCGCCACTGTGCGCATGCCTGCGACGTGGTAATTGGGTTCGAACGATCGAACCGGAGTCTGTTGCACACGAGATCTCCTCAGCCAACTACCGTTGCGATTGTTGGGCTGATTGCGTTTCTTGTTGGGCCACCTGTCGTTGCGGCCACCGCAGAGACACCTGCGTCTATTGAATCCAAGGCCACCACCCTCTTCAAGGCGGGGGATTATCCGGAAGTTACAGCGCTCTACCGAAGTCTTCCGCCAGACGCGACGCCTCCCAAAGAATTCCTCCGTCTCGCCCTGCAGAGCTACGTCCGCCTTGGACGAACAGACGAGGCTCTCTCCATTTATTCCAAGCTGACCCAGCCGGGGCAATCTCACGATGCGACGCTGCTTCGCCCCTTGGCTCTCGGCATGATCACCAGCCACGTACGAGACCGCAACGAACATGTTCGGATCGCCGCGTTCTCAGCCCTCGCGGAGTTGGGACTACAGGAGACCGCGGCCATTCTGGAAGATGGATTGCTGGATTCATCCGTCGTCGTGCGTGCACGGGCCGCCGAGGCGATCGGGAAAGCCGGCCTCGGAATGACATCCGGCGCCTTGCGCCGCGCGTTACGAGATGCCATGCCGACCGTCCGCATCGCTGCGATGACCGCCCTCGGCGATGCGACCGCCACCGATGTTCGGCAACGATTGATTGACGTGGCTCGTACCGAGGATGGCCCTGAGTCCATTTTTGCTTCCGCAGCCTTGGTCAAGCTTGGCCATTCCGAACAGCTGGCTGAGATTACCAGTGCCGCAACGTTACCGGACGCTGAATCCCGGATGGCGGCATTGGGTGTCTTGGGACGCCTCAAACGCCCGGCAAGCCTCGCCGTCCTTGCGCAAGCCGTCTATGATCCCGATCCATCAGTCCGTGCCTTTGCGGCCGGTGCGCTGGGGGAATTTGGATCCCCCGATGGCGCAGCCCCGCTGACACATGCCATTGGAGACGAGAGCGCGATGATCCGCGCTGTCGCAGCCGCAAGCCTGGGGAGACTCGGCATCAAGGATACCCGACCGCTGCTCCTGGCACTGACTCGCGACCCCGACGCACACGTCCGTGCCAATGCCGCAGAGGGATTACTACGCCTCGGTGATGCCTCAGCCATCGTCTTGGCGGCTGAGTTGGCCCGACATCCTGATCCATCCATTCGTGGTACGGCAGCCCAAGCCTTGAGCGCTTCACCGGATGAGCAGGCGCTCACACTATTGCAATCGCTTCTATCAGACCAACAGCCGCTCCCTCGACTGTCGGCGGCCAAGGCATTGCGAAAAAGCAACGACAGAGCCATCCCTATTTTGGTACAAGGATTACGTGACACCGACGAGGCGGTACGTATTGCGGCGGCGAACAGCCTCCTCCAGCAATTGGCCAAGCGCCCTGCATCAAAACGGCGCCGCTAACCCAGGACCACTATGGCCAAATTTCTCGCAGTCTTGTTGCTTCTAGTCGGCGCGTTCGGGGCAGGCTATTACGTTGGACAACGGCCCGTCGGCACATTGCAGCAGTCCGTCTCCGACCTCCAGCACTCGCTGAAAGAGGTGTCAAAAAACGTGATGGATACCACGCTCGGAATCGAACGCGATCTCCGTCGCCGTCAGGGGCTCGTCGAAGCCAAGTCTCGCTTCATACAAGCCAAGGTGTACGTGATCGACCAAAAGTATAGCGAGGCAGCGAAGGAACTCGCGGCAGTGATCGCGGCGATAGAAGCCGCGGCGAAGGGTGCAACGGTCGATGACACCACAGCGGCGCTGCATCACGTAATCGATTCGCTGCGGGACATTCAATTGGAACTGACGACGGGAAAACAGGTCTCGTTCAAGAAATTGGATGAGCTGCAACAACGAATGGATCAACAGCTGAACAAATAGCTCAGGCGTTGGCTGGTTCAGAAGTCGACTGCTTCTTCCACTTCGCCAAAATCCGCTCGACCCGCATTTTCACGACCATATCGGAGTCTTTGAGCAACGGTTTGATCGCCTCACGCCCACGATCGTCGCCGATTGACTCCAATGCCGCGGCTGCAGTCAAGCGTGTAAACCAGTCCTTGTCACCAAGCATTTGGATGAGAGGATCGATGGCCTCGTTGCTTTTGATCCGTCCCAATGCGAGGACGGCGCATTTCCGAACGTTCTCATCCTTATCACGAAGCGCGGGGATGAGCTTCTCGACGGAGGGCGCACCCAATGCGACCAAGGCATCGATCGCATCGTCCTTAAACTCATCGTTCCGCAGCTGAAGCATTAAGGGGTCCAGCACCCGCTCGTCACGTATTTTTCCTAGGGCTGCGATGGCGTACTTGCGAACCTCCCAGTCACGGAGGAGCTTGAGCAGCGTCTCAACCGCAGGAGGTCCCACCTGGCCCATCGCTTCGATGGCGACTTCACGAACCTGCCAATCCCCATCACGCAACGCTCGGGCCAACGGTTCAACACACCGCTCGTCCCCCATCTCCCCTAGCGTAATAACGGCTTCTCGCCGGACCACCCAGTCAGGGTCAGCCAATAGATCAATCTGGATATCGATCTCGTCCTTGACCTGCTCTTCTTCAAGCGCAACCATGCCTGAACCAGCCGTTTGCGGCTCGACGGTAACAGACCCAGTCGGTACGTCCTCAGCCATGGCCTCGCCGGACGGCTCGTCTCCAGTTTTCTGGTTGAGGGGATTGATATCTGCAGGGAAGCGGTCGATCTTAGAGTCCATAGAATCAGTCAACCTCTGACAAGATACCTTGCTGCGAGAGAGATTATGCCGAAACGGCGGCTTTGCTGCCGGCTGCCCGTTTTTTCCGCTGCGCGAGGGCCCGCCGCTTACGCTGCTCCCGCTTCAATCTTTTCTTCAAAGAGCGGACGGCGGCATCCCCTTCCGGATTACTGTGATTGGTCGTCTTTGTGGCAATCTTCTTCTTTAATTTTACTTCATCCGATTCTTGCGCGCGCTTCTTGGCCATCGAATCATGCCTCCCCTTAATATTCACTCATATGATGGTCTTCGGCTGATGGAAAGTGTGCAGTCTAGTGGAGAGCTTTACATACTGTCAACCGGAATGGGCCCATACCGCGTTCCCGAAATGAGCCTGTGTTACTTGAGAAGGGCGGCCCCCAAAGTTCCGCCTCTTCCTGAGCACCTGCTGACATTCCGTTAGCGAGACAAGCCGAAGCATTCCGAAGGGACCAATCTCCGGGCCCTCAGCTAACAACTAACGAAGCAACCGGAATCTGGATTGGATCTACCACGGATAACATGGCAAGAGCCCACCGGTTCCTCCTCGCAATCCAGAGATCGCCCGGGAAATTTCTCTCGTGAGACGTCATCCCCTGCGAGGTCCGATCAACTGGAAGCATTCGACCGGTAAGAACCCATAACGCCGTGCCAGGGAATTGTTCCGCCATCAGCAACAGCTCCGGACGGCGCTCGCCAACCACCTCCACCTGCACACGCGCAACCCCTTCGCGTTCCATTCCCAGAAGAACGGCCGCCCCATGGGAGAGATCGAGAATCCGTCCCTTTTCATACGGTCCCCGGTCGGTCACTCGCACATGGAGATGTTTGCCGTTCGACAAATTGACGACGCGAACCACACTCCCGAGCGGGATCGTCCGATGCGCAGCCGTCAGCCCTTCCATATCGAAGGTCTCGCCGTTCGCGGCCTGCCTCCCATGAAACTGTTCGCCATACCAGGAAGCGACCCCGCGATCCTTGATCCCAACATCCAGCTGTACCTCCCCCTTGGGAACCCAGGAGCAAGCACCCAGGGACAAACACAAGGCCAAGGCAAAAGAACTCTTCGAGAAGAGCCGATTGTGGGGACCATCCGTGTGCATACTGGATCTACCTCCCTCTGAATGCTGACGTACTCTGATTTTCGATTGACTCAGAGTATGAAAGGTCTGGCACTTCGACAACACCGACGGGAGTACCCGTCACCCCCACCTCCGTATAAAGTTCTTTATTGTATGCTCACAGAACAACCTCGTCGCAAATTTGTGACGAGGGGGGCGATTCATGGAGCCCTTTATATAGCGGAGACACGTTATAAGTTCAACACCTGATAGTGATCGAGACAAGTGGCAAGGTGTGAGAGGGGTACCCGTGCTACTTCAGTACGCTCATTATTTCTGGACATATTCTGAGAGGCAACGACCTGCTTCATGCCTTCTTACTCCAGTTGCGTGAGGAAAGCCAGGCAAACTGAATTCCGTCGCCATATTGACTGCATCGGACGGAGTGAGTAAGATCCCTCACAAGTAAGGATCGTTATTCTGAGAGCAGTACTGCTCCACATTCTCCACAGCTGTTCGCACCGACATCACTTTCGTGATTGACGTTCACAACATTACGAAGCGGTACGGCCATCACACGGCCATTGATCGTGTCACCTTTTCTGTCGCGAAGGGAGAGGTGCTGGCCTTTCTTGGCCCCAACGGGGCCGGCAAGACGACGACGATGCGGATTCTGACCGGTTTCATGCCCGCGACAGAAGGCACGGCACGCGTCGCAGGGTTCGACTGTACTGATCAACCCTTGGAGGTGAAGCGGCAGATCGGGTATCTCCCGGAAACGCCGCCGGTCTACCAGGAACTGACCGTCACGGAGTATCTGACCTTCGTCGGACAACTTCGTGGCATGACAGGACCAAACCTTACCTCGGCACTCGACCAATCCATCGGACGACTTGAGCTGGGTACTGTACGGCACCGACTGATCGGGAACCTCTCCCGTGGCTATCGCCAGCGCGTAGGGTTGGCACAGGCATTGTTGCATGATCCTCCGGTCCTGATTCTCGACGAGCCGACTGTGGGTCTCGACCCAAAACAGATCATTGAGATCCGCGAACTCATCAAGAGCCTCGCCGGCTCGCATTCCGTCATTCTCAGCACCCATATCCTGCCCGAAGCGACGGCCGTCTGCCAGCGCGTAGTCATCATCAACAAGGGTCGGATCGTCGCGGAAGATACCCCTGAGCAATTGTCGGCACGCCTGCGTCAGTCGGAAAAAGTCTCACTGACGCTGAAGTCCTGCCCTGTGGACTGTGAGGCGAAACTGCGGGCAATCCCAGGCGTGTTGCATGTGCTCCCCGGACAGGGAGGCGGCACCTTCCTTATCGAATGTGAGCTAGGTCGTGACCTGCGCGACGAAATTGCACGTGTCGCCGTGACGAGCCAATGGGGGCTGCTCGAACTCCGAACGGTATCCATGACCTTGGAAGACGTCTTCCTCCAGCTGACACGTCACGAAGACCATTCCACGGGAACCACAGAGGCCACGGTCAGCCTGGCCGCGACTGATAGCACGGACGGATAGGAAGCGTATGACCCCAGTGCAAGCCATCATTGCCAAGGAACTACGCGTCTACTTTGTCTCGCCCATTGTCTATGTGGTCGGCGCGGTTTTTCTGCTGATTTTTGGGCTGCTGTCCTACCTCTACGTCGGATTCGCGGGCGCGCAAGCCATCCAGTTAATGCAAATGCAAGGCGGACCGGCGCAGATCAACTTAAATGACCTGGTCTTTCGGAATCTCTTTGCGAGCATGCGAATCGTGCTCGTGATCATCTTGCCTATCTTGACCATGCGATTGTTCGCAGAAGAGCGCAAATTGCGAACGTTCGAATTTTTGCTGACCTCGCCGTTGAGGGTCAGTGACATCGTGGTCGGCAAATTTGTCAGTGTATTTGTCATCTATCTTGGTCTGGTCGGACTTACCACATTGGTCCCGACCGTGCTGATGCTCTTCAGCGACTTTGACTGGAATCCCATCTGGACCGGCTATCTCGGCCTGGTGCTGCTGGGAGCGCTGTTTCTCTCCGTGGGCCTGTTCGCATCGGCCGTCACGGAAAACCAAATCGTTGCCGCCTTCGTCAGCTTCGGCCTATTGCTTACGATTTGGTTGATCGCCGGACTAGGCAGCCTCTTCGGAGATACCACCGCGGGTCATCTCATCTCCTACCTGTCCTACATGGAACACTACGAACGCCTCGTTCGGGGACTGATCGACACGAGCGACCTGATGTATTTCGGAAGCGGCCTCGTGCTCATGCTGTTCTTGACACATCGAGTCGTGGAATCGACCAGCTGGAAATGAAACTCCAATCTTTTCCCCTCGGCATTCTTGGAATCCTACTCGGCATCGGCGGCATGGTCGCCTACAGCCTTCGACCGGATTGGCTCTGGGCTGTGACCATCTCAGAAGGCTTCGCACTGGCCTGCCTGGTCTCGTTCTTTGTGCTCCATTTTGAAGCCGTCAAGGCTTTCTCCGGTCGGCGCTCAACCAAGATGGGATTGAACAGCGTTCTACTGATCGTACTCTTCACGAGCATTCTCGTGATTCTGAATTTTCTGGCGGCACGGCATTCCATCAGATGGGATCTCTCGGAAAACCAGAACTTCACCCTCGCGCCCCAAACCTATCGGGTGCTTCGGACCCTCCCGCGAGACGTCAAGATCACGGTCTTCACCCGCGAAAAAGACCCTGGCTATCAAGCCTTCAAAGAGCGCTTGGAGAGTTATCGGCAAGCTTCGACCAAGCTGAGCGTGGAATTCATCGATCCTGAAAAGCAACCAAAGATGGCCCAGACCTACGGCATCTTTCGGACCGACACGGCCATCTTCGAGAGCAACGGACAGACGATCCGCGTGACGTCCCCCTCAGAAATCGAGCTAACAGGCGCATTGATCCGAATCTCCAAAGACTCGAAAAAGCGGATCGTCTTTGTTGAGGGGCACAGTGAGCTGAACGTCGAGGACAAAGACCGGAATGGTTTGTTCATTGCGAAGGAAGCCTTGATTCGCCAAGGGTACGACGTTGGGACGGTCTCGCTCCTGAAGGAAGCTACCGTGCCGGACCATACGTCTGTATTGGTCCTCGCCGGCCCACGTCGCTCCGTCATAAAAGAGGAACAGGATCGCATTCACGCATATGTTGAGAAGGGTGGCCATCTGTTGGTCTTGGCCGATCCCGATACGCAGACGGGACTCGAGACACTGCTCGCCCGATGGGGGTTAGGCCTGGGCTCCGGCGTCCTGGTGGATCTCCAAGATCGGTTAGCGCAGGGAGACCTCACCGCCCTGCTGGTGAGAACGTTTACGGAACATGAGATCACGCAAGACCTCACCTCAGCCGTGCTGTTACCGCTGTCACGACACATCACCTTCGACGAGCAGACCGGCAAAGACTGGGACTTTGTTCCCCTCGCCAGAACTTCGCCCAACAGCTGGGCCGAAACGAATATGCAAGGCCGCGTGGTGAGCCTGAGTGAAAAAGAAGACGTCAAGGGACCACTTCCGATGGCAACCGCACTGTCGCCCAAGAAGGCCCCGGAGGAAGGCAAACCTCACCCATCCATTGTGGTGATCGGCAACTCCACCTTCGCCTCCAATGCCTTTTTCAATTTTCCCGGCAATAGCGACTTTTTCCTCCGTACAATCAGTTGGTTGGCTGAGGAACGGGACTTGATCTCTATCGCACCACGAGAACCGGCGCTGCACCCCTTTACGCCCAATCCCACACAGGAGCGCGCGTTGATTTACATCCAGGTCGTCTTGTTGCCGCTCATGACCTTCCTGACCGGGCTTATCGTGTGGAGAAAACGCCGACGATTATGATGAATCTGCTTTCCACACTCTTCTCTGCAAGATGGTCACAACGGCTGTCCGATGAGGCCACAGCCAGTGAAAGGCCGGGGCGTACCCCCTGGGATACGTTAAGGATCCGGACGATGCCCGAATGCAGCTGGCGGCGATTTTCACCATCCTGATATGCGTTATTGGCCTACACTCCTGATGTTGGTGATCCTGGCTGGACTGGCTGGCTATCTCTACCTGGTCGAATTTCCCGCCAAGCAACAGGAAGAAAAGCAGGAGACGGCACAGAAGCAACTCCTCCCGTTCCCGGAAACCGCCATCACAGGCCTCTCCGTCACCACCGCTCAGGGTCCGATTGAGCTGAAGCTGACCGAACCGGGGAAGTGGTCCATCGTAGCTCCACTTCGGACCGAGGCGGATACACGCGAGGTTCAGGCCCTCGTTCGCGCGCTGGTTACAGGAACCGTGACAAGAACTCTGGAGGACCAGACCACACAGCTAGCCCCGTTCGGTCTTGAACCGCCGGTGACCACCCTCACGGTGACAGCGGGCACCAGACAGGAAACGATTTCCATCGGCGACAGCGGCCCCCTGTCCAATACCCTCTACGTCTTGAGGAAGTCGGATCATCGCATCCTCTTAACGAGCCTGGCCCCGAAAGATTTTGTCAATAAGTCCTTGATGACCTTTCGGCGAAAGGAGCTGTTGAAGTTTGTTCAAAATGATATCGAGCGGGTTCGCCTGACCTATCCGACGACCGAAATCGTGATCTACAACATGGCGAAGGATAAGCCCAAACCTTCGTGGAAAATCCGGTATCCGATCGAAGCCGAAGCGGATCAAAACGAAGTTCGGTCATTGATGTTCCGCCTGGAGGACCTGAAGGCGCTCGGCATCATCGATCCGGGTCCTGAACGAGACAGCATGGCCAAAACCTTGACGACACCAAAATTAAAGGTCACCCTGCATACAACCGCCGGGGACCAATCGGTCCGACTCTACCAGCCGGACCCACAAAAAGGGGAAGCCATCGCAGAAACCACACCGGACGCGCCACTCTATCGCATTAACCCGGGACTGATCAGGGACCTGACGAAAGACCTCTTCATTCTTCAAGACAAGCGACTCTTCGGCCTCGATTACACGGATGTGGCCATGCTCTCGGTCAAGACCAGGGATCAGGAATACGTGTTGATCAACCAGAGTGGGGAGTGGGTTTTGGAGGACCAGCCCATGGAGAAGGTCAGTCAAGAGGTGGCAGACCTGTTTGTCAGTCGGGTGGCCAATCTACCGGCGGAAGAACGGGTCATGAAACAATCCGGTCCGCTCGCCCCCTATGGGCTCCTATCTCCGGCCGCAGAGTTTGTCGCGACAGCGAAGGACGGCAAGACCGCGGGAAGACTTACGTTGGGCAGCCAAGCAGGGAATCTCCTCTATGCAACCGGCCAACGCCTCTCCGGTTTGTTTCAAGTGCGCCCGGACCTCCTGACCCAGATTCCCTCTAAAACCGAGCTCCTCGGCAAGGTGCCGAGCGGAACGCCGTCACGGCAGTAGCACGAATCCTATCTATTAGTTATGCTATTTAAGTACCTGAATCAGGTACTTGACCTGACTAGTACAATTCCGCTATACGTTCACCCCGTACCAATCGAGCTATCTGGCAGTGCGCAACAAGGTCGAGTGATTTCGTCACCCCTAAACGCTACAGTTTGGGTTCACCGTACGTGGCCAAACACATCCTTAACGATCCTCTCCAACAGAAAGTGAGCGGTTCAACTATGACGCATCCACGCACCCGTACCGGACGATCTCTCATTGGACTGGTCCTGGTTCTAATGGGTTTGAGCGCCTACGGCTGCGGGGACACAGGCACCCAAAGCCAACCGGCAGAGCTTGGGGGCCTGTCAGTTTCCGAGGGAACGCTAGACCCACAGTTTAACCCTGCCACAACAAGCTATGTGGTCCAGCTCCCTACGGATGTCTCAAGTACAACTATCACAGTAGCCCCTAGAGTCGCTGGAGATACGATACGGATCGACAACCAGCAGACCACAAGTCAGACCGTCACGCTCACTTCACAAGGGGCAGAACAATCCGTCAATATCGTCGTCACGGACACAGGCACAGGCGGTACGTCGAAGTCGTACACAATTCTAGTTAGAAGAACAAGCCTAGCCGGAGACAATTTTTTAAACAACTTGACCGTTTCACCAGGAACTCTCGCTCCTCCGTTCGACAAGGGTTTACGGAGGTATTCGGTCAGTGTCGAAAATAACATCGGAAGCATCACAATCACGCCCACACTCTCAGACCCTGCCGCAACTATGACCGTGAATGGGCAATCGACAAACTCTGGGCAATCACGCACGATTAATCTCGGAAGTGGTGGCCAAGTCACAACGCTCACAGTCACCGTCACGGCTCAGAATGGAAGCACGCAATCGTACGAGGTTGCTGTGAGTCGTGGGCCTTCAAACAATAACAACTTGGGAGGACTCGCCATCTCATCCGGAACCTTAGACCCTGTATTCAGGGCAGATCGAACCGCCTACATCGTAAATGTAGGGAGTAGTGTAACCAGCGTGCGGATACGACCAACCCTGGCAGACTCCACAGCAACGCTCACTGTCAATGGCCAAGCGGTCACGTCCGGACAACAGTCTCAACCTATTGGGTTAAACCCACCCGGCGGTTCACCTACTATTGTCACTATTATTGTCATCTCCCAAAAGGGGGAACCCAAACCGTATTCGGTGACCTTCAATCCACCAGCTCTAAACGGGAACAGTAATCTGTCAGGGTTGACCGTCTCACAGGGGACCTTCGACTCCCCCTTCAACGCAAATGATCTCAGCTACACCGTGAATGTGGGTAGTGGGGTAGGCAGTGTGAGAGTACGACCAACCCTGGCGACTACCACGGCGACCATGACTGTAAACGGGGAAGCCGTCACGTCTGGACAGCAGTCTGCCCCTATCCTTCTAAATCCCGCAGGAGGTCTACCAACAAGCATTCCAATCGTTGTCACCGCTCAAAATAGAACAACTACTAAGACTTACACGGTCACTGTCGTTCGTGCAGCCCTAAACGGAAACAATGATCTCTCCGCATTAATAGTCTCCCCCGGCACTTTAGACTCTCCCTTCGATAAAGATGATCAAAGCTATACGGTAAATGTGGGTAGTGGGGTAGAAAGCATGAGAGTACGGCCAACTCTGGCAGGCACCACGGCGACCGTGACTGTAAGCGGACAGGCTGTCACGTCTGGGCAGCTGTCTGCCCCTATCCCTCTAAATCCCGCAGGAGGTCTACCAACGAGCATTCCAATCGTTGTCACCGCTCAGAACCAGACCACAAAGCTCTACTCGGTAATTGTCGTTCGCGCCGCCCTCGGTGGGAACAGCAACCTACAAAGGTTGATCATCTCACCGGGTACATTCACCCAACCCTTCACTTCATCCAGACAGAATTATACGGTGAACCTTACCAGCAGCACAGTTGCGCAGGTCGCAGTGACCGCGACGCTTCAGGATACAGCTGCAAGCATGTCGATCAACGGGCAGGGAACGAGTTCTGGCCTAGCTCGCACCATCGATCTTAAGCCTGCAGGCGAAAGCACGGAGGTTGAGATCACTGTAACCGCGCCAAATAGCGATCAAAGGATCTACACCATCACCGTGAACCGCCCGGCGCCTTCGAGCAACAACAATCTCTCGGCATTTAGTATCACGCAGGGAACACTAACTCCTGTTTTTGCTGCGAACACTCTCGGTTATACCGTGACCATAGATAGTGCCGTCGGGAGCGTCGCGGTTTCTGCAACCAAAGACGATCCGAATGCGACTATGGCTATTGGCAGCGTCACGGTCCCGCCAGGGACAGCGTCAGGGCAATCGACTTTCACCCTGAATGGTGCAGGGGGCGAGCCCACACCAATATCAGTCACTGTGACTGCTCAAAATGGAGTTGATGTTAAGACCTACACTATCTCCGTGATCCGCCCAGCGGCACCAACTCCACCAGCTAAACCAGCGACCGCCCCGGATCTATTAACAGCAGATGACTCCTGCCCCCTTGATGTCCTGGATGAGGATGGTGACACCATCACCAATGAATGCTTTGGGAGCACGAGCAATGAGGACAACATAACCACTATCAAGAAGCCAGGATTCAGTGTACCTACACCCGGCTCCGGAGAGACCGCAAAGCTTTATATGAATGGAAGTGAGGTCCCTTCGTCCATTACTGAGAATGGCGCCACCATCATCCTCAGACCGAATGCTGATTTACCTGATGGACCCTATGCCGTCACGTACACTTTAAGTAATTCAGTCGGTGAGTCTGATAAGAGTCCTGCTATGACTCCACAATTAGAAATCAACACCATCATTAATAACTAAGGAGGGTCTGCCTCATCAGAAGTGAGTACCCAAGGCAATATCCGCGACGATGAAACCCGCATACATGCAGACGGCTGCGGTTAGGCACAGATCCTCATACTGTGCCATTCCGGTCACTACATGCCCACTCATAACAGCTCAGTTGACTATTCAGCTGGACAAACCAGGCGCCGCAATTGACCGATAGCGCCGATCAAGACATGCTCCCTCACCAAGCAACCTGATATCACTTCTTAGTTCTCGAACTGACTCTCCCCCGCGCGACCTTCGATCCCCTCTCTTGTCCCAACCAGTTCCCACCTTCGCCCAGACCTCCCTTACCTTTGTAGGTCTAGACCGTTTTCGCATCGTCTCCTAGCATCAGGACTCCGTTATTTGGGATTGGCAGAGTCCAAATAACTCCAAGACTCCTGTACCAAGAACAACAAACCGGGACTACTATGAAACACCTTTTGACCTTCACCAAGACCTGTTGGGCCGTGATCCTTGTGGCGGCAATCGGCTTAGCGACCTATGGATGCTCGGACAGCGTTTCGATCTCAGAACAAACCGTAGAAGTTCCCCTCTCTAGCCTCACAGTCACTCCTGGAACAATCCAGCCCGCGTTTTCGAGCAATACCACGAGCTACACAGTCGACGCTCCGACAGGCGCTGCAACTGTCACCGTGATCGCTACTCCGAAAAGCAGCACAACGTTCGTAACAATTGATGGCACGGTCTCTACACAACGCTCCATATCCCTCGGCCCTCCAGGATCGATCAAAATAATCCCCATCGTCTTAGAGTCACAGAATGGGCTCACGAGCACCTACAGGGTCACGGTCACAAGACTCTTATCAGGCGATAACAACCTTTCGGCCTTGAGCGTCAAAGTAAATAACGCCACTCAGCCCCTGGTTCCTGGCTTTGATGCGAATACCCTGGGCTACACAGTAGACGTCCAGACAAACGTCACTGCTGTGACCGTCACTGCCACCAAGTCAGACTCGAATGCCGCGATGCTGATTGGAGCAGCAACTGTCCCACCCGGGACAAATCCAGGACAAGCATCCATCGCACTTGGTCCTCCCGGTGAAATCACGCCGGTGACAATCGAAGTAACCGCTCCAAATGGCAGCAAGAAGACCTACAACCTGTCTATAAAACGACTCTCCGGAGACAACAGTCTGTCGGGACTGATCGTGACAGCAAACTCCGTGGCTCACCCGATCGATCTCAATACTCCACCACCCTACACAGTCAATGTGCCCACGAATGTCACCAGCGTGGATGTCTCCGCAACTAAATCCGATCCAAATGCTGTGATGGCTATCGGTAGTGAAACATTCCCCGCAGGAACAGCCTCCGGTTCCGCGACAAACCTTCCGCTCGGAGGACCAGGCTCAGACACGCCGATATCAATCCTTGTCACTGCGCAGAATGGAGTCGACAGCAAAACGTACACGGTCACGATACATCGCGCAGCATCGGACAACAGTGACTTGTCGGCATTGACCGTAACTGAAAACTCTTTGGCTCATCCGATAGATCTCAACACTCCACCCCCCTACACGATCAATGTGCCCACGAATGTCACCAGCGTGGATGTCTCCGCAACTAAATCCGATCCAAATGCTGTGATGGCTATCGGTAGTGAAACATTCCCCGCAGGAACAGCCTCCGGTTCAGTGCTCGACATTCCAATCGGGGCGCCAGGATCAGACACACCTCTGTCAATCGTTGTAACCGCTCAAAATGGGGTCGACAGCAAAACCTACACCGTTACCGTGCATCGCGCGGCATCAGATGACAACAATCTATCCGCATTGAGTGTGACAGCGAACGCTGTACCTCTTAACTTAACTCCAGCTTTTGATCAGAACCACTTGGACTACACGGTAGAAGTACCCTCCGATATCTTCGAAGTGACCGTCACTGCAACCAAGTCCGATCCAAATGCAACGATGTCCGCGCTTGGTTCAGTAATCGCCGCGCCAGGGGTTCCATCAGGGTCAGTGACGATCCCTGTGGCCCCGGGTGTAAACCTACCCTTACTGATTGATGTAATCGCACCAAATAACGACTTAAAGGCCTACAGTATCACCGTGGACCGCGCGTTTCCGCTATCTCCCTAGTTGATTCTTAGCCAGCCCACGAAACGATGCACGCTTGGAAATGTCGTCCACCAACGTGCTTCTCACCCACACCGATCCTCCATATTCGACTCTGAAGGGTCGCCCCAACTAGTTTTGAGCAACCGTTCCGCACTCCGCTGATCCATACGCAAGTAGGGATAGACCGATCAGGAACTCCTTCCGTAGTATCTGCACTTCCCGTTTTGGTTCATACGGGTAGCTGGGCCCAACAGGATTTCCAGCAGGCGAACGTCGTGGGTCCATTATGAAACACCGCTCCCCCATTCCAGTACAGTATCTTGCCCTCATACTTCTTATCGGAACGATCAGCTTTGGGGCCTATGGCTGTTCGAACACAGGATCGGTTGATCCAGGCCCCCAGCTAGCCAGTCTCTCAGTCTCCGGCGCGTCGCTCCAACCGCCGTTCACCAGCGAAACGACCAGTTACAGCGTCGATCTCCCCGGCAACCAATCGGACGTCACTATCTCGGCAACCAAGTCTGAACCGAGGGACGTGTTGTCTGGTGCCATCACGGCCCCGACAGGGCAAGCCACTGGTCAAGCAACGATTCAATCCCCCGGACCAGGATCAACCAAAGATGTCTCCTTGACCATCACGTCCTCCGATGGAAGGGCGAAGATCTATACCATCACCCTCCGAGCGATCACCCTTGCCGGGGACAACACCCTCAAGAGTTTGACAGTGTCGCCAGGCGCCTTGACGCCCTCCTTCTCTGGAGGAACTCAGGACTACACCGTGAACGTGGCCAGCACTGTCGACGAAGTAACCGTCTCGGCAACCAAGTCTGATTCCAGCGCCGTACTCTCAGGTGATGTGCCGAACGAAGGGCAAGCGATTCTCAAACTCGACGGGCCAGGGACGACCAAGATTATCTCGATCATCGTCACGGCACCGAATGGAACCTCACAGGTCTACACCGTCACCGTCAAACGAGCGCTGCCCTCACGTGATGACGCGCTCGCTGACTTGACTGTCAGTCCTGGCTCCTTGGATCCAGGTTTTGCTTCGGAAATCCTGAGCTACCGAGTGACCGTGGCCAATGACGTGGACGGTGTAAGCATCTCCGCGACGAAGTCCGATCCCAATGCCATGATATCCGCATTTGGTTCCGTGATCGCGGCGGCAGGGACGCCGACGGGACAGCTCTCCGTCCCCCTAGGAGGAAGACGCACCGAGGTGGACCTGACCGTCACCGCACAGGACCGCGTGACGACACGGTCATACGCCATCACGATCATTCGGTCTCGCCGCTAGGTAGTGGGCTGAGCCTCACCCTGACGTGGACATCATTCTGCCACCGTTTGCCTACCACCAACGATTCTCCCCAATCACTTCACTGACATTTTCACTCAGCGAGCCCATCATCCTTTCTCAACTCGTCCGTTGACCCGACCGGTCAGATCCGCTATATCAACTATCAGTCGCTGCTCGATTTGCGAGCATCGTGAAAACCGACCTGAACCCGCTGAGACATTTCGTGGCTGACGGTTTGGATTCAGCAGACCAGATGGATCAGTTCCGTCGTACAACAAAAGTGCTTTTGCGGTACCACTATGAAACCCCTGTTGACCATCACAAGAGAAGATTGGGTTGCTCTTTGCCTCGTTGTTCTCTGCGTGACTCCCTACGGCTGTAAAGATTCTGCATCAGTTTCAGATAAACCCGATGTCCCACTAGCCAGCCTTAGCGTCACACCAGCCACCCTTCTGCCGGCTTTTTCCAGCGAGACCACGAGCTACACCGCCCAGGCTCCGACGACAGCTACCAGTGTCACGGTCACCGCTACCCCCCAGGACAGCACGGTAACGGTATCGATCGACGGGACTATCGGCACACAGCGTTCCATTGCCCTCGACCAACCGGGATCGACCAAAACGATCCCCATCGTGTTAACAACACAGACCGGTACGGACAGCACCTATTCGGTTCGTGTGACACGACTGCTCTCGGGTGACAACAATCTGAAGACCTTGACTGTCACACCAGGTTCATTGAGCCCTCTCTTTGATCCGACCAAGCCCGATTACACCCTGGACGTGGCCACCAACATCTCCACTGTCACCATAGCCGCAGCTAAGTCTGATCCTGAGGCCATACTATCGGGTGATGTGTCCAATGAGGGACGCGCGACCATCCAACTCGATGGGCCGGGGACACAAAAAATAGTTTCGATCACCGTCACCGCTCCGAATCAAACCCGCAAGACCTATCGCATCACGATCCGTCGGGCGGCATCCGGCAACAACAATCTGTCGGCCTTGCGCGTGCAAGTCGGCACCGCTGATCAAACCTTATCTCCTGGCTTTTCTTCTGGAGAAACAAGCTACAGAGTGGATGTAGGGACCAAGGTTACCAGTGTCACCGTCACAGCAACCAAGGCCGATCCCCTTGCGGTGATTTCCGGTGGCGTTCCCAATGAAGGACAAGCCATTATCCAACTCGATGGACCGGGAACACAAAAGGATGTCTCCATTCATGTAGCCGCTCAAGACGGCAATGTAAAAACCTACACCATCACGATCAAACGAGCCGCCCCATCGAGCAATAACAACTTGTCGGCTCTCAGTGTGACATCAGGGACTCTGAGTCCCGCCTTCACTGCTAATCAACTGGCCTATACCGTGGATGTGCCCACCAACGTCGACAACGTGGACGTTTCTGCGACCAAAGCTGACCCGGACGCTGTGATATCCGGCTCGTTGTCCGCCGGGACCGGCCAAGTAAGCGGTCAAGCATCGATTCCACTCGGCACACCCGGGACCGCCACAACGGTGTCCATCAGCGTCAGAGCCCCGGATGGAACCTCCAAAGAATACTCCATCACCGTCAACCGCCGTGCATCCAGCGACAGTACGCTGTCTGCCTTGACGGTGAGTGCCGGCACATTGGATCCTCCCTTCGCCTCCAATATCTTGAACTATACGGTCCAAGTTGGTCTCCTTGTCGGCAGCGTCACCATCACAGCGACCAAGACTGATCCGAATGCCATCATGTCTTCTCTAGGCTCCAGTATCGCTGCAGCGGGGACATCAATCGGTCAGGTGACGGTTTCTCCAGCATTGGGAGTTGGGACAACGGTAGACCTAACTCTGATCGCCCAGGATGGAATCAACAGAACGGAGTACAAGATTACTGTGACTCGAGGACTCTTCTAAACACTGACAGCCATAGTGAGATTGTCATATCTCTCGATGCTATCGATTGACCCGACCGAGCAGATTCGCTATACGTGTCATATGTCGGCACGCGGTTCTCGCGCATAGCAGGCAGACGATGGATCAGCGGTTAGCATGACCACTTTCACCGGAGCAGAGCAGGTTACCTTCCCAAGTCCTAAGAAGTTGATTACATGTCCATGAAACACACGCTCATTTCTACAAGCTGCCACACGGCTGTCCTTCTCATCACCCTCTGCTTCAGTGTCTCTGGCTGCAAAGACAGTGCGTCAATTTCAGAACGCTCGGTAGAAGTACCTCTTGCCAGTCTAACGATCACCCCACCCGGTGCGCTCCAGCCGGCGTTTTCCAGCAATACCACCAGCTATACCGCTAGCGTGCCCACCGCCGTGACCAGTGTGACCGTGACAGCCAGTCCCCAAAGTAGCACGACCACGATTATGATCAAGGGGGTGACCACCCCTGCAGGGCAAGGCCAGCCTGTGCCGCTCGGCCAGCCTGGATCCACCACCCCCATCGAAGTGGTCGCTTCCTCACAAAACGGGCTTGAGAGTGTCTATACCATCACAGTGACCAGACTCTTATCGAGCGACAACGATCTGTCATCCTTAAGCATCAACACAGGTTCCTTCAATCCGGCCTTTGCTCCCGGAATAACGACCTATACAGTGAACGTGGCCACCAACGTCACCGACGTCACCCTTTCCGCGACCAAATCCGATCCAGATGCGGTCATGTCCGGTTCCGTGCTCGCCGGAGCCGGGCAAGCGAGCGGCCAAGCCACCATTCCGCTCGGTGGGCCTGGGACCAGCACACCCGTGTCGATTAGTGTCACAGCACCCAGTGGAATTCCTAAGACCTACTCCCTCACTATCAACCGACTTTTCTCCAATGACAGTTTTCTGTCGGTGTTACAGGTAACCACGGGGTCTTTGGATCCGCCCTTTGCACCCGACACAGAGAACTATACGGTGAAGGTCGGCCTCCTCGTCCCCGATGTCACCATCACGGCGACGAAATCTGATTCGAATGCCACAATGTCGGCGTTGGGATCGGTGATTGCCACGGCAGGAACCCCAACCGGCCAGGTGATCATCTCGCCGGGGCTGGGACCAAACCCACCCGTTGGAATAGCCGTCATCGCGCAAGACGGAGTGAGCAGCACAACCTACAACGTCACTGTTATTCGAGGGCTCTAGCGGGTCATCTCGCCCGCGAAACGCTTCGTTTCTTTCCGGGCTTGGAGCCTGTCTCCGGTCTTAATCGCGGCGCATGCCACCCGCTCGCAACTCTCATTGAAAGCGCAACATGCCGCCGAACAAGGGGGTAAGCGATCAATATGTTGGCAGCAGAGATCTATCGTTTTGGGTCCAGCTCGATCAGTCCTTTGCGGATGGCGAGAATGGCCGCCTGGGTGCGGTCGTAGACTTGTAACTTGTGAAAAATATTCCTGACGTGATTCTTGACCGTCTTTTCACTGAGGTCCAAACTATTGGCGATTTCTTTGTTGGTCTTTCCATCAGCGACCAGCCGCAACACGGTAATTTCCCGCTCCGTCAAATCATGTTCGGCCCATGCCGACTTTTTCCCTTTTTTCTGCGCCATGAGCGAAAACTCGGCCAGGATTTTGCTGGCGACCGATGGGTGGATCAATGATTCTCCGCGAGAGATCGCACGAATGGCCGCCACAATCTGCGACGATTCAGAGTCCTTCAGGAGATACCCTGTCGCGCCTGCTCGGACCAGGTCAAAGATGTATTGCTGCTCCTCATACATGGTCAACGCGACCACGCCGATGTGTGGGAATTCGCGCTTGATCTGTCTGGTCGCCTCGACGCCGCCCATCCGTGGCATACTGACGTCCATCAGAATCACGTCAGGAAGCAAGGCGCGAGCTTTCTCCACCGCTTCCATCCCATCCTGCGCCTCCCCGATGACATGAATATCTTCCTTTGTCTTGAGGATGGCGGCCAACCCTTCTCGGACGACCCGATGGTCGTCGGCGATGAGGACCTTAATCTTTTCCATGCTGTCGTTCCTCCTTCTGACCCAATGGCACTTCGACGACGATCCTGGTGCCTTTGCCTGGTTTGGATTCGACTCGCCCCTCCCCTCCGACCAATCGCGATCGTTCCAAGATTCCCTTAATCCCAAAATGGTCCCATTTTTCAGGATCCCGCAATACGGTCTCCATATCGAACCCAACTCCATTATCGGTGATGGTCACCCGCAAGAGATCGATGTGGATATCCAGCTTAATCGTCACACGGTCTGCCTTGGCATGTTTTTCAACATTGCCCAAGGCCTCTTGGATGATGCGAAAGAGAAACATCTTCGTTCGAGGAAACAGAATCTGTTCGTCCCCGGAGAAGGTAAACTTGGTGGTGATGTGCGTCTGAGTCTGATAGGACTTGAAGTAGTTGGTCAGCGCTGAAATCAATTCCATCTTGTCATAATGCAGAGGACGCAAATTGAAGATGACCTGCCGGGCCTCTTGAATCGCCAGTTTGAGCTGAGCCTTACTCTCCTTGAGCGTGGCCAAACTTGCCCGTGGATTCTTCCGAATGAGCTGCTGACACAGATCCAGCTTGAAGTTCACCCCAGCCAAGATCTGCACGAACCCATCATGAATCTCACAAGCGATTCTGGTCCGTTCGTCCGTCACCGCTGCGCCGGTTTCCTTCACGTACAATCGGTAGAGAGATTGATACTTATTCAACGTTTTTTCGATCTCCGCCGTCGCGCGAATTCTGGCTCCGATCAACTCCCACATGAACTTGGCGCTAGCTCCTCCAATGACGGTCACGCCCATTCGATGAAAATCTTGGAGAAATTGCCAAACGTCCGGGTCTCCCGACACATCGATGATTAAATCGACACGCTCCATCGTGAGCAGCTGTTGATAGTCGTGAGTGACCGGGATCTTCAACTGCGTGGCCAACTCAAGTCCCGGCGCACCTGGATTGACCTCCGCAACCCCGACGATCTGCACCAACGGGTCGTTCGCAAAGATCTCGATCAGCGCAGTGCCTCCGCGACCAGCACCGATGATGGCGACGCTGGTTGCCGCAGACACCGATGCGTTTCGTTTCCCACGCTGAGATGGAGGCTTGATCGTCGGCATCGAGGTTCTAGGAGATTCCAACAAAGCAGTGTGGACGCTGCTCAGAGACGCGTGACTGCATGATCTTGTGTGTGATCCACTGCTCTACAGGATGTTCAGCAGAGCCGTTCCGCCGGGCCCCAATCGGCAAAGAAGTGAGGTGGACTCCTCGCCGTACCCTACCCGGCTGATGGAAGCCTGACCCATGCAGGAGAGCCAGGGTTTCACTATCCGGCTCGTACTCGAATCACCCCTCTTGTCACCGTGTGGGACATGAAACGACCGAGACGGAACCACTCTGGGAAGAGAAAGGATCGACAACGGTCGGAGGTCAGGGCTCATTACGTTCCTGCGCCAAGGTCTTCAACTCATCCAAGAATTGGTCGATGTCCTTGAACTCCCGATACACGGACGCAAATCGGACGTAGGCGACCTGGTCCAACTGGTGCAGTTCCTTCATTACTTCTTCCCCGACGATCCGGCTCTCGATCTCCGTTTCGCCCATTTCTTGGATGTGCTTTTCAATACGGTCGGTCACGGCCTCAATGGTGCTGATGCTGATCGGCCGCTTTTCACAGGCTTTCTTTAAGCCCACGAGAATCTTATTGCGATCGAACGATTCCCGCCGTCCGTCCTTTTTCACGACAACCGGGAGAATCTCTTCGACACGTTCGTAGGTGGTATAACGACGCTTACACCCAAGGCACTCGCGACGGCGACGGATGACCTCGCCTTCCTTGGCCATACGAGAGTCAACCACCTTGTCTTCGAGCTCATCACAGAACGGGCATTTCACCGGTGGCGACCCTGTCCCCTTGTTAGTGGCTGGTTAGTACTGGTGGATGAAGGGGAACCGACTGTTCAATGCCTTTGCCTCAGCCCGTACTTCTTCCAGCACCGCTGGCTCTTGCCGATGTTGCAGCACGCGGTCGACCAGCCCCACGATCTGCTTCATCTCGGGCTCGCGCATGCCGCGTGTCGACACGATCGGCGTTCCAAGGCGAATTCCGCTGGCCACGGCCGGTGGCTTCTCATCGTACGGCACAGCGTTCTTGTTGACGATAATCCCCGCAGCATCAAGCGCCGCATCGGCATCTTTCCCCGTAATATCCTTGTTCGACAAGTTGAGAAGCATCAGATGGGTATCAGTCCCCCCTGAGACGATCTTATACCCACGCTCCACCAACCCCTGCGCCAAGGCCTTGGCATTGGCCAGGACCTGTTGCTGATAGCGCTTGAACCCTGGAGAGAGAGCCTCTTGAAACGCAACGGCTTTGGCCGCGATCACATGCATGAGCGGTCCGCCTTGTAATCCAGGGAACACCAGCTTGTCGACTCCCTTGGCGTACTCGGCTTTGCACATCGTCACACCCCCACGCGGGCCACGCAGAGTTTTGTGGGTCGTTGTGGTCACAAAGTCTGCATAGGGAACCGGGTTCGGGTGAAGTCCCGCAGCGATGAGCCCGGCAATGTGGGCGATATCCACGAGCAAATAGGCGCCGACTGATTTCGCAATCTGCTGAAACCGCGGGAAATCGAGGATCCGCGCATAAGCGCTCGCCCCCACCACGATCATGCGCGGACGGCATTCCTCAGCCACCTTTTGCACCGCGTCATAGTCGATGGTTTCGGTCTGGCGATCAACGCCATAGGAGAAGACCCGAAAGAGAATCCCGGAGAAATTGACCTTGCTGCCATGCGTCAAATGGCCGCCCTGAGCCAGATCCATTCCGAGAATCGTATCGCCCGGTTTTAAGACCGACAGATAGGCCGCCATGTTGGCCTGCGACCCGGAGTGCGGCTGGACATTGACGTGTTCCGCACCAAAGATCTGCTTGCATCGCTGAATAGCCAGGTCTTCGACGGCATCAGCATGCTGACAACCGCCGTAATACCGCTTTCCAGAGTACCCCTCGGCGTATTTATTGGTGAGCAACGAGCCCTGGGCGGCAAGCACCGCTGGGCTGGCGAAATTCTCCGAGGCAATCAGGAGCAACTTTTCACGTTGCCGGACCTCTTCAGACTCAATCGCGGCATAGACCTCGGGATCTACCGCTTTTAGTGCATCCAATGAGCCGATCGCGTCCTGCATCATGCTGTCATCACCCCTCAGTTATGAAGCGGAAGGTTCTTCTGCCTCTTGTTTCTTCACCACGCAAACCGTCACGGTCGCGACCACATCCCTGGGCATCTTAATGGGTACCGACACCGTACCCAGCTCCTTGATCGGGTGTGCCAATTGGATTTTCCGCCGATCCACTGTGACACCCTGCGCAGCCAGTCCTTCAGCGATGTCTTTGGTGGTAACGGAGCCGAACATCTTGTCGTCTTTGCCGACCTGCGCCTCGATCGTCAGCGACACCGCCGACACTTTCTTGGCATGGGCTTCGATCTCCAGCTTCTCTTTCTTCGCCTTCTCAGCCGCCACCCGTTTCACATGCTCAAACGCCTTCATGCTGCGGCTGTCGGCTTCGACGGCCTTACGCCTCGGCAACAAGTAGTTTCTCGCAAACCCATCGGCGACGTTGATGAGATCGCCGAGATGCCCAACCCCTTCCAGGGTCTCTTGAAGAATAACTTTCATAGCCCTACTCCTTCACATAATAAAGTGCCAGAGAATACTGAGCTGGCTGCGAAATGTCAATTCGGAGGGATACGGGTGGGGACACCTATGGAATGATACTGAGCGCGCGGCCCGCTTTGGAAAACGCCGCCACCGCCTGTTGAAGCTGCGGCTTTGTATGGGCTGCCGACATTTGGGTCCTGATCCTCGCCTGACCTTGCGGCACGACGGGATAGCTGAAGCCGACGACATAGACCCCTTCGTTGAGCAGCGCCTCAGCCATTGAAGTGGCAAGGACGGCATCACCCAGCAGCACTGGGATAATGGGATGCTCGCCTGGAACAAGCCGAAAGCCGAGCTTGCTCAACTCACCTCTAAAAAACACAGCGTTGGCCCGCAGCTGTTGCCTGAGATGATCGCCTTGTTCGACGAGCCCAAGCGCACAGAGTGCCCCTGCTGCGATGGGGGGAGGAAGCGAGTTCGAAAACAGGTAGGGCCTCGACCGTTGCCGGAGAAGTTCAACGATTTCTGTTTTTCCTGACGTAAAGCCGCCCGTCGCGCCACCAAGCGTCTTCCCCAAGGTACTCGTCACGATCTCAATGCGGTGGGCCACGCCGAAGTGAGCCGGGGTGCCCCTGCCCTTTGGACCAAGCACCCCAGTGGCATGGCTGTCATCGACAATGACAGCCGCGTCATACCGTTCCGCCAGCTCCACGATCCGATCCAGCTTGGCCAGGTCACCATCCATTGAAAACACGCCATCCGTGACGATGAGTCGAAGGCGACAGTCACCTGCTTCCCGAAGTCGCGCTTCGAGATCTGCCATATCGGAATGGGCGTACCGAAATCGCTTAGCCTTACAGAGGCGGATCCCATCGATCAGACTCGCATGATTCAATGCGTCGCTGATGACCGCATCCTTCTCATCCAACAACACTTCAAAGAGCCCGCCATTCGCATCGAAGCAGGAACTATAGAGGATCGTGTCCTCAGTACCGAGGAACGCACTGACGGCCTGCTCCAGCTGCTTGTGCAGATCTTGCGTGCCGCAAATAAACCGCACCGAGGCCATGCCATAACCATGTGTGTCCAACCCTGTTTTCGCCGCCTGGACGATCGCCGGATGATTTGCGAGGCCAAGATAATTGTTGGCGCAGAGATTCAACACCGAGCCCTGAGAAACCCGAATGTCCGAACCTTGTGGACTCAGAATGCGCCGCTCGGCTTTATACAGGCCTTTGGCGCGGATGTCGGCGAGTTGGGTATCGAGAACGTATTTGAGCGATGTGTAGGCCATGATTAGAACAGGACTGAGAGATGAGGGCTGAGTGGAGCCCCCTACTTTTCCTTCAGTCCTACTATGGGAATAACACCACTTTCCCGCATCGTCCCGACTGAATCAAGTCAAAGCCGGTCGCAAACTCTTTCAGTGGGAACGTATGGGTGATGACCGGCCGAATATTGAGGCCGGCCTTGAAGAGACCGGCCAGCCGGTACCAGGTCCCAAACAACCGCCGTCCGGTAATTCCATACACACGGATCCCCTTGAAGATCATTTCATTGGGAAGATCAAAGGTCACGGGGCCGGTCGGAATGCCGAACAGCGTGACCCGCCCGCCGTTCTTCACAGCCCGAAAGGCTTGATGCAGCGCCGTGGGGTCCCCTGACATCTCCAACGACGCATCAACCCCTTCACCGGCGGTGACCTCCATGATCGCTGCCGCAAGTTGTTCCGGAGATTCCGTCTTGGCATTGAGGATATGATCGGCACCAACTTGTTTGGCCAACCCAAGCCGGTAATCACTGATATCTGACGCAATAATCATCGCCGCTCCGGCGGTTCGTGCCACAGCCGCGGCAAACAACCCGGTTGGGCCACATCCGGTGATCAATACCGTCTGGCCGGTCAAGTCTTCAGCCAGGGCAGCGTCGACGGCATTGCCGATTGGTTCCTGGAGACAGGCTAACTCAGGCGGAATGTTCGGATCTGTTTTCCACAGGACGCCTTCAGGTAACGCAACATACTGCGCATAGGACCCGTCTCGGTCGATTCCGAGGATCTTGTAATTTTTGCACACATGCGCCAATCCCGTCCTGCATTGAAAACAGGCCCCACAGGTCAGGTGCGATTCAGCGGCAACATAGTCTCCAATCTTGACGAGAGACACCTCGCGTCCGACCTCCACTACGTGGCCACACAGCTCGTGACCGATGACGCGAGGCGGATGGATCCGCCGTTGCGCCCACTCATCCCATCGATAGATATGGGCGTCGGTTCCACAGAGCGAGGTCGCAGCCACCTTCACCACCACGTCATGTGGCCCAGGGATTGGATCCGCCCTATCCGTGAGGGTGAGGCCGGGTCCCGCAACCGTCTTCACGAGAGCTTGCATAACGGTATTCTATCGCACCTTGCCCAATTGGACACCTATGTTTCTAGAAACGCACTGGTTGCGTCGCTTCTCAACCCTGGGTAGGATGCGGTATCAACAGTTCACACTGACCAGACCAGAACAACCGAGAGGTGATGATATGAGACATAGGAGAAGCTGGATCCAGGGAATTGCAATAGCCGGCCTGCTTGCGCTCCTTCCGCTAGGCGCCCAAGCCGAGACAGCGCGTTGGGAGATCGATCCAGACCACTCGCTGATCGAGTTCCGCGTGGCACACATGGTGATCTCGAAAACCTCGGGGCGATTCACGGATTATCGTGGATTTATCGAAATGGATGCGGACGCAAAAACCTTCAAGGCGATTGAGGCGACCATCAAGGCCGAGTCCATCGATACGAACCATGAGAAGCGTGACGGACATTTACGCAATGCCGATTTCATGGACACAAAACAGTTTCCGACAATCAACTACACGATGAAATCTGCGCAGAAAGACGGAGAGAGTTACAAGGTCGTCGGCCTTCTCACACTCCACGGTGTGACCAAAGAAGTGCCCCTCACTGGCACGTTGAACGGCATCACGAAAGACCCCTGGGGAAATACGAGAGCCGGATTCACCGCCGACGGTAAATTGAATCGCAAAGATTTCGGCATGGTGTGGAATAAAACCCTCGATACCGGTGGATTGGTCGTCGGAGACGAGGTGCAGATCCATTTGGACATCGAGTGCATTAAGGCAAAATAGCCATAAAACCTTGCAGGAGTTTCGGGTATCGCGTTTCGAGTGTCGTATACCCTGATTCAGACACAACCCTTCTTCATTCGCATTCAACCCCGAAACCAACTCGAAACTCTTACCCCGAGTGATTGATGAAAGCGATGGTGCTCCACCAAACGAGCGACGTCTCCCGTAACCCACTCCAGCTTCGGGATCGGCCTACGCCAAATCCAAAACCTGGCGAGATCCTCGCTAAGATTCATGTCTGTGGCGTCTGCCGCACGGACCTTCACGTCGTGGAGGGGGAACTGCCGGACACAGCGTTGCCGATCATTCCAGGACATCAAGCAGTTGGGACCGTGGTGCAACTCGGCGCTGGGGTCTCGGAGCTGAAAGAAGGCGATCGTGTCGGGATCGCCTGGCTGCAAGGCACATGCGGACAGTGTGAATTCTGTACAAGTGACCGGGAAAATCTTTGTTTGGCAGCAAGATTCACAGGCTATCAGATTGACGGCGGCTATGCGGAGTATGCCGTCGTGCCTGCACGATTTGCTTATCTCATTCCGGCCATCTTTTCTGATGAGGAAGCCGCTCCGTTATTATGTGCCGGCATTATCGGTTATCGAGCATTACGACTCAGCGGCATTAAGCCAGGCCAGCGGCTGGGATTGTATGGATTCGGCGCATCGGCCCACATCGCCATCCAGATTGCCCGCCACTGGGGCTGTCAGGTCTATGTGAGCTCGCTCAAACGAGAGCATCAGGAACTCGCCAGACAACTAGGAGCCGTCTGGGTCGGCGGAGCGACGGAGACGCCGCCTGACAAACTGCATGGGTCCATCATCTTTGCCCCATCCGGTGAACTGGTTCCTCCCGCTCTGCGTACGCTCGAGCGAGGCGGCACACTCGCCTTGGCAGGCATCCATATGTCGCCAATCCCCTCGCTGGACTATGATCGAGACGTCTTCGGCGAGCGAGTGCTCCGCAGTGTGACGGCGAATACGAGACAGGATGGGATTGATCTCCTACGTGAAGCAGCAGCAATTCCGATTAAACCACATACGGTCCGTTTTCCGCTGGAAGAAGCGAACCATGCCTTACAGGAGTTGAAGGCCGGAAGCTTTCTGGGAGCTGCAGTGCTGACAATGTGATGAGGCAATAATATTCGAAGCTGAGGACCGAGTTAAACGCATGAAGAATCGAAAACTGTTGGCAAAGGCACTCAGTGGCTCAAAGAATCTTCGCTTTGGTGAAGTCATTGCACTTGCAAAGGCCTTTGGTTTCCGACTGTCACGAGCTAAAGGTAGCCACCATATCTTGGTTCACCCGCATATCCGTGAATTGGTCAATCTCCAGGATGTTGATGGTAAAGCCAAACCCTACCAGGTTCGTCAATTACTTGAGATCGTTGAACGCTATGATCTACAATTGGATACAGGTGAAGAGCGATGAAGGACTACCACATCAATATTTTCTACAGCGAAGCGGACCGAGGCTATATTGCTGACATTCCCGACCTGGATGCCTGTTCGGCGTTTGGGAAAACTCCTGCTGAAGCACTCAAGCAAACAGAAGTCGCAAAACGTGCATGGCTGGCAGCCGCACGTGCAGAAAAGAAACCGATTCCCAAGCCACGCTATCGTCCAGCTATCTATCAAACCGGCACATAGCAGTACCTTCTTCAGTCGCTCACTCCCCCGCTGGATTACAATCGTGACGTCTTCGGCGAGCGCGTCATCCCTGCGTGATCGCCAACACGAGACAAGATGGGCTCGATCTCTTACGCGAAGCAGCAGCAATTCCCATCAAACCACATACGATCCGATTTCCGCTGGAAGAAGCGAACCGTGCCTTACAGGAGTTGAAGGCCGGAAGTTTTCAGGGAGCAGCGGTGCTGACGATGTAGCGATTTTGGCGACACAACATAGAGAGTTGTTTACTTTCTTTAGCAGTGGTAGCCACAAGGGCCACTGAGGTACATGATGAGCCAGGTCGACGTCAAAGAACTGAAAAACCGCCTGACGCATTATCTTCGTCGGACCCAGAAGGGTGAAGAAATTGTCGTCACCGACCGGGGACGACCGATCGCGCTGCTCCAACAGATCGAAGCCGGAAAGCCAGGAACACGTGAGGCGCGGTCGGCGCAACTCACTGCGCTCGCCAAGATCATTCCGCCGACCAGAGTGCCAAGCAAGCGACTGAAACCCCTCGCCTATCGAGGCCCATCGGTTGGGCGGGCAGTCATTGGCGACCGTGAAGACTGGTGACCATGTATTCCTGGGACACCAGCGCACTCGTGAAACAATTCATCCAGGAAGTTGGAACAGGCGAAGCCCTCGCTCTGCGAGCTGACGCTCCCCCTCATGCCACCGCCACTCTCGCCTATACCGAGACCTTTTCGGCTTCTCGCAGGCGCGTCCGGGAAGCCGCGCTGAACGAACCCCACTACCATGAAGTCGTTCGTCGTTTTTTTACAGGAGTGGCCTGCCTACGTCAGGATCAACTTGGACGACAGTATCCTGGAACGATCCAGAACACTACTGGAACGACACCCGCTCCACACCCTCGACGCTATTCATCTCGCGTCAGCAATCGAGCTGCAAGATCAGTTGCAGGAACCGTCCGTGATGATCTCAGCCGACCCACAACTCCTCAGCGCCGCGATGGCAGAACATCTCGAAACAAAGCGTATTCCGTTGTGAGCCCATCCGGATAAACAGGACCATGCCTAGGCCATCAATTCTGGCGTTCGGCTCACTTACGCCGAGTGATGCACAAGACAACAGGATGAGCCAAGACCTCCCCAAGCCCGCTTTGGGGAACCGTCGCCGACATCACGTCACCCCAGAACCTCGTGGCAACCGCCCTTGTTGCTGCGAAATCGGAGGTAAAGGGTAAAAGAACAAAGGACAAAGGGTTAGGGAATGTCCTGAACGAGACGAAAGCCAATACTGGTGTCCCGGAGGTCGGCATCGTACCTGCTCCGGTCCGATGCACGCAGGTCCACCGGTTTGTCGAACCAGGAGCCACCCCGAATCACGCGCCGGCCGCAGTCACCCCCATTTTCTTCTAACCAAGCCGAAGCCTCTTGTGGTGCCTTGTCATACGTTGCATGGAGACAATCCTCGACCCATTCCCATACGTTCCCACTCAAGTCGTAGAGCCCAACACTATTCTGCATTTTCGTGCCGACTTCAGCCGTGCGGTTGCCCGAATTGTCCAGAAACACGGCGTACTCCCCAAGTGTGGATTCCTCGGACGTCCCGGCCCAGACGTCCTGTTTGGCTCCGCTGCGCGCCGCATATTCCCATTCTGATTCGGAGGGCAATCGATAGCGTTCACCGGTTTGCTCAGACAGCCATGCGGCATAGGCCTTCGCATCGTCCCACGAGACGTTGATCACCGGGCGATGACCACGTCCCCAACCCTGATCTTCTGGCAACCGCCGTCCTGTTGCGATCGCAAACCGATCGTACTCCTCGAAGGTCACTTCATACTGTCCCATGGCGAAAGCCTTGATTGTCACCGGATGCACCGGATTGCGCCATGACTCTCCTAACTTCTCCACATCCCCCATCCGAAAAGCCCCGGCTGGGATCTGCACCATCTGGGGCGGCACATGGACAGTCATCACGAGCGATTGAATCTTGAGTGTTGCTTGCTCGAGGTCATAGCCCTTCTGCCAAAGCCAGGTCGTGGTGCTGATCAGCCACAGCACAACAGCCACACCGATGGCGACGACCACACGCTCCTTGGTGCTCCTCTCCCGGCTGGCCAAGACAAATCGTCGTTGGCCGTCAGAGAAGCGATCGGAGTTCTTGTTCAGCCAGCCCAGCGCTTCCTGCAGTGGAAGACCGCGCAGCAGGAGGCCCACAGGCTTCTGACTCCGTTCCCATCTCTTCATGGTCGCGTCCAACCGCTGCTGCCAAGCCAGAAACTCTCGATTGACATCCTCCCAGTTCTTGAGGTGGGGCCAGTGCCGGATCAAAGCTTCATGCGTCACTTCCACGACCACGGCCTCTCGGCCATCCGCCAGCTGGCGGCGATCTTTCAGCAGCAACCAGCCGCTCCAAGAGGGGATACGTCTCCCGAGGCAGGAGCGACCAGGTCGCGACCCGCCGCTTGGGCTTGTCGGCCTCGTGGTCGAGCATCACCAGCGCGAGAAACACCTGATCCAGCAACAGGCGCCTGGCCGCCTCATCGGCTGGAATCGCCGGCTCGCGGCTCGGATCTTTCCAGGCCTCGTTCACTGCTGCCTCAATCGACCCTTGAAGGCCCCCTAACGCCTTATATTCGTTCAGGAGCAGATCGCCGTCTGCGCCATAGTCGATCAGCAGACGCTCCAGGATGAACGCGAGCAGTGGGAGTGCATCGGCCCCTTCGGCATCTTTCAAGAGCTGCTCGGTGAGAGCGGGCTCAATGGTGAGCTTGTGCCCTGCGGCGGTACCACGGGCGGCCGGTCCTTCAATCACCATCTTGTATTCCGCCGGTGCGAGCGGAGGCAGGCTGAAGGGTGTCTGCCGGATGCCTGACAAGGCGGGCGCTGCCTGCAAATGCTCATAGGAATCGGACCGAATGGCGGCAAGAACCATCACGCGCGGTACCGATGGAGGAACGCTCGATCCTTCACCAGTGGTTGATCGGATCAGCCGGCCGAGGAAGTCCAGTAATTGCCCCGCTTCGTCATGCCCATCTTTGCCGAACAGCTCTTCGGCCTGGTCGATGCCGATGAGGATGGTGGGAGGCGTATTCCCCGGCCCCAGTCGTTTCTGCGCGAGAGTCTGTACCTCGACGAGAAGTTCGACGAGACCATTGGATTTCACCAAGATCTCACGCAGACCCGCCCTGGTCTTCGGCGCCTTATATTCACGAAAGGTCTTCTCCAGGCTTTCCAGCAGTCCAGTCTGACCGCTGATGGCCGCCCGTTCCGGACGCAGGACCGGCAATGGAAGGAATTGGCGATCGTCACGCATGAGGCGCGGCCAAAGCCCGGCCCGTAGAAATGACGACTTCCCGGCTCCCGACGCCCCCAGGATCACAAGGAACTGCTCCCCGCTCTCTTCCATACGCCGAAGCGTATCCAGCGCGCGAATCAGCGGGGCCTCCCGCCCGAAGAACACCGCGGCATCTTCCGCCTCCAGCGCTTTGAGCCCCCGATAAGGTGAACGATCAGGCTCGTTCGGTGGCGGCCAGGGAAAAGCCGAGGGATCGAGGCCGGCTTTCTTGAGCCCCTGTTTCAGCTTCGCCAACCCCATCCCGGCGAACGACACATCGGTCGGCGGGACGATCTGATCTTGGACCACATGGAAACGCTGCCGATCTTCTCCTGTCACAAGATCGCAGAGCTGCCATTCCGCCGTCATTTCCTTGGGCAGCGAATCGAGCGGCGTGGCCTCGATCATCACGCCAAAAATGGTTTTACCCAGCTGCTTGGCCAAGAAAAATTCCGCCAGGCACCATTTCGAGTCGCGCCAAGCCGGAGAGATCAGGAATACTACGGCCTCACATCGATCCTGAGCGGTTTTCAACGCGGCCTGCCACCGCTCGCCCGGAGACAGCCCGCGTGAGGGCGTGATATCCAGAAAATAGTCGGCCCAGCCCTGCTGCTCTAGCCACTGCGCCAGCGCAAGGGCCTTCGCGTTATCGGCACTGGAATGACTGATGAAAATTTTCGACATCGTTCAGCTGGATACCAATCAACCACTACTCAAAGCCAACATCTCGCATTTCTCTATGGAAGCAATACCAGTGTCCGTAGAAGCAAAGTGTTAGTGCCTCCCAGCGGCCACCAGAAGTCTCTGATCAACAAACAAAAGGTGCTGCTCTGAATGGTGTGAGATGCGCAGCGGTAAGGGGTGGTCACCATAGCAAGGCATCAACCAGGATACAGTGTGTGTCCGTACAGATACCATACGTAGGTGAGATGAGTGAACCAAGATCGTTCAGTTCAGTACCGTGCCTCCAGTAGGATGGGAATACCGAGAAGCGATCTCTATCGCGTGCAGCCAAGGATGCTCGCTGCCTGCTCCGACACCTCTTTCACCAACACCCCCATCTTCGGATATGGTGGCTCAAAATTATCCGGCCCGCTCTCACCGAGGCCACTTGTGAAACTCGTCCGCAATCGGTACTCTGCATTTCCTCATGTCTACATCATCCGTGAATCAGCCGCACGCTATGGCGCATCCCCGTGATCCCCTACATGGAATCACCTTGGAAACCATTGTCACGATCTTGGTCGCACGGCACGGATGGGCGATACTGGGTGCACGCGTACCCATTCGCTGTTTCCGCCATCATCCGACGATCCGGTCAAGTCTGACGTTCCTGCGCAAGACGCCATGGGCACGCAAGCGAGTTGAACAGATGTTTATCGTGGAACGCCACTCACATCCAGACTGACTCTATGGCATCGAACGCGACCATCTATAAAGCCGCGCTGCAGATCGCCGATCTGGATCGCCAGTACTTCCAAGACCATACACTCACGCTCGCGCGTCATCCGTCCGAGACCGAGGAGCGCCTGATGGTACGGGTGCTCGCTTTTGCGCTCCATGCAAACGAAGCCTTATCTTTCGGCAGAGGGATCGGCACGGAAGATGAACCGGCTTTGTGGCAACGTGATGCAACCGGGAGTATTGATCTCTGGGTCGAAATCGGCCAACCAGACGAGAAGACGCTACGTCAGGCATGTGGCCGCTCCAATCAGGTCGTCGTGTATGCCTATGGAGCCCGGAGCGCAGAGGTATGGTGGGCGAACCAGCGTCAGTTGCTCGACCGGCTAAAAAACCTCTCCGTGACACTGCTTCCCATGGACAGCGTTCGTGCCCTAGCAGAAATGGCGAGACCCGCCATGCAGCTACAATGGACGATTCAAGACGGGCATCTCTGGATCGCGGATGGGACGCAGACGCTCCAGATTGAGTTGCAGCGATTGAAGGGCTGACGATACCTTTTTAAATTGTCTCAGCACAATAATCCGCAGAGCATTCTTGTGCTCCTGGTTCCCTCAAGGTAAGATTGGGACTAGTCTCCGTAAGTTCCCACAACATCATCACAGCCAGCATGAAGACCGTCGTCCACACAGTGTCACCAGCACAGCGGGAACAAATCTACCAGCGGCTCCGTGACGAATTGGAGCGGGTACCAGGAGTACGGTTTACCTATCTCTATGGATCCCTATTGGAGTCAGACCGAATCCATGATGTGGATGTCGGACTGTTTCTTGATGAGACAACTGCGGCTCACAACACAAGTCTGCTCGACCACCTTTCTATGACACTTCGTGCCGCCGTCAACGTGCCCGTTGATGTCCGAATCCTCAATGACGCGCCGCTCTCATTTCTGTATCATGCGCTGCGAGGACGACTCCTATCCTGTCGGGATGAGGCATTTTTGACCGACCTGATGGAAGACGTCGCACGACGGTATCTCGATCTCGCTCCCATCCTCCGCATCAGCACGAAGGATGCCTTCGCCGCATGACGCTCAATCCGGACCTCATCCGGGCTCGCTGTGCAGAAATCGATGCATCATTGAGCCGGCTTGAGGCACTCCGTCCCCTCTCTCGTGAAATATTCTTGTCCAACCAAGACACCCTCGATGTTGCCTGCTATCGCTTGCTCATTGCCATTGAGGCAGCGTTGGCGATCTGCTTTCATGTCTCTGCGAAGCAACTTCATCGGATCCCGGATGAATATGCTGGCTGCTTTAGCTCACTCGAACAGGCCGGGCTCATTGCTCCAGACCTTTCCACTCGCTTGCAGCCAGATGGCACGATTCCGCAATCTATTGGTCCATGTGTACTGGAAAATCGATTACGGACAGATCTACGATATCATCGCTACGCGGCTTGACGATCTGCGCTCGTTTCGCACTACCATGGTCGGACTCATCTAATACCACCAACCTTCGAGCTATTTCATGGATGGACCCGACAGTTGTACCCGACTTTATCGCTTGCGGCCGAGAATACTCGCCGCTTGCTCGGACACTTCTTTCACCAATACTCCCATCTTCGGATGTGACGGCTCGAAGTCGACCGGCCAGTCGAAGTGGCGCAACCGTTCGCTTGCGGCGGGCCCGATGGAGGCCACAACCAGTTTCTGCACCGCGTCATGAAACGGGATGACGTGTCCGTCCTGCTCCAACACCTGCATGACATGATCGATTTGCATGGCATTGGTAATGAGCATCACCTCCACCCGTCCGGCGATGATACTCTCGCAGGCGGCACGCATCGGTCCGAGATCCTCCGGTAGGGCCCATTGGTAGATCGGCACGGGGAAGACGTCTGCCCCGCGCTGTTCTAACGCCTTCACCAGTGCGGTATTGGGAATGCCATATTCCTGCACCGCGATCCGCACCCCGGGCTCGAGGCTGTATTCATCAAGGGCAGACACCAGATCGATCCAGGTATTGGGCTCCGGCACCGTGATCGTGGGGATGAGCCCCAAGGCCTTGAGAGCTGCAACTGTCTTTGCTCCCCGAGCAATGGTCACGATCTGTTGTAAGGCCTCAACGATTGACGGCCAGGGATACCTCGGTTTCAGGATTTCGAAGAGCGCCTCCGTGCCGACGCCGGTCAGCAAAACGAGCATATCAATCTGCCCCGCCATGAGTCGCGCTCCGAATTCATAGGCCACGGTGTTGCTCTCCAGCGGAATCTCGCGCAGCGCAGGAGCCACCAGCGGGCGCCCTTCGTACCGTTCAATCAGCTTGGCCAGCTCCGTCGCCATCCGGCTTTCGAATGCCACTACCGTCATTCCGTTGAATGTCATAGACATGACCACTCCTCCACGACCAGACACCAATCATACTACACTCGTCGACGCGAGTGAGAGCCGGTTTTCCGTTGACGGCTGCTCGTTGCTCTCCCTACTATACGGATGCACGTTTGTTCAACGAGTGCGTAACATCTTATGACGGCACCACTACATCGCGGCCTTCGGCACCTGGCGCTTCGCGTCAGAGATCTTCCTCGATCGCGTCGATTCTATGAGCAGCTGCTCGGCATGAAGGTCGTCTGGGAACCAGACCCGGAGAACGTCTATTTCAGTTCCGGAGTCGACAACCTCGCACTGCATCAAATCTCGAAGCGTGAATCGGAGTCCTACGATCCCTCGAAGACCCAACTGCTCGACCACATGGGCGTGATTCTGGACAGTCCGCAGGCTGTGGATCAGATGTACCGTGAGATTGTGCTCTCGATCGAGTCGCTGGGTGGACGAATCACGAAAGAGCCTAAGCAGCACCGCGATGGCAGCTACTCATTCTATTTCTCAGACCCTGACGGCAATGTGATTCAGGCCCTTTACGAACCAACTATCAGTGGATTGGAATGGGTGAAAGGCAAGACGTGAGCAGTGAAATAACCTACCCTCTCTTTCGTTTCACGTTTCACGTTTCACGCTCATGAAAATCTGGGAGACCCTGCCTCGCAACCATTATGTGAGTCTCGTCCCTTGGTGTTGGGCTCAACTGGAAAGTGCGGAGCCACCGGGTCCCTTTCCGTTCGTCGGCGGCATTGCCCCTGATGCTGTGGCCAGCCTGCACGAGGCTCATAGTCTCCTGGCCAGCGCAATCGATACCGCAATCAGCGATGTCTTCTCGAAACGGGCACCGCTGGATGAGCCCGAGCGTCGGCGACGACTCGAAGATGCCTATGCAGAGCTCATCAATGCCCGACCCTATCTTCAGCGACACATCCGCTGTGGCCGCCGACCGGACAGCACCTTTCAGTGGGAATTCCCGACTGATCCCACTCAATCCGCAGCCGTTACGAACGGCGGCCTCCGTGTATTTCACGCGATCAACCACCAGGCCCTGCCGTTGGGATTCAACAATCGCCGTCTGGGCCCATCAATCGGTAAACTGCTCGGCCTGCTCGATGGCACCCGTACGACCGACGAGATCGGCACGGTCGTCTCATCCATGCCTCGCGACCACCAGAGTCTGCTGACCACATTCATGGAACTCTTGCAGCGTCATGGATGTCTGACTACATCGCCCACCGCGTCCCTGCGCCGCCATTGGTTCGACGTCGTTCAGGATCAAGACACCGTGCACCTTGGACATGCAGCCTTGCTCTACCGACAACGTGACACGGTGTTGCTCTTTGATCCATGGCTGTTGCCCTGGTTCGCAGAATCACCCTTGCCGTCACTATGGGGCGGGCTTCTCCCCAAACCTGCCGCAGTATTTCTCACACATGATCACGATGACCATGTGGATCCCCGCACCTTGCTCCATCTGCCGAAAGAAGTCCCCATTATCGTCCCCAGCCGGCGCAATCGCAGACAGCTGTTTTTTGACTATCGCTCACTCCTGGCAGAGCTGGGATTTGAACAGGTAATTGAGCTGGCTCATGGCGAAAGTTGGCCGTTTGAGGGAGGCACCGTCGTTTCGGTCCCATTCTATGGTGAGGATCCCTGTGACCTCAATATGCCGAGGAATTGCTACCTGATTTCCGATCGCGGCCACAATGTCCTGATTCATGCAGACAGTGGCCCAACCAACGACGGACGGTCGGCCCTCAAAGATTCGGTTATTCAACAGTTGGTCTGTAAATACGGACCGATTCCCCTCGTACTGGCTTCCCAACAACAGCTCCTCGAGCTTCGGACCCATGCGGCCCACGCCGCACTCTCCCACCCCGGCCAATGGCTTGACGTCGGTGAGAACGGCTATCTGACGAACAGCTATCTGGCCGAACTCTGTGCCGCTGCTCGAGCACAGCTGTTTGTTTCGTACGCCACCGGTGGGGCGGACTGGTACCCCGACCACCTCTCCTTCATGTTCAGTCGCCGCAATCCCTCCAGAACCGCGCTCTTGACCGCGCACTGGGAACCGGCAGAAAAGTTGAATGACCTTCTCGCTTTACAGAACTGTCGCTATCATCATGCCCACGCCCTAGACATCTATCGACCCACGAATGGTGGAGCGATCGGTATCCACCCGACAGGAGAAACCCTTGCCCCACTCACGCTCTATCGTGTAGATCATGGCGACCCCCCATTTATGAAAACCGCGCAGCGACGATAGACCATTATTTTTTGAGGAGTAGCGATGAGCGAAAGACCATCAACGATTCTTGTCACCGGAACCGCGGGATTCATCGGATTCCATGTCGCCATGCGTCTCTTGGACCGAGGCGATCATGTCATCGGCCTCGACAACATCAATGATTACTACGACGTCCGGCTGAAGGAGGCTCGCCTCGCGCAACTGAAGCCTCGTGAACGATTCACATTCGTTAAACTGGACCTCGCCAACCGACAAGGCATGAAAGATCTATTTGGCAACCAGCCAGTCCGACGCGTGGTACACCTGGCCGCCCAAGCTGGAGTTCGCTATTCACTGGTCAATCCACATGCCTACACCGAGAGCAATATTGAAGGGTTCATGAATATCCTGGAAGGCTGCCGTCACAACCAGATAGAACATTTGGTCTATGCATCTTCAAGCTCAGTCTACGGCGGTAATACCCACATGCCGTTCTCGATCCATGACAATGTGGATCACCCCGTCTCGCTCTACGCCGCCAGTAAAAAGGCCAATGAGCTCATGGCGCACTGCTATGCCCATCTGTATCGGCTCCCCTGTACCGGACTCCGCTTCTTTACCGTCTATGGACCCTGGGGACGCCCCGATATGGCGCTCTTCATCTTCACCAAGGCAATCTTGGAGGGTAAGCCGATCGAGGTCTTCAATCAGGGCAAGATGAGGCGTGACTTCACCTATATCGATGATATTGTCGAAGGCATCATTCGGACACTCGATCGCCCGGCAACGGCCAATCCATCCTGGTCGGGGAACCAACCTGATCCCGGAACGAGCTCCGCTCCGGCACGCCTCTACAATATCGGCAACCATCAGCCGGTGGAACTGCTGCACTTTATCGAGGTCTTAGAAAAAGCGTTGGGCAAGAAGGCGGAGAAGAACCTGCTGCCTATACAGCCCGGCGACGTCCCAGCCACCTACGCTGACATCGACGATCTCACGAAGGATGTGGGCTTCAAGCCGAGCACCCCGATCGAGGTGGGGATTTCTCGTTTCGTGGAGTGGTACCGAGAGTTCTACAGAGTATGAGGAACTGACCTTGTCACGTTAAAAACACCCTACCGGCACAAACCCTGTCCCGAAGAGCCTCGACAACGCGATGTAACGCGCATTGTCATAGAACGAATGGCTGGCCCCTCGCTGATTTCTCCCCGTAATGTCCCCCCCATAGGATGGATCGGTCCCGAAGAACATCCCTCCCCTGGTCTTCTGTACGAGGTGCATCCATTCCATATACAGCGTGCAGGCTTCCGCCTGGACTGAGCCAGAAGCCGTGTTGCTCGCATACCAGTCGCGTGCCCATTCCGGCACCGGCCGTCCTGCACCTACCGACTCACGGTCCCGAGCGGGAGGCAAATCAAACTGTGAATCCCTCGTTGCCTGCGTTCGAGGAATGGTCGGTATATTCACCAAATCAGGCACGATAGAAAGCGGTTTCAGATCCATCGCTTGACACCCGGTCCGCTCTTTGTTGGTGTACAGCGAGGTCCCGTCTGCTTCGAGACATTTCCAGGTCGTTGGACTAGCTCCCATATCCCCTCGCGCTATTCCCGTGGACAGGACCACCAAGATGGTCGCAGAGAGGAACATTCCTTCAACCTGCCGCATGGGACACCTCCAGATCATATAATCAAGACAGGCGGTGCGTGAGCACCCCTGGTCACCCTCAACAGTTGGTGCGCACACCCTACTCAATACTTTGTTTTCCGTCTATGCAGCTTTAGAGGGGGAATCACAACCTATGGCCCCTCGACCGACTGACATTTACCGTGGTTTCACCCGTCGCTCACCGCAAGCCTATGCGGGGCCGGCACCCAGCAGCCTACCTCTACATGCCCGGGCTCCCTTACCTCAAACCGCTCCTGTCCCACACCCTGCATTACCTTGTCCGAGATAGAAACCTCAGGTATCCTGCCTGTCATAGTCTCGATACACTATTGGATAAAGCAACGTAGGCTCGTACTCTCACGTCGTCAGTAGTCTCTGGACACATTCATCAAGCAACGACGTACGATCGATACCGGCCCAGTATGACCGACTATAATGTCCTCACCAATCTGCTCTTCATCTACACCGTGTCGATTGCGGTGGTGTTTCTGTTTCATCAGTTCCGACTCCCCTCGATCGCCGGATTCTTAGTCGCCGGTGCGCTGATCGGCCCCCATGGGCTCAATCTCATTTCCGATATCGCCACCGTCCAGGTCTTGGCGGAAATCGGCATCGTGCTCCTCCTCTTCACCATCGGCATTGAATTCTCATTGGTCCAACTCGCCTCCCTTCAACGCCTGCTGCTGATCGCAGCTCCGATCCAAGTGGGAGGAGTCATCGCCATTACATCGCTCGGCGGCACTCTCGCGGGATTACCAACCTCTCAGGCAATCTTTTGGGGGTTTCTGCTCTCACTCAGCAGCACCGCCATTGTGCTCAAAGCCTTGACTGCCAGTGAAACAAGCGATTCAGCGCACGGACGGGCGACGATCGGGATCTTGGTCTTCCAAGACATCGCTGTCGTACCGATGATCTTGCTCACACCCATTCTTGCCAGCCCTGGCGATGGGGCGCTTGCACCGGTGTTGCTCTCTCTGGGCAAATCTTTGGTCGTGGTGGCCTGCATTCTGGTCGGCGCGTGGTATGCGGTCCCGATCTTGCTTGAACACATCGTCCGCAGTCGAAGCCGAGAACTGTTCTTGTTGACCATCATCGTTCTCTGCCTCGGCATCGCCTGGCTGACCTCTCTCGGTGGGCTCTCGCTGGCGCTCGGCGCCTTCATCGCCGGCCTCGTGATCTCCGAGTCAGAATACAGTCACCAAGCTATCGCCGAAGTACTGCCTTTTCGAGATAGCTTCAATAGCCTCTTCTTCGTGTCCATCGGCATTCTGATGGATTGGCATATCCTGCTGGAGTACCCCTTCGTCGTGACCGGCCTTCTGCTGATCGTCCTCTTGGTAAAATTCTTCGCGGGCGCAGGCGCCATGCTTGCCGCCTCCATGCCCCCCCGTTCCGCGGTCATGACCGGCATCGCACTCGCACAGGTAGGAGAGTTCAGTTTTATCCTGGCACAAGTCGGCCAAGAGGATCATCTCCTGTCCGGAACACAGTATCAGATATTTCTGGCCGTCTCAGTTTGTTCAATGATCATTACCCCGATCCTCATTCAGCTGTCACCGCATCTCGGTCGACGGGTCGAGGCCATTCAGCGACTCCACCACTGGTTTCCCGAGCAGACCATGGCACATGTCCTCGAAGCGGAAGGGCGGCATCTACGGATCAAGGGCCATGTCATTATCGTGGGATATGGATTGAACGGCCGCAACCTCGCTCGTGTCTTGGGCGAGACGGAGGTTCCCTATATTGCATTGGATTTAGACGGTGAAACCGTACGCCGAGAGGCGGCCCATGGATTACCGCTCTACTACGGAGATGCGACCAATCCAACCGTCTTACGGCATGTCAAAATTGAACAGGCGCGCGTCCTGGTCGTGGCCATCTCCGATCCCTTTATGGCGCGCCGGACCGTGCAGGTTGCTCGAGGACTGAATCCAAAGATTCACATCGTCGTCAGGACTCGCTATTTACGTGAGTTGGAAGAACTCCATCAGCTCGGCGCTGACGATGTGGTGCCGGAAGAATTCGAAACATCGATCGAGATTTTTGCGCTCGTTCTCCGCACCTATCAGATGCCGCAAGACTTCGTCATGCGCAAGGCGGAGCAGGTGCGTCGGGAAGGCTACGCGCTCCTTCGGCGAAGCGAACTGCCTGAGCTGGCCCACCACTTGCGCGGCGGCACTCTCGCCGACGTTGAAGTAGAGACCTGCCGGATTGAGGAAACCGCACCGGCGGCAGGGAAAACGCTCGCTCAGCTGGCACTGCGTCTGCGGACCGGAGCCTCGATCATTGCCCTGACCAGAGCCGGGGTGACGGAATCAAACCCGTCGGACAAAATGAAACTCTTGGCTGGAGATATCGTGGTCCTACTTGGATCACGCGATGAGATTCGTCGCGCGACGGAATTCATCCTCACGGATCAACCTGACCGATAGCTTCAGACTCTCCGCGCTGTCTGGTCGTTTGTACGAAATGAGCTCAGCTTCGCCAGTGAAGCGTGACTTGTTCTTTGAGTGGGTGGTCAAAGGGACGCCCGGTCTGAACCGATTCAAGATAGGCGGCCTTGAGCTTGTAGTACCATCGAGCCGGCATATCAGCGTCCCCCAGAAACATTGATGAGGGCTTGTGACGGAGACCCACCGCCAGATGCTTCATGGCCCGTTCATCCTGGCTCAGAAACATCTTGGTCAGCGTACGAAAAATCAGATTACCGAAGGGCAACCAATGCAGACCAAACCAGTAAGCCGAAAAGTCAATGCGACACTCCATCTCGGATACCGGTGTGGCCATCAATCGATTGGCAACCCACGCCCTACCGCATTGCATCAGCTCGACACGCTGATTCGGAAGGATAAAGTCGATCGTGGTCGTCATCGGCCCTCCGTAAATGCGCTCGACCCAATGAAACGGCCCGCTATTTTTCGCCGGCCGGTGCGCAGTCATCCGGAAGCCATAGGGGATCGGCTCAAAGATTTTCGTCTTCTCATGCATCCGCGCATCACTGCGCCACCAAGAATGGACATACGGTCCATGAACAGGATCGATAAGCCCGATGACACCATCATCGGCCGTGCAGGTATAGGTCAGGGAAATGTGGAATGACTGCCGAGGCTCCGCTGGAAGCGGCATGCGAGGAGCAGGTGGCAACGGGTCCCTGTTCCCTCGTTCATCAGCCAGATACAACCAAATCATCCCGTCCGTCTCTTCAGCGGGATACGAAGTGACACCGACCTTTTCCGTTTGGAACGTGCTTCCGTCAGGTAATGCAGGAATTCGACGACATCGCCCCTGCGTGTCAAACTGCCAACCATGGTAGGGGCATTCCACCCGTTCACCGTCAAACCGTCCGCATGACAACGGCATACCCCGGTGAGGGCAGAGATCGCGCATAGCAGCCAGACGTCCCTCTCGATCGCGGCATAGCACGATCGGCAAACCCAACATCACTAGCCCTTTCATCGTCCCTGGCCGCAGCGTATGGCTCGGCACAGCCGGATACCAGAAGCCGAAGAGCGGAGCACTCCTAGATGATACGACTTCAGGTGATGGGGCTTGGATCATAGCTGAACAGGAGGGGCACAAGAAGGCGTCCTAAGATTCGGTTTATGACTATAGCGGGCGGCGGAGAGCAGGTCAAGCAACGAACGGACCAAGTAGGATAGCCCTGTTCCTTGACACTCCTAAGAACCACATACTATTCTGTTTCACTACTGATCACTCCGAGTCTTTGCCTGGTGTGAGGTGACACGATGATTGCCACACAGATCGAGCCGGCGGCGACGTTGGCACAGCTCCAAGAATCCAAGCCAGAAAGTGTCACCATCGTCTTGTTGAGCGGTGATCTCGATCGGGCGATGGCCGCTTTCATCATTGCGACAGGCGCAGCCGCCATGGGCATGAAGGTCACGATGTTCTTTACCTTTTGGGGGCTGAATGCCATCCGAAGAAAAGGCGCGACCAGTTCGGCAAAAGACTGGCTTCGCCGAATGTTTGGGCTGCTCAACAAAGGCGGCGCCGACAGCCTTCCGCTATCCCGTTTTCACATGGGCGGGTTGGGCACGAAGATGATGCAGAAAGTCATGAAGCAAAATCGCATGCCCGATGTACCTGAATTGATGCAGACCGCCCTGGATCTGGGCGTCCATTTTATCGCGTGCACGACGACCATGGGGCTCATGGGCATTACCAAAGACACCTTAATCGATGGCATCGATCAGTTCGCAGGGGTCACAACGTATCTGGCGGAAGCGAAACGGGGTAGCGTAAATTTGTTCATTTAATCTGACAGCTCTCAACTGAGCGTGAGGGATATCTTCATGATGCAGGCCGATGTGAAACTCGATACCTTAGGGTACTTTTGTCCCATGCCGATCATTCTGACGTCGAAGAAGATCAAAGAGCTGGCCCTGGGCCAGGTGCTGGAGGTCGTCTCCGATGATGAAGGCATCAAGAAGGACATGCCGGCTTGGTGCGAAACTACCGGCCATCAAATGGTGGGACTGGAAGAGGAGCAGGCGAAGTCGGGGCGGATTTACAAAGCCTTCGTCAAAAAGACAAAATAATCAGACTTTTTCAAGATCACCCAGGACCAGAAGCCGGAAGGACCAACGAAGTCCTCCGGCTTTTTCGTTTACGCTCAGACGAATGGCATGGACCAAATCATTGAATGTGTGCCCAACTTCAGTGAAGGCCGGAATCGAGCCACCGTTCAAGCCATACTCGACGCGGTAACCTCGACACCCAACGTCGTGTATTTGGACCACTCGATGGATCCAGACCACCATCGAGCCGTCCTGACCTTCTGCGGAGCCCCAGAGTCAGTCGTCGATGCGGTTTTCCGTGCGATCCGTACCGCAACCAACCTCATTGATCTGCGAAGCCATGCCGGCGTGCATCCTCGGGTGGGCGCCACAGACGTCGTCCCATTCATTCCAATCAAGGGGACGACGATGGAAGATTGTGTCCGGCTTGCCGCACGACTCGGGGAACGAGTTGGACGCGAGCTGGAAATTCCCGTCTTTTTATACGAACGTGCTGCGACGCGAGCTGATCATGTCCCCTTGGAAGCAGTCAGACGCGGGAGCCTAGAAGGATTGGCTTTCCGAATGGCATCCGATCCGAATTGGGCACCCAATTTCGGCCCGCCTCGACTCCATCGGAGTGCCGGAGCCATCGCCATCGGGGCTCGACTTCCGCTGATCGCCTTCAACGTGAACCTCCGCTCTCAGAATATGGAGATCGCCCGTTCCATTGCCAAGACCGTCCGACAATCGAATGGCGGCTTGCCCCATGTGAAGGCGATCGGTGTGGAACTGGCCAGCCGCGGCATGGTCCAGGTTTCCATGAACCTGACAGATTATCAGGTGACGCCAGTACAGTCCGCGTTTCAGGCTGTCAAAACTGAAGCAGAAAAACAGGGGATTCCAGTAGCCGGAAGTGAATTGATCGGTTTACTTCCGCAGGCTGCGTTAGAGCACGCTGCGGTGACGTCGCTTCAGCTGGAACAATTCGATCCATCACATATCCTGGAAAAAAGAATTGCCGAAGCCATGGAGACAAAGGACGCATCCGATCAGACGCTATCGGACTTTCTGAGCGCCGTCTCTGATACCAAACCCATTCCCGCAGGTGGAAGCGTCGCCGCTCTTGTGGGCGCCTTAGCTGCCGCGTTGGGAGTCATGGGCGCACGCCTGGCCAAACAATCGGACGGAGAAAGAACTCTTCTGCGATTGAGTCGGCGGCTATACGACCTCGTTCAAGAAGATGCAGTCGCCTATGGGGCCCTGATGGAGGCCTACAAGATTCCCAAGGAACTCTCAGATCGTGCTGGTACAGTCTCGAACGCACTCCTCAAGGCGACGGAAGTCCCTCTGGAAATTGCAGAAAGAGCCTGCGAGGTCGCAGGTCTCCTTCATGGCTTACGACAGGTGGTCAAGCCAACAGTCTATTCAGACCTTACGGTGGGTATGATCCTGGCCATCGCGACTGCTGACGCAGGTCTCTTCACGGCACGGACAAATGTAAAATGTTCAACAAATCATCATGTTATGGAATTAGTGCAAGCAAAAATCATAAAGACACGCGAAAGTCTTGAGGAGCTGAAGAGGTTGTGTTAGACTCCGCGGCTGCATTGTGACGAACCATCACCAACAGGCTGGATTGGCCTGAGAAAGTCGGTAGTTAGCCGGATGGAAATCAAGGTCTTCAATAACAACGTTGAAAAAGCACTGAAAGTTGCCAAAAAGAAGCTCGCAGGCGAAGGTCTGTTTCGCGAGCTCAAGCGTCGCCGTTTTTATGAGAAGCCAAGCGTGAGGAAGAAGGCCAAGCAACGCGAAGCCCAACGACGCCGGCAGAAGTGGTTGTCAAAGCGGAAGCCTGAGTAGAGACTCCCGTAGGATTCTCCACCCCCCGTCATTCGCCTCCTCCTCGGTCGTGTCCACGCCCCTATGCGTCAGGATCAGATCCATGCCGCCGTCCGCATCATCAAGCGGGAAATTCGCCGATGGCAGGAACCGGTTGTTGGGGTCGTTGCTAAAGAATCCAACCGAGATCCCTTTCTGATCCTCATCTCTACCGTCCTCAGTTTACGAACCAAAGACAAGACAACCAGAGAAGCCGGTGATCGGCTCTTTGCCTTGGCTCGCACTCCAACCACGATACTGCAGATACCGCTGAAGAAAATCGAACAGGCGATCTATCCGGTGGGGTTCTATCGGACCAAGGCGAAATCAATCCACGAGATCTGCCACCGGTTGATCAACAACTATGGTGGAGCCGTTCCAGACTCGATCGACGAACTGGTCAGCTTACCAGGAGTCGGGCGGAAAACTGCGAATCTCGTGGTCACGATTGGATTTAGAAAGCCTGGAATCTGTGTCGATATTCACGTGCACCGCATCAGCAATCGCTGGGGCTACATCAAGACTAAGACGCCGGAAGAATCGGAAACTGTGCTCCGCCGCAAACTGCCGAAACAATACTGGATCATCTACAACGACCTTCTCGTCCCCTATGGACAGAACCTCTGTCTTCCTGTGTCGCCTCTGTGCAGCACGTGCAAGCTGACGGACCTATGCGATCGCGTAGGAGTCACGAAGTCGCGTTAAAGGTGAAAGGCAAACGGTGAGACCTAAAAAGGATATCAGATTCCTTCTTTACGTTTCACCTCACCTCTAACACGCTAGCAGTGCGTTGACAAACCCTGGCTGCCTGAAAGAGGAATCTGTACACGTATGGTTGCTGAGCAGATCCGGATGGCCCGCAGGCTGTTCAGAAAGGCCGTCCAGCAAGGCCGCAGCGAGTGAAGAGGTGAATCGTACTCTGCCCTGTACGGTAAGCCTCTGAGCGACGCGAGAATGCCGCTGGCGGTCTTTGTCAACAGCCTGCTAGATAAAGAGTTTCGTTTCCGCTTCGGCCGTTAACGACAGGATCGCTGGCAAGCCCATCACTTCGTCGACATTCTTTTCAACCGCAGAACTGTCCACGCCCATATATTCCAGGCCGGCGCTGCAGGCGATCAGCCGAAGCGTCCCAACGTGCTTCGCATCTTGGAACATTTCTGAAATCTTGGGGACCTTCTTCTCCTTGAGCAGCCGAGCGACCTCCTCCGCTGATCCCGCATACTCCGGCGGAAAGTCGATCTGATCGATCTTGCCCTCGGCCAGCTTTTTGATCGTCCAAAACAGCAATACCACGATCACGTCTTTGCCCATCGCAGCAGCCGTCATGCCGAGCGTCGCGACTTGATGCAACTTATCGTAGGTAGCATTATGAGCGAAAATAACAAACTTCGGTTTGGTCGACATGGCTTACTTCTTCCGTACCCTGGCTTTCACACTGTTGACGTAGTCTGTAATTGCAGCATCCACTTCATCAACCGTCATCGGACGATCATGTGTTTCACTCTCGTCGACAAGATAGCGTTCATGATCTTTTTCCTGTTTTAGAATGACCGCGTTCTCAGGGGTCACCTCAATCAACATAAACCATTCCTTCACCCCCTGTGAGAGCACCACCTGCTTGCCGGCTCCCTTTCTGGTGATCTCAATCCGAAGCCCCTCATCCGTGTCCGTCGAAGAACATGCCCCGCCGGCAAGTGATACAGCCGCCACGACGACGAGGAGCCTGGCAACTCTTGGACTCACCTGACCCCACACCCTACGGAGCCTCCATGCCAAGCGATTATAGCGAGCAGGGACGACGCCGTAAACCAGGGACAACAAGCTCGTTTGCCTTGAGAGGCGTCGGAGCCCGTGTTAGGATGCCGCCCGATGGACGAACTCATTGCAACGGTTGAGCAGTATATCTCCACCGAAACACTCGTCACCCTGACGGCTCTCTCGATCGTCTTTTTTGTCGGATCGTTGATCGCCATCCCGTTCATCCTGGTCAGGTTGCCGACGGAATTTTTTGACACGCGTGTACCACGACGTTGGATGGAGAATCATCACCCGGTGCTTCGGCTCCTCGGCCATCTCGCGAAGAATGTGGTCGGCGCGATCTTTCTGTTCGCCGGATTCTTGATGCTCTTCCTCCCAGGTCAGGGCATCCTCACGATGTTAATCGGGATCACGATGCTGGACTTTCCCGGCAAACGCAAACTGGAAGCCAAGATGATCGGCCAACCAGCCGTTCTGGGCACCATCAACAACATGCGCCAGAAGTTTGGGAAGCCTCCGCTCACCATTGCACCAGATCCTTGACCAAGACTGAGACAAACGTGCTGAGTGCTGAGATGGGGCAGCTGATCTCCTCTCAATACTCAGCCCTCAGAACTCCGCACTGAAAGAGCTCCATGCCTGAGACATCACTCCAGTCCAACAAGCGTCCCACTCTGTATTTAATCGACGGCAGTGCCTATATCTATCGAGCTTTTTTTGCCCTGCCGGCCCTCAATAACTCCAAAGGCCTCCAGACCAACGCCGTCTATGGGTTCATGACCACGCTCCTCAAGATCATCCGTGAACATCGCCCAGATGGTCTGATCGTCGCATTTGATGAAAGGGGCCCGACCCTCCGGCACGAGGAATTCAAAGAGTATAAAGCGCAGCGTCCGCCGATGCCCGACGGCATGAAGGCTCAGATCCCGTACATTCATCGAGCCGTGGAGGCACTGAATATCCCCGCCGTCAAACAAGTCGGCTACGAAGCTGATGATCTCATCGGCACCCTCGCTCGCCAAGCAGAACGAGCCGGCCATGATGTCATTATTGTCACCGGCGATAAGGACATGCTCCAACTCATTACACCGCACGTACGCATCTACGATCCGGTGAAAGACAAATGGTCCAGCGATGCGGAATGTATCGCCAAGTTCGGTGTTGAACCGGCACGTGTCGTCGAGATCATGGGATTGATGGGCGACAGCAGCGACAATATCCCTGGGGTGAAAGGCATCGGCGAGAAAACCGCCATGAAACTCATCGCTCAGTTTGGGACCATTGATGAGCTGCTTCGCCGACTCGACGAGGTGACACCCACACGCATCAAGACCCTCCTGACGGAACAGGCGGACAATGCACGGCTGAGCCGGAAGCTGGCGACCATCGATACCCAGAGCCCGGTGGACTTCCAGCCTGAATCCTACCGGATCAAGCCACCGCACGACGAACAGCTCGCCGAACTGCTGCGCGAGCTCGAGTTTACGTCGCTGTTGAAGAGTCTTCAGCCGCCCCCCAAACAGCCGGAGGCGAAAGCTCCTGCGCCAGTCGTCATCGAGGATGAGTCAGCCGCACAGCGGTTCGCTGAAAGCTTACCCAAACATACTCCGCTCGCCGTGCACTGCCTCTTCGTCGGACAACCAGGTGTGCATGCCGATCTGAACGGTCTCGCGCTCTCGAGTGGCGGCCACACGGTCTTCGTCCCGATCGATATTCACGCCTACATGCGACCGATCATGCCTCTCCTTCACGATCCACAGAGAACCAAAGTGGCACATGACCTCAAAGCCACCCTATTAGCCTTACATCGCCTGGGCGTGACCATGGCACCACCCTATGTCGACACCATGGTCGCCGATTATCTACTCAATCCCAATCGCCGAGACCATGGCCTCGAAACGATCGCGATGGAACGGCTTGGAGAGCGGTTCGGATCGGATAAGGGAAAGACCGCTCAACCTCAGTCGCTCTTTGAGGTTGATTCCGGCTCCCGAGAGCAAGCCACAGAAGCCGCTTCGTACTTGGTACAACTCGAACCCATCCTCGCAAACCAATTGACGGACCAGGGAAGCCTGCCCCTCTTTACCGATGTCGAGATGCCACTCATCCCGGTCCTGGCGGACATCGAACGAAATGGGTTCTTGCTCGATGTCGAAGCGCTACACACCTTGGGTAAAGAACTCGAACGGGAACTCGACCGCATGATGGACACCATCGCTGGAGTAGCCGGAGGCGAGTTCAATATCAATTCACCGAAACAGCTGGCTACAGTCCTGTTCGAGAAGCTCGGCCTAAAACCCCTGCGGAAAACCAAAACCGGGTACTCCACCGATGAAGACACCCTGACCCAACTGGCATCGCAACATGATTTGCCAGCGCAGATTTTGAGCTACCGTAGCCTCAGCAAGCTCAAGTCCACCTATGTGGACGCCTTACCAGAACTCGTCAGGCCAGAGACGAAACGGCTCCACACCTCGTTGAACCAGACCGTTGCCGCAACAGGACGGCTGTCGTCGACCGATCCTAATCTGCAAAACATCCCCGTCAAAGGGGACTATGGCCTCCGCATTCGTGAAGCGTTCATTGTTCCGAAGGGTCATGAACTGCTCTGCGCCGACTACAGCCAGATCGAGCCGCGCATCCTCGCCCACCTGTCACAAGATCCCAGGCTGCTCTCGGTCTTTGCCAAGGAAGAAGACATTCACATGGCCACCGCCATGGAAATCTTCGGGCTCCCCTCCAGCCAGATCACGAGAGACATGCGTCGCGCGGCCAAGACCGTCGTCTTCGGTATCGTCTACGGCATCAGCCCGTTCGGCCTTTCTCAGAATTTAGGAGTCCCCCAGCCCGAGGCAAAGAAATACATCGAGACATTCTTTGAGCGATTCGCTGCGGTGCGGGCTCTCATGGATCGAAACATCGCCGAAGGGCGAGAGAAGGGCTATACCACCACCATCCTCGGCCGCCGCCGGCCGATTCCTGAGCTCCAGAGCGGCGATCCTACACAACGGGGCTTTGGCGAACGCATGGCGGTGAACAGCCCCATCCAAGGTTCAGCGGCAGACTTGATCAAAGTGGCCATGATCAACGTCCATAAGACGTTGCACAAGGAACTGCCCCACGTGAAGATGATCCTCCAGGTCCACGACGAACTCATCTTCGAAGTGCCGGATCATGACTTGGACGAAGCCAAGCGCCTTGTGAAGCAAGAGATGGAAGGCGTCGGCAAACAACTGGGCCTCTCAGTGCCGCTCAAAGTCGATCTCGGCGTCGGCAAAAACTGGCGCGTGGCGCATCCATGATGCGATATCCTCATTCGGATCAAGCGCGTTGTGTTAGCTGCTCACTACGCATTCAGCGAAAACGCTCGAATTACAACGGAGTGGATCGCCTGACAGAGTTTGATGTCGACGAGTCGATCTTGAGCGACGTAGCCGTTTCAGAGGTACTCCGCACGACAAACATCCAGCAAAGGCGTGAACGCTGAAGCCTCACGAATGCTCGGTCTTCGACGAGAACGTCTATGACCGTGAGGCCATGCGAAAAATAGACGCGCACTCGCTTGATTTTGCAAAGGCTCGCGCTTCCCAGTTCATGCGAGCTTTTGGGGAGAATCGAGTCGTACATCCCTCGCCAACGCCATATCTCAAAGAGACAAGAACAACAGTTTTTGAGGTTGACGGCTAAGATCCAGGCTGCGATGAGTCATACGGATCTCGCTTAGACTGAAATCCTTGCCAATTTTCCGAGAACAAGAATAGCTCACTGAGGACTCGAACCCAATTCTCACCGTTGACACTTGCATCCTCGTCAATCAGCGGGTACATAGGAAGATAGCGGATGTCGGTAAGCAGATGAGATCATCCGCTTCGAGCAAGATCTATCTGGGCGTCGGAAGGAACTGACGCGTCGAATTCTCCCAACCCACAACCGATGCGAGGTGACATATGCTGACCATACGGATTTCAGTCGCGTGGACGATAGCGGCCATCACCCTTGGAACACTCGGCATCTTACTCTTACTGGGCCAACCGTTCACAGTAAAGGCTCAAGAGCCGAAGCGGTTTCAGTACATGATCGTCGAGGTACTGCCTGACACCGAGAATATGCAAACCAAGCTGAACGAATTTGGTGCGAGCGGGTGGGAACTGGTGGCAGTCCCGATGGGGAACATGACCGAGCCAAGACTGATTTTCAAGAAGTAGACTGAGAATCCATCCCCGCTGACTCCTAATCTGCGGGGATGTTCTTTGAACTCTCTGCCTTCCCTTGTACTTTAGCTCTATTGTTCGACAACCGCTTGGAGCCTCACGTATGGAATTCTTGACTCCGGATCAGGCAGGGCCTAGGCTCTAAGCTGATCGTCCATGAGATCTCCGATGCCGCCCCTAAGAAACAGGCTTTCGGTATGAGAAAGAACCTATCTGAGAAAGCCACGTAGGACGATATCATGTTCGAAATCTTCGTCCGCAAAAAGATTGAGGCCGGCGTCCAGGCTGCTGATGAAGGGAGGTCTATTCCGCACGAAGTTGTGAAAAAGCGCGTCCTTCGGTAAGCATCTGTTCCTTGAGAACTGCCACGTGCAGCTGCAGGAGCCGGATGAAAAAGATCTTCGTCTCTCAGCATCTCTTCGAAGTTGAAATGCGCAAGGAGCAGCTTGAGCAGGCCGGCATCCGGTGCCTGATCAAGAACCAGCGTTCATCCGGCTTGGCCGGAGAGATTCCTTTTACTGAAGTGTTCCCTGAACTGTGGGTCATCCAAGACGAGGCCGCCTATCGGGCGCGGCAAGTCCTCGACGAAGAGCTGATTACTCAGCCGTCAAACCCAGGCCCTTGGGTATGCACCGGGTGTGGCGAACAACACGAACGTCAATTTTCTGAATGTTGGAGGTGTGGAGGAACCAGCGTATCGCCGTGATGCAGCGCACTTGCAAGCTCAGGCTTCACTACTTTTTCCCGCACAAAAATTTCCACACTGACTGCGCAAGTGTCCCTCGGGAGATGGGCACCCAGCTGGACTCACCCGATTTCTTATAGATCGAGTGACCGGTCCCCATATTTCCAGCAAATCGCTCAATCGCCACAAGACGAAACCGTTCTTTAGAACAATCGTGTTCCTCCTGGTTACGAGTGGATAAGAACGTGCTCAGCCCTCTGGTGCTGGCGGCCTTGAGATCATCTAAAACTAAGGCCCTCACGATCTCCCCGTTCCGGCTGATGCTCTCCGAATCGACGTAGATCGCATCCTTCTCGTTACGATCGACTAACAGCCACTCCGCACACACCGCTCCTACACACCACAACTGAAGAGCCATCAATACGAGAAGAATTTCGGGAGACGTCCGAAAAAACCTACGAGTGGACGGCATGCACAACCTCAGCATACGCATGTTGGAACAGCACCACGAAGAAACGTGGCGCCAACGGAAGCGACACTCACTGACAGACATGCCGTGTGGAGAACACGGGAATTCGTTGTCACTCAGATGGTGGCTTCATACCCAGCTCGTCGACCCGTTTCAAGCAGTCGTTGAACCCCTGCCGACGTTGGACAAATGACCAAAACAATTTGTACCGATTCAGCATGTCCAGCTGTTGTACATGTTCATCGCAGGTCTTCTGTTTCCAGGGCTCGACGTTGTCCGGCGGCGCGGTCACGACCCATGCTCCCCCAACCAAAGCTGAGATGAGCAGTACCGCACCACCGACGGCTATCATTCCTGTCTTGACGCTCATGAATCCCTCATTCAGTACGTTGAACATCGAAGAGCCGGCCGACCCCTTCGGGGAAGAACCGGGCCTGTTGTATCACTATGGTGCCGGAGACCGGGATCGAACCGGTACGGGCCTTTTGAGCCCGAGGGATTTTAAGTCCCTTGCGTCTGCCTATTCCGCCACTCCGGCGAAGGGCGGATTTTAGCATAGCCGCAAGGCGCCCCACAGCCACTTTCTCACGTCTGTTCATCAAGCCATCCACTCTGCCCAGTCATTGCGCGAAAAAACTCTAAAAGCAGGCTCGGCACTTCAAGTGAAGCGGGGCTGAAAGCGCTAGCTTAAGCGAGTCTTCCCCAAGAAGACACCAGATTTTTTAGGTTTCACCATGTCCGCCGTATGGCTTTCTGCAAACGATAACCAAGCGGGGCTAGAATTTCGACGAGGAGCGATGAGATCCCGACAAAAGCTTCGCAGGCTGGGGCGAGGTCTTTAACGATTCAGTTTGACAGCGCGATCCTTGCTCGGTGACGCTATCCTGCAGCCAGGTTCAACATCAAAGGCAAGAGCTGCCGGCCACGGGAGAGGAACGCCAAGCGCTTGGGCCGTCAGGCCGTATTCTTGTTTGTCCTGCCGCACCTCAGTGAGACCATCCGTGACGTGGCCGGCTCATTTTCCTCGCAGTCGAGTTCTATGACGGTACGAATGACATCACAGGACACGCGAGAAATCCGCCCATAACTTGTTGGTGTTGCCATAAGAGTGCTGAGCTTCATCCGGCATTGCCACCCTGGTCCCGTTGTTTGGCCGCAACGTTGTCCAAGCCGCTCTGTATCCCGAGAAGTCTCGCCAATCTGACGGAAACCGGAGACAGCTCGACGGCGCGGCCGAGCCCACTGTCCATAGTGCTGGCGAGCGGCGGCAAGGAGGGAAGCCTGATCAACTACCTGATAGTCGTAACTCCAGAGCGGCTCTCCAACGGTTCAAAGCGGAATCGCGTCGTGCGAGAGGCAGCAGTGGCACAAGCATCCAAAGTGCGTAGAGAACTGAGCAGGAAGGCCATCTCAATCCGACAAAACATCATCAGCATCGTTTCCCATTTCTCACTCAGCTACAAACTGCGTGCTGGATCCAAGTGCCGGACATTGGACTGCCAATCCAATTTAGAACCTGTTCTTACTTCAGGCCAACTCCCGCATGTCAACGCCTGGACAGGACAGTTTCTTCTGTGATTGAATCGAAGCGTCAGGAGCTGGAAGTCATATGAATCATATTGAACGCAACTATCGCGCACTCTTGTCCGTCGCCCTCGTGCTGAACTCGCAGCGCGACATGCGCAGCTTATGGGAAGCGATCACGGTGGAGATCACTAAAGCCATCCCATGGGCCCGCGCATCAATCACCCTGTACGATCCTCAGATCGATGCCTTCCAGTTTTATGTCCTCGCCACTACGGTCCCGCAGGTCGCGCTTGGCCGCGATGCCGTTGTCCCGCGCCACGGAAGCGGGATGGGATGGGTCTACGAACACAAGACGCTGCACATTCGCCCCGATCTCAAGAACGAGCAAGTCTTTCCTGAAGACAAACTATACGTCCAAGAAGGGCTCGGGCGGATGATTAATCTTCCGCTGCTCGTGAAAGGTCAATGTCTTGGCATTCTCAATATCGGCACTCGGGAATCGGGTGTTCCCGACCCAGGCGATATCGAATTCCTCACACAGGTGGGGATGCAGATCGCCTACGCGATCGACCACGTCCAAGCCTATGAACAAATCAATCTGTTACGAAACCAACTTGCCAGAGAAAATGTGTACTTGAACGAGGAACTGCGGCTCACAAAGAACATCAATAAATTGGTTGGGGATAGCACCGTCTTTCAACATGTATTGGCCCTCGCGCGAGGAGTTGCCCCGACGACGACGACCGTTCTCTTGACGGGTGAGACAGGAACCGGCAAGGAATTGATCGCTCAAACCATTCATGATTTAAGTCCCCGTCACCGTAAACCCATGGTTCGCGTGAATTGCGCCTCCTTTCCCGCTGGACTGGTTGAAAGTGAATTATTCGGCCACGAACGCGGCGCATTTACCGGAGCGGATCGCACCCGTGAAGGACGATTCGAACTGGCCCATGAAGGAACACTGTTTTTGGATGAAATCGGTGAAATGCCTCTGGAGACACAGGCAAAACTCCTGCGGGTCTTGCAGGATGGAATGATTGACCGTTTGGGTGGGAAGCAACCGATTCGGGTGGATGTTCGTATCATCGCTGCCACAAACCGCGATCTTTCTGAGGCGATCAAGCTCGGTACGTTCCGAGCCGATCTTCTGTATCGTCTGAACGTGTTTCCGATCCAACTGCCTACACTGAGGGAACGTCCGGAAGACATACCGTCATTAGCCCGATACTTCCTTGAACTGTACGCGGTAAAACTCTGCCGTTCGTGCACGCATATCGATCCTGATTCCTTAGAACGATTGGTTCGCTACTCTTGGCCAGGCAACGTCCGGGAATTGGCAAATGTGATCGAGCGATCTTTGATCCTCTCACACGAATCGATCTTGCGGATCGATAACCACCTCCTGGGATTGCAGGACAGCTCATTCACCAGCCTACCGTCGTCCGGCCTCAAGGATTTCGAACGTCGACACATTCTCCAGACTCTATCATTGACCGCTTGGCGCATCGACGGTCTCGACGGAGCAGCAGCACGTCTCGGCATTCCACCCAGTACCCTGCGCAGCAGAATGAAACAGCTTGGGATAAAGCGACCGACCGCTAACTGAAGCGCTCATACCCCTGTCTTATCCGTATCTCTCCATCTTCTTCGCATCAGAAGAGCCTCGATCCGTCGTGAGTAGGATCCACGATGAATCTCGGCCTATCGTGGGTTCTCAGGACTTTCCTTTAACTGGTTAAGGAGAGAATCACTCGAAGACCTGAAATATCATTACATTGAGACAATGCAGCTAAAAAGGCACAGCCCTTGCTCTATTACTCCACTAACTGAATAGGCTGACTTATCAGATTCACCACTGATGACCGTCATGCCGGAGATCTTAGCAGATGAACCATCAAGCACATCGCAGGCTGTTGAACGAGCCTTCTTATGACGACATGTGATCATCCAGAGACTCGGTGCCTCGGATGGCACTTCATCCTCCTGAACCTCGTGTTGGGCTTAGCCCACATCGTGGTGCTGTTCAATGTCGGCTCATACGTCGCGCTGGAGCCGCATGCGGTGGGAGACTTAGGCGGCGTGCTACCCAGCTTCGGAAGGTGGGCGCAGACGAATTTCATGATCGCTCTCGCCCTGGGCTTCCCCCTCGCCCGCTGGCTCTCCGGCCATTATGGAGAACCACGCGTCTTGAACCTCGCCTTCATTGCCTACGCTGTTGCATCGGCATTCTGCGCAACGGTCGACAGCATCGAAGGCTTCGTGTCTGCCCGCATCCTTCTCGGTCTCGCCGGCGGCGTCACCTTGCCGCTGAGCCAATCCTTGCTGCTCAAGGAGTACCCCGATCACCTGAAGTCGTTGGGCTTAGCAATCTGGGGATTTTTCACATTGATGCCCTTTACGTTGGGGCTGGTAACCGGTGGTTGGCTTGCTGATCATTGGGACTGGCGTGCCCTGTTTTATCTCAACATCCTCCTGGCCGGGTCCATCGTCGCCCTGGTGGCCGCCTTATTCCATGGGAAACGTCATGATGTTCGTCACGAGCAGTTCGATCTCGTTGGATTTGCCCTGTTGGCCGTGATCTTCGGCGGCCTCCTGACAATTTTGAACGGGGGAAACGACTTTGATTGGTTCGATGATCCGCTGTTATGCGGCATGTTGGTCGTCGTCATTGTAGCTGTCCCGGTCTGGATTGTCTGGGAGCTCGGAGAACGCGATCCGGCGATAGATCTTCGATTATTCGCGCATCGTAATTTCTCGGTCGGCTTGCTCTGTCTCGTTTTGGGTTTTCTTTCGATCCAAGGATTGCTCGCCCTCTTCGTCGTTCAACTGCAGATGTTAATGGGCTATTCCTCAGAACTGGCCGGTCTGGTATTTCTGCCTATGGTTCTGTTGGGCATACCCACGATCGTTCTGATGCACGAAATCGCAAAACGGCTGGACGTTCGATGGTTGGCCTGTTTGAACGGTTTAGGATTCGCCGCGACGTTTTACTGGATCGGTCTCTTCGACGATCCCCACTCTTACGACCAGATCTTTTGGCCGATGGTGCTCGAGGGGATCTTCCTCGGTTCATTTTTCACGCCGTTGACCGTCCTGACACTGCACGGCCTCTCGGGTGAACAACTGCTTCGCGCGGCAGAGACGGCCAATATTCTTCGCATCGCGGCCGGAGCAATAGGAATTACCTGGCAAGGAATCGTCCTCTTCCGCCGCCTGCCCTTTCATCAATTGCACCTCAGCGACCACTTCGGCGGGAGAATGTCAGCTTCGTATGACCCGCTCAACCAGTTCACGGCTAAGCTACAAGCACTGGGCTTTGATCCCATCATGGTCCAACGCAAGGTGCAACTGATCATCAAGCAAGAGGCCGGCATTCTTGCCTTGAATGATGCATTCCTCCTATCGAGCTATCTCTGTCTGGGGATTGCGGCGTTAGTTTGGTTCGCGCATTCCAGCCGCGTACCGGTGCTGAATCCGGCGGAAGCGGTCCGCGAGCTGCAGGCGGAAGAGATGATGGAGCAACCGTGAAGCTAGACCGATCGACCATCCCCACACGCATCTCGGGCCTGTGTCTGGCGGTCATGCTTGCGGTCACGGGCTGCGGGTGGATTCCGAAGGGAGACCCACCGGCGACTTATATAGTAGCGCCGGAGTTACAGGAAACACTTGAAGAGGTCACCAACCGATTGCAAAAGTGGCCGGAGGACCGCTGGTGGGAACAATTCCAGAACACAGAACTCAACCAACTGGTGGAGACGGCGTTGCGCGACAACCCGGGGCTCAAGGTGGCCTCGGCCCGCTTGCGGGAAGCGCAAGGACTGGTGCGTGTGGAAGGCGCACGCCTGCTTCCCTTCCTGGATGCCGACGCGTCGCTCACCTACGAGCGCATCTCCCAACGCGGAGTATTCGCAGCCTTGAATCCAGAAACCGCAGGAGCCCGCATTCTGCTCGGCATGGTTAACCCTCTCACTTTTCGGTACGAATTCGATTTCTGGGGAAAATATCGCGCGACGCTCGAAGCCGCACTCGGCCAGGCCGCAGCCGAAGAAGCGGAACGGGCTGAAGTCCGACTCCGACTAACCACCGGCATCGCACGCGCCTACTTTCGCGGCCATGCCCTTCATCATCAACTGGAATTGGTCCGCGCCATCGTCGATCTGCGCCGCAATCTTAGGATGCTCGCGGAGACTCGCTCCAAACTGGGATTAGATAATGACCTGGCGGTGAAACAAGCCATCGCCGACTATGAGGCGGCGGTCAAACGTCAGGCTTCGGTTCGGGATCAATTGGACATGCAACGTCATTTGCTCGCCCGCCTCATCGGCAAAGGACCGGACGACGGGTTGACTCTCTTCACAGCTCCCTCCGCAACCATTCCTGAACAAGTGCCCGTTCCTGACCACCTCTCGATCGGACTATTGGTCCACCGTCCTGATTTGGCCACAGCACTGTACCGTGCCTACTCCGCCGCTCGGTTGGTGAAGGTCGCAAGGACACAATTCTATCCGACGATCGACCTGACCGCCTTCGTCGGCTTCAATGCGCTGACGTTTACCAAGGGTGCCGATAAGTTGGCGAATTTCCTATTTTCAGGACAAAGCTTTTCCTACGGCATGGCGCCGGGCTTGCGCTTGCCGATCTTCGAAGGCGGCCGCTTGCGGGGAGAACTGGCGGTGCACCGGGCAGAGTATGACGCAGCGGTAGAACTGTATAACGACACACTGCTCGACGCCGTGCGGGAAGTTGCGGACAGTCTGAGCGCCTGGCAGTCCACGCGTGAGATGCTGGAGTCGCATCACCGTTTAGTGACGTCGCTCAGCGAAGACTGGCGTCTCGCGAAAGTGCGGGTGGTGTCCGGACTGGACGACGACCGGGAAGTCTTCCGCCATCGCTATCCGGTCCTGGAACAGGAATATGCTCTGCGGGCACTGGAGAGCGATCAACTGGTAGCGGCGGTCGATCTTATTGAGGCATTAGGCGGCGGATACGACAATCCTGATGCCGGGAAGAGGCCTGAGAAACTGACAAGTTGAACATTATGAGCAATACCCATTTCATCCCCCCACCGTCACCGCAGCTGATTGACGAGTCACTGCACACGCAACGCAACCGGCGGCTGTTGATCGTGACGCTCGTGCTCGGTCTTGCGGGTCTGATCTATGGAATATACTGGTGGACGACGGCCAGGCATTGGATTCAAACGGACAATGCCTACGTGACCGGCAACCTCGTCCCGGTAATGGCGCAGGCCAACGGCATCATCACCCAGGTGCTGTTCGAGGAAACTCAGTTCGTGAATCGAGGCGATGTGCTGGTCAAGCTCGATGAACATGAAGCCTCTGCGGCGCTGGGACAGGCACGCGGCCGGCTAGGCGAGGCGATCCGGCGTATCAACTCGCTTTTCTTTACGCGACGGCAACTAGCGGAAAAATTGGCGGCGCGCAGGGCCAGACACGACGTGATCCGCCATGACCTGAACCGGTACCGTCGAGCGATGCCCAGCGGAGCCGTATCGAAACAGATTCTACAGAATGCCCTGGATCAATTGCTGGCGTTGGAAGCCGATGTCCGTGAGACACAGGCTGAATACGACTCGCTCAATGCTCAGATCGGCGGCACGACAGTGATGGAACATCCGGCCGTCGAGCTGGCGAAGCATGAGTTCATCAACGCCCATCTCGAATATGCGCGGCAGCAGATCCTAGCCCCGGCGTCCGGATACGTGGCGAAACGCAAGGCGCAGGTCGGCGACCGGGTAAAGCCCGGCACGAATCTCATGACGATCGTTCCGCTGGACCATCTCTGGGTAGAAGCCAACTTGCGGGAAACCGACTTGGTGGACATTCGACCGGGCCAAAACGCCGAGGTGCGCGTGGGCCTCTACGGCGGAAAACACACGTTTCGCGGCACGGTGGAGGGCCTGGTGCCAGGTACCGGCAGCCCGTTCGCGCTTCTGCCGCCGGACAACTCCACCGGTAACTTTATCCATATCATCGAACGGGTGCCGGTACGGATCGCGCTGGATGCCGAGGAACTGCGCGAGCACCCAATCAGGCCCGGCCTCTCGACGGTCACAAAAATCCACGTCAACGACGTCGGTCAATCCGTCTGGTCGTCTCTGGCCAAAGCCGACACCGAGGAATATCAGACCGACGTCTATAATACTGAGTTCACCAGTGCGGAATCCCTGGCAGAAGAAATCATGAAGACTCATCTGGTGCCCGGCACTCCTTCATCCTTGTTGGATCCAAGTGACTGAACTATGCACCGAAGAACTGTTTTTCCTATGCTCTCGAATCGGCGGACGCGGCCGCTCCATACCTCCTTACAATAGACGGTCGCGTCCGACGAGGGAGAAGAAAGGGGGCGCAATGAAAACGATTTTCCTCGGACTGAGTTTTCTCCTGTCCCTTCTGGCGGAAAGCGCCGTCTTGTACGGTCAATCTTCTGACTCATACGGCAATCATCGAACAAACCCCACCGAGCCACCCGGCAGCACAGGTTTTTCAAATGCGCACAATGGGTCACATCCCTCACGTGTACCAGGCCCCCTACCGGACTCTCATATTCCACCACGAAGTCCGGATCTTGGCTCACCAACATTCCCCCTGTCTCCGTCCATAGGTCCTGGAGCAGGGCTGCTGGGGCCGGAATCCGGCCCTGGCCCGGCACGATTGCGATCCGGACATGAACCGGAAAACATGAAAAGATATTTCGACCGACCGGCACCGTAGCATGTGTGTTCACAAGGAGGAGAAAAGCGGTGCTGTATCATTACTCTGGTTAAAAGGATCCCTGAATGGACGCGAAATGTACAAGGAGGGACCATGAAGCCTAGAAATCTGATCCAGAAATGCGATGCTCATACGGAAGCCACGGCGATCGGCGGCCCGAACAGATCAGGCAATCAGCATCACCGGTGTGTAGCGGCAGCAGCCTTCGCGCTATATGAACGACGCGGGCGGCAAGATGGACACGATTTGGAAGATTGGCTAGCCGCGGAACAGCTGATACTTCTAGCCGACATTCCAAAGAGGCTTGAGGTTCTCAAACGAACGGAACGCGAAGCATGCCTGCGGCGCGAGAATGCCCGGCTCAAGAGGCTGGTGGGCGAGCGGATCTTGGAACTCAAAAGTACTGAGGAGGTGTGGGCATAACTCTACAGGCCTCAGCGACCATTGTTCAGCGAAACGAGGCGATTGCGCGGCAGATCCATGCACTGAAATCGGAACATCCCTGCGGACGCTATCATCGAGCACGGATGGTCGCAGTCCGCCAAAGAGGGAACAACTAAATAAGCGGCCGAGTTTCTGGTAGCCTTGTCCAATGCCGGACGCGTCGTCATCGAGCACAACCAACCGTTGATCAACGATCCACGGAAAGGCGACAAGAGCTTCACTCCTGAGGTCTTCGAATAGCAGGTCATCGACAAGTTTCGCCAGCAAGCTCATATTGATTTGAGACATACTTCCACAGCCTTACCAAGGAATCGCTGACGCTGCTGCTGTTGGCAAGCAAGGAGGTCGTATCGGTGCCTAATTCGTGGTCAATCTGCCTGGAATCGGATACAAGAACTTCATCCCCGCTACTTTCGGCAGCCAGGCAGCACGGAAGTTCTCCGCAAGATCGAAGGTCACAATCAAACAGACCGCCCTCGACCCAAGAATTTTGCACAATGCCCCGGATGCCCATGAACGGATAGTCCTCTTACGGTTTACCACTCAGTCCATGGCAGGCCCTCTCATCATCGAGTAGGTTGATGGCAGGACAACCCTTCAAGGTCATGACCCCGCTGTACTGTTCAGAGGATTAGCTTACCTACCATGGAAGTCCGAAAGGATTCCTGGATATCTCGAAATATCCCCGAGAAGGGGCTCAGGTAGAAGCGCTGGCGGGAGCGATCAGCATCCAGATTCCCCCGGACCAGCGGTAGCAGGCAGCCGGCACCGCCGGAAGGAGGTGCCAGGCCGAGCTACTACCGATGATCGTCGGGGCAATCAGTTCATCATCGCAACGAGTTGTGGCCGTTCTGCTTCACAACTTTTCTCTTGTTCAGCCTTACGGTTCAGCACTTCTTCCATTCCTGACTTGACGGCCCGTCCCCAGCGATTGGTCTGCGCCTGTGCCTTTCGAGCATAGCGGCTGATTGTTCGACGGGTCTCTGCACCGGTTTGTGGAGCAAAGAGGAGCCCAAGCCCTGCCCCAATGACTGCCCCACCAGCGATGAATGCAGCTACCTTGGCGACTTGCTTCTGCTGCTCCGACATGGTGAACCTCCTCGTGATGGTGAATGAGCCGGAAGATCGCTTCGCACCCCGTTTCTCTTAGAGGAACTATCAGCATGCTCCGTGCCAGGGTCGGACGCGACGTTGCGAAGCAGATTTCCGTGAAAAATCGCGGAGGGCGTTTTTTGTCAATGAGGAGTGACTAATTTTTGGTCTCCTTTTCTCAACAAATCTAGGGACAGCCGTCTCAGAAATCCAACAGCTGTCTCCTGTGGATCCTTGCCTGACCGCCATGGAAGCCGATTTGCCGACCATGAAACGTTAAAGATTTCTCATGGCCGATGCACTTGCATTGATACGTGAGCCTCCGTATTATCCACGGGCAAGTCTTGCCTAGCTCCCTCAGAGTCTGGCACATGACTGCTGGTTCGTGTTCCTTTATAAAAAACAGCACGCTCTTGCAACGGACGGTCTTGGGAAAAACTTGATGGGTCCCCCAGCAGCGCTCCCGTATCCCAATCTTGATCCGGTTATTGTCGGCCTCGGCCCCATTCAGCTACGCTGGTACGGGCTGATGTACCTGATCGGACTCACCACCGCGTATTTTCTCATTCAGCGGAAGGTGACCCGGAAGGAGTTGGCAATCCGGAGGGACCAGGTCTATGACATGGTTGTCTATGCCGCCTTCGGCGTGTTTCTTGGGGGACGGATCGGCTATACGCTCTTCTATAACTTTTCATACTACAGCCAAAACCCCCTGAAACTTCTCGCAGTTTGGGAAGGAGGAATGTCCTTTCACGGCGGGCTCCTGGGCACGATCATCGCCCTGATCTGGTTTAGCCGAAAGCAAGAGATTCCCGCCTACACCGTGGCAGACCTCGCGGCCTCCGTAACACCGATCGGCTTGGGGTGTGGACGAATTGGGAATTTCATCAATGGTGAGCTCTTCGGCCGGGCAACCGATGTCGACTGGTGTATGGTCTTTCCCGGGGGAGGGCCTGCCTGCCGCCATCCCTCCCAATTGTATGAGGCGACGCTGGAAGGACTCACGCTGTTTACGGTACTCTGGTGGATCGACCGCCGCCCGACCCCACCCGGCACCCTCTTCTGGACCTTCATTACCGGGTATGGCCTCAGCCGACTCATCGTCGAGCTGTTCCGTGAACCGGATCAGCACTTGGGGTTCATTTTTGGACCGATCACCATGGGCCAGATCCTCTCAGTCCCTATGGTGCTGGTCGGGATCCTCATGCTGATCTTGGGCTATTACAAAGCTGCGCCCACCTACGCACCCTCAGCCAAGTCTTAAGTTTTGGTTTTCGAAACTCGCAACTCGAAACTGGTTTAATATGGCATCTCGTCATCGTCCAGGCCCACATGGTGGCCGAGTTCATGAACGACGGTGGCGTACACTTCTTGAACCACTTCTTCCGGACTCTCGCAGAGACGGAGAATTGGCCCGCGGTAGATCGAAATCTGAGGTGGCGCCTCCCCTCCCGGCCTGAAAAATGAATCAGCCGCCAGTGAGTGGCCTTGGTAGAGCCCAAGCAAGTCGTCCTCACTCTCCAGCTCCAGATCTTCGAGAACGTCCTTCGGCGGCTCCTCCTCAACTACCACGGCGATCGATTCCATCAATTGGGCATAGAGAGGCGGCAGGTCGGCAATGGCCTGTTGAACCAGCTTGGCAAAAGCCTCGGAAGACATCTGGTCATGCCTGGCCATATTCAACATCTCACAATCTACAACTCACAACTCTACAGCCATCGCACAGCGCAAGAATAAACAATGAAATCGCGGCTCCAGTTTCAAGCTTTGTCGCACCGCTGCTTTGTAAACTTCTCCCTGCGGTCGATACTGCTCGGCTCGACCTACCGCCTGATCAGATGAAACGACATCCGTCTTATAGTCCGCGATCCAGAGCTCCCCGTCGAATCGATAGAGAAGATCCATGACCCCCTCCATGACCTGCCGATCACCCCAGGGCATAGTGAACGGAACTTCACGGCCCACAATCTGGGACGACCGAAGCCTGTCATAGAAAGGTGACGCCCCAAATGTCGTAAACAGTTCATGAAGTGAGTCCGTCATGGCTGGGAGCAGAGTCCGTTCTTCCGATTGGAGTACCTGTTGGAGGACGGGATCGATCTGCTCAATTAATCCACTCGGTGGTGACGAGAACTCCCACCGCTCCAAGATCCGATGCGCGACAATCCCTGTCAGTCGTCCCACGTCACGGAGCTGACCGTTTTGAGCGGGAAAAGGCTTGCGCGGCTTTGCTTGCCGAGCTAATGCAGTGGGTGTCAGATGCCAGTCGGTCTCCCCGGCAGCACTCCACCGTTCTCTCCGCTGCTGCCACAGTCTGGCGATTGACGTCACATCGATCGAGATAGCCGGATCCTCAGATGAGCATGACTGGCGCTGCCAGGTTCGCTCCGGCGCATGCACGATGCGATGGGGAATGATACTTGCCCCAATCGAGAGTTGCTCTGTGGTCATCTCGCCAACCTGCCCGTCGCCAATTTTCTGCAACCATTGGAATGTCGTTTCCCCGACCGATCGGGCCACTTTCCCACCAGACAACACCAACAGCTCCTTGGCCCTGGTCATCCCAACGTAGAATACTCGCCGGCGTTCGGCCTCTTCTCGCACGGCAAATTTTGCCTGAGCCAGGACCGCCCCGATCGTCCGTTTTGATCCGAGGGACAATCCATAGATGCCGCTCGACCAATCATGTGCCACATGTGGCACAGTACGGTCTCGTCCTGTTCCCTGGTGCATTCCCGGCAAGACCACGATAGGGAACTCGAGTCCCTTGGCCTTGTGGATCGTCAGTATTTGCACTGCATCGGAAGATGCTTCAGCCAAAGGACTCTCTGCCTCTTCCGGTTGTTCGTCCAGGCGCGTCACCATCAACTCGATGAACGCGCTCAAGGTCATCGTGGCTCGTTCGGCAAGTGAGGCGGCGGTTTGTTTCACTTTCAACAAATTGGCGACGGCCTGTTCACCATGCAGGGAAGCAGCCGCGGCCTCCAAGAGCGGGAGCCGATCGAAGATCAGTTGGATCGCGTCAGCCAGTGGAACCGAGGGAATGGCCTGATGGAGCCAATCCAATTGTTCATAGAGACGGCGAATCGCCGCAGCCCTCGGGTGGTCGAACGAGTCGAGCCTTGTCCAGAGCCTATACTCCAATTGAGAGGCCTCATGGAATTCAAACACTTCGCGATCCGTCAAACCGCCTAACGGGGAACGCAACAGTCCCGTCAGGGCAATGCGATCCTGCGGATGGTCAAGCACTCGCAGCACATTCACCAGGTCGATCACTTCCTGGCGCCGATAAAAATGCTTTTCCCCTTCAATGACATAGGGAATGTTGTGCCGGCGCAGGGCGTCGAGATAGGCATCGGCCTGAGTGAGCTTTCGAAAGAGCAACGCGACGTGGCCTGCCACAGTATGAGGGCGTGAGAGGATCTCATCCCTCAACCACCTCGCCAGCACTTCCCCTTCGGCTCGCACGGCAAGATCCGCATCAAACGGTTCATTCCCATCAGCTGGAGTCGTCACCAAGAGCCGGACTCCCGCCTCCATCGTTGAAGGGCGACGTTGTGGGCGAACTTCAAGCCGGACATTGGCCGGTTGCACGAGTGGGTGCTGGACAAAGAGTCGGTCAAAGATGTCGTTGATCGGGTTGAGCACGGCTGCGGCGCTGCGAAAATTCGTCGTGAGCGTTTGGATGACACCACCGCCTTGGCTGATTTTGTCGACCACCCGATCGAAGGCCTCAATGTCTGCTCGACGGAAGGCATAGATCGACTGTTTTGGATCGCCGACAATAAAAAGCTTCCCGGGATCCAGCCTCATGTCTTGCCATGCGGTCTCATGACAGCCGAGGTGCTCCGACACCGCAAGAATGATTTCATACTGAATCGGATCGGTATCCTGGAACTCATCGACCAACACCGCCCGGTACTCTCGCTTGATCCCTTCCCTGACTCTGGGATGCGCGTGAAGGAGACTCCTCGCCCTCGCCAACAGACCGTCAAATGACAACCACCCCTTGTCCACGAAAGATGAGCGGATCGACTCAACCAGGGGACCAAGGAGCTTCAGCAAATCGCCGAACAGCAGATGATCGACATCCAAAAGGGACTGACTGACTTCGATGAGTCGTTTGGCTTCTTGAAACTCTGATTCATCCCAATCCTTGACCTTACTTCCGAGGTCCTTGCTGAGCCAATCGCGAGTCGAGACATCCAGCCGTTGGAGGGCCCAGGGGCCTTCGTTCACCACCTGAGTCAGCAACGAGAGACCGGCCCCTAGCATCTCCTCAATCTTTCGTCGCTTGGGACGATCGTAGGTCTTCAGTAATGCATGAGCCTTGTCTGCACGTTCACCAACCCACCGAATGACACTCGGATTGACTGAACCCTGGGCCAGCTGTGACTGTAAAACGTTGAGATCCACCAGTTCGCTGCAGAGTGCATGGGCAAGGGTTTTGACCTCTTCGAGAGTCGTCACCTCCAGCAGGCGACGCCACTGATCATGGTTCGAGCCTTGTTGGCTCAACTCCTGATCGATCCACACATCCCACGCTTGCGTGAAATGCTCTTCGAATCGCAAGCCATCGTCTTCTTGAAAATCGGGATCGACACCGCTCTCCAAGGGATGCAAGCGCAGCAGATGCGCGGCAAAACTATGCAAGGTCCCGATTTGGGCTTTCTCGATATCGGCCAATCCAGCACGGGCACGCGCTGCGATCTCAGTTCTCGTGAGCCCGTACCGTTCTTGCAGATCCTGAGCCGAGACGGCCCCACCGTCTTGTAGTCGTGCCCCATCAGTTCTCGGATCAGCCAGCCACGTCAGTCGCTCACGCAAGCGCACTTTCATTTCCATCGCTGCTTTGTTTGTAAACGTGAGGGCGACCACCTGCGTGATGGGCACTGGGCGTGGCTCTTTCGCCACCAGATGCACCAGACGATTGACCAAGAGCGTCGTCTTACCGGTTCCTGCCCCAGCAATCACAACCACGTTCCGGTCGAACGTCGTCTCAGCAGCCTCACGGGCAGCACGATCAGAAATCTCGTCCTGATTACTCATCCTGCACCTTCATCGTTCTCAAGGATCGAAGATCTTTGGATTCCGGTGCACGATAGGACCGCCACCAGGTCAGCTGATGCTCACGCCGACAGGCCACCCGGTACTCACACGTCTCACAATAGGTGCCCGGCAGGATAAAGAACTGGCCGGCCTTGAGGCCGGTCACCAGACGCTCGATTGTATCCTGGAGCAACGCGCCCGTGTTGCCGGACCAATCCCGTGTGGTGAACATCGAGCGATCGATTGGCTTTGACCAGTTTGGGGCCACAAAGAGCAGTTGCACTCCTTCAGTTGTCCCTCGCTCACCCAAGTCCAGGCGAGCATAGAACGGCGGCTGCAACCGATAGCCTCGAACCGCCGACTGGCGAAGATTCCGGTCCTCCGTCTTCATGGCGCTGCCGGTCTTGTATTTGTAATCGATGATTCGCAAGATTCCGCTGTCTCGATGTCGGTCGAGACGGTCCAGACGGCCTTGAATCTTCAGACCGACTGATTCCTCCTTGACCACAAGCGACAAGATCCCGGACGCCTCCTGTTCAAAGGCAATCGGCTGGTAAGGCTGCTCCGCATAGGCCACTTGATCGGAAGAAATTGTTGCGAGTACTAAGGTAACGGCCTGTTCCTTCGCAAATTCCCACAAGAGAAAATGCCCGGGTGGATACCTACTCTCGCACTCTGCAGCCGCCCATACCACAGCCTCCTCAACGACTCGGCGAATAGTGTCGCCCGGCAAGGCAGTGGCAGGCCATCCCTTTTCAACCAGCGATTCATACGCGCAGCGCAGTGCCGAGTGGAGCAGAATGCCCAACACCAGGGCATCGGGTTCTTTCCCTATCGCCAAACGAACCGGTTCAAGATGTAGCACGTCCGTCCCAAAATACTGGAAAGGACAGCGGGCATACCGTTCAAGCGGGGTCGGAGCCACCCCTCGTCGCATCATCCGTGACCAGTGGGACGGAAGCGGCCCGGTCTGCCCATCGAACGGTGTGAGCGACGGCACATCCTGTTCGATAGCCGCCACGGCCACCATCGCATGACTCCACAACTCACCATCTTCTCCCATGGCCTGAAAGAACGAAGCCGGATCCTGCCCTTGCAGCACTATCCATCTCACTAAATCCCTGGGAGGAAGATACCGGCGTATCGCAGGTCGCTGGGCCACTCGATCTGTTAGGCGGCGTGGAACCGTCTCTACCGGACACTCAAGCTGACCGAGCTGCCGAGAGCCCTGCTCGACATAGGGCGAGACCACGGATACACGCCCATTTTCATCGGCCCGTTGATACGACAGAAACAATCGCTGGGTTGCAGCCTGACAGAGCAGGGTGAACAGCAACGTCTCCTCATCGTAACCGGCTAGTTTTTCATCGATCTTAAACCCGAGCGTGCTATCGAGGACCGCACGATGACGGTCACGCAGAAAGGGATCCTCGCGAATATAACGGGGAAAGTGTTTTTCATTCAGCCCGATGACAAACAACGCCCTGAAAGGCGTCCCGCGGGCGGCCATCGCATCGAGTATGGTCACACCTTGATTGGAGACGGAACTCACCGGCACAGAAGCACGCTCCACCGCATGCTGCAGCAGTCCAACAAATTCAGCCCAAGAGAGTTCTTCCCCCAGCACATCGAGCGACCGTAGCCCCTCCCAAGTCTGTTCGATAGCCTGCCAAATGGAGTTGAATCCCGTATCACCAGGGCTTTTCGTTTCTGAGCCCCCAGCCTCCTGACGAGACAGATGGCGGGAAACCAGCTGTTCAAGCGCGTCCACGTGTTCTCGGATCGTCGCCTGGATCGGCACCGCTTCACAGGATTGGAACAATTCTTCAACGACCTGCCAGCACAAAGCCGCCACTTCCGGTGCCACATCCAGCGATCCTCCCTGAATCTCCTCATCCGTTTCATCTTGCAGCGTCAGCATGGACTGGCTCGCCCGTTTCACCCGCTCCCATTCACCACGGCCATGGGTGATACGGAGAGCAGAGACCATAGCCTTCCATTGTTCAGGCCTATAATGGGGGTTCCCCTCTAGTGGCTCGGACGATCGATAGAGCGGCGAGCTAATGATTTCGAGAACCGTCGTGCCATAGAAATTGTTGATGGGCAGGGACGCCAGCTGCAAGAGAAGCTTGGAGAGCGGCTCATGGATCAGCGGAGTGCCTCCATTCGTCACGAAGGGAATACAATGCCGATCGAACACGCTTCTCAACAACCCGCCGTAGGGATCCAACGTCCTGGCTACGACGCCGATCTCGTCAAATCGGTAGCCGTTCGTCTCGACGAGGTCGAGGATCTGACGACAGGTGAACGCCAATTCCTCTTCCGCCCCGATGACGCTGGAGATCGACAACGTCACAGAGCTGCCACCAATATCCACATCTCGCGGTGGCGATAGGACACAAACATGCGGACCTGCAACCAGCGGGTTGATATGCCGATCGAAGAAGCGTTGCGCGAACGTGTAGGCGCTGTTCTGCTCCAGGGGGAAAAATAATGTGGTCTGGACGGTTGCACGCACTGTTTCAAGCAGCGAGAGCTGCACCTGCGTGAGATCGTAAAATCCGTAATAGAACAGATGCGTCAGTGAGGCCAGGAAGGGAGACGATGGAACGAATGGAATCAACGACTCAGCAAAATCATCATCCGTCCCCACCCCAAGTGTCGTGCCCACCTCCTCCACGGCCGCATATAAGGAGAAGAGGGCTTGGAGTTGATCGGATTCATCTTGGCTGAAATAGCCTTCCGTAGCACCTTGGATGGCTGCAGCAGGATCAACTCCGGCGTCCTTCAGGTCACGAATACTCGACCAGAGGGCTCCCCATGTCCCGGAGGCATGTCCGATCCGTTGAAGTGGTGCTAACCCAGAAGAGCGATTCCTTGTGAGATAGCGGATGAGCTGCTCGAAAAACAGATCGTCAACAAGACGAATTCTTGTCGCCCGATCCTGACCATGGATCTCATCAGCGAGGCGAAGGGCGAACTGGTGAAAGGTAAGAAGGTGCACATTGAGCAGCGCGCAGTTCTGCTCAACACTAAGGAGCCGTTTGAGGCGAGCGACTAACGTGCTTGATGGGACAAGAATCGCAACCTGGGCGAATGGATTGCCAGTCTGTGCCTGATGGAGCTGGGCAACGAGAGAGGACTCGAGGGATGGATGGAAGCGACCAGTGATAACCCGCAGCATGGCGAGTCATTGTACGCTACCCAGTCTCCGGGCCCAAGAGCTCTCCGTTGCAATCGACACAGGCCCAGTCTCCATCGATGAATGACATGGGGTCGCCGCAGATTGGACAGTCGGGAGGAGGGCCCTTATCAATCCGGGGAAGATCTGGCAGCTCAAAATCCTCTTCTTCCATGACGCCTCTACCCTTCTTCCCGTTGTTTCATTTTCAATTGGAGCGCCTTTTCCGCGCTCTCGCGGCTCGGCACGCCGACGAAGGTCAGTTTCCCGTCGATGATCGTCGCGGGCACAGCCCGCACAGAATGCCGATCAGCCAACTCCTGCCCGTCTTTCGTGGTGATATCCACTTCCCGATAAGAAAAACTGTATTTCACCTTCAATTGCTTCCACAAACTCTTCGCTGATGGGCAGGCCCCACAACTAGGCGACACAAGTAACGTAATGTTTGGCATGATGTTTCCGCACCGGTTTTAAACTATTCTGATGCTCGGATCTTAGCACCCGCTCAAAAGTCTGCGCAAGGACGGTCCACTGTCGCCTTCCGGAAATGCACTGGTGGTCGGCCATTCTAAGTGGTTCACAACAGGCTTGTCGAAGTACCTTCTGGAGGCATTGAGATCATCTTTTCCGCACTCAGAGAGCATCTTTGACCGCTGGAAAGCTTAATGGAATCGGCGTATGGTATTGAGAGATGTTTCGCCGTATTTTTCATATCTTCCTCTGGCTTACCGCCATACTTGGACTCCTCCCGTTGCCGTCAATGGCTGAGCCTGGCCAAGATGCCTCGTCTCGCCTGCGTGTCCTCACTTACAATCTGCTACACGATGGAGGATGGTCGGGATTCTTCGAAAGTGGCACGCACCTCGAAGAGCGGTTGGAGATGACTATTCAAGAATTGCGGCGGTTGCAGCCCGATATCATCGCACTTCAAGAAGCCTCAGAGAGCCGGAAGCATGGCAATGTGCCGCAACGGATCGCCGAGGCGCTAGGGTATCAGATGGTATTCGCGCCGGCCACAGAACGGATCTTCGGCCTCAGTTTGCTCGATAAGCTCATCACCGCAACCATCGGCTTCAAGGAAGGATCGGCTATCTTGAGTCGGTATCCGATTGCCGCCTCGGAGGTCTACGACCTGCCTCGCTGTCAGCATCGACTGGACCCTCGCATTCTCTTGCGGGCTGAGATCACCGCGCCGGATGGACCAGTCCAGATCTTTTCCGCCCACACCGCAAAAGGAGATGACTGCCAGCTCCAACGAGTCGGCGAGTTGTTCCGAGAACATCAAGGAACGGGACGCGCCATCCTCATGGGCGACTTGAATGCGGGCGAGCAATCCCCGGTCCTCATGGGATGGCAAAAAGAGCCGGGACTCATCGACGTCTTCCGGGCGGCAAATCCAGGCGTATCGGGTGGAACCGTCTGGCAGAACATCTACGTTGATTGGCCCACCACCGATCGTCGCGTCGATTTTATTTTCGTCCTGGACGAAGGCACGGGGAGTACTCCCGTTGTGCACTCGAGCGCGCTGGCCTTTGACCAACCAGGCCGCCTCCCGAATGGTGATGCGATCTGGCCATCCGACCACCGCGGCGTGGTGGCTGAGATTGAGTTCCTCCCTCTCGACCGACCACGGATCAGCCGACTCCCCGTTCCAAACACTCGTTAACAAGATGGCGTGCTTCTGAGAAAGTTGGCCAGACTACGACGCTGACGCTACTCTGCGGAGATCAGACTAGACTGGAGAGTTTCTGTTTAACAAATGTGCCTGGTGAAAGGATTACAATTCCTCGGAACGACCGCAATCGAAGGAGATCGGAATCTCCACTCACAATATAGTGGGCTCGCGCGGCCAGCGCACAAGCAAGCACTTCATCATCCGCTGGGTCGTTAGCGACAACACGCCTGAGGCGCTGACCTGTAGCTCGCAAAGCCGTGAAGCAAACTTGGGACGGGTTAAGACTCCTGTGAGTTCACGGAGAAGTGCAGGAGAGGTATACAGAGTCAGGCGATCGTCTTCCGCAGCGACCAGGATTCTATGAGGACTACCGATCCAGAGCATGGCCGATACGATGACATTCGTATCGGCAACAACCCTCATGCCGAGCGGCGACGTTTCCGATAGGCTTGCACTTCACGCACCACAACCTTCATCGGGAGGGCACGGCCTCGAGCACGCAGGGCGAGTGACGAGAGTCGCGGACGCACTTTCTTGATGACCACGGTATCGCCTTCGGCCATCACAAGAACTGTATCATCAGGCTGAAACAGTCGCTTGGGAAGCACGATGTGCCGATCGGCGGCCACCTTCATCATACGCATCGAGCTTCTCCTTTCACGAAGAATCAGCACAGCTCACTATATGCCACTATAGCCAACAATCCATAAAGTGGTCAAACTTACTCCAGAAAACAAGGACGCGGTGTAACAAAGAGCATGGGAGTCACATAGTTTACCTTCACCCCCCTCACCGCGGTGTGATGGCTGAGGTTGAGTTCCTCCCTCTCGACTGACCACGGATCAGCTAACTTCCCGACGCCACCGCTCGATAAAAGACCGCGCAAGATGACGCCTCGTTGACAGTTGATCAGAAGTCTCCGACAATGCCCACCTGCTATCCATTGGCAATGGTGAAACGAAAACGCGTCACTTATGGGTGAAATCCGAAGATTTAGGATGACTGCCTTGGCCGAAGGTAGCTCCTTTCTTGTGTTGCTATGTATCGCGATGCCGATGAAGTACGTGATGGGCATGCCGAGGGTGGTGACCGTCGTGGGAGCAATTCACGGGATCTTGTTTCTACTCTACATCGGCCAGTTGACCAAATTGCGAACCACCTATCAATGGGACAACAGGTTTTCGTTCTATGCATTTGTGGCGTCACTTCTCCCGTTTGGACCATTCGTGTTTGACAAACATCTCCGCGAGAAAGAAGTCGGTACAAACTGATCAACCGCCCTAGCACCTACCTCTTTTCTAGGTCTTGACTGCTCCTGGTAGCTTGCATTGTCGCTCAAATGCTTTGCCATTCTTTGATTATTCGTATACCGATATATAGAACTATACTGAGAGTCTCGGGCTAGGAAGGATTTTATGAGCCACTTGGACGGCCATTTCCATCTCGCAAAGGAGCTGATGAAGAAGGGCGATCTTGATGGTGCAATTGCCGAGCACCGCCTCGACGTCGGTCTCAATCCCAGGGACGTATGCGCTCATTCCAACCTCGCGTTTGCGATTCAAAGGAAAGGAGACCTTAAGGGAGCGATGGCCGAATATCGGACCGTTTTGCGCCTCGATGCAGGCCATGTGAGTGCACATTTCAAACTTGGAAACGAGCTGAAGAAGATGGGGACCTTGATGAAGCGATTGCAGAGTATCGTGCTGTCTTGCGCCTGGATCCCAACGAAGGGGCAGCCCGCTACGCTTTGGCCATGTCGTTGGAGGAAAAGAGGGAGTTAGTAACGGCAAGGAAGGAATATAAGAAGGCGCTCAAGCTATTCCCTAGAACGGCTGAATACCAAGAACAGGTCTCCTATATTCGATCTGCCTTACTCAGGCTTTCCGGAGCGATGCATTAAGCATGGGCGTCACCGTTTTCCGTCATACCCCCACTCTTTCCACTTCTCGAGCAATTGAATCCGTTTCTTGACCTGTTCAACCTTCGCTTGATCGACCTGGCTTTCCGTACGTGCAATCAGTTCTGCATTGCGGCAACATGGTCATGACGCGTTCCCCAGGCTAACCCCTCACCTACGCCCTCATTCTACATGCGCTTACATGCTCGTTTGACATATTGATGCCTCGCCGGTATGCTTTGATGCATGCGCACCACAATTCGGCTAGACGATCAACTACTCAAGTCGGCCAAGCGCTTGGCCCACGACACGGGCAAATCACTGACTGCCGTCATTGAAGATGCACTGCGGCAGACACTGGCACGTCAGACCACCAGTAAACAAGCCAGAAAGCCAGTGAAGCTTACGACAGTCGCTGGCCATGGAGTTCGCCCCGGCATCGATTTGAACGATTCAGCGGCTCTCCTGGCTTTTATGGAACAACCTCGTGGTTCTTCTTGATGTCAATGTGCTCGTCTATGCTCATCGGGAGGATTCGCCAGACCATCTATCCTATCGCCGCTGGCTTGAACAGCTAATAAACTCTGATCATCCTTATGGATTAGCTGATTTAGTCCTGAGCGGGTTTCTTCGCGTGGTGACCCACCCACAGGTCTTTCACCCCCCAAGCACGATGGCAAAGGCCATGGCTTTTGTTACGGAGCTACGCAACCAACCCAACTGTACGATCATCAATCCTGGGCCACGTCACTGGGACATCTTCTCTCGCCTCTGTACCACGACAGATGTTAAAGGCAACCTTGTCCCCGACGCCTTTTTCGCTGCCTTGGCGATTGAAAGCGGTAGTGAATGGGTCAGCACTGATCGTGACTATCATCGCTTCCCTGGCCTGTCAGTTCATCATCCCTTGGAGTAGCCTTCCCCTGAAGTTCGATCACCGTTTCCCGTCGTACCCTCGCTCTTTCCACTTCTCAAGCAATTGAATGCGTTTCTTGAGCTGCTCCACTGTCGCTTGATCGACACGGCTTCCAGTGCGGGCAATGAGTTCGGCATTCAGGCGGCGATGATCAATGCCGCTGGTTCTGGACACAGCGCTGACAAGCAAACGATGAAGATCTCGTAGGTCTTGTTTCTGTTCATAGAGCGAGACCGCTGGTTCCGTCATGACAGCCGTATCACCTTCCGCTCGCGTCTCCTCTTCCCCAATCAGGCTATCCATCCGAGCCACGGCCATCAAAGGCACATACTCATTCGTCGAGACTGTCACCCGCCCAAAGAGATCCCGTTGCCCTGCCGGCATGATCTCTTCCAATACATGATCGCGCTCCGCCTTGATCTGCTTGGCATAGTGCACCAAGACAGGATCTTTCGGCAGATAGAGCCACGCCCGTTGCGGCTTCGGCAACCCTTCCTGCATTCGAACGAACCGGCCTACGACCTGCCGGAAATACATTTCCGTGATCACGTTCGTGCCATACACGCCGACACGGAGTCTTGGAATGTCGACACCTTCACTGACCATGTTGACCGCCACCAACCATTGTTGCTTCTTATGCGTGGCAAACTCTTCGATGGTACGCGAAGCAGCCGGATCATCCGACACCGCCACCTCTGCCTTCGTCCCGGTCACGCGGGCAACCAGCTCTGCCACCCAACGTGCATGGTCCTGATCCATACAGACGATCAATCCACCGGCATCCGATTGCTCTTCTTTCCGAAGGCGTGTCAGTTGGGCATGGGCATCGGTGATGACGGGGCCGAGCCAGGTGTCTTGCAGCAGTGCCGTTTTCAACCGTTCACGCTGCCGATTGAACTTTAACCCGTCCTGAAACGTCGCCTGATGTTCACGGCCGTCGGACAACCAGCTCAGCTCACCCTCATAGCTTGGGAAGACGATCGGCCGACAGACATTGTCACGGATCGCTTCGGTATACCCATAGGCAAAATCGGCTCGGCTTTCGTCATGCTCATATCGAATAAACGGAATCGGATTGTTATCCGACCGGAACGGTGTACCGGACAAAATCAGCCGAAACACTGCCGGCTCGAATGCCGAGCGAAGCGCCTTCCCCCAGTTCTTCCCGTCACCGGCATGATGTAGCTCATCAAAGATAAGCAGGGTGTTTCTGCTCTTGCAGACCCGCTGAAAGATCTCCGGAGCTAGACAAACTTGCTGGTAGGTGACCACCGCACCATGATAGTCGGAGGCTTCCGCCGGTTGATCGTTGGTCAGAGTCGGATCGAGCTGCAGCCCGATCTTCCCTGCGGCTTCCGACCATTGCGTGCGGAGGTGATTCGTCGGACAGACGACCAGCACCCGGACCGCCGCCTGTTTGGTCATAAACTCGTGCGCGACGCGTAGGGCAAAGCGAGTCTTACCCGCAGCAGGGGTAGCCATCGCCAGAAAGTCTTTCGACTGATTGGCACAGACCGCAGACAGGGCTCGTTGCTGCCATTCACGAAGGGGCGCGGTCCAGGCAGGTAGTTGCTTCATGGCTAATGCACGGCATTACCGGTTCACAGAAGGAGGCTAGCCCGCATTATTCATGACGGTTCGTAATGAAACCGCCAGGACGCCATGCGAGGCGGGCACACGGAGCGCTGAGAGACCGAAGCATACTTGAAACAGCATGTTGAGATCGCGAAGGGCGAGCCTGTCCGCCTGGCCATGATAAAACCACGGCCAGGCTTGTCGCAGCAGCGTATCGGCGGTTGTAGTAGAAGCGCTCATGAATAGTGCAGGCTAATCCAACCAATCCCGTTCCTGAAGCTTCTTCGGCAGGTATTTCTTGGTCAGATACTGGAAATCTTTGTTGGCCAGCGCATCGAGTTCATATTTTAACCCACTCGCCAGCATGCGCTTAATCTCCGCCTGCCAGGCCGGCTTCTTGAACCACTGGTAGTTCAATAATTCCTTCGCACGGGCAATATCCTTGTCGTTGAGCTTGATGCCGACATTGCGCGGCAGTTCATAGTTCTCCGGATCGGCACTCGACAAGCCCACGAACTTGGCTTTGGGAATGGCCATCCGTTCGCTCTCGAAGGCCAGATTGATCGACCCCTGCTTGACCACAGAATAGATGTAGTACCCCCAGGGATCGTTATCGACCAGCACATAAACCGGAAGTCGATGTTCCTCGTGCAGCCGACAGGCTAAGCGCCGCACACCCCGAGGAGGCTGACCGTTTCCGGTCAAGAGGATGCAGTTATAACGACGCCAGAACTTGTCCTCCGAGAGCCTGTTCCACTGCGTGCCCTTCTCAACGAGCAACACGAAGTCCGCCGTACAACGCCGAATCTCCAGATACTCCGGCTCAACGATCGAGGGGACAGAGTAGCCGCCCTTGCCGAGCTTTGAACAATCGACACGGTCGCCGTCATCACCGAAGATCACCGGCCCTACGATGCTGCCTCGATTTTCGGCACTGACATGGAGCTCCTCGCGAAGCGCGGCGAGCGACACCTCGAGATCTTCAATGACCGGATCAGATTCGTCCTGGGCATCGAAGGTATTCTCGTGAGAATCTTTGATCGTGTGTTTCGTGCGGTAGTAAATTTCTCGAAGCGACGTCGTGAGATCGGCGCGCTGCAACTCGGAGAGCGCATCCGCGACCAGGACCGTCTGCATGAATCGCTTCGCCATACCGACGTTGAAGAACGACCGTTCCTGTTTCTTGTTCCCCATCTCGATGAGGCCCTTCCGTTCGTTGAAGGACACATTCGAGAGGGCACGAATCGGGATCTGAAGCGTTGGATCCTTCGACCGCTCGGCCGCTTGGATGACGATATCCGCCAGACTGATTAACTTTTTCTCGACCACGGTGGGTTGTTTTGTCTTGGTCGTCATGATGTCCTATTTATGTTTCCGAGAAGCGGTGGACTTCCCCGGCTTAGCAGGCTTCCTTTTTAAACCAGACTTGGCTGCCAGGAACGTGGTCTGCTCAGATTTCACGGCTACCTTCTTCAGTGATTTCTCAGCATGATGTACGTTGACCGCTTGTTCTTTCGAAGGCGGTGCACTAACAGACGGTATCTCCCCCAGCAAGTCCGATGTGGCTTTCGGCGCCGCTCCCGCTTGATCAGCCTCAACTTGACTGGCCACCGCAGTCTCCCCTTCGATGCCTTCAGCTGTGACGATGATGGAATGCGGCAGTCCTTCAGGCCCGGTCCCGGTCTTACCCAAGGCCTGGTCAGTTTTCTGGCCGCCGGTGCGGGTGGAAGCGATCTTCTGAAGCTGCGCCTTTAATTTTTCTTTTGGTAATTTGCCTCCCTTGAGCCGATTGCATGCCTCAACGACTTCTTCGATATACAGCTCAAAGATATTGCGGCGACGAAACTCGCTCGCAGCCCGTTCTCGACGACGTACGAACAGGCCGAGTCTCCGGCCACACTCACGAAGTGCCAGCGTGATTTCTTTTTGAATCTCATCGTAATCAGCGATCGCTTCTTTGGACTCGCTTGTAAACGGCACCCACACCGATGCCATATGCACGAAGATCACCATCGGCCCACCAGGCAAGGCTCCACGCGACTGACTCAGCCCATAGTTCTTCCACGTCGTGCTGAGTACGGCTTTGAAAGTCGAGCAGGCTGATTGCTGATACAACAGGGGCACGCGATTCGCGTACCGAATCACGCGCGCAAGCTCTGAATCTTCCTCCTGGCCCTCCCCCTCGGCTTTCGGCATGGTCGGCTGCTGTGGCTTGTGCTGATCTTGTGGCCTGTTGCCATAGGCCAGTCCGGCCTCGATGATGAAGGGATTCCCACGATAGACGGCCGGCGGCCGACTGACCGCCGTATAAAACTCACCCTTAATTTGCTTATAGAGTCCTGAAAGAATGGCCTTCTCGCCGATCGGTGAAATGCAATTGGTGGGCGGCGCCATGAGCTTCGTCTCTTGCAGCGTCTTGTAGAGGGTTTCGGCCACAGGTCCCTTGAGCTCGCGTGGCTTAGCCTCAGGTGATACCTTTGCCGCCTTGCAAATCTCCTCGGCGATCTGCGTAGACACCCGACAAAAATCGCTCTCAAGAAATCCGGCAACTGTGTGGCTCTTCGTATCCTGCAGCATCTTGAGCAACATGCCGAACTCAATCCCATAGGGGTGCGGCTTGATCTCGCGTGGTTGCGGCGGGAGCTCATGATAGGTGCGCGCGTATTCTTTCGTTTCCCCTTCCGGCGTATGATAGATCAGTTTGACGTGGGGATTGGCGATCGAGGTCTGTTCCAACCATTCATCGACCGATGCACGCCCCTTCTGATACTTCCCTTCCACTTCCAGCGAGACTTGCGTGCCGCGTGGCTGCTCCCAATCAATCTGCTTATTTTCATGAACCAACGGCTCATTCTTTTTCGTATCGATCTGGACTTCAAAGAAATGCGCGGCAGCCTTCGGTCCGATGCGGGAAATAATCTTGACCGGTTTGCCGGTCGTCAGCTGCCCATACATGCCGGCTGCGGAAATTCCGATGCCCTGTTGCCCACGACTCATCCGCAAGCGATGAAACTTTGACCCATACAGCAGCTTCGCAAAGATCCGAGGAATCTGTTGGCGAACGATACCGGGTCCATTGTCGGTGACCGTCACACGAAACCGGTTCGCTTGGCTTGCCGCAACCGGTTGCCCGTTCGACACCACCTCAAGTCGGACCGTCACGTCGGGGAGAATCCCCGCCTCTTCGCAGGCATCGAGCGCGTTATCGACTGCTTCTTTTACACAGGTCAGCAGTGCCTTGCGTGGGTTGTCGAAGCCGAGCAGGTGCCGGTTCTTGGTGAAAAATTCCGAAACGGAAATTTCCCGTTGACGAGCGCCCATCTCCACCGCAGTGACCCGTTCCGCCGGTTTCGCTGCGGCTTTCTTGGTCGCGACTGGTTCGGGAGTGGAGCGAGGAACGGAAGATTTCGATTCAGCCTCTGCTGCGGATGCTTTCTTAGTGGCCATTCACCCTCTCTTGAAAACTAGCGTTGATTGTGTGGTATCACAAAACTTATTCGGAAACAATGGGACCGGATGGCGAACGCCCGAACCAGAAATAGACCTGTGCTGGAAACGAATGACTCTATCGTGCGACGGAGGGATCGCGCAGATAGTGTGCCGGGGCCATTGTCTCAAGAGACCAGACCAGAATTTTTCGGTTGACCGTCGACACGATCAAGTGCTTCCCATCACTCGTCCAACACAGATGGGACGGCGTCCTGACATGAAAGGTCTTCCGTTTGGTTCGGGCCGACAGATCCCAGATGGAGATACGCTCTCCCACACGAGTCGCTGCCCATCGCTGTTGTGGATCGACGGCCATGGTTGTCCCCAACCCTATGGGCGGTCCATGATCAATCTCCGTATCTCGATTGGTGAAGGTGTCCAGGCTGGCCCACACGGCGTTGTGTTTGGGATCCCAAATCGCAAGCGTCATGGATTTCGGATCGCGGGTTCGCGTGGTCGTCCAGACAAGGGGCTGGTTCCATCCCAGACCGGACCAGACCTCCGGAATACCGGCCGGTTTCTCTACCTCGCGCCAGCTCTCGCTGTCCCACACGAGACGACCGGCTCGCGAGATTGTCATGATCCACGCCGTACCATCCAAAAAGCTCAACCCTTCGACGATCTCCCCCTGCCCAGCTCCCTTCTTTACACAAGCCTTTCCAGCACAGGCCAGTGACCGGCTGCTATGCACCAGCTCTTTCACTACTGTTCGGGAAACGAGGTCCACGACCGACACGTGTGGCTGTTCTCCTGCAATGACCAGAAAGCGATTGCCGGGAAGAAATTGCAAGGCGTTGATCTGTCCTTCTCCACTTGTATAAGGGGGAAACTCTCGCCAGCTATGCGTCTCCCACAAACGAATCTCCCCTTGGGTGGTTCCCACCGCCAGGATAACGCCATCGGAGCTGAACGCGAGAGCACTGGCCGGAACAGGCAGTTTCAGTTGACGCAAGAGCATGCCCTGTCCCGGATCCCATATTTTCAAAAATCCGTCATCACTGGTAGTCACAAGCTGGTTTGCACGAGGAGAAATTGCCACTGCACGCACCGCCATTGTATGAACAAACGCCGGCGCCGCAGTCGGCGCAGGAGAGGCCACCGGCACCGGGTCTTGTGCCGCCGGTCGTTTTGCCAAGACCTTGACTTGTGACCGGCCTGGATCCAATACCAGCTCTGGAGCATGTGACGAGACATCCCAAACGGAGACCTTTCCATCCACTTCTGGATTGAGACCTCCCTGCAACACCATAACCACCTTGGCCCCGGCCGGTGACCATTTCAGCAGTCCCACACGGGTGCCCATTTGACGGCAATCATGTCCACACAGATCCGGCAACATCGTTCCCGTCGACAAGTCCCAGATTTGGAGCGTGGAGAGATGATCCGATTGTCCGACGAGATACTCCCCATCGGCCGAGATATCGACAGTATGCAGATGGCTCGGCACGCGCACTCCCCTCTCCTGGTCCTCATAGAGAAACTCCGTCAAGGCGACTAACTTGCCGGTGCCGACATCAATCAAGGCGTAACTCGATTCACCATTCTCAGCAACCAGCCGCTGACTGTCACGCGAGAAGCGCTGAAGCGTCATCTGCGCCCCCGTCCCCTCTGCACTCGGCAACGTCGTGCGAACCGAGACCGTCGCTCCGCTTGTCTCAATAAACAGCACGGCACGACTCACGTTCACCGCAAGGGTTGCGCTGTTCGGCGCAAAGAGAAGCTCCTGCACAATGCCGTCGACGGTCACATCTCGAATGGCCGTCCCTCTCAAGTCGTACAGATGGATCGTATGATCTTGCGCAATCGCCAATTGCCTGGCATCGGGAGAGGCCGCGACCGACGACAGGTCTTTCTTCTGATCCAGCGAGATATGTTTCAGCGGTATAAGCTTCTTGCCCAGCTGCCAGACAGAGACCGCCTCGTTCCCATGACGGAGAATCAGCTGATCGGTCTCACTCGAGTAGGCAAGCAACTGATAGGGTTCGTGCGATTCTGAGGGGATCATGGCGACGGCGACGCGATTTTTCCAGTCGTAGATGGTGACGCTGTGCCCCACGCACAGTATCCACCCCTCTTGCTTCATCAAGGCGATCTGTAGACAGGGAAGGTCTGGGATCTTCGCCAGAAGCGTCTTCGTCTCCAGATTCCACACCGCCAACTCCTCCATTTGGACTAGAAGGAGCCGACCGTCATCAGAGAATGCGGCAGAGGCTCTGGAGACAGCCCCAGTCGCATTCTGCGGAGACAACGCGAGAAGGAACAAAACGGTCGCCCATGCGAAGGTTCTGATCCTCTGTCCTGTCCATCCATCCATCATCATGGCTTCATTCTGTTGCTTGGCGACCTGAACGCAAGACGCCCGCAGCTTGCTCCTTACCCTTGCGTGTGGAGCCTGAGAGAGACGGGTCTTTCGTCTTGCCCCCCGACTCTGCGCCGCTCTTCCCGACCGGCAACACGTCGACAACGTGATCAAGACCCTGTTTATCCTTCCACGATTGGACTGGCGCTCTGGCGTCCCTCTCACTGTTCTCGAAGACTTGCCAAGGACTGGTCAACATGGCCTCAAAAGGGTTGAGCCCTTCGATCGTCAGCTGAATAGGGAGTTCTTCACTAGCTGGAGAGGTCACGCTGGGGGCCGGAAGCGGGTGAGCCTCCGCACGAGGCGGCTCGGGTACGGCTGAACGAACTCTGGTCTTCTTCGACAATGCAGATTGCGGAGCCGGTACCGCCGTCAGATTTGATTTCTTGTGCGTACCGGCAGGCGGTGCATCAGTAATGTGGAGAGCCCCCTGTTCATCGATCCATTTATAGAGCTCGGCATAGCTCACGATCGGGCATAAGAGCAGGCCGGCCACTATGCTCAGGAGAAACACGTTCATGATGGAGGAGGACCGCATAACCCACAGGGTGCATCAACCGAACAAAGTATAGCAGGTGCTTCCAGTTGTGCACGTAACTTCGCGTAATTGGATAGAGGCCACGCAAGAGAACAATGGCTCGGAAGAAGGGGAGCACGGAGGAGCGCATAGGGTGGGAGGAGCACGCACCTAACCGAGGACGATCAGGTACGGCGGAGATCTTGGGAGGACTTTAGGCTTCCCAGTCAAAGCTGGGCTTGCACACCATCCTCTTTCACTCGACCCCCTTTTGAACCATATTCCCTCGGGGCGTTAACTCCTCCCACTTTGGTACCATAGGCCTCACACTGAAGTGAGTCAAGAGGCAGATGGAATTCGCTTCGACACGAGTGCCACGGTAGTGATTCCTTCTGACGGATGGTATGTTGATTGACGCTCCGTCGTATGACAGACCTTACCTTAACTGAGAACCGGGGAGAACCATTGCCCATGGCAACCGCATTGACCAGTGAAAACGTTCACGACGCATGGTCGGCACTGGCGAAAGAGGTCCGCACTGCCGTGCTGCTCACGATGCGAGCCGGACGACCATTTGGATCACATGTGCTCTATGTGTTCGGATCCGACTGGACCAGAGCCTATCTCCATCTCAGCCGCCTGGCACTCCATACCCAACATCTACAGGCTGATTCACGAGTGTCGCTGTTCATCGCCGAACCCGACGGACTCGAGAAAAACCCGCTGGCATTGCGGCGGATAAATCTCCAAGGCGAGGCAGTAGTGTTGTCGCCCAATGCGCCGTCCTATAGTGCGATCAAGAAGCGATACCTGGAACGGTTTCCTCAAGCGGAGATGATGTTTGGATTTGGCGACTTCGCTCTCTGGGAAGTGAGACTCGACGACGCCCACTTCGTACTCGGCTTCGGCCAAGCCTTCACCTCCACGACAGCCGCTCCGACCAGATGGACTCATCAGAAAGTTGAGCGGCTGTCCGAGAAAGGCTGATCATCGAAAGAGCTGCGCTACACCTTCACAGGCTCACCTGACCTTAAAGAACTCACAACACCCAGTGAACATCTGCTGCGTTTTCAAAGTAGTCACTAACATCACTTATGTATCATTCCGAACTATTCGCTGAAATGGGTATGCGAGTGACTCAAAAGTCAGTAACTTTCAGTGCGCGACATCAAAACTGCTGGCGAGTTCCAGCCCTACTACTATTTCTCAAAATAACTTCTGAGTAATACCCACTTTGCTGCTTGTACTCGCCTGATCACATTAGTCATTATTGTCAGATCATATCTTATGGAGAGACTGGAATGAATTATTTACACTCTCGACCTAACTGGATTGGCCAACTGGTCACAATCTTCACCTGCCTGTCGACTGTCTGGCTATCCATCTCCTGTAACGCAACAGAGCGAGGGACCTTAGAACCATCTGCAAAATCTCCCATACTTCGATTCGCCCCCCAGGAAGTCTTGATCAAATTCAAGAACGGAGTACCACAAGAGCGAATCGCGTTCATTCTAAAGAGCAACCAAATCAAGGTGATAGCGGAAATCCAAAGAGGTCATCTCTACCACGTCAGAATCTTGGATAAGCGATCGGTTGAATCCGCAATCGCCCAACTCAGTTCATATCAGGAGATCGAGTATGCAGAGCCAAACTATCGGCACGAAACAAAAAAGTAGCATCCTACCAATTGCGCTCTGGTGGTGCGGCACAATCCTAGGACTGACAACGTTTGGAGTTGCCTTGTCAGCACTTCTACCTGGAGATAGCTTGCTTTATGCCCAGCAGAAACAGAGAGCCAGCGGGATGACTTCGCTCTCTTCGGATCTGCACCATCCAAACAGGTATGTACCGGGAGAGATCCTCGTCAAGTTCAAGGATGCGGCATCCTCGCTAGGAATTAAGTCCATCGATGTAGACGGCGAGCACCATGAAATCAAAGCATTCTCCGTGAATGGTAGAGCCATGCACCAGTATAAGTTGGATGGGACCTTATCGGTCGATGAAGCAGTCGCGAAGTACCGAAGTAATCCGGCCGTTGAGTATGCTGAACCGAACTACCTTTACCGGACAAAAGCTATTCCAAACGATGCCAAGTTTGAGACGCTATGGGGTCTCCATAACACCGGTCAAACCGTCAACGGAACAGCAGGAACACCGGATGCCGACATTGATGCGCCGGAAGCCTGGGACATCAGCACGGGAAGCTCAAACGTCGTTATTGCCGTTATTGACTCGGGTATCGCCTACGACCATCCGGATCTCGCACCCAATATCTGGACGAACCCCGGAGAGATTGCGGGAGATGGCATCGACAATGATGGGAATGGATTTGTCGACGATATACATGGATGGGATTTTCTCATGAATGATAGTGACCCGATGGATCCCATTGATCTCAATCCTGGTGGCAACCCAGGACATGGCACTCATGTCGCAGGAATCATCGCAGGAGCTGGGAACAACGGAACAGGGATCACCGGCGTTATGTGGAAGGCAAGACTGATGGCGCTTAAAGCCGGAGGAGTGAATGGATCTCTATCCACCGCCGCCATTGTCAGTGCGATTCACTATGGCATCGCCAATGGCGCACGCGTGATCAACCTGAGCTTTACCGCACCCGAATGTAGTCAGGCCTTGTACGATGCGGTGAATGCCGCCAATGCAGCCGGCGTGATTCTTGTCGCCGCAGCAGGAAACGAAGAAACGGATAATGACAATACCCCTAGTTTTCCAGCAAATTTTGGTTCCCCCTCAGTATGTGAGGGACAGCAGAAGGCAGCACTGGCAAACGTAATCGCGGTGGCGGCCACAGACGAACATGACCGATTGATAAGCCTCTCTAACTTCGGATCCACGACAGTCCACGTGGCCGCGCCTGGAGTCAGGATCAACAGCACAAAGCCCACATCGGGCGTGACGAATGTGCTCCTGCACAAGTTTGACTCGAACCCAACCACACTCGGGTATACGTTCGGAGGAATCAATAACACCTGGGGATTCACCAATTCTTCATCATTCAGCCAATCAAACAGTCTCACCGACAGCCCAAGCGGCAACTATCTGAACGGTACCGATTCCTTTGCAGCCGGACCAGTGTTCACGACCCAAGGACGGCGGGGATGCCGCCTTGACAGCCGCATTCGCCTGCAAACCGAGCAAGACATTGACGGAGTTCTAACGGAAGCATCAAGAGACAGCGGAACCAACTGGGAGCCAATTCGCACCATCACAGGAAATACTAACGACCAATTTGAGCCGTTTACCTTGGGAGACATCGCGGATGGTATGGCCAATTCTCAATTTCGATTTCGATTCGAATCGGATGAGCGACAGGTCTTCGACGGTGTCTATTTAGACGATGTCCGCGTCGCCTGTGTTGCGGGCCAGCCTTCAGAGGCAACGGACTATCAGTTTCTTCTTGGCACTTCGATGGCTGCTCCGCATGTCACAGGGCTGGCGGGTCTTTTACTCTCGGTTAACTCCAACCTGACCGTATCCGAACTCAGAAATGCCATCCTCGGCACAGTCGATCAGAAACCGTCATTGACCGGAAAGGTTTCGACCGGTGGGCGAATCAATGCTCGAGCCGCGTTGGCCAGTGTCGTGGCAACATTTTCCGTGACCGTCAACAAGTCGGGTGCCGGTGGCGGCACAATTGCGTCAAGCGCTGCCGGGATCGACTGCGGAACGACATGCACTGGCCAATTTCCCCAAGGTAGCACTGTAAATCTTACCGCAGCACCCAATCCTCAATCTGTCTTCGCCGGATGGAGTGGAGACTGTGCAGGAACCGGTTCCTGCTCGCTAACCAATAACGCAACTGTCACCGCAACCTTCAATATTACGCCAACCTCTTCGTCTCCTATAGAGAACGGAGGAGGAGGCTGCACGGTCGCCCCTGGCAAGGTTGGAGACCTGTTGTTACCCACCATGCTACTCCTGTCACTGGCAGCCTTGCTGTGGAGGGAAGGACACCGATGAGGGGGAGTAGAGGTACGTCGCCAGAATGGCAGTTGCACCCCGACCATCTGGCTGAGGCACAGGCTGTTTCCTCTAATGGGCTCCCCTTGACAAGCCACTTAGGGAAAATCCTCGCATCACTGGGACTTGAATACCATCGTCCCTTTCATCGAGATCCTGTATTTCTCTTGTTATTAGCCCTTGGTCCGATCGTATGGCTTGCCATAGGGAGATTCTCGGCGTTTCAGCCTCTGCCGTGGCATGCCATATGGTCACTGGCTTTTCTCTCCGTTGCCCTCTGGCAACCCCTATTCGAAGAATTGCTGTTCCGTGGTGCCATCCAGGGGCAAGTCCTACAAACCATGTGGGGACAGAAGACATGGTTTGGCTTATCCATGGCCAACCTCATAGTATCCCTGCTTTTCGTATTGGCCCATCTGGCCAGCCATTCCATCTCCTGGTCTCTGCTCGTATTCGTTCCTTCCCTCTGTTTCGGCTTCGCACGAGATTGCTTTGGATCCGTGTATCCCGCCATTACTCTCCATGCCTTCTATAACGCCGGATACTTTCTGCTGATCGGAGGCACCTTCCTTCTCAACTCGCGTTAAGATGTCTTCTCCTTGGGCACTCGGATGGATCGGGGCAGATGCGTATGCGAGGAAAGAAGTAATGTCGCTGTACCGACTAAAATTCCGGAAGAGAAGATTTGGGGTCAGCCAGGGAAGAGCTGATCAATTCTGATTTTAGCCAACCGCCCTCAAAACACTGGTGATTCGACCGATTTCCTAGCGATACTTCGAGTTAATCAGAGCTTCCTTAGTCTTACTGTGTCAGTAAAAACAATGTATGGTACGAGCTTCTTCGTTCTGCTTCGGAGGAGCCATGCGTGCAAATCAGCGATTTGGGCGATACAGGGAGCATTTGGCTGAGGGACTCGGGCATCGGGATCGGCATGCGGGGCTGAAGGGCTACTGCACGGGACTGATGTTGCCGCTGGCGCGCAAAAGCGTAGAACTGATGGCGGTACGGGTCGATCCGCTGCACGCCAGTGCGCGGCATCAGTCGCTGCATCACTTCGTGGCCAAGGCCGAGTGGTCGGACGAAGAACTACTGCGACGGGTCAGGCAATGGGTCATGCTCAAGATGGATCGGTCTAGTGGCGGCGTCTGGATCATTGACGACACGGGCTTTCCGAAGAAAGGAACGCACTCGGTGGGGGTCGCGCGACAGTACTGTGGCGTACTGGGCAAGCAGGACAACTGCCAGGTCGCGGTTAGTGTCTCGTTGGCAACGGAGCAGGCCAGCGTGCCGGTGGCGTATCGACTGTATCTGCCCAAGGAGTGGGCAGAAGATCCTGTACGACGCAAGAAAGCAGGTGTCCCCGACGAGGTGACATGTGCCACCAAGCCCAAGATTGCCCTGCAACAGTTGGAGGTGTTGCTGGCGGAGGGCGCCCCAGAGTGTTGCGTACTGGCCGATGCCGGCTATGGCGTCAATCAATCCTTTCGGCAGCGCCTGACCGAACTTGGGTTACCCTACGTCGTTGGGATCACATCGGCCGTCGTCGTCTGGCCCCCGGGCCTTGAACCGTTGCCGCCGAAGCGGTATTCCGGGAGGGGGTGCCCTCCCGTGATGCCGCGCCGGACGAACCAGCGGCAGCCGGTCTCCGTCAAGGACGTGGCGCATGGGCCTCCGGCGAGTGCGTTCCAGGAAATCAGTTGGCGCGAGGGACCGAACGACACCCTCAGTGGGCGCCTTGCCGCAGTGCGGGTGCGTCAGGCCGGCAGCAACATCGGCAAAGCGCGGCTACACCCGGCGCAATGGCTGCTGATCGAGTAGCCAGCGAACGATGTTGAGCCACTCAAATACTATCTGTCGACCCTCCCCGAAGACACTGTGCTCAAGGGACTGGTTACCCAGGCGCATAGGTGTTGGCGCATTGAACGCGACTACCAGGAGCTGAAACAGGAACTGGGGCTCGGCCATTACGAAGGACGAGGCGGGCGGGGCTTCCACCATCACGCGACGTTGAGCATCGCGGCGTACGGATTTCTGGTGACGGAACGCATCGCCGCTGGCAAAGCCGCCGGCACCAAAAAACACTTCGCCGCACGCCAAATGCCTGCCCTTCCCGCAGATTACCTCCCTCGCGGCAGCCCAACGCGTGCAGCGACATGTGTCAAACTCGATCGCCACGATTCGTGACCAGCTCAGTGTTCAGTTGATCACACGCCTTGGCCAGTGTCCGTGCTGCGGCAGGCAAAACGTAAGACGCCACTCATGACACAGTAAGATTAGAATGGTTTCTCCAAGCCAGGCTGATGGTCGGCTTCGGTGACTTCGCTCCCTTGAGACTCGATGGCACCCAGTTCCTACTCGGCTTCGGCCAAGCCTTCCTCTCCACCGCTGACACTCCGGCTAGATGGGTGCACCAGAAAGTGGAGCGAGTGGCTACGGGGAAAGGCTGACCATCCGGAGGAACAGTGCCCCCAGCATAGAGAGCCAGCTCATTTACCGTCAAACTCGGCCCCGATCCGGCGGATACGTGTCACACCATCGAAACTGCCGCCACGCGACTTGTACAAATCTGAGGGCAATGCGTCAGCACATACTCGGTCTGCCTGAATTCTAAGTCGGCCACAATCCCTTCCTTACACATCAGTGTGCATACGTAGTATCCGTCATCCCAGTGCTTTCTACTCCAAAGATTGATATATCACTTTATGCCAAATGCCGACTTTCCCCCTCGGAAGAGGGATACATGAATGAACGTCGGCTCTATTACATGTAACGCCTGACCAACTGGACCAGCGTGATCAGTCTGCTTAACCCCGAGAATGCAATGTCTTACTCACCCAATCTCTCTCATCGCATAACACGACTTGTCACAATCACGACGTACGTGTCGGTTGTGTGGCTTTCCACATCCTGTCACGCCACTGATCACCATGTGACAACGCCACACTCGCTCGATTCATCTACGAAATCCCCTCCCCCTCGATTCGTCCCGAATGAACTGTTGGTCAAGTTTAAGAGCGGCGTTTCACCAGATCGAATCGCATCGGTCCTGAAAGACAGCCAAACCGACGTGATCACTGAACTCCAGCGAGGCCGTCTTTATCACGTCCGCATTTTGGATAATCAGTCGGTTGAATCCACGATCACCCGGCTCACTTCATATCGAGAGATTGAGTATGCAGAGCCCAATTACCGGTACGAAACGCAAAAGTAGCATGACGAGAATTGCGCTCTGCTGGGTCGGAGCCATCGTCAGCGTTACAACAGGCGTCGTCACATTGTCGGGGCTCATACCGGGCGACCGCTTGGTCTATGCGAAGCAGAAACAAACATCCGATAGCAAAACGGCGTTAGCAGGGGTCGCGCGTGGCCCTGCGCACTATGTTCCGGGGGAGGTGCTCGTCAAATTCAGGGATGAGGCGTCGTTACTGGGAGTCGCATCGCTGAATGTCAACATGGGTGTCAAAGAACTCAGAGCGGTCGCAGTACAGACTGGAGTGATTCATCAATATAAGTTGGACGGCGCCTTATCGGTGGACGAAGCAGTCTTGAAGTACCAAAACAATCCCGCCGTTGAGTACGCCGAACCCAACTATCTCTACCAACTGCAAGCTATTCCCGACGATACCCAGTTCGGCACATTATGGGGGCTCCATAACACCGGTCAAACTGTGAATGGAACGGCGGGGAAGGCCGATGCCGACATTGATGCGCCGGAAGCCTGGGACATCAGCACGGGAAGCCCAAACGTGATTATTGCCGTCATTGACTCGGGCATGGCTTACGATCACCCTGATCTCGCACCCAATATCTGGACGAACCCCGGAGAGATTGCGGGGGATGGCGTTGATAATGATGGGAACGGATTGGTCGACGATGTACATGGATGGGATTTCCTCATGAACGATCACGACCCGATGGACCCTGTCGATCTCAATCCCGGAGGTAACCCAGGACATGGCACCCATGTCGCCGGAATCATCGCGGGAACAGGAAACAACGGAACCGGAATCACGGGAGTCATGTGGACGGCCAGACTGATGGCTCTGAAAGTCGGCGGTGTGAATCGATCCCTATCCACCACTGCCCTTGTCAGCGCGATCCACTATGCCATTACCAAAGGTGCACGTGTAATCAACGCCAGCTTTGGCGGATCCGGGTGTAGCTTGGCCTTCTATGATGCCGTGAGTGCCGCGAATGACGCAGGGATCCTGTTTATTGCAGCAGCAAGCAACGGTGGAGATGATGGGGTCGGGGATGATAACGATAGCACCCCAAGCTTTCCTTCAAATTTCAGCGCGCCTTCAGTGTGTAATGGACAACAAAAGGCCGCGCTGGCAAACGTGATTGCGGTCGCGGCAACGGACCAAAATGATCAATTGGCGATCTTTTCGAATTTCGGGTCCACAACCGTCCAAGTGGCCGCGCCGGGAGTCAGAATCAACAGCACCGCCCCCACATCGAACGTGACACAGGTCCTGTTTCATGACTTCGATTCCAACCCGACTGGGCTCGGATACACCTTCGGGGGAGCCAACGGTACCTGGGGCTTCACCAGTTCGTCATCATTCAGCCAACCGAACAGCCTGACCGACAGTCCGACCGGAAACTATCAGAACGGCACCGATTCCTTTGCGACCGGACCAGTGTTCTCTACCGAGGGACAACGGGGTTGCCGATTCGATAGTCGCATTCGCTACCAAACCGAGCTTGAAATCGACGAAGTTTTTGCAGATGTATCAAAGAACAGCGGAACCAGTTGGCAAGTCAGCCGGGGAATTTCTGGAGACAGCAACGACCAATTTTATCCCATTACCTGGGGAGACATCGCAGATGGCTCAGCTGGTTCACGGTTCCGGTTCCGATTTGTATCGGATGAAAGTCTGACCTTCGATGGTGTGTATTTGGACAATGTCCGCATCGCCTGTGTGGCAGGTACGCCATCGGGAATGACAGGCTACCAGTTTCTTCAGGGTACTTCGATGGCCACTCCGTATGTCGCGGGACTCGCCGGGTTGCTGCTCTCGGTGAATCCCACCCTCACCGTCTCCCAGCTTAGGAACGCAATCCTGAACACTGTGGATCGGAAGGCATCCTTGAGTGGGAAAGTGTCGACCGGTGGGCGTATCAATGCCCGTGCGGCGTTGGCCAGCGTGGCGGCAAACTTCACCGTCACCGTCAACAAGACCGGAGCCGGCACCGGTACGGTTCGGTCCGAGCCCGCCGGAATGACCTGCCGAGCAACATGCAATGGGCAGTTCCCCCTGGGCAGCACTGTCACCCTCACCGCAGCACCCGATTCCGGATCTGTCTTTGCAGGATGGAGCGGAGATTGCGCGGGAACCGATTCCTGCTCGCTCACCTCAAACGCAAGTATCACCGCAACCTTCAACAGTGCACCACTACTCCCTCCGCCCCCCAACAATGGCGGTGGAGGCTGCACTCTCGCCTCTGGCGCAGCTGGGGACATACTACTGCCAACTATGTTCCTCCTATCTCTCGTTGTGCTGTTATGGAGGACAAGCCGCCGATGAGATTGAGTTTCGGCCGTAGGGGGACATCGTTACAGCAAACGCTGCGCTCCGATTCCACAATTGCAATGCAGAATGCTTCCTCTCATGTACCTTCTCCATCAAGCCACTCGGCACAAGTCCTGGCATCGTTGGGACTTCAATACCATCGTCACTTTCATCGAGATCCTGTATTTCTCTTGTTATTAGCCCTTGGTCCGATGGTATGGCTTGCCATAGGGAGATTCTCGGCGTTTCAGCCTCTGCCTTGGCATGCCCTATGGTCACCAGCGTTTCTATCCGTTACCCTCTGGCAACCTCTGTTCGAAGAATTGCTGTTCCGCGGCGCCATGCAGGGACAGGTCCTGCAAACCAGGTGGGGCCAGAAGACATGGCTTGGCCTATCCATGGCCAACCTCATAGTCTCTCTCCTTTTCGCATTGGCCCACCTGGTCAGCCATTCCATCTCATGGGCTTTGCTCGTGTTTGCCCCTTCTCTCTGTTTCGGCTTTGTACGAGATCGCTTTGGATCCGTGTATCCTTCGATCACTCTCCATGCCTTCTATAATGCCGGGTATTTCATTCTGACCGGAGGGATCTCCCTTCTTAACTCGCGTTAAGATGTCTCACCCTTGATGCTCTGGAGAAATCGGAGCAGATGTGCATCCGACAGGATCTTGCGAAGTTCTGTCGATTCAGGTAGGGGATATCACTGCATAGGTAAAGATTTTACGACAAAGAATTGGAGGTCAGTTAGCTTTCACATTGATTCCTGGCTGGAGAAAGACCTCGTTCATCTCGAAGAAGGAGCCAACCATTGCAGGAACAGTGCGACGGCCTGCTCCGCAGGTGGAATTCAGTTCTTGCAGATACTTCCGATGAACCGAGATGCAACGCTCAGACTGGTTAGAACAAGTGCTACTTGTTCTTGTTTCGACACAGGAGCCCCAAAGAGCTCCCCAGGGCCAGGCCACTGAAGAAGGTCAAACCGAGGATCACGCCGAGCAGTGAGGTGGGTGGGCCCGCTTGGCGACGGATATAGCAGCCCGCCTGGGAACCAACGGTGGCTTCCCCACCGATCCAGCTGCGAGGATCGTCATACTGTGTTTCGTTCAGATGGTTCAGAGACTTCATGACTGCCTTTCTTCATCCAACGCGATATAGTCGTCGATGAGCTGTTCCAATTCATCCAACTCCTGGGGTTGGAGATCGACAAATCGTACCCCAAACGTTCGATCGACATTCCATTGCACCCGGGCTTGTTCAATCAGGATCGGGGTGTCGTCTCCTGGAACAATCAATTTGACGGCGATGTGCCTCCCTGGTTGAACCACGAGGGAACTTTCGATCTGGGCACCGCTCAGTGAGACATCCCGGGTCTCGCCTTCCACCTCGTGCGAGTTCACCCGGACCAGGCTTTTCACGTGAGCGGGAACCCGACGATGCTGACGACGCTCCATAGAATTGAGCATACTCCATCCAGACCGGGAAAAGCACCCGACATCCTCTCAAGTCGATGATTGTTCGGGCATTCCCTTGCAAGTCATCTGAGCTTTTCGTTAAGGTACGGTACGATGGACGGGGCTCGTTCGCGCCAACTCATCTTTGCCTGCGCGAGTGGGTTATTCCTACCCCTCTGCTTCCCCAAGTTCGACCTGGGTTTACTGGCCTGGATCGTCCTCATTCCTCTTCACCTCGCACTCGACCAATGTTCCAAGCTACGGGCATTTTGGATCGGCTGGCTGAGCGGATTGATCGGGTTCACCGGCATTATGGCCTGGGTTGTCACCGCTATGACCACATACGGCAAGGTTCCAGAACCGGTGAGTTACGCCATCCTCTTATTACTGACCTCGTACCTGGGACTCTACACCGGCCTCTACAGTCTCGCCGTCGTCTGGCTGCGCGACCTTATCCCACGCTATGGGATTTTCTTTGCACCATGCTTCTGGGTGGCCCTTGAGTTGCTCCGTACCTACCTCCTCTCAGGCATGCCCTGGTGCCTTCTGGGTTATTCTCAATACCGCGAATTGGACTTGATTCAGGTCGCAGACCATACAGGCGTGTACGGCATTTCATTCCTCATCGTCCTGGTGAATCTGGCTCTGGCGGAGCTGGTCTTGTGGATCCTGCCCTTCTTCAGAGGAGTTCACCCGGTCAAGCTTCCCTGGGAGCTCCTCACAACCGCAGCTTCCTGTATGGTGCTCTCGTGGGTCTACAGCTCGGCGGTCTTGAGCGATCGCAACACACGAGATCCGAACACCTCCATTACTGTTGGAGTCGTCCAGCCGAACATCGATCAAGCCGTGAAGTGGGACAAGGCCTTCCGTAATGAAACCATGCAGCGTTTCGATCGGCTGACCGCCGAACTGGGAACCGGCACCGATTTGGTTGTGTGGCCAGAAGCCGCAACACCGTTCATCTTGGAGCGTGAAAAGGAGTATCAGGGGCAACTGATCGCATGGGCGGAACGCGCTCAGGCGCCCATTCTCCTCGGGAGCCCGGCCTTGCGGTTTTATCCGGATCGCCGCCCGTATCTCTTGAATAGCGCGTACCTGCTCGGGAGAGATGGGACACTGCTTGGCCGGTACGATAAATACCATCTTGTCCCTTTTGGAGAATACATTCCGCTCAAATCCTCGTTGTTATTCTTCCTCGATAAGCTGGTAGAGGGAATCGGTGATTTCGAGGCAGGCCCGGGGCCGACCACGCTCTCCTTCACGCCAAAGTCATGGGGAACAGAAGGTTCCCCTGGTTCACGACCCGTCAAGTTCGGTGTGGCAATCTGTTACGAAGTGATTTTCCCGGATTTGGTCCGTCAGTTCGCCGCAAACGGCGCGGAGTTTTTGGTGACGATCACCAATGACGGATGGTTCGGGCCATCCTCAGCTCCTGCCCAACACTTTGCCATGGTCGTCTTTCGCTCCGTGGAAAATCATGTCGCCTTTGCACGTGCCGCCAACACGGGCATCTCCGGGTTCATTGACCCCTTCGGACAGATCATCCACGCGACTCCTCTGTTCACGGAACAGGCCTCCCACGCCGTGATCCCGACCAGGCATATTCCTACCTTCTACAGTTATTACGGCGATGTGTTTGCCTACGCCTGTGTTATACTCTGCGCGATTTTGTGCCTGTTTGGATATTTCCGCAGCAAAGAACCAGTCATGACGGCTATCACACCGGCATGATCGAAGAAGGAGGATCGTGGCATGTTAGAAGAAGTAGACGCTCGTGTTCGGGTCCTGGCGGATCAGGTCTCGGAATTACGGGGGCATCTTTGACTTCGCTCACATGACCTCCGAGCTGCAAGAACTCGAAGCGCAAATGAGCCAGCCGCACTTCTGGAACGATGCCCGTGCTGCGGCTGCTGTGAGCCGAAAAAAAACGACGATCGAACGAGAGCTGCAGCAGTGGCGAGAGCTCGAAACAAAAATGGACGATGTGGGCGCACTGCTGGAACTGGCACGCGAGAGCGGGGACGCCGGCCTGGAGATGGAGCTCACGGCCGAATTGAGCCGGCTGGAGCCACGCTTGGCCACGTTGCGGGTCGAGCTGCTCCTGTCGGGTGAGTTGGATCCCAATAACGCGATTCTGGCAATTCATCCCGGTGCCGGCGGCACTGAGTCGCAGGATTGGGCGCAAATGCTCCTTCGCATGTATGTGCGGTGGGCAGAGCAGAAGAAATTCAAGGTGGACACGTTGGACCTGCTGGCCGGCGATGAAGCGGGCATCAAAAGCGTTACCATTTCAATCACCGGCCCCTATGCTTACGGCTACCTGAAGGCGGAAGCCGGCGTCCATCGTTTGGTACGCATTTCCCCGTTTGACTCCAACAAGCGGCGGCACACGTCGTTTGCGTCCGTTTTCGTGTATCCGGAGTTGAGCGAGGATATCGACCTCGTGGTCGAAGATAAGGACCTGCGGATCGACACCTTCCGCGCGGGAGGTGCCGGAGGCCAGAACGTCAACAAGGTAGAAACCGCCATCCGCATCACCCATCTCCCAAGCGGGATCGTCGTGCAGTGCCAGAACGAACGGTCGCAACTTCAGAATCGAAACGGGGCGATGAAGATCCTGAAAGCGCGTCTTTTTGAACTGGAGCAGAAGAAAAAAGAAGCCGAATTTAACGCCATCGTCGGAGAAAAGAAAGATATCGCGTGGGGCAGTCAGATTCGATCGTACGTCTTCCAGCCCTACCAAATGGTAAAGGATCACCGGACAGGCCATCAGACCAGTGTGGTGTCCTCCGTCATGGACGGCGATCTCGATGGCTTCATTGAAGCCTATCTCACCAAAAAGATTACAAAAGGGAGCAGTCAGACACCAGCACTGAGCGATCAGGATGACGATCTCTAGAAGCTGGTGGCCGAACGCTGAAGGCTTAGCGAGACCCAATGGATGAACTGAACGAACAGCGGCAGCAACGAGTGAAGAAACTTGACCTCCTGCGAGCGGCCGGTATCGCTCCGTATGGAACCCGCTTCGATGTGAAAGATCGCGCCGGGGACCTGCTCTCGCTGCACGGAAAGAAAAATAAAGAAACACTCGAACAGGAAAAAGTCTCCTGTACCCTTGCCGGACGTGTGGTTGCCCTGCGGCGTTTCGGCAAGGCGGGATTTGCCGTCTTACAAGACGGATCCGACCGCCTCCAGGTCTACCTCAAGAAAGATCTCCTGTCAGAACAGGCCTATACCGTTGTCGAACAACTCGATCTCGGTGACTGGATCGGCGTCACCGGAACGTTGTTTCGCACCAAGACGGACGAATTCACGGTCGAGGTTCATCACCTGGCGTTTCTCAGTAAGGCCCTTCGCCCGCTGCCCGAAAAATGGCATGGGCTGACCGACGTTGAGACCAGGTATCGACAGCGCTACGTGGATCTGATCGCCAATCCTCAAGTACACCAGATCTTCGCCACTCGGAGCCGCATCATCGCCGGAATCAGGTCATTTCTCATCGAGCGAGGGTTCCTGGAGGTGGAGACCCCGATGATGCACCCCATTCCCGGGGGCGCAGCCGCAAAGCCTTTTGTCACGCATCATAACGCGCTCGGCGTGGATCTCTATCTGCGTATCGCACCGGAGCTCTATCTGAAACGTCTGATCGTCGGAGGATTCCCACGAGTCTTCGAGATCAACCGCAACTTTAGAAATGAAGGTATCTCGACGATTCACAATCCAGAATTTACGATGCTGGAATTCTACATGTCCTATGCGGACTATCAGGATCTGATCGCCCTCACCGAGGAATTGATCTCCGGTTTGGCTCAACAGGTCTTGGAGAAAACAGTGATTCAATACCAGGGTAAGGAGATCGTTCTCACACCACCCTGGCGGCGATGGTCCTACCATCAGGCCATTCTGGAGGTGAATCGCCTCGACTCGTCAGTACTCCATGATCGTGACAAAGCCCTGGCAGCGGCCAAACAGCTGAATGTTCACGTGGACCCCAAATCCACCTTATTCGCGATTCTCAACGAGATCTTCGAGGAAACCGTTGAGCCGAATCTTCAACAGCCAACCTTTATCACCGACTACCCAATTGAAATTTCCCCGCTCGCGAGGCGCAAGGATGCAGATCCGGCCTTGACCGATCGATTCGAGCTATTCATCGCCGGCAGAGAGATTGCGAACGCCTTTTCCGAGTTGAACGATCCGTTGGATCAACGTGAGCGGTTTGAAGGCCAAGCGGCTCAGCGTGAAGCGGGTGATGAAGAAGCCCATCTCGTCGATGAAGATTTCTTGCGGGCCCTCGAATTTGGTATGCCCCCGACCGCCGGAGAAGGGATCGGAATCGACCGTCTGATCATGCTGTTGACCGATCAGGCATCCATTCGAGATGTCGTCCTCTTTCCTCAGCTCCGACCGGAGAAATCTTAAGCGTGACTCTTCCCTTTGAAATCTTCGTCGGGCTCCGCTACCTACGCGCCAAGCGCCGGAACCGGACCATTTCGCTGAACACCTTTGTATCGATCGCCGGCATTACATTGGGCGTCGCAGCACTTATCGGAACAGTCGGCATCATGACGGGATTCCGGGAGGACATTCAAAGCAAGATTCTCGGCACCACCGCTCATATCATCGTTCAAGAACGCATCAAAGAGAATATGACCGACTATGATCGCTTGGCCGATATGGTTCAGACAGTACCCGACGTGGTGGCCGCGACCCCGTTTGTCCTCAGACAGGTGCTCCTCACGACACCATCAGGCGTGCAGGGGATCGTCCTTCGCGGGATCGACCCGAAACGGGAAGCAAATGTGACGGAGCTCGCCAAAAACATTACGGCAGGACAATTGGTTGATCTCCTCACACCGATCAAGGTGATGCAGGCTCCTGCCGACGACCCCCAAGGGGAACCGCGTCCCATTGAAAAACCAGGTATTATCCTAGGCAAAGAGCTGGCTCTCAGGTTGGGGGTGTTTATCGGCGATACCGTGAATGTGGTCTCTCCAGTTGGCCCAATCAGTGCGATGGGCATGGTCCCCAAGATTCGAACCTTTGCCGTTGTCGCCCTCTTCCATTCCGGCATGTATGAATACGATTCGTCTCTGGCCTACATTGAGCTCGGCGAAGCCCAAAAATTTTTCAATATGGCTGCCAGCGTGAGCGGCGTAGAAGTCAAAGTCACCGATGTGTTCCGTGCCGCAGATATCGCTCGCACCATTGAACAGGAGTTAGGGTTCAGTCATGGAGCCAGAGATTGGATGCAGATGAATCGCAACCTTTTTTCGGCGCTCAAGCTTGAGAAGACGATGATGTTTCTCCTCCTCGTCCTGATCACGATTGTGGCCTCATTCAACATCGTCAGTACATTGACCATGATCGTCACGGAGAAGCAGAAGGAAATTGCGATCCTCAAAGCCATGGGAGCGACCAAGCAGAGCATTCGCCGTATCTTTATGCTCAACGGATTGATCATCGGATTCACCGGAACCGGCATCGGAATCCCGTTAGGCTATGCGTTTCTCTGGCTGATTCAAACGTTTTGGACCTTCGACCCGAGCGTGTATTACATCTCGACCATTCCCGTGCATGTGTTGGCAGAGGACGTGTTGCTCGTGGCGGGGTCGGCCATTTTGATCAGTTTTGTCGCAACGGTCCACCCGGCCAATCAGGCCGCAAAGCTGGAACCGGTGGCGGCGTTGCGTTATGAATAGACTCACAGGACTCAGAATTGAGGGCCGAGGACTGAATCGTCATTCCTATCTCAATCCTTCAAGCCTCATCACTCATCACGGAACATGATTAACGTCACCGATTTGTATAAATCCTTCTCAATGGGATCCTACGAAGTACCCGTACTCAAGGGAATCAATCTTGAGATTCAGCGCGGTGAGCTGGTGGCCATTGTAGGCGCCTCCGGGGCCGGTAAGAGCACCTTGCTCCACATTATCGGCACCCTCGATAAACCGAGCCGTGGAACCGTCACGTTCGATGGGCAAGACCTCTTTCGCATGACCGAGGCACAGCAAGCGGAGTTTCGTAATCGACGGATCGGATTTGTCTTCCAATTCCATCACTTACTCGCCGAATTCACGGCGTTGGAAAACGCCTGCATGCCGGCGCTCGTGCAACGTCGCGACCCCACTACTGTTAAAACAGAGGCCACCACCCTCCTCACGGAGGTTGGATTGGGACATCGGTTGCATCACAAGCCTGGAGAACTATCAGGAGGAGAACAACAACGAGTGGCTATGGCTCGTGCGCTCATGCAAAAGCCAAATGTTGTCTTGGCTGATGAACCGACCGGCAACCTCGATACCCACAGCGGGGATGGGTTGTTTGGATTGATGCGCACGTTGAGCAAGACGCGCGGCACGACCTTCGTGATCGTCACGCATAACGACAAGCTCTCTGCCCAATCCGACCGCATTATCCACATGCAGGACGGACAAATCGTCTGAAGACGACTCACTATCCGACGAAAGTCTTTTCTCGCTCGCATTTCTTCTGTATCTTGGGAACCACCTGCTGCCCCTCACACTGGCCGGTGAGCAACCTGCGATTCCTTGACGAACATTTGATCCTTCTCTAGACTCGCGTAGATTCGCATTTACCTAGAGAATGACATGCACTGCCCATCGCCCATCCGCATAAGCCTGATAGGCATGTTGTTGGCCCTGTCAGCATGGCCGCCACTCGCATCGGCAGCGGAATTCGTCATCTCAGGCCCTCGTGCCATGGGTATGGGCGGGGCCGGAGTTGCCGTCACAACCAATGCGCTTGCCACCTATTGGAATCCCGCCGGCCTCGCCATGACTCAAACCGTCGACGTTCGACTTCAAGGCGGTGGACAAGCAACGGATCGTCTCGGCATCGGGGATGCCTTGCATGACCTGGAGAACTTCGATCGTAACGATATCTCTCCGACGAACCAAGTAAAAGCCCAGTCAATTGCTGACCATATCAATCGACCAGGTGCCACGGTTTCGGTCAGCGGATCGGCTGGGCTCTATTTCAAAGGGCACCTCGGGGAACATGCCTTCGGATTCAACATATCGGATGTCGCCACGGGGGGCGGATTCGTCTCAACGCCCGTTACGGTCACCCCACCAGCTGGGCCAGGATCACCGGTTACCGTGACTGGTCAGATGGCCCTTCGCGGCCTGGAAGCCAGACAACTAGCTTTTTCCTATGCCTATGCCTTCGCCGACAAGACGTTTTCAATCGGGATAACGGCAAAGGTCATTCAAGGTGCGTCGTACAATGGCTCCACTGAACTCCTAGGGGGAAGTGGGGTCAGCACAACCGATCACTTCGGGAAACCGACCATCTCTACAACCTACGGAATTGACATGGGAGCAATTTATCGGCCATCCTCCTGGGTCAGAGTCGGGGTTGTCGCGAAAGATCTCAACACACCGACGTTCGATGCCGCCGGTGGAGGCACTTTGAAATTGGAGCCCCAAGTCCGAGTCGGTTTCGCGGTGAATCCCTATTCGACTTTGACCTTAACAGCCGATGTGGATGCGACATCGAACAAGACCTTTGTCCCAGGGGTGAAGAGCCAGCTGTTGAGTTTGGGTCTTGAACAGACAATTTTGTCGGAATTTCTTTCGTTTCGGATTGGAACATTCAAAAATATGCAGGATGCATCAACTCCATTTATTCCGACAGCGGGCCTGGGGATGCGGTGGTTTAATTTCCGGGCTGATGCCGGTGGGGGGTATGACTTTCGTGAAAAGGGTGCGCTCGTGTCCGCTTCAATTTCCTTGACGTTCTAATGGTATACTAAACCCATGCTGACTCGATCATCTGTGCACATCCTATCTCTCCTATTGTTTGTCACATTACTCAACGGTTGCGGGGGATTGCAGGAAGTGTGGGAAGGCCCAGGCGCCAGGGTATTTCGACCTCAGACCATCGCTGTGCTGCCACCGATGGCCAGCCAGTATGACAGCGCACGCGAGGATATTCAGGATGTCCTGGTGGGAGCACTGAACCGACAAGGCAATATTGAGCGGGTCGTCTCGCCTGAAAACGTCACAGACATCTTCCAGGCCTCGAAAGAGGCGTTTGATTCACTTGTGTTTTACTTTTCTCGTTTGGAGATGACCGGACAATCCGACAAAGATTCGGCCGTCAAGCTTGGGAAAGCACTGAACGTCGATGCATTCCTCGTGGTTCGCGTCAATTCTTGGGAATACGTCCGAAAGGAAGGTGATAACGTCGGACGAGTGGGACTGAGTCTTCGACTAATTGATGCTGCCACAGGCACAACCGTTTGGAAAGCACGTCACGAACGGTCAGACAGTTATATGTTCATCAAGCCAAGCCTTAAAGACATTGCGAGAGAGCTCGCCAGCGAGATGATCCGATACATGCCCCCGACGGCCAAGCACTAAAACTCACTCGTCATCGAGTTGATCCGTATCGCTTACCTATCCAACATTCCAAGAAACCGGACTTTACCTGCCTCATTCATTAGCTCAAGCATGTCCCGAAGGTGCCAAGTCAGCCTGAAGTCATTTCCCTTCGATGTGGCGTCATGACCCAACCTCGCTCGCTTTATAGCTCATCGATTGAACGTTGCATCATGAGCGTGGATCTTGTCACATGCTATTGCACAGGCTGGATGGGCTGATTATCCCGGATTCCGCAGTTGAGATGCGCTTAGGGTGAGGCCCCGGGCGCCTGATATACAGATGGGACGCTTGGTCTGGAGGGATTGAGGGCGTGCGCCGACTCGTCGGCCTCCGGGAGAAGCCATTCCAACTGCGCCGCAATTGGCAGCCCAGCGGAGAGCATCCGTAACCGCTGGAGAAACTCCGCCCGGTCCTCGGGGGGTACGGCGAATCGGACCCGAAGCCGTCTGGCTTTGGGGATCAGATCCGCGCCGACGTGGAAGACCCGATCCCGGATCGCGCGCAGCCGCCGTTCAAACCAACACGCGGGAAGCACCGTCTCCCGAAACCCCATCAAAAGGTTATAGAGGACGCAGCCGGTCCGAAACGCGGCATCAGTTGCGTCAAACGACTGGAGACAGAACGTGTCCAGGCTCAGATCCTCTTTCAGCTCCTTGATTCGGTTCTCACTATCAGCCCGGCCCGCATACATGCGCGTGACCACTTCTGCCGCATAGGGTACGGTCGTGACGAAGACGCGATAGGTGTAGCCGGGACACTCAATCAGCCGTCGCCCGCTGGCGTCGGGCCGCTCCATCAGCGTCTGGCGCAGGCACACAAACCGCCGTGCCTGCCCTCGCCACGCTGGCACCGTGGCCATCACATCCGCGACCACGATGCCCCGTGCAACGGGTCGCCAGTCGATCTCGGGAATGCGGTGGATCACCAGTTTCCGTACGAGTGGTGTGAGCCGGGCCACAATGATGTACGGCAGCTCGCACGCTTCTAATGTCGCCAGAAACGCCGTTACACAGAACCCTGAATCCGCCCGCACCAATCCGATCCGGTGCCCTGCCGGTAACATCGTCAGGGCTTGGGCTAAAAACTCCCGCGCCCCGTTCGCTGTCCCGGCATGGCCCGCTCGTAAGGTCGCCCACAAGAGTCGTCGGCATTCGCTTAACCAGGCGACTAACGGATGGTGGGATGGCCGCCCATGTTTGATCGGGTTATGTCCCTTCAGGCTGCCGTCCTGCTCGCCATATCGACAAAAGACGGTCGAATCCAGATCCAGGGTATGCCCCAGCAGAATCGGCCGCATGGTTCCCAACGACACCCGCATCAGGGCCTCGGACATCTCGGAGGTGCCTCCATACCTGAAGCCGTGAAAGAAGCGTCGGAGCGTATCCGGGGAGGGGAATCGGCGAAGTCCCAGCAGGCGCGGAAGCAGCGGATCCCGGCGATACCGGGTGAAATGTTCAAACCGTTCGGCGCCCAGCGCCAACCCATACCACCAGGCCAGCAGCACGTCCATGGCGGGAATCTGATTGTTGGACGTCTTTGCGAAGGGCACCAGCAGTGGGGCAAGCGCGGCGCGCAACCCAATCAGTTCAAAGTAGAGCCGGAGCAGAATGGCCCCCGCCCACACGGTGATCGGATGGTCGGTAAACGCGAAGCGAATCTTCGGGTAGAGCGGTGAGGCAAGAACCGGACGAGCGCGCATGCCAACCTCCTCTGTGAACAGGAGAATTTGGCCGCCTACTCTACATCAAAATCACTCAACTGCGGAATCCGGGATTATCGGATGGGAACAGTCCAAGAACTCAACCAGGCTATCAGGTATTCATCACGAGGCGTCTGATCATGTTGGATCTGAACGGAAACGGCCGGCCTCTTTCGAAGCCGGCCGTTTCATGTCTGGTCAGATCTGCTTTCTGAGCAGTCTTGACAAGATTGCTCAGAGCAACATCTGTTCCCACTCAAAGAACGAACTCATAAGGGAATGCTGGAGAGAAAAGCCAACGCTCCTCCAGGATTGATCGTATAGACGAAGATATTGCTCGTATCACGATGCACCACATAGGCAAACTTTCCCGTCGGATCGACCGTAATACCTTCTGGGTCACCGCCTGCGCCAATGGCCCGAGGCGATCTCGGCGTCAGCTCACCTGTCCCGGTATTAATCGTGTACATAGAAACTGTATCCCCCTGGCCATCTGTCACATACAGAAAATTCCCGGACGGATCGACTGCCACGCCCTCTGGACCAGCACCCGTAGCGATGGAAAAAGGTGAACCAATCAGTGTCAGTTTCCCGGTTATCGTATCAATGCGAAACGCTGAGACAGTTGCGTTGTCTTCATTCGTGAGATAGATGAATGGCTGCGTTGGGTGGATCGCGATCGCATTCGAGCCCCTTAGACCCTGATTATACGTCTCAATGGGCGTCGTCTCGAGCCTTCGTGTTGTCGTATTGACCTTATAGGCCGAAAGAGTGTCTACCTTAAAATGTGAAACATAGACAAAGTTTCCAGTAGTATCGAGCTCAATAGCCACGGGGCCTGACCCAGAGCCTCCCGTCTGTAGGTCCTGCACCCGTGTCAGCGTCCCGTTTGACTCAATCTCATAGACCGAGACGGAATCTGAGTCAAAATTCGCGACATACACCAAGTTGCGTGTCGAATCCACAGTGAGAGAAGCGGGCCCTGCCCCGGCTGGAACAGGCGAACTCAATGATGCTAGCGCCCCGTCCGTCCCAATCGTATAGGCTGACACTGTATTCGAACTATAATTCGTCACATACGCCAGCTTCCTGGTGCTGTGCGTTGCAATGAATGTCGGCTGAGATCCCGCGCAGATTTCTCCTCTCGATGTCAAAGCCCCCGAGCTCTCGACCTTATACCACAAGATCTTGTGTGAAGTGGTCTTCACCGCATAGGCGAAGCCCCCAGTGATGACAGGAGCTCCCTGGGGCGTAACAAAGGGTGTCGCGGCAGCAGGGCCGCAAGAACTTGCCGAAGTGCTGTTGTTATTACCATTGTTAGCGGAACACCCAACTCCCGCCGCCACAAGCAGACACACAGACAGCCCTGACGACAGTAAACGAGAACGCTGCTGGAACATAGATTGATACATAACTCCTCTCCTCTCCTCTCCAATAATTTAAAGAACAATCTCCAATTGAGCGTTTTGTACGTTAACCGAACTATCGCTGCACGCTCAAGACACTCGAGCGTATCAATGCCCCTACAGAAGATGGGAAACGGAAACTGATGTGGCTGCCGATCGTCAATACAGTCGGCAGCCCGACTCATGCCTGTCTGAATGGCCAGGTCACACACCTCAAACCGTCTCTTGAACAGCTCGTCCACCCCGTCTATCTCCAAGACATTTACAGACCATTGACACAAATCACGAGCCGACGTACATGATCACTGAGTCCAGAACCGCTACGAAAGCTCAGTCTACGTAACGATCTATGCCATGATGACCACATTCATAGCCTCCTACAAACGTCTCGTCCTGCGTGTCAGTCCACTGTGATATTCTGCATGAAGGAGCTGAGGCGGTGAGGATCACGATGACATGCCCGTCACAGGTGCAACCACAGAGGCACCGCCCAAAGGGACCTCGCGCCAGAAAAGAACCCTCACTCAGCACGCGCATCGATTGTCTGTTCTGCAATAGGCTCAGGCTCAGAAAGGTACTACACGTATGCGTGCGTTGAGGCTTCAGCTATCAATCGTCGTGCCTACATTCAACGAGTCGCAGAATATCCCAGAGTTGCTGCGTCGCCTCGAAGTGACACTTAGCCTGACAGACTGGGAAATCATCTTCGTCGATGATGACTCGCCCGATGGGACGGCAGCCGTGGTGCGTGATATTGCACGGACTGATCCTCGGATTCGTTGTCTGCAACGGATTGGCAGGCGCGGATTATCGTCGGCATGTATTGAAGGGATGATGGCGGCATCGGCGCCCACTATTGCGGTGATGGATGCCGATTTGCAACATGATGAAACGATTCTGCCCACAATGCTCACCGAGATCGAGGGGGGGGCGGATGTGGTAATCGGAACCCGTTATGCTGCTGGTGGTAGCACGGGTGATTGGAACGAATCGCGCAAGGTCATGAGTCAACTTGCGACGACTGCAAGCCGATTGATTCTTAAACAGCCTCTCTCGGATCCAATGAGCGGGTTCTTCATGTTACAACGGAAGGTGCTGGAGTCGACCGTCCACCATCTCTCGGGTTTAGGCTTTAAAATCCTACTCGATGTTCTCGCCACCGCCAAGCAGCCACTGCGCATCACGGAAGTGCCCTACCGCTTCCGAGATCGTTTCGCCGGGGAAAGCAAGTTGGATGAGATGGTCGTCTGGGAATATGCCATGTTGCTGGCGGACAAGACGATCGGTCGCTACGTCCCCGTGCGCTTTCTCGCCTTTTCAGTCATCGGCGGTATCGGTCTCTTCGTCCATATGGCGGTACTGAGCGTTGTATTCCATGGAATGGACTGGGCCTTTACCACTGCTCAATCTGTGGCGACAGCCACAGCGATGACATTTAATTTTACCCTCAATAACGTCTTAACTTACCGGGACGCTCGGTTACGAGGAGTAGCCTGGTTCAAAGGGCTCGTGAGCTTCATGCTCGCCTGTAGTCTCGGCGCTTTTGCCAACGTCGGCATCGCCTCCTATTTGTTTGAAAACCGAACACAGTGGATCGTCGCGGCGCTTGCTGGAGTCTTGATCGGCGCTGTGTGGAACTATGCGGTATCTCAAATTTATACCTGGGGGAAAAAGTAGGTGGCGCTGTATGAGCATCCGCGTTTGAGATTAAGATACTAGGCTCAGGACTCATTAAGTTTGCGGGTTCCCCCAGCAAGTGATTTGTGCTTCACTATGGCGGGAGTTGGCCTGTTGCTCGGGAGAGAGAAGCGGTGTGTGAATAAACGCTGATCGCACATGAACCTGAACATATTGCTCATGTGAGGGTTATGGATCGTCCTGTTGCGCTGGAAACAACTGCGACGAAGGTCGATTGGTATCACATACTTGGTCGATTCGGGCTTTGCTGGCCGCGCGCGTTCTATGCCAGCAAAGCCTTTCTTCTTTGTGTAGGGGCTGCTCCGTTGGTCTGGGCCGTCATGGCATGGGTCGTTCCCGTTCGTTCAATCTCCCTGGCCTAAGTATGGTCGTTGGGCTTTGCCTCGGTGGTCCTATGGTATCCGCTATGGGAAGAGCTGCTGTTTCGAGAATTGTTGCAAGGCGAACTCATAGAGCGTGGTTGGACACGATGCTGGGTTTATGGTTTGAGCAGCGCGAATATTGCGGTTTCTCTCTTGTTTACAATCTTTCACCTCTGGAGCCATAGCCCAATCTGGGCTGCCCTGGTATTCTTCCCCTCACTGGTCTTTGGCTATCTTCGTGATCGGTTCAATTCCACGGTACCATCAAGTTTGATGCACATGTGGTACAACGGCGGGTATTTTTTCTTGATCGATTCCTCGCAGCCTCCCACACAGTCCGACCTCCAGTAAAAGTTCCCCGCAGCAACATCAGGAAATAGATAGACCGAAACCAGCCCGGTGTGGAGCCGAGCAAACCCGAGGCACATGACGATGCCGATCAATGAGGCAAGTTGCCGGCTTCGGTTACAAGTGATGTGGTCCAGTAATCTTTGAATCAGATACCGCGTGGCTCCAGGCGTACGAAAGACTTCGGTTATTCGTAGGCATGGATGATCTAGGACTGGATAGCCGGTAGGCACGCCACAATCGCCTCTCAAGCCTGATTTTTGATCCGCAACAGTCTTCAAAATCAAGCGGACTAAAAGGAGGGAGGGATCTATAAAGTTGGATGGTTAGCCGACGGCCATCGCCGCTTTCAACGATTGCACGAACTCGGCAACATGCTTGACCATACCAGGATCTTGTTGATGCGCAGCAATCTGTTTCACGATTGCACTGCCGACGATCACCCCATCAGCCATTTTCGATACGCGCGCGGCATCCTCCGGTGTCGCCACACCAAACCCCACGGCAACGGGAGAAGCGGAAACCTTTCGGAGTTTCTCGATATTCTGCTGGATGTCTGTCGCATTGCTCAGTTTTGCCCCAGTGATGCCTGTCAGTGAAACATAGTAGACAAACCCGTGCGACTCCTTGGCCACCAGTTTCCTTCGATCAGTCGTGCTGGTCGGAGCAAGCAAGAAGATCAGCGGCAGCCCCACCGTATCTGCCGGACCCTTGAGCGGCCCCGCTTCGTCCGGCGGCATATCGGGGACGATCAATCCATCCACTCCGGCGGCATTTGCCGCTTTGCAAAATTCTCCACAGCCCATGGCATGGATGGAGTTGTAATACAGCATGAGGATAATCGGAATCTCTGTGCGCTGCCTGAGCGAGGTGACTGACGCAAGGATACGGCGAAGCGATGTGCCGCTTTTCAAGGCCCGTTCCGCCGCTTGCTGAATCACTGGCCCATCGGCAATGGGATCTGAAAACGGCACACCCAGCTCGATGATATCGGCGCCGGCCTGCTCCAACGCCACAACCAGCTGCTCAGTTTCAGGAAGTCCTGGATCTCCAGCCATGAGATAGGCGATGAGGGCTTTCTCTTTGCTCTGACGGAGACGTGAAAACGTGCTGTCCAATCGCCCGCTCATAGTGTGACTCCTCGCATCTTGGCCACTTGCTGAACGTCTTTATCCCCACGCCCTGAAAGGTTTGCGATAATAAGTTGTGACTTCTTGAGCGTGGGCGCCAGCTTGACCACATGGGCAATCGCATGGGCACTCTCCAACGCGGGAACGATGCCCTCTTCGCGGGCCAAGAGATCAAACGCCGCCATCGCTTCACTATCCGTCGCGTAGGTGTAGTTGATCCGACCCAGATCATGATAAAGGCTATGCTCCGGCCCAACCGCCGCATAATCCAGACCCGCTGAGACGGAATGGGTCAAATTGATCTGTCCATTCTCGTCCTGTAACAGATAGGTCATCGTGCCTTGTAGGACCCCAGGCTTACCGCCTGAGAACCGGGCCGCATGTTTTCCGCTCGTGATTCCGGTTCCCCCGGCCTCGACCCCGATCATCTTGACCTTGGGATCTTTCAGAAAGGCATGGAAGAGCCCGATTGAATTGCTTCCACCGCCGACGCAAGCCACAAGATAGTTCGGCAGCTTGCCCTCTGCGGCCAAAATCTGCTTCCGTGCTTCCCGTCCGATAATCGCCTGAAAATCGCGGATCATCATCGGATAGGGATGTGCCCCAAGTACCGAACCAAGAATGTAATGAGTTGTCCGTACATTCGTCGTCCAATCGCGCATGGCTTCACTGATGGCATCTTTGAGTGTTCGGCTGCCGGCATCCACACCCGTCACCTTGGCCCCCAACAGTCGCATGCGGAAGACGTTCAAGGCCTGCCGTTCCATGTCTTCCGTACCCATATAAATTTCGCACTCCAGCCCGAACATCGCTGCAGCCGTCGCTGTGGCCACGCCGTGTTGGCCCGCTCCGGTTTCAGCGATCACGCGAGGCTTCTTCATGCGGACCGCAAGCAACGCTTGGCCGATCGCATTATTAATCTTATGGGCGCCCGTGTGACACAGGTCCTCCCGTTTCAGATAAATCTTGGCGCCACCCAGTCTCTTGGTCAGCCGATCGGCGCGATACAGGCTGGTCGGGCGCCCGACATATTGCTTGAGGTAATAAGCTAAGTCCGCTTGAAAACGGCGGTCTTTTTTGACCTTGGCATACTCCTCTTCCAGCTCAAGCAGAGCCGGCATGAGGGTTTCAGGCACATACCGCCCGCCATAGGGTCCAAAGCGGCCACGGTTATCGGGAAGCGTCGGCATGGAATCAGATCCTCCTTACGGACATTTCGAGCAGTATAACGATGGTAATTAGACGGCCACAAGTCTGGCGGCTTCGATAAACGCCTTTACCTTGTTGTGGTCCTTTTTTCCAGGGCTCAGCTCCACCCCACTGCTGACATCCACACCATAGGGACGAACGTGCGAAATAGCCTCAGCAACGTTCACTGGAGTCAGCCCACCAGCCAGAACGACCGATGTGGATCGGGCCGCTTCCTGTGCCAACGTCCAATCCACAGTTTGACCCGTACCCCCATAAGCCTGATTGGAAAAGGCATCGATCAGCACCCCTCGCACATTGGCCCGTCCTTGGAATTCCGCCAACGCAAGAAAGGTCCCCCGATCTTTGAGACGAAGGGCTTTCAGTACGGGACGTCCAAGATCCTGACAATACGATGCGGTTTCATCTCCATGTAGCTGTGCCAGTGCCAGTCCACAGTCATCCAGAAGCGACCGAACCAGGCCAGGTTCTTCATTCACAAAAACACCCACCGGCAGCACAAACGGCGGAAGCCCGGCCACGATACGTTTCACCATGGCCGGTTCCACAAAACGAGGACTGTTTCGATACAGCACAAAACCCAGGGCATCTGCACCGGCTGCTACGGCAACCTTTGCATCCTCCACGCTCGTAATGCCGCAAATCTTAATCTTCACCATAGTGACATCATCATCTACGCAGGCTGGGCACTCTGCGCTGTGTTTCCGAGCAATTCGCGAACCTTGTCGGCCGTGTTGTCCGCACGAATGAGCGACTCTCCGATCAGCATCGCGTGAATACCGGCCTCATTCAACCTGACGACATCCGCCCGTTTGTGAATCCCACTCTCGCTGATGATCAGTTTGTCCGATGGAATCCGTTTTGCCAGGCGGAACGTCACACTGAGGTCGGTCGTGAACGTCTTCAAATCCCGGTTGTTGATCCCGATCATCCGTGCGGTCGGAACCCACTCTAATACCGTATCCAACTCTCGCTCATGGTGCGTCTCAAACAGGCTATCCATCCCCAGTTCTGTCGCCAAGGCATGGAAGTCGATCAACTGCCGCTTCTCCAATGCCGCCACAATCAACAAAATGGCATCGGCGCCATGGGCCCGCGCCTCATAAAACTGGATGTCCCCGACCATAAACTCTTTATTGAGTGCTGGAATGGGCAATGCTTGTTTAATCTCTTTCAGATACCGGAGGTCGCCCTGGAAAAAATCCTTGTCGGTCAGGACCGAAACGGCCGACGCGCCTTGTTCTCGATAGATCCGTGCCAGTCCCAGATGATCAAACTTCTCCGCGAACTCTTCCCGCAAAAGCCCCAGACTCGGTGAGGCCTTTTTCACCTCGGCAATGAGTGAAGGACTAGCCGGAGGTTTCGTCGCATCAAGCGTGACGGCAAACCCAAGGGTGGGCGGTGCGTCGCGGATCGCCGCCTTGAGATCAGCCAGATAGGTACGGCTCTGCTTATGCCGTAGTTCTGCCTTTTTACGTTCCAGAATACGATTGAGAATCATTGTCCCATCAGGCTTTCGTAGTCAACGCAATCAGCCGATCGAGTTTCTCAGCGGCGGCCCCCGAATCAATGATCTGTTGGGCAAGGCGGAATCCGTCTTGCAGGGTTTTCGCTTTCTGGCCTACAACCATGGCGGGTGCTGCGTTGAGGCACACGATGTCCCGCTTTGATCCTTTCCGGCCTTGCAAAATTTCTTTCACAGTCCGCGCATTGTCATCCGGCGAACCACCGGCAAACTCTTTTCTATGGACACGAGACAGACCGAATTCCTCCGGCGCAATAAAGTAGCTCGACACAACTCCGCCTTTACCTTCGGAGACTTTTGTCCGGTCCGACAAGGTGATCTCATCCAGTCCATCTATGCCGTGAATCACAAAGCAATGTTGCGACCCCAGCTCCATCAGAACCCGTCCCAGGATTTCCGTCTTCTGTGCCTCATACACGCCAAGCACTTGGTGCGTCGCCCCGGCCGGATTCGTCAACGGTCCAAGCACATTCAACATGGTCCGGATGCCCATCTCCTGCCTCGGTCCGGCACAATGCTTCATCGCGCCGTGGTAATGCGGAGCGAACAAGAATCCGATACCGATTTCGTCGATGCAGTCGACCATGCGATTTGGTTCCACATCGATCTTGACTCCTAGAGCGATCAACACATCGGCACTTCCACTTCTGGAAGATACGGAACGATTGCCATGTTTCGCCACCGTGATGCCAGCCCCCGCCACGACGAATGCTGCCGTCGTGGAGATATTAAACGTATTCGCTCCATCGCCGCCGGTCCCACAGGTATCCACCACGATGGACGCCCCGACTCTGATACGAGCAGCCCGTGACCGCATTGCCCTGGCCGAGCCGACGATCTCATCGACTGTTTCACCTTTTTGCCTGAGTCCCATCAAGTAGGCGGCAATCTGCGCCGAAGTCGTCATCCCGTCCATGACCTCACACATGACCGTTTCGGCCTCCTGCGCGGAGAGATCGATCCGGTCGGCTAGCTTGGCGAGTGCGTCTTTGATCATGAAACTCTCAAGACAAATGAATGTACTGCAGGATGCTCAAAAAGGCCGTGCAGCAAGGCCGCCGCGAGCAAAGAAGCGACGCATACGCCGTTCCGTATGTGGAGCCTCTGAGCGAGGCGAGAACATCGCTGTCGGGCTTTTTCAGCATCCTGTTAGAGTTTGAGGAAGTTGTTAAGGAGATCTTTCCCGACCCTGGTCAGAATTGATTCCGGATGGAACTGCACGCCTTCAACGGCGAGCGTTTTATGACGAAGCCCCATAATCTCACCCTCGGCAGTCTCCGCAGAAATCTCGCAGCAGTCCGGCAGATTCGATCGGTTGACGATCAGCGAATGGTAGCGCGTCGCTTCGAATGGGTTGGGTAATGAGCGAAAGATCGTCTTGCCGTCGTGCTGGATCTGTGACGTCTTTCCATGCATCAGCCGAGATGCGCGGATCACTTCTCCTCCATAGGCCACAGCCATCGACTGATGCCCCAAACAGACGCCGAGAACAGGGATCTTGCCTCCAAATCGCCTGATTGCATCGACCGATATCCCTGCTTCCTTCGGCGTGCAGGGTCCGGGAGAAATCACCAGACGGTCCGGATGCAACTCCTCAATCTGATCGAGGGTGATCTTGTCATTTCGAATGACCTGGACATCCTCGCCTAACTCACCCAGATATTGAACGAGGTTGTAGGTGAAGGAATCGTAGTTGTCGATGACGAGTAACATAATTACAATAAGCGCTTATGGCCGATGGCTGATGGCATACGCGAGAGAACCGACCATCCGTTCTCTTGCTACCGGCCATATGCGATGTGCCATACGCACATTCCTACTCCAGCCCCTGCTCCGCCAATTCAATGGCTTTCATCATTGCCCGAGCCTTGTTACAAGTTTCTTCATACTCATGGACCGGATTGGAATCAGCCACGATACCGGCGCCGGCTTGGATAAAGGCCCGGTGACGTGAGACCACGACAGTACGAATATTGATGCACATATCCATGTTCCCAGAAAAGCTGATGTATCCGACCGCTCCGGCATAGGGACCGCGTTTCGTGGGTTCTAATTCCTCGATGATTTCCATCGCCCGGATCTTCGGTGCTCCGGACACCGTGCCTGCTGGGAAACAGGCCTTTAGCACATCATAGACGGTCTTGTCCTTGCTCAATTTTCCGGTGACATTCGACACGATATGCATGACATGGGAATACCGTTCTACATTCATCAAGGATTCGACACACACCGACCCCCGCTCGGAAACACGACCAATATCGTTCCGTCCAAGATCCACTAACATGATGTGTTCTGCCCGCTCTTTGGCGTCGGCCAACAGCCGTCTCTCGAGTTCCGCATCTTCTTCATCGGTCGTTCCACGTCTCCTGGTCCCCGCAATCGGTCTCAGTGCCGCGAGACCGTCCTCGCAACGCACAAGAATTTCCGGGGATGAGCCGACCAGTTCCACTCCCGCGATACGCAGGTAATACATATACGGCGATGGATTCACGACACGAAGCGCGCGATAAAGCTGAAAGGGCGGGGCCTGCAGATTGGCTTCCCACCGTTGTGACAGAACGCACTGAAAGATATCTCCTGCTTTGATGTATTCTTTCGCCCGCGAGACCATTTTCTCAAAAGCCGCCTTGTTCATATTGGAGGTAAAGCGGAGCGGCGCCCGCCGACGGTGTGGCTTGATTCGGCGAAGCGGCCGACGAAGTCTGGCAATCATCTTTTCAATGCGAGTGGTCGCGTCTCGATAGGCTGTGCGAATGTCCCGATCCGATCCGGACTTCACATGTGCATTGGCAACAACCTTTATCTTCTGTGACACGTTGTCGAAGATCAGCAGCGTCTCGGTCAGGAGAAAGGCGAACTGCGGAAGATTGAGGTCGTCTTTTCGGCGAGAAGGAAGGTCCTCAAACGTCCTGACAATGTCGTAGCCGAGAAACCCCACGGCTCCGCCAACAAAGCGGGGCAACTCCGGCACGGTCACAGGACGATAGATCTCAAGCATTTCCCGCAGACGGTCCAAGGGAGCACCTTGGCTGGGGATACGACGAACACGACCGCCTTTCTTGACACATAAGTCCCCCCCGTCTTCGTAGATGACGAGCGGGGATCCGCTGCCGAGAAAAGAGTACCGCGCCCATTTTTCCCCTCCTTGAATGCTTTCCAGCAAATAGGCAGAGGGGCCATGGTCGATCTTGGCAAAAGCCGATACAGGGGTATCCTGATCCGCCAGGATTTCGCGAAATAGAGGAATGAGATTGCCCTGTTTCGCGTAGGAACGAAACTCATCCAGGCTGAGCGAATAGATCACAGACCGCACCTCGTCTCGCTACTCGCTTTCCACCATCATGAGCTTTTGGCCCACTTCGATGATATCATCAGGCAACTTGTTCATCTTCTTCACCTTCTCGATATCAAGACCATACCGGCGGCTAATGCCAAAGAGCGTCTCACCCGGCTTCACGACATGGATCGTCTGGCCGAGCTTCGGCATGGCATTGGTCGTACTTTGAGATGAAGAACTTTTGGCATCGCCACCACCAGATTCGGTCGGGACTACTTTTGCCGGTTCTTTGAATGGCTCAAGTTTCTTTGGTTTTCCCGCGGAAGAAGGACTTTTCCGCTGCATATCTTCAAGCGCTTTTCGTTCGAGCACCGTGGCTTCCCTGATCGCTTCGGTCTCTTCCTGGAGACGGGCCATCTGCTCCCGCGCCATCTGTACTTGTGTCGACAGTTCACGATTTCTCGCCTCGAACTCGGCTAATTCCACCTTCGTCCGCTTCACTTCACTATCCAGTTCAGCCGTACGCTTTTCCTCCTGGGCCAGGAGTCGCTGAAAGTTAAGGCTTCTCGCCTTTTCAGCATTGAACTTTTCTTCCAACACCACACACCCGCTCATCACCGTCCCTCCAAATAATAGGATTCCGAAGAGAGCGGTCTTCCCCATTCGTGCACAGATTGGCTGCTCATCCCTCCGCATACACCCTCCTTTTGCCCGGCCGTCACCGATTACCGAGGACGAAGAGACGCTTAGAATAGTGGGCACTGGTGCGAAAGTCAAAGAGAGCAGCCCCGCCCCCTTTGACCGTTTCCCTGGCCTGTGCTACGGTCAGATCCGATCCAAACCTTTCGTCGTATTCATATTGAGTTACGACCATCAGGACATCCTCACGCCGATTTCAACAACTTCACATCGCTGAGCACAACGATGCAACAGGATTCCCTCTTTAACGACGTACCCACGCCCGCCGACATGCGTCAGACTGATGAAGATCGGCTCGCCACACTCAGAAACCAAATCCGGCACCACGACTACCTGTATTACGTGAAGGACCACCCCGAGATTTCCGATGGGGAGTATGATCGCCTGTTCCGAGAACTGCTCGATCTCGAGCTGAAACACCCGGACCTGGTCACCGCCGACTCCCCGACCCAACGCGTCGGGGCCCCTCCCTTGGACGAACTTGGGAAAGTTCCGCATGAACGGCCCATGTTGAGCCTCGACTCCTTGATGCAACCTGACGAAGTCTTGGCCTTCGACCAACGGATGAAACGAGAGCTTGAGACGGAGCAGATCGAATACACGGTCGAGCCGAAATTCGACGGTCTCTCGGTCGAACTCGTCTATGACCGAGGAGTCTTTGTTCGTGGAGCCACCCGTGGTGACGGAACAGTCGGCGAGGACGTCACGATTAACCTCCGCACGATTCGCTCCCTCCCGTTACAGCTACAAACCGACAGCTATCCGAATCATCTCGTCATGCGGGGCGAAGTGTACATGCGCCTCTCCGACTTTCACGCACTCAACCGTCGTATGACGGAACGGGGAGATGACACGTTCGCAAACCCACGAAATGCCGCGGCCGGTTCCCTGCGTCAGCTTGATTCGCACATGACAGCTTCTCGACCCTTGGTCGTGACCTGCTATGAAGTGATGGCAATGACCGACGCCCATCCCTCAACGCATTGGGACGAACTGGAACGGTTAGCCGAGTGGGGGCTTCCAGTTCCCTCTCTACGCCGACGGTGCGAAACCATCGACCATGTCTTGGCCTTTCACCGGGAAACTCAGGACCAGCGCGACAATCTCCCTTACGAAATCGATGGAGTCGTGGTGAAAGTCAACCGTGTGGACTGGCAGACCAAGCTGGGCATGAAATCCAGAAGCCCTCGCTGGGCCGTGGCTTTCAAGTTTCCTCCGCGAAAAGAAATCACGGAGATCCAGGACATCGCCATCTCCGTCGGACGTACTGGCACGTTGACCCCTCTCGCCTTGCTACGGCCGGTTGAGGTCGGGGGGGTTACCATCAGCCGTGCCACCCTCCACAATGCCGACGAGGTGGCCAGAAAAGATATCCGCGTGGGCGACACCGTGCGGGTTGAGCGAGCTGGAGACGTCATCCCGGCGATCACCGAACGAATCCCGATCTCCGGTCACATGAGGCATGAACCCTTTCTGATGCCGCAACACTGCCCGATATGTGGTTCCGCTGTGGCAAAAGAAGGGGCATATTTCTACTGCACCGGGCAAGCGGCCTGCCCCGCGCAGCTTAAAGGAGCCATTGAACATTTCGCATCAAAAACAGCTCTGAACATCGATGGACTCGGCAAGAAGACTGTCGCGCAACTCGTCGATCAAGGACTCGTGAAGGATCTTTCGGACTTGTACCGACTGAATCAGGAGCAGCTCCTCAAACTGGAAGGCTTTGCGGAGCGATCCTCGACACTTCTCCTTGAAGCCATTGCCCAAAGTAGGGCGGTGCCGCTTGAGCGGTTCCTGATGGGGTTGGGAATCCGTCAGATCGGCCGGCATATCGCGAAAGTGCTGGCGAGTGAATTCGGCTCGCTCCAGGCCATCATGACAGCGGACCGCGATCGGTTTCAGTCCATCAGAGAGATCGGACCTGAAATTTCAGAAAGCCTGGTGTCCTACTTTCAGGAACAGTCCAACCGTCGGGTCATCGACCAACTGCAGCAATTGGGCGTCTCAATCATCGAACCCAGCCTTCCACAAAGTCATACTCCACTCCCCTTCTCAGGGAAAAGCTTCGTATTCACCGGGGGGCTGTTGAATTACTCAAGAGAGGAGGCCAAGTCGCTGGTTGAACGACTGGGTGCGATGGTCCTATCCAGCGTCAGCAAGAAAACAACCTATGTTGTGGCTGGCTCTGAAGCGGGCTCCAAGCTTGACCAGGCTCGCAAATTGGGCATACGGATCCTTGATGAGGACGAATTCAAGGATTTAATCACAACATCCGAAAAGCTGTAGGCTCACACAGAGGCTTCGACCGGAACCGCGACCTTCTCATCCTTGAAAATAGTGACGCTGCGTATCGAACGAGGATCGGCCTCGTGGACGACCAATCGGCAGTTCTCGATGCGGAGTTCTTCGCCCGCCTTGGGGATTCGACCGAGATTTTCTTGGACCAACCCTCCGATCGTCAAAGCTTCATCTCCCCCGAGTTCGACCTTGAGAAAGTCATTTACTTTCCGCACCTCAGTCCGACCATGAACCAGGATCTGACTCTTTCCGATACGCTTAATGAGTTCTTCCGTGATGTCCGTTTCGTCGACAATCTCACCGACCACCTCTTCGAGGAGATCTTCGAGCGTCACGAGCCCCATAACACCGCCGAACTCGTTCACAACCACGCCCATATGTCGTTTTTCCTGCTGAAACTGCTTCATCAAATCATCCGCCGTCTTCCCGGCTGGAACAAAGAGTGGGGGATGAGCAATATCCCGCAACCGTAAATCAGTTCGCCCTTTCGCCAGTTCCGTCAGCGCCTTGGTCTTGTAGAGAATGCCCGTGATGTTATCAAGGGTGCCGTCATAGAGTGGAATGCGAGAGTATTTGGACTTGTAGAGCTGCTCTTGTGCCTCCTTGAGACAAAGATTTCCGTCCAAAGAAAACACATAGATACGAGGGGTCATCGCATCTTCAGCAGTAATTCCCTTCAGCTGGAACACGTTCTTGATCATCTTCACTTCTTCAGATTCAATCTCGCCCGCCTTTCCTCCCTGGTCGAGCATGATCTTCAACTCTTCCTCCGTGACCAGGGGATGCGTGAGTCCCTTTCCTCCGGTCAAACTGTAGATCAGGGGCACCATTAAGAACAGGAGCGGCCGCAGCATCACCTGAACCCCGTAAATCGGATAGGCCAGATTCAGAGTCACAGGCACAGAAAACTTCGCCGCCAACGTCTTCGGCACCACATCCACGCAGACCAACAGCACGAAGGTGAGGATCCCGACCATGACGGCAATGGCCTCTTCCAAAATGGTCTTCTCACCATACGCATTCAACGTGATAAAAGTGGCAAACATTGGAATCGCCGTACTGACCAAGCGATCCCCCACAAGAATGGCCGAAAAGAGTCTCTGAGGGTCACTGCGGAGCTCAAGGGCTTTCTCCGCTCGCTTGCTACCAGTCTGGGCCAACGCCCTCAGCTTGGTTTCGTTGACCGAGAAGAAGCCGATCTCGGCAGTGGAAATAATAGCGGATAACCCTATCAACCCTAGAAGGATGAGGATGTCCATGTAATCATCTATTTAGGGACGTTGGACCAGTTTGGCTGGCCTGATGAGAAGCCGGGCGTCTCCCAGAGGATACCTCTTGGTGCACCCTTTAGAGGATCGTACGATTAGGATACCGGGACCGCTTAGTATAGGGCTCACAGCGAATACATCTATCACAGGGATCACAAGCAGGCAAGTAATTCAGAAATTCATACTGAAAAATCAACCAGTTCCACATTGGCCATCGGATAACGACGGCCTGACCTCGCTATCTTCTGCCGTCGTCTTCCAACACCTACCCATCATCTCGTATCACGAAGGACTGGAGACTAAACATTCGGTCAAGACTCGTGGAAGCCTTATGCGCCTCTGGCTCGACCAAGAACCGGCCGATCTGGACTCGGTACCGACGCCCTTCAGGAAGATCTGTGTGGACAATACGCCCGTCGGCAAAGTTGCGCTGGATCCGTGCAAGTAGAACTTGCGCATTACGAAGATCTGCAAAGGAACCGGCTTGAACCCTTAAAACCCCCATCCCTTCTGGGCGAGGCTCATAGCCTACGACTCGAAGCTCAACCTGGTCGGTTCCATTGCCGGTCATCCCAAGAGCTTGGGCACCGGCCAATGACAGGTCCAGGATTCTCCCCCTGGCAAAGGGTCCTCGATCATTGATTCTGACCGTGACGTGCCGGCTTGATGTTAATGAGTAGACAACTGCGATGGATCCCAGGGGCAAGGTTTGATGAGCAGCCGTCAGCGCATACATGTCGTACCGCTCCCCATTGGCGGTCTTATTCCCATGGAACCCTGGGCCATACCATGAGGCCACCCCTCGCTCGACGAATCCAACAGGATAATGTGGAAATTGATCGACCTGACGAACAGATGAGGCGCACCCTTGAGACAGGACAGTCCCAAGCCCAACGGCAATGATGAGGAAAGCCGACGAGCCCGTGCGCAGCCTCAGCCGCATGGGTTAGAACTCGTCAAGCGATTGATTGCGGAGAATGGTGAGCGCCTTTTCGGTCTTAGAAACGGTCAGAACCACAATAGCCCGTTTCCCTTCCCGCGATGGTGTGCAATAGCCGCACTTGATATTGATCCGGCTCCTCATCAGCGTATCCGCTACTTTCCTCAAGGCTCCAGGCTTGTTTTCAAGGCTCAAGACAAGAGCTGTCTCCTCCCGGAATTTGATCTTTGCCGCCCGCAAAGCAGCACGTGCCCCGTCGAGATCAGCCACGAGCAACCGCAACTTGCCTGTCCCCATGACTTCCGGAGCTGAAAATGCCTTGATATTCACGCCCGCTGCGCCAAGGACTGCCGTCACTCCGGCAAGTGTGCCTGGTTTACTCAATCCGCTGATGACGAGCTGTGTTGTAGTCGGCATAGGATACTCCCCGTAGCTAGCTGATATCACAATCTTCTTCGTCTTGCTGAACGAGCCGCCTGTAATGGAGTCCAGGCCTGATGACGATTCACCTGAATCCCCCACGGCGATAAGGGGCAACAGGACTTTCCAACCCTGGTTCGCCTGATTGAGCGTCTCTTGGCTCCAGTATGAGCCCGCGGGATACGTCGCTTTCGATGCCCGACACAGGATGAAGGCCGCTTACTTTGCATGATCGTGAGAGACCCCCTATGAACATCCGCTCGTTTCACCGCAACTCACGCATTTGAGGCACGTACCGTTCCGAACCATGGTGAACTGTTTGCATCCAGGGCAAGGATCACCTTCATATCCCTTCACCTTGGCAGTTTGAACTTCGGTCAACGTCAGCGTTTCCCGCATGACTTCCACTTGCTGGGCGACGCTATGTCCGTTCCCATGGTTATGGCCATTTCCTTTTCCACCGTTCCGGCGGATCGGAAGATGTTCTGTCACAACGGAAGACTTGGCCAATGTCGCAAGATCCGCTTCCTCTTCGAAGCATTCGGGATCCATGTCGTCTTGTTTCATCGAATCCATACGCAGATCTTCTTCTTTGACCTGGGCAAGGTCATATCGATCAAGATACGTGACGGCCAATTCACGGAAAATGTAATCGATAATCGACGTCGACATCTTGATTCGATCATTCAGTTTCACGGGGCCGTTCGGTTCAAACCTGGTGAAGACAAAGGCCTCCACGAATTCTTCGAGCGGCACGCCATGCTGAAGCCCAAGAGAGATGGCGATGGCAAAGCAGTTCATCAGGCTCCTAAACGCCGCTCCCTCCTTATGCATGTCCAAAAATATTTCTCCGACCGTCCCATCCTCGTACTCACCGGTTCGGAGATAGAGCTTATGCCCCCCGACAATGGCTTTTTGCGTGTACCCGTTGCGCCGACTGGGGAGTGGACGCCGCTTGGCGAGATACCGGACGAGCACGCGCTCGGTCACTTTTTCGGCCATTTCCAACACACCAGGAACCGCCTCCAAATCCTTCCCGCTATCGGACGAGGCGCTCAACGGCTGACTGAGTTTGGACCCGTCGCGGTAGAGCGCCACCGCCTTGACCATGCTCTTCCAAGCAAGGAAATATGATGCCTTGACGTCTTCGATCGAAGCTTCAGACGGCATATTGATGGTCTTGCTGATCGCACCGCTGATGAAGGGTTGCGCCGCAGCCATCATGCGGATGTGGGCGTCGACGGCAATGGAGCGTTGCCCGATACGACCACATCGATTCGCACAGTCGAAAACCGCCAGGTGCTCGGTTTTCACATGTGGCGCGCCTTCGATGGTCATCGTCCCGCAACAGAAATCGTTCGCGGCCGCAATCTCCTCCTGCGTGAAGCCGAGCGCCTTCAACATATTGAAGTTCTTCTCGTTCAGCTGCACCTCGGTCAGACCAAGTTGCTCGATGCAAAACGTGTCCCCAAGGGTATATTTATTGAACGCGAATTGGATCTCGAATGCTTGCGCCAAGCTGCGCTCCAAACGATCGAGCGCGGCGTCATCGAACCCCTTCCTCTGAAGTGTGTCGTGATTGATGAACGGGGCGCCTTTGAGGGTCTGGGCCCCGACGCAGTAGTGGACGATGTCCTTTACTTGCTGATCCGCATACCCGAGATTGGTCAGGGCGAGTGGGATACTTTGATTGATAATCTTGAAATACCCTCCACCGGCCAACTTCTTGAATTTCACCAGCGCAAAATCCGGTTCAATCCCGGTGGTGTCGCAATCCATGACCAACCCGATCGTCCCGGTCGGAGCGATCACCGTCACTTGGGCATTGCGATACCCGTACGCAGTCCCAAGTTCAAGCGCATGGTCCCAAGCTCTCCGGGCGGCCAGGAGCAATTCCGGAGGGCAATGTTCAGGACGGATTCCCGCAGGTGCAATGGTCAGCCGTTCATACTCGTCGACAGACGCCTGATAGGCTGCCCGTCGATGGTTGCGAATGACACGCAACATGTGTTCCCGATTCTTCGCATAGCCCGGGAAGGCCGACAGCTCAGCCGCCATTTCCGCCGACGTACTATACGCTTCCCCCGTCATGATAGACGTGATGGCGCCGCAGATCGCGAGCGCCTTAGGCGAGTCGTAAGGAATGCCTTGACGCATGAGCGCCGTCCCCAGATTCGCATACCCCAACCCCAGCGTCCGGAACTGATAGCTTTTCTCGGCGATCGATTGGCTCGGGAAGGACGCCATCAAGACACTGATCTCCAACGCGATCGTCCACAGCCGAACGGCATGACGGAACTCCTCGAGTTCGAACTTCCCGTCAGCGCTGTAGAACTTCGTCAGATTGAGCGACGCGAGATTACAGGCCGTATCATCCAAGAACATGTATTCCGAACAGGGATTTGAGGCATTGATTCGGCCATCCTCCGGACACGTGTGCCATTCATTGATGGTGGTATCATACTGCGTCCCTGGATCGGCACAGGTCCAGGCGGCCCACGCAATCCGATCCCACAACTCTCTGGCCTTGATGGTCTTGCAAACTTTGCCGTTGGTGCGTCGTTTCAGTTCCCAATCGGCATCGGCTTCGAGCGCGGCGAAAAACTCGTTTGGAATCCTGACGCTGTTGTTCGAATTCTGGCCGGAGACTGTTTGATAGGCCTTCCCGTCCCAATTGGTATCGTATTCGTGAAAGACAAAATGCGTGAACCCCTGCTGTGCATAGGAGAACATCCGTTGGATATAGGCCTCCGGCACCATCTCGCGGCGGGCTGACGCCAGCGCCTCGCGCAGAACCGCATTCGTCTTTCGATCGAGGTCCAGCCGGAGCGCACCGTTCCCATCGACGGTATGACAGGCCTTCAAGACGGCATTGAGGCGCTGCGCGCAGATCTTCGACCCCGTCACCATCGCCGCCACTTTTTGTTCTTCAATGACTTTCCAATCGATGAATTCTTCGATGTCAGGATGGTCCAAATCCAAACAGACCATTTTGGCGGCACGACGCGTCGTTCCTCCGGATTTGATCGCTCCGGCCGCTCGATCACCGATCTTCAGGAAAGACATGAGCCCGGAAGACCGCCCTCCACCGGACAGTCCTTCGCCATCACCACGCAGTCTTGAAAAATTTGTTCCGGTTCCTGAGCCATACTTAAACAATCGCGCCTCTCGAACCCACAGATCCATGATGCCGTTTTCATTCACCAGATCATCCTCGATCGATTGAATGAAACAGGCATGGGGCTGTGGATGCTCGAACGCATTCGTCGCCTTCACCACTTCTTGCGTTTTCGGATCGACGTAATAGTGCCCCTGGGCCGGTCCCGATAATCCATAGGCATAATGCAGGCCGGTATTGAACCACTGGGGGGAGTTCGGCGCAGCCATCTGGTACGCCAGCATGTAGCACATCTCATCATGAAAGGACTCTGCGTCTTCCGGTGTCTTGAAATATCCATAGGCCCTGCCCCAATGGGTCCAGCACCCGGCCATGCGCTCAAAGACCTGTCGGGCATCCCGCTCGCCGCCCAGCACCGGCTTGCCGTCGGCATCGGCCATCGGCTCGCCGTTCTGATCGCACTGCGGAACGCCAGCCTTCCGGAAGTACTTTTGCGCCAAAATGTCGACCGCCAGCTGAGACCAGGGTTCAGGAATATCGATATTCTCAAGTTTGAAGACCGTCGATCCGTCCGGGTTCCGAATCTCGGACGATCGTTTGACGAACGCCAACCCCTCATATGGACTCACTCCACGACGGGTAAATTTCCGATCAATTCTCACAGGTAGCCCTCCTAGGAGAGGAAAAGGGTTATGACGATGCGTTGGTTAGGAGCCATCAGGTATGTGATCTCGTCTAATTTCAAGCGACGACTCTACATATAGCTAGCATGTTTTTTTGTCAACACCAAGTATTGTGGATGTTTGGGAAATGAGGGGACAGGCTGTGAATAGCCGAGACGCGAGTTGCAGAGCCTATTTTGATGACGTAGGAACGAGGTTATCCACAGAAAACTTGCTCAAAACAGCCACACAGCAGATGACCCCAGCCATTTTTTATCACTAAAAGGCCATTCGGCCGATTTTTAACGTAGCCTCTTCAATACCCCGAAGAGGGATGAATCGACCACCGATCCCAAGCACCACAACGTTCGTACCTGCCACCTGTGTGTCATACTGACTGACGAGTCCCCAATTGTGTCGCGCCGTATTCGGCCGAACGATTGACTCGAGAAGCTTTCGACTCTGTGACTGGAATACCTGCCGAATAAACTGTTGCTCCCGAGACGATGTGCCCTGATCCATTCGGTCTATCGCTTTCCCCAATTCCTGTTCCACAAAACGCAAATAGTCCTCCATGGTCGGGTTCGACCATACCAGACCGACGGCTCCGGCGAGGGTAACGACGAGCACGCTTAAGCGAAGGAGACTCATGACGTTCTGAGAAACCAGCTCCGTTTGACAAACAATTATCGGGCCGATTAGTTTAGCCAAGATTCAGCATACACCGTCTTATCCAGTCTGGAGGAGCTATGTTCGTCTGGAGCAAGAAACTCGTTGGAGTCCTGTTAGGCATCTTCGTGCTGCTACTGGGAACCTTCCTCCTCCAAGGCCCATCGGAGAGCACCAGCGTCCTCAAGACTCACACGACCCAGTGGATCATCTTAAACTATGCCTGCCTGCTCGTCTGGCTCTTTGTCTGGATGTTCGACCAGGCACGCGTCCGCGGCAAAAACGTCTGGCTCTGGTTAGTGCCGTTCATCCTGGCTCCGCTTCCCACCCTCATGATTTTCGTGCTCTTCCTACAACGACGACTATCATAGTCCGTCACACGGCAATCATTGGAAACCTAGCCATTTCTCTAGCTTTGCTATCGAGTCCAAAGCTCCCGACAATCCCCTATAGCGAGAGCAGCGCTCTTAGCCTCTTCACTTCAGCAAGCAATATGGATATGTCTTGCCTGGCATGAGCGATAAAGTCTTGGTCGGCATCGGTACTTCCTGTAAGTTCTATGTCATTACCTCGATCTCTTCCTGATCCCGTCATAATGAAGCTTGACCCACTAGAATGATCTCTGCCTTCAATATATGAAGTCCACGGCCCAGGAGTTGCCGCTTCACATCGCAGTCGTATCTCTTCCAGCTCTTCATCCGATATGGTCATGAGATACTACCTCACATGGGGATTCTTGATTGGTGGGGTCATTCATCTCCTGCGCCTGCTGTGGGGCTACTCCTTGCGCACTTATGAATCGGAGCTTGCTCTCGTACGCCTGGAGTCTCATTTCCTCCCAACCCCCACAACATCTACTCGGATTGTAGGTAATTAAGGTAAGAAGGCAAGCAAAGTCGGCATGCCGAATCACTTGGGAATAGGTGAGGCGGTAGGTTCCATGACGGAGGTTTGCGCAGCAGCATTCTGTTCCGGCTCGATCGAACGCCTGATCCGCCAAACCGCCCAGAGGCCCGGTAGGGCCGCTACTGCTGTTAAGCCATAGAATTGTGCCCATCCCACCACCTCAACGAGATCTGCGGAGGGGCGACCGACAAATACACGTCCCAACGCCTCGAGCGAGGACAACAGCGCGAACTGTGTTGCTGTGTATCGGGCATCACAGAGCGACATGACTAGCGCAACAAACGCCGCCGTGCCCATACCTCCCGTTACATTCTCGATCACGACCGCCGCCGTCAGCGCACCGGCATGTTTCCCCATCAAGGCCAACACGACAAAGCCCAAGTTCGACACAGCCTGCAAGACGCCGAAGATCAACAACGACCGGACCAGTCCGGACTTTGTCATCAAGAGTCCACCAATAAAGGCACCGACCAAGGTTGCAACAATCCCAAGCCCCTTGGCGGCGCCGACCTCAGTCGAAGAAAACCCCAATCCTCCAATTAGAAAGGCCGTCTGCAGTGCGGATGCAAAGGCATCTCCCAGTTTGTAGAAGACGATCACCGCCAAGAATCCCAGCGCTGTTGGTCGAGAAAAGAACTCCACCAGCGGGGCACCGACAGCCTCCTTCAGACTCTTAGGAGCAGCGGCCACCAGGGTAGGATCAGGACTGATCAAGACAACAATCACCCCGACGACCATGAGGGTGGCCATCGCCAGGTAGGTCATCTGCCACCCGACATGATCAGCGAGCGCCAGAGCGCCGGCGCCTGACGCCAAGAGGGCGATTCGATAGCCATTTACCCACACAGCCGCGCCCAATCCACGCTCATGGGACTGAAGTGTGTCCGTACGATAGGCATCGAAGACGATGTCCAGCGACGCGGCCAGGAATGCGACGAGTACGGCATAGGCCGCAAGCCATCCCGGGTGAAGCTTAGGATTGGTCAGGGCCATAAGCCCAAGCGCAATTGCCACACAGAGCTGTGTGAGGACCATCCAGCCACGACGCCGCCCCAGCCATGGCGGCACCACGCGATCCATCACCGGCGCCCAGAGAAACTTCAGCGTATAGGGCAGTCCGACCAGCGTGAAAATGCCGATCGTCTTGAGGTCGACTCCCTCTACCGTAAGCCAAGCTTGCAAGGTCCCGGACGTGAGTGCGAGCGGAAGCCCGGATAGAAACCCCAGGGGGAGCATCACGAGGAGGCGTCGATTCAATAGTGCGCCGAAATTGGATGAGCCCTGTGTCACAGGAACGTACCTATTATGAGCATGGATTGAATTGGACTGGTCTCTGTGAAGCAAATAAACCCTCAGTGGAACGCAGGATACCATCGCCGCTCACTGTGCCTCAGTAGAATCACAAAACACGCGCCCTTTGACAAGCTCAGGATGAACGGACTCTGATAAGAACTTTTGAAACGCAGCACTATCCGGTTGGCATTGCAATCAACAGGGCTGTCCGTTGAACAGACAGGGTTTGTAACGAGACAGATCGAACTCGGTATTTTCCTGGTAGACCCGTTCATTGCCGTTGACCCCATCCTGCTCAGGATCGCTCCACATCGTGTGGTTCCACCAATAGAACAGCGGCTGGACTTCTGTCTGGTACACAGGATTGCCGTAGCTGCTGCGCGAATACTCCTGCACCAGTCGGCCAGTCACATAATCGATCTGGCCGTTGCCCTTCAGGGAATAGAGGAGAATGAACAGGCGGGCTTCATGATCATAGAGTTCATCGACACGAGAGTTCAGATCAGGTTCAGCTGGGAGGGTATCCTTCCCCCATCCTGCCGCAGGAGGGCCCGCGAAAAGCCACAACGAAACAGACAGAATGGCAAACAGTCGCACCATTCATCACACCCAGACTGGACGAGCTTGTTTCCTCTGTTCAGCCACCAGAAGGCACTGGAAGGAGCTGAATCGGTGGCGAGACAACCTTGCCGGATTACGCATGCCCCCCCTATAATGCCGGTCCTATGACAACAACCCGTGCCTCTCTACATACGCTCGGCTGCCGGCTGAATCAAGCCGAAACCTCGATCCTTGGAGAAGGACTCAGGCGAAAGGGGTTTGAGCTCGTCGAGTTCGGCCAACCGACGGATGTACTGATCCTCAATACCTGTTCTGTGACGGAGGACGCCGAACGTACCTCGCGCTACCTGATCCGCAAAACACTGAAACACTCTCCCCATGCCTTCATCGCCGTAACCGGCTGTTATGCCCAGACGGGCATGGAGAGCCTCACGCAACAATCCGGGATCGATCTCATTGTCGGCCAGCAGTTTAAGATGGACCTGCCGGCGTACCTTCCTCCCCCCCATGAGCTTCGAAAACGGCCAGCCGCAGAGGTTCACCACACGAAGACGATCTCGCGCGCAGACTTTGAGCTACCCTATTTCGCCGAGCCTGGCTCGACTCGTGCCTTACTCAAGATACAAGATGGCTGCAGTGCCATGTGTAGCTTCTGTATCATTCCATTCGCACGGGGGCATGAACGCAGCAGGAAGCTTGACGATATGCTGAGCGAAGTACGGAGTTTAACGGCCGGGGGCTATAAGGAGATTGTGCTGACGGGGGTAAATATCGGCCAATACAAGCAGCAGGGCGTTGACTTTTGTACGATGCTTCGCCGCCTCGACCAAATTACGGACCTTGAACGAATCCGCATTTCGTCGATCGAACCCACGACCGTCACCGACGAATTGCTCGACCTCCTCGCCTCGTCCAAAAAATTCTGCCCCTATCTGCACATCCCTCTGCAAAGCGGAGACGACGAGATCTTGCAGGCCATGAACCGTCGCCACACTATCAAGGAATACAGGGCATTAATTGATAGGGCATTCGCCAAGATTCCCGACCTCGGCCTTGGAACAGATCTGATGGTAGGATTTCCTGGAGAGACTGAGATGGCGTTCCAAAATACCTTGGCGATCGCAGCGGATCTTCCGTTTTCCTATCTGCATGTCTTCCCCTACTCCGCGAGACCTGGCACGGCAGCCACTCGTCTGAAACAGCGGGTCCCGTCAGCCTTGGTGAAGAAACGCACCGAGCTGCTGTTGGAACTGGATCGTACCAAGCGGCTTGCCTTTCACAACAAACAGATTGGAAAAACGGTTTCGGTCCTATTTGAAGCCGGAACCCGCGGCGCCCATCGGTTCGGCACCACCCCCAACTTTACACGAGTAGCAGTGACAGACGCTGGTGATCTTCAGAATCAGATCATGCCCGTGACCATTACTGCTGCAACGGACCGTCACGGATTCGGCCACATCGCTTCGGCCCAAGCGATGCCCTCTGCTATGGCACTGCTATGAGCATGAAAACCCTTCCTCGTGTTCATATCGAGACGTTCGGTTGTCAGATGAACGAGTCCGACAGCGAGCTCGTTCGTGCGATGCTGAAGCAGGAAGGGTTCGTCTTCACTGAGGACCGTGAACGGGCGGATGTAGTCTTAGTCAACACCTGCGCGATCAGGGAGAATGCGCACAAAAAGATCTACCTCCATCTTTCCGAACTCAGGGCGGTAAAAAAGCAACGCCCGCTGGTCGTCGGCGTGCTTGGGTGCATGGCTCAGAATCTCAAAAGCGAGCTGGCCCAAAAGGAACCGCTCATTGACGTCTTGGCCGGGCCGGATTCGTACCGACAACTCCCCACGTTGTTGACGACTGCGCTTGACGCCCAAGAACAGGGACTCGCTCGGAAGGGGTTTGCGCTCGACCTTTCCGAATATGAGACATATGAAGGAATCCTCCCGGACCGCGACGACGGGGTCAATGCCTGGATCACCGTCATGCGAGGCTGCGATAATTTTTGCTCCTTCTGTGTCGTTCCCTATACTCGGGGACGTGAACGATCGCGTGATCCGGAATCCATTCTACTCGAAGCTCGTGATGCCGCAACCCGTGGGTTCAAACAGATCACCTTGCTCGGCCAAAATGTAAATTCCTACCGCCATGAGGAATGGGACTTTGCCAAGCTCATCGGCGCCGTCGCAGACCAGCCTGGCATTGAGCGAGTCCGGTTTACTTCGCCACACCCCAAAGACTTTCCTCAGACCTTGATCGAAGCCATCGCCACACATCCTAAAATCTGCAAGCATGTTCACCTCCCGCTTCAGTCGGGGAGCGATCGGATCCTCGACATGATGGGGCGCACCTATACCGGTGCTGAATATCTATCCTTGGCAGAACACATCCGAGCCATCATCCCCAATGTCGTCCTGACCACGGATATCATCTGCGGGTTCTGTTCTGAAACTGATGAAGACTTCCAGGCCACCGTTCGCCTGGTGGAACAAGCCCAACTCGACTCTGCCTATATCTTCAAGTACTCGGAGCGGAAGAATACGATCGCAGCACGAAAGTATATCGACGATGTGCCGGATCAGCTGAAGGGGCAGCGGGTAGCCAAGTTAATGGAGATTCAACGGGCCATTACCGCGGAGCGCAACCGTCGCTACATCGGGAAAACCGTAAAGATCTTGATCGAAGGCGACGCAACCAAGTCCTCAACACAGGGCATGGGGAAAACCGACGGAAACATCACGGTCGTTTGGGACAAACACACCGGCCACTCCAAGCCAGGAGCACTGCTGACTAAACACATCTTTGACGCCTCTGCTGCAACGTTGTACGGAGATTAACGTCTGGTACGGTACAGGGCAACGACGACCAAGTTGCCGAATTATCCGCACGTCCGATTATGTACACCGACCGATCACAATGAACATTTTCTGACAGCATTCCCGATGGTTTTCTGACAAGTTTTTTCCCCGTTTCTCCGGTCCTTCTCGCATTCGCTATCCTTGGAATCGTTTCCCCACGCAGGGCTTTCCCTCCCTCTCCTTCCTACTTAACGAGTGATCCCGTTCTAACTCCATGACTTTCCGTGTGGATTCATGGCAATCCCTCAGGGAGGTTCTTTAAGCGTTCTGTTCGACTGCACCTCTCCATAAGAGACAGATCTCACCTGACCACCAACCGCCCAACACGTCTACATCAAACACCAAGAAGGCATGGACCTTGCTGAATCTTCCACGTCCGCCCCAATAAATGATCAGAGGGAGTTCCGCACGTCATGAAACCCACAGACGCTGAATCAAAACCCAATCCCAACCAATCCAATTCCCGCATCACGCTCGAGGCAATCATTTCTGTCGGTGTAGTCGGTTGGTTGGCCATAGGTATAGTGCTTATGGGTCTCGGCATTTGGTAGCAGGACATTCAGAAAAACGAAAACTCCTGGGCCTCATCCCAGAGTCATGATACTTCTTGCGAGTAGTACAACTAGAAGGAGACCTCTTATGGATGCATGGTTGAGCCTCCGCGTTGCCCCGTATGCCGGCGCCTTTTTGGCCCTCAACTTGATCATGACCGGATGCTCAACCCTCTCGGGAGAATCAAAAGTTGCGAAAACCACGAAGGGATCCGTCTATCTCAAGGACATCGCCGATTGGTCGTTTGAGGCGAGCCATCCTGCGACGATCGACCAGACGACCATCCGCACAGTCGTCAAGGGAGTGGTAACCGAGGACGCCATCAAACCGTTATCCAACATGCCCGCCAGTGGCAGCAAGCCGATGAGAGTATTCAGCGATGAAGACGCCGAGTTTCTTGCTCCCCTGCTAGCCCAAGGTCTATCAGAAGCGAAACCGGAGCAGATTGTCGGTTTCAAGGTGTTTTCATCGGCAGGGTCAGGCGCTGAACCCACAGCGGGCACCCTCTATGTGCAGAAGGGGTCCCTCTATCTGACGATTGCTTCTGCTCAAGCGAACAAGCGGCAGAGATACGCTCTTCCAACTGCCGCTCGTATCGAAAAGGCCCCTTCCTTTGTGGCGATGGGAAAGGGAGCCATGACCCTGGTGATCGACTACCAGGCGGTTGCTAAGGCTTCGACGCCGGGGTCGGCTATCGTAGCCGATGCCCCCAAAGACACTGCCTTATCGGTGTCGAGTACCCAAGTCGCAGACGCCGCGTTGTCACGGGACGACGAAGCCCTTCTTGATCCTTCAGGAACCTCAGCCCCTATTAGGACCGAAACAGACGCACTCCAATTGAGCATCGATGAATTGCTCAATAGAAAACTGGACGAACTCCGAGCAGCGCGAGAGGCGAACAAACTGAAAGATTCTGAAATCGCGACGCTCAAGAAAGAAGCCACGCTGGTAAAGAAGGAACTCCGGCAGCGGACAGACGAAATCAAAGCCTTGAAGGCCAGTAAGGTCTCAGCCCCGTCAGCTCCGAAGAAGAAAACGGCGGAAGCGCGCCGGACGCGCTGAAGACCAATTGATTCAGCCGATGTCGCACAATTCCGGTTGCATCAGAATGACTTCTCTGGAGAGCGGCTGGCGAAAATTCATGCGGCTGTAACAGGCATACGTCACATAGGTATCTTGTAAGCAGTACTGAGCCAGCTCACGCCCCTGCCGCTTCTCCCACATTTCGGCGACCTGCTCCCCACTCCCTGACTTCGTATCGACTTGTAATGCTCGGGCCAATACATCGAGCTTGACCCAGCCTCTCGTATCCCAATTGCTCCAAATGGCCATCGTGTCATACACCGGCTCCGTCCGAAATTTGGCCAGATTGATTTCGACACTGGGCTTCACCTGATTGATGATTGATCGCTTCTTGATAAAGGGAAGGTCAAACCCCAGCCCGTTGTGCGTGATGTACAACGTCGGCCTGTCTTGAGCCAACCTGGCCCAAAATTGCCGCAGCAACTCGCGTTCATTCACCCCATACCAGGCAATGGCGCTGCGCGCCTCCATCTGATCAGAAAATTCCAGCAGGCCGATGCAAACGATGCGACTGAACGTCCCATCGAACGCTGATTTTGCGTAAGCCTCGTCGTCCGCACGACGCGCTTCCTCCACCGCACTCACCGTAAAGAGATCGTAGCCAGGTTCATCGGAAACAGGGCCCTGACATTCTGTCGGCTTCCCCACAAGACGAGCCCACTCCTCACGAGGCGCTTGGACCGTTTCGATATCGAGTACAACCTTCATCGCGATACTCCAGAGGTTTCACGCTGCAACGACTGAATCACGGCGTAATCAGCAGGGGGGAACGTAAACTTCGTCAGCTCCTCAGGAAATACCCATCGAATCTCTTCACATCCCAGAGGGACCGGCTCTCCCTGTTCGATCGCGCAGTGAAAGAAGTGAAGCTCCACAACCTTGTCGGAATACTCATGACGAACGATTTGATATGCAATGGGAGAATCGATCAGAATGTTGAGCTCCTCCCATAGCTCTCGCTGCAAACAGTCCGCAAATGATTCACCTGCTTCCCGTTTACCGCCGGGGAATTCCCAGAATCCGGCGAGATGAACACCAGCCTTCCGACGGGCGATCAAATAGCGATTATTCCGTTTGATCAGGCCGGCTGCCACCTCTATGACCTGCGTAGACACTCTACGACCGTCTCCGTTCCATTGGGCTGAATGGATAGGTCTTGCAAAATGACTTCATCGGACAGAGCAGGCAGTACGGATCGCGCGCCGTACAGACCATCGCGCCAAAATCCATGATCGCCTGATTGAAGTCGTACCCTTTCCTCGGAGGAATCAGGACTTCCGACAATTCCCATAGCATCGTCTTCTGCGCTTTCGGGTCCCCTTCGGCGACAAACACCCTGTGTAGGACCCGTATCACATTCGTGTCCAGAATAGGGGCATCTTCATTGAACGCAAACGAGCGAATCGCTCCAGCGGTATACCGTCCGATCCCTTTGAACGAAAGCAACTCCTCCGCATCACTGGGAAGCTTCCCCCCATACCGTTCCATCGTTTCACAAGCAATCCCGTGCAACCGTTCCGGGCGAACGTTGTATCCCAGCGGATACCACGTCTTCTTCACATCAGCCACCGGCGCCTCCGCCAAATCTTCAAAGCTCGGATAGCGCTTGAGAAACTCCTGGTATTTGGGGATGACTCGATCAACTTGCGTCTGCTGCAACATCACTTCGGATACAAGAATGTGATAGGGATCCGATGTTTTTCGCCAAGGCAAATCCCGACCATGCTCTCCATACCATTTCAAGAGCCGCTGCTGAAACCGCCGCTTTGCAGAAAGATCGGGAAGCGTTGCCTTGCGTGGTTTTTTCTTATTGGAAGGGCGTCGACCTGGCATGTGCCGAACCTCTACTCACGCTTGCTCACACTCACATAACCGGTGGCATTGTAGGAGTCCCGTTCCACAAAAATCAAACAGGCCATTTGATCGCAGCCGTATCAATCGGCGCCTCACAATCAACGGAGACCGTCTGTTCAAAGTGAATTTCGCATGGTACGCTCTAACCAAAAGCACAGGAGGGCGGCCATGAGCTGGAAGACCTTCCGAAATCAATGGATACGAGCTTCGGTCTTCGCTGGAAGTTTGACTTGTGTCCTCACCCCCTTTCCATCCGGAGCAGAAACCCTCCAAGTACCGTGGGAATGTTCAAACTATACGACAGACGCACAGGCTCGCTGTGTAAACGCCTTCATGGAAGCGCAACAAAAGAAAATCTCCGAGCTGGAAGGGAAACTCCAGGCCCAGCAAAGTACCGTCGGCCAACTCAAGGAACAGCTGGACCGGCAATCTGCAGCAACGACTAATTTGCAACGACAGCTTGCTGAGCGCCCCACGACCAGCCTCGTTCCATTTTCATATGGCTATCCTTATAGCTACGCCCTAGCACCGGCCCTTGGACTCGGCTTAGGCCTCCATTTTGGAGGCACTGGGTTCTACGCCTCGCCGTACTACCGCCCTTATTGGGGACACCGGCACTTTGGCTATTGGGGCTACCGATGGTAATGTCAGCCGACGACAGCGCCGGAGAAACCTCTACAGCTCCCGCTTGCTTCACTACTGTTTAGATCGGGCTTTTCATTGACAACGACGCCCTCACCACATAGCCTGCTCTGTAGGGTACGATCGAGACCGATTCATATCCGCCCGATAAGGGGACTCATATACTTCTCGAGCCCACTCATTGGCAGACGGCAAGACCTAAATCAAAGGGATACGAGATGGTTGTTCGGAAGTTTCCGCGATTCCCGGTTTCAGCTCCCAGCACGCTAGTGCAACGGGATAAATTGCGATACAACGCCGTGGTGAAAGACCTTTCCCTCAAAGGATGCCGGTTGGAAAGTACCCTTCGTCCCTTCACCGGCATGCAGGTAGAACTGTTCATCCAGATGGAAGCAGATGCCACCCCAATCCATATCAGCAAGGGAACGGTTCGATGGTCCGGGTCTCAAGGTATTGGCGTCGAATTTGTAACCATTGACGCGTCAGACCAAGGACGCCTCAAACAAATGGTGGAACAGCTCTCCTTCACAGCAGGACAGGCCCTGATCGTACCGAAAGGCGAGCTACCAAAGAAGTGACTGTTTCTCTCTGGCACGCTCCTCGCGGACATCGTCTCCGCACTGGTGTTCCTGCGAGATTCTTATCAACGAAGACCTACTGGTGAAGGAGTTGGGTTTCGCCTTAGACACAATGAAGTTGGCCTATCCCATTCCTGATGAAGAAGTGTGAACCAATTCCTCCTCATTTCTCTCAAGTTGTGTCAGCAGATTGCCGAATCATTAATGTAACTTAGGCTGGGAGAGAGCTGTGAAGTGGTGGAAGTCCTCAGCAAAAGCCAAGCAAGAAGCCGTTCGTCTCGACTCCGACCGCCGACGAGAGCCTCGCATAGGAGGAACGTTTAAAGTACGATACTCCGGCTCCGAAGGAGCTGACATCATCATCGGCCACGGCACCATCACCGACCTGAGCCGATATGGATTCCGGATCCAAGGAAATCAACACGTAAAGGTCGGCATGGAGCTTGGCCTGTTCCTAGAACTGCCGGATCAGGAGAGTCCGCTCTGCATTCCCCAGGCTACCGTCTCTTGGGTAAACGGGCGATGGTTTGGTGTGGAGTTACGGGCCGACCGAAAAAAAGAGCCGGAATGGTTGGAGTACCTACTGGAATAGGGATACCGCGAAATAGGCATAGGACCGCGCCACACCAGGGAACAGAACATCCAAGAGATTTTTCGCGGCTTACTAAAACGCAGGTTGATCCGGCAGGCTGGCGAGGTAGACTGGGAACTCCCCGTTCTTCGCATCGGCAACATAGCGCCTCAGAGCTTCGCCGACCACCGGGAAAGCCATGGTCTCCCAAGGGATGGTGGAGTGTGAGAAGAGCCTGACATCCAAGCTTTCAGGTCCCGCCATGAAAGTTGGTGCCGTCATCCGTCCCCGAAACACGAGATAGACCTGCCCGATATGAGGTAGACTGAGCACGGCATAGAGTCCGGTAATCGTGACATCAGCCTGCGCCTCCTCCATCGTCTCACGCACTGCCGCCTGTTCAGTACTTTCGCCCAACTCCATAAATCCCGCAGGGAACGTCCAGAGTCCAAGACGTGGCTCAATCGCACGACGGCAGAGGAGGACTTGGCCGTCCCATTCTGGAATACAGCCCGCGACAATCTTGGGGTTATGATAATGAATGTGCTCACACTCGTTACACACATGCCTGGGAAGATTATCACCCAGTGGAACTTTGTGTGTAACGGTCGCGCCACAATGACTGCAATAGTTCATGGCCGATGGGCCCCCAAACTATATCTGCCAAGAACGAATCGCTGACAACACGACTGCACTGATAGTGCATGGATAACACAATCGCTCAGGCTTTGCACGTCGGTACCGCACCTCCATCACACCGACGACTGCCCATTGTTCTAAAGGACAAACACCCCGCCTGGCGTAGATCTGAGCCGATGCCATTCAGTCTCCTACTTAAGAAGTACGGCAAAGCGGTTAGCTTTCAACAAGTTATCGACGTGCACTACTTCCATCCTCTTGACTTCTATACAGAGCAACCTATTAGGTTGTTATAATGCCATGAACGTTCAGCAAGGATGGTTACCTATGGATGAGAGTGTCTTATCGGTACTACCGATACTCCCCGTCAAGCGCACGGTTTTGTTCCCAGGAATCATGATGCCGCTGACGATTGGTCGTGAACGATCCGTCGCCGCTGTCAATGCCGCGATGAAGACGGAGGAAAAGACGATCGTCGTCGTGGCGCAACGAGATCCTCAGACCGAAGAGCCCGGGTTGGCTGATCTGTACTCCATCGGGACAAAAGCCACCATCAAACAAATCGGTCAAGCCTCAGAGGGAACGATCCACGCCCTCGTTCAAGGCCTGGATCGCGTCGTCCTCTTAAAAGAGGAACCATCAGCTTCTTACTCCACCGTACGCGTTCGGACTCTTGAGCGTCCGTCGGACGAGGGAGCGGAAGTGCAAGCCCTTCACCGGGCCATTCAAGAGCTTGTGTCCGAGTTGCCCAGACTGATCCAAGCTCCTGCCATTCAAGAAGTCGGGACGATATTGAGCAATGAAAATGACTCTGTCGCGCTGGCCTATCGTATCGCCTCTCTGGTGAATCTCAATGTAGTGGAGGAACAGCGTTTGCTTGAGTCTGCATCGACTCTCGACCTCCTCCGCACTCTCTATGCCGCTCTGTCGAAAGAAATCCAAATCTTGCAACTTCGGGAAAAAATCACCCGAGATGCACAGACAAAAATCGGGAAAACCCAGCGCGAGTACGTCTTGCGAGAACAATTGAAGGCCATCCAGGAGGAACTCGGTGAAGGCGAGAGTGATGAGAATGAAGTGGCTCGCCTCAAGCGACAAATCGCGGAAGCGGATCTCCCTGATCATATCCGCAAAGAAGTCGAGCGAGAAGTCACCCGATTAGGCAAAGTACCACCAACCTCACCGGATCACCAGGTCCTTCGGACTTACCTTGAGCTGGTCCTCGAACTCCCCTGGAGAAAAGCTTCTGAGGAGCACCTTGATCTCTCTACGGTCCGTGAGGTGCTGGAGGAAGATCACTACGGCATCAAGGAAGTTAAGGAACGGATCGTCGAACACTTGGCGGTTTTGAAGCTCAACCCAAAGGCCAAGGCCCCGATTCTCTGTCTCGTCGGACCACCTGGTGTCGGCAAGACCAGCCTCGGTCAATCGATTGCCAGGGCCATGAGCCGAACCTTCGAGCGATTCAGTCTGGGCGGCGTCCATGACGAGGCTGAATTGCGAGGCCACCGCCGCACCTATGTCGGCTCGCTCCCCGGCCGTATCATTCAGGCGATCCGTCGGGCAGGGGTCAACAACCCTGTCTTGATGCTCGATGAGGTCGACAAGATGGGACGCGATTTCCGAGGCGACCCCGCAGCCGCGCTGCTCGAGGTTCTAGACCCAGCACAGAATCATACGTTCCGCGATCACTATTTGGATCTTCCCTTCGATCTCTCGAAGGTATTTTTCATCACCACGGCGAACACGCTCGATACCATCAGCCAACCCCTATTGGATCGGATGGAAGTGATTCGCCTTCAGGGGTATAGCGAGCGCGAGAAAGCCGAAATCGCCCGTCGTTATCTCTGGCCCAGGCGACTAACGGAAGCCGGCATTCAGGAAAGCCAGACGGTACTCACAGATGACGTGCTGAATCTTGTAATCTCGCGCTACACACGGGAAGCCGGCGTACGACAACTCGAACAGATGCTGGGACGGTTGACCAGAAAAGTCGCCCTAACCTTCGCTGATCTGCCGAACGGCCAGAATCGCCAACCTGTGACTATACAGGCCGACATGCTTAGCGAGTGGTTGGGATCCGAGCGGTTTATGCCGGAAGAAGCAAGAAAACATTTGCCTCCCGGCGTCGCGACAGGTCTCGCCTGGACGCCGACCGGCGGGGATGTGCTCTACATTGAAACCACCTTACTCCCTGGTGGCCATGAGTTGACCTTGACGGGACAACTAGGCGACGTGATGCAGGAGTCGGCGCGTGCGGCAAGAAGCTATCTCTGGTCGCATGCTGAAAGTATGGGGTTGGATATCTCCCGCTTCAAGCGAAACGGAGTCCACATCCATGTCCCATCTGGGGCTATTCCAAAAGACGGTCCATCGGCTGGCATCACCATGGCCACAGCATTGGCTTCCGCGTATGAGAACAGAGCCGTGCGAAGCGACACGGCGATGACCGGGGAAATTAGCCTAAGTGGACTCGTCTTACCCGTGGGTGGAATTAAGGAAAAGGTTCTGGCGGCCCATCGCGCCGGAATCAAGCGGATCATTCTGCCGAAGGCCAATGAGAAAGATCTGAAAGATGTTCCGCAGGAAGTACGCGACGAACTGACCTTCATCCTGGCGGAACGGATTGAGGAAGTCTTGCCGGCAGCGTTCAATCTCGATTCGCACAATGCGCCGACGGGCAGCGAACCCGTAGGCGCTGTCAGCACCACGGAAGACCGTTAAGAGTTGTAGAAAGTCTGATCAATCTGTGCCGTGTTGAAGAGTAACGCGTGCCGACGTGTATACACCGCGTGACCAAAGTAATGGTCACGCGGATTCGTTGAACCGGTGCTGTCTTTGTAATCGACGAGCAGACAGCGGCCTTCGCTGGGAAACCGCACGGCCCGCCTCGCACATTCCAGCCACCGTTCAAATCCATCATAAGGCTCCACTATCTCCCAGACCATTTTGTTCACAGCCTTAGCTGGTTCCGTTGTTGCCACAGCATCACTGCCGGCCACTGCCAATTCTTGAACGTAGTCCCCACCCCAGGCAATAGGCATCTCCATGGTGACTTGAGGCAGTTCCATCTTGGCCAGCCAATTTTTCCCATCCGTCCGCAAATTGCGGTGATTGACGATATGTAGGAGCTTCCCAATCCCAGAGGTATCCCATCCGTAGCGGACCGGTGTGCCAAAGGTGACGATGTCGAGTGCGGCACCATTGAGGAGTGCCATTGTCGCGAGTAGAGATTCGATACGTGTCACCGTCTCGACGAGTGCCGGCTGGTTTGTCTGCTGCGCATAGCTGCCCAGAATACTGAGTAGTTTGGGTCGTCCCGTGATCGGGCTTGGACAAAGGAGATTCGACACAAGCGCCAGAACCAGTCCCGCTTGTCCATGCGCTTGGACAAGAATTCGATGCCCTTTTCCCAACCGTTGCTGTTTACAGAGATTGTGGAGTTCTGCGAGCAGGGACACAGCGCCGAGAGCCCGCCCCAGATGGTGGTGTTCGCATGACCAAAGCAGCCTGTGGCATGAGATGGGCTGAGACAGATTCTTGTTGATGGCGTTCTTGAATGATTGAACGTAAGCCTCAGTGAAGTTCCCCGCGTCACCGATCTGCTCATCCAGAAGGGTTTTCGTAGCATCATCGTTGACCAACGGTGGCTTGAGTCCTCCCGGCAGGAGGGGAATCCCGTTGCTTTCCTCGCGCATCGCCGCGAGTACGGCATCGACCCCCGACACACCTCGTGAATAGCCCCGCTTCAATCCACCGGCCTCATCCAACCGCTGCATGCCAAAAAGATCGGTCCCATGGATCGAGCCATGGAGAAAAACCACGCTTGCGACACCGGCTTGAGACAGGTTCGTCCCATGCTGTGCCATCGCCTCGCCCCATCGGGGAGAATCCGGAGGAACGACGCCCGTCAGATCGGCGATACGCAAACGCTGACCAGGGTTCTTCCGTGACAGCTCATCGTGTTGAAAATTATTTTCAGTCGGCATGACAGGTTACATATCCGATCTGGATGCAGGACTGCAACTCAACCTATATGATGGCAATACGTTACTGATGGGGATCAGAGGGGCTTGGCGTTGGGCCAGGAAGCTTCGGCAGTACTTGACGTTTCAACATCACAGCAGTGGCCGTACAAATCTTATTCTCCTCATCAATCCGTCGGTCGACAATCTTCACATCCTGTAAATACTCTTGAACGATTTCTTCGCGAGTCAGTTCAATATCCTGCTCGGTCTCACGCCCAGACCGTTCACGGACACGGTCGATAAGATGTTCTTTGACCAACACACGAATCTGCTTGGCCAGATCCGTCCGAGCCGACAGCTCCGACACGCGCAGACAGATCGCTCTCCCTTTGGCCAGATCGCCCTGCCCTTTACCGATCCAGTACTGATCCGCAGAGTAGCCAACTTCAGAGGCTGGCGCCGTATCAGAAACAAGTCCCCAACCTAGCCAGAGACTCACCGTGACTGCAATAATTCCCAAGCTTTTCTTCAACATGTCAACCCTAGCGACCTCCGCCCGGCACTCCGAAAGACGGAGCTCCCCGATGAGGCGAGCCTGATTGTTGTAATCCAGACTGCCCCTGAGGCACTCGCCTCGCTCCGCCAAACCCCTGTCCCGGTTGACCCATTGATTGACGATCCCCCTGAGGCACCCCACGAGGTGTCCGATGAATCGACTCATTGAGCGGGCGAGCCCCTGCGGATCCGCCTGGAGGTGGGACAAGCTCATGGCTCGGCATCCGACCTGGGTAACTCCCTGGTCGCGGGGGAGCGGGTGGTGTATGGGGTTGCCGGTAGGCGATGATCTGTTGGGCAATAGCGATATGTGGATTGGCCGGAAAGAGGCCGCTCGCACTGTTCAAGAAACCTTGCGGGATTCCCATCGGCGAGACGAGCACCCAATTAGTCCAAGCCTGCGACACCATCGCATTCGATTGCACACGGTTCAGAATTTCTTTCCGCCTGAGCGCGGCCTGCTGCACTTGATCCGGTGTGGACGCACTCCCCAGCGCCTGATTGGCTGCCTGGAGTTCCTCTTGCAGCTGTTCATTTTCTTGCTTCAGCTCGGCTAACTGCACACGGGCATCTTCGTTTTCTCGGAGCGCCGTAATCGCACGTGCGACCTCCTCCGTATCCATCTGCGTCAGAAGGTCCGCCTTGATGACCACCACATCGCCGTCGAGAGTCGTGGAGATCTGTTGATTGAGCACCAGCACCAAGCCGGCGGTATACGTACGAATCTCGTCTTTGGTCACGTCCATGCCATTCACGATCGTCACACTTTCCAGATACGTGGCAACCTGCTCCAAGGCATTCCGCTTCGCCGCCTCCGTCGCGAGCCGGATCGCATCCTCACGAGTATCGCGGTTGCCCATGCGATGCTCGCCTTGGGCATTCACGACTCGAGGCTCTGCAAATGCAGGAGATAGGATAGAGAAATCGGCAGCGATGATGTGCAGGAACGAAACCAGAAGACACGTCCTGTACACTGCCACATAGCGGGGCAATGACGGTTGCTGGAATCGACCGGACATCGCATACCCTCTCGCCTGTAAGCGGCAGATGGAACGGCTGGTGGGAATCAGCTTAACACCGAGACAACGGTTCTGCCAGCATTCGGCGGGTGCCGTCCCCACCTTGCCTTCCGGAAAATTTGCATGTTAGGGTACTCCTTTCGTCTATGAAACAAGCGGATCATCGTCACGTCATGACGCATCGTTCTTCGCGCATATGCACAACGCTGGGAGCTCTTCTCGCCTGCTGGCTTGCTATCGGAGCCTCCATACCTGTTTATGCGACGCCTCCCGCCGGCGAAGCAGCCGCTCCGTTCAACTCCGTAACAGAGCATGTCATCCTGTTCGTCCTTGAAGGATTCAGCCAGGACTCGCTCAAGAGCGGCGCCATGCCGGTTCTCAGCAAGCTCGTCAAAGAAGGGTCTGTGACATGGTCGGCCAACGCGGTTCAGCCAGCCTTGCGGCTTCCCATGATGGCGTCGCTCGTCACCGGCCTACCGGTTGAGAAACATGGGATTACCTGGAATTCGTTTGAGTTCAGCCGGGGCTATCCACGCGCCCCTAGCCTCTTCGACTATTTGGATGTCGCCGGAGGCCGAGACAGTGCCGTCTTTTTTATGGACGAGGCCCTCTATCAACTCGCGAAGCCTGCACCCTACACCGACTATCAACTCTGCGGGGCATTGCGGCCCGAGTGCGGCGCACAGAAGCTCGTCGCTTACATTCAACAGTATTTCCAGAAGGCCTCGAGCGGTCATGGGTACGGCCATGCAGTCCATGCCCTCCCACATCTGTTAATAGTACATCTTCCAGAAGCGGGGCGGGCCGGCGTACTTCACGGTTGGAACTCAAAAGAGTACCAACAGGCCCTCAAGACGGTTGATACCGCGATGAAATCCGTCCTGGATCTCTTCAATCACTACAATCTCTTAGACCGAACAGCCGTCCTCGTGACAACGCTCAGCACCAAGGGGAATGACGCCGGTGGGGAAACGACACAAGCTGAGGCGCCGGCTGTTCCTTGGATCGTTTCCGGAGCAGGTATCGCGCGTGGCCAGGTCATCCGTCAACCAGTGTCCATCATCGATACCGGAGCGACGGTCATGCGAATGCTCAAGCTGGAGACCCATACGGAATGGGACAGCAAGGTGATCGAAGAGATTTTCCAGAACGACACAGCCGCCCGTACTGTACCCCGTGCTAAGAAACGCTAACCACCATGCGCTCCAAGACAGAAATAACATACCGGCTCTTCCTCCCCTGCATCGCCGCCATTGGCCTGCTGACTGTCGTGTTTTTTCAAGAGAGCCTTGCTGGAGACCGTCCGGCTGCCCATCTTCATGAACACCAGATCACCATTGATGCGACCAAGTTAGTCCCCATGTCATGGTGGCAGATACCCGGCGTGACGCCCTCGATCTGGAATTCCGATCCGGAGTCCCTTGATGCCCCTAAGACATCTGAGCGTCGTGACCTCTCACTCCGACCCGGCAAGTACAAATTCATCAGTTTCACCTTCGATTTTCCCTTTACCGTCGGCCTGAACGGCACCATCGATTTTTCACCGGCCTTGGACCAATGCGTGCAAGGTCGTGGAACCCAAACCTTGGTTGTGCTGTGCAAACGCACCTACCCCCATGGTGGACAGCCTGACCCTTACTACAACCAGAAACCAAACAATGGCTAACGCACTCGACAACCTATTAGACGCACTTGAGGACGTGGACGACGCTACTCGTGAGGAGGCGGCGAAAGCCCTCGCCGATCTGGGTGATCCGTCAACCCTCGAGGCGTTACTCGTTGCCTGCAGCGACGACTATTGGTCGGTTCGGGCCTATGCGGGCTGTGGCGTCTCAAAAATCGGCGGCCCCAAGGCGATAGAAGCCCTGATCGGTTTGTTCAATGACCCGATCATGGAGGTTCGAGACCAGGCAGTCGAGGCCATGGCCAAGGTAGGCTCACCTGCCATCGATCGCGTAATAACAGCGTTGAAGGACGAGCGTTGGCGCGTCCGAGAACATGCCGCCAAAGTTTCCGGCAAGATAAAAGATCCTCGTGCCGTCGAAGCGCTGATGGTTTCTTGTCGTGACCGAGACGGAGCCGTCAAGAGTGCCGTGGCAGAGGCACTTGGCCGAATCGCAGATCCGACGGCCGTTCCAGCATTGATCAAACTGTTCCGGGATTCTTCAAAAATTGTCAGGGAAACCGCAGGAACCGCGCTGATGTACGTCGGACAACCATCGGTCGATCCGCTGATTGAGAGCCTCAGCGACAAGGATTTCGTGGTCCGCTGTCACGCAGCCCGGGCGTTGGGTGGGATGACGACGGACTATCAAATCGGCCGAACCTGGGTCCGTGATGCCAAGGTGGTAGAAGCCCTCATCACCGCATTGAAAGACCAGGATCGGGCCGTTCGTGAAGATGCGACGATCGCGCTCGGCATGATCGGCGACCCACGAGCAATCGATGCGCTGATCGAGGCCATGAAAGACGGTGCCGTGAAGCGCCATGCTATCGCCTCACTCGGCATGATCGGCGACCCGCGTGCACTCCCCGCCGTACTGGACGCTTTGAAGGGTAAAGGGATCAAGCAGGAGGGTTCGCCGACACCAGGATGTATTGTCAGCGAGGATGCGTTCATCAAAGAAGCGGCGGCGACCGCGCTGGGCCAGTTTCGCGATCCACGCGTGATTCCTGATCTGATCATGCTGCTGAAAGACGGGGTCTTACGTGAAAAAGCCGCGGCAGCACTGACCGTCATCGGCGATGCGGCGATCGAACCCCTTATTGCGTTTCTCTACGACCCCAAAGCCTCGGAAGTTGAAGCGGAAAAGGAACGGGTGCTCTCGTACGCCTCGGTTCGCCTGACGGCCAAAGATGCTCTCAAGCAGATTACGCTCGAAACGTTGGAAACGCTTGGATGGACCCCTCCCGATGAGGAGGTCGAGATCAGTTCCAGCCAAGCCGACAACCTGCGCATCGATCGGCCATTGGGACAGACCGGACGGTTTGGGCCTTCCGGCGACACGGTCTGATTCAATCCGGCGGATGCCGCATTCCTTCGCAGCACGGTCACTGAGCAGGTTGCTGTACCATCGTACGTAGCATGTCACTATCCCACAGGAATGTTCAAAAGACCGGACAGCAAGACTGCCACCAATGACGAGGCGCCGCATACTTAAGTCCGTATGTTGAGGCTTCCGAGCGACGCGAGAAGGAATCTTGCGGACGGCTTCAACATTCCGGTAGGGAGCAACATGGTCGACCGGGGTGCAGAACAGATCGCAGCACTCAAGGATGAGGATTGGGCGATCCGTGAGGAGGCGGCACGTCTGCTTGGTCAGCTTAAAGATCCGCGAGCGGTGGCTCCCCTTGTGCCCCTTCTTCGGGACGAGGACCGTTCCGTGCGTGAAGCGGCAGTGGAAGCGTTGCGTGCTATCGGAACTCCGGCCGTAGAAGCGCTCGGATCCTGCCTGACTGAAAGCAGTTTGGCGGTTCAAGAGGCAGCCTCGTCTATCCTGGCGACCACCGCGGATGAGCGAGTGCTCACTCAACTCGTGTTGGCACTGAGGAGCAGCGACTGGATCGTCAAGATGCACGCGGCTCAAGCCTTGGGCCGCGTGAAAAGCGCAGATACCGTCGATGCCCTGATCCCGCTGTTGCAGGATAAGGTCAAGGCGGTTCGCGAGGAAGCAGCCACAGCCCTGGCAGCCATCGGTGACACCGCCATTCCATGTTTAGTGCATGCGTTGAAACATGAAGACTGGCTGGTTCGCCTGCATGCAGTGGAATCGCTCGGGAAGACTCGATCCCCTCGTGCAGTAGAACCGCTGCTCTCGGTACTGTTCAACGATGCTGATTCCGCCGTTCGCGAAGATGCCGTGCGGGCGTTGGGCGAAATCGGTGATGCGGAAGCCGTCGATCATTTATGCGTAGCCATGCGTGAACCGGGGTTACGGACCGTAGCGGTCGAGGCACTCGGGCGTATCGGCAATCCCAGCGCCGTGCCCGTCCTAATCGATGTCGTCACAGGCGGCGCCCCTCCGGAAGCGACCAGGACAGCGGTCGGCTGCGGGGATCAGTGGAATGAGGAGCTCATCACGCAAGGGGCCGCCGTACGAGCATTGGGGTTGATCGGTGACGACCGGGCGATTCCTTCGCTCGTCGCGGCGCTGAGCCCGACCCATACCCGCGCAGAGGCAGCCGCCTCATTGGCCAAATTCGGATCGAAGATCGTTCCCGTTCTCATTCCACTGTTAACTGATTCGCTGGACGACAACCTCCGGTTCCATGTTCGCGAGACCTTGACCCTCGTGGGATGGAGACCACGGCAGATTTCCATCAGCCGCCTCTGAACACCATGTCAAAAGAAACCATTGAGACCCTGGTCTCCGAACTCACGCACGAAGAAGATTGGCGCCGCATGCGGGCGACGGCAGCCTGTGTGGCCGGTGGACCACGATCAGTCCAGGCGCTGATGGATGCCCTACGAACCGGTTCTACCGAGCTGAAGAAGGAAGCGGCGGCAATGTTGGCTCGTATCAAAGACCCACGGGCCGGAGTCGCCCTTGTCGAACTGCTCGAACTCGACGAGGACGGTGTCCGCAAGGCTGCGGCGACGGCCCTTGAACAGATGGCAGGTGTGCTCGATGTGGACACTGCAGTGGCATTGGTCTCCTTGTTACCCCATACACCGGAGGGGCCGACAAGGCAGGTTCTCACGCACCTGATCGGCGCCATTCCCACCGCTGTGCTTCCCTTGTGCGACCTACTCAAACACCCCAATACTGAGGCGCAAATTGCATCGGCACTGATGCTTGATCAATTGCTAGACCCCCGTTCTATCGACGCCTTCATTGATGCGATGGGACAGCCGGCTGTTCAAGAAATCGCCGTCGGCACATTAAAGAAACTGAGTGCCATTCGAGAACGGATCGATACGACCTTCAATGCCCTGCGCGACGTTGAAGGGGCTAGTGAGCGGGAAGAGGCGCGGATGGCGACCGTCATCGACCTCCTGGGGATTGGACGGCCGAGTGTGGAAATCCTTCTCGAATATCTCGAAGATGAGGATTGGCTCGTGCGCGAAGCGGCAACCGACCTTCTTGGAAAAATCGGAGATGTCCGGGCCGTCATCCCACTGATGAAACGACTTGAACAGGACAAGGATACCGGAGTGAAGGAGCTGGCGATCAAAGCGTTGGGGTTGATCGGCGACTCACGTCCGACCCAGCTCTACCTCGATGCCATTCCCATCCGACCGCTCCGGGTCTATGCGATGGAAGCCTTGGCCAAGATCAAGGATGTGGGAGTTTTGCGTCCGTACAAGGATACCTTTGACCAACTTCGGACAGATCGTGACGGCCTGGTCTCGTATAATGCCGGCCTGATCGCCGATAAGCTTGAGGCCATTATGGCCATGGAAAGTCAGACCCGAGAAGAGGACCACGAGCATGACTGAGCAACCCGCATCTGATCGCATCGAGCAATTGATTCACGCGCTCTACGACGAAAACGAAGCCCTACGTGATCACGCGATCGCGAGTCTCGGCCAAACCGGCCAGGACGCACTGCCCCGGCTGATCGACCTGATGACCGATGAGGACGTGGTCATTCGAGAGGCTGCGACCAGCGCCGTCGTGCGAATGGGTCTCTCGGTTGTTGAACCGATGATCGAGGCGCTTCAAGACAGCTCCTGGGCGATCCGTGAACAGGCGGCATCCGCGCTCGGAAAATTGCGAGATCGGCGTGCGGTTGAACCGTTGGTGAAGGCCATCAAGGACCGTGACGGAGCGGTACGGACAGCCGCAGTATGGGCACTCGAGCGGATCGGCGATTCAGGAGCCGTCCCTGGATTGATTGAAGCCCTCATGGACAGCACTCTCCGAGAGGATGCAGCCCGCGTGCTCAAGAAGGTCGGCGACGTGCGAGCGGTTGAAGCCCTAATCGACGGACTGCTTGGGCCTAATTGGATGGTTCGCCGTCATGCGGCAGAGGCGCTGGGCAAAATCGGTGATCGCCGAGGCATCGGGCCCTTGATTCAATCGCTGGGCGACGAAGATTGGCTCGTCCGGCGCAATGCAGCCGAGTCACTGGCTCGGCTCGGCGCACAGGAAGCCATTCAACCCCTGTTGCCGTTACGTGAGGACGAAAATACCATGGTCCAGGAAACCGTCGAGGCCGTGTTGGCGAGCCTCGGGTGGACTCCTGAACAGTAAACCCCTTTACTTCACACTCAAGAGGATAAATTCCCATGGCAGATGATGCACCAAAGTTGATTCAGATAGCGCCGAAGGGCGGCGAGAAAAAAGACGGCTTTAACCTCGTCACAGAACGAGTTGTCGCAGTTAATCCAGAGAGCCGGCAGCTGGAGGTCGAACTCCTGGCCTACGACGGCAAGACGGTCTTGTTGGAGGTGGCGGAAGAGGCACTAGAGGATCTTAAAAAAATCAAGGCTGGGGACGGCGCTACCATCCGTGTCGTGGAGGAAGGCGGCAAGCGGGTCGCAAAGAGCTTCAAGATCCGTCCCAAAGATCCGAATACCGCGCGAGCCGATGCCATGTTGCTCGACCTGAAAGATTCGCACTGGCTGAATCGGAAGTACGCGGCAGAAGTGCTGGGTGAACTAAAAGATCCACGCGCGGTTGAGCCGCTCGTCGCGGCATTGACCGACGAAGTTGGTGATGTTCGCCAACGCGCCTACGATTCACTCATCAAGCTCGGAGGGCCTTCCGTTTCCTCACTGATTCCACTCCTCGTATCGGAAGAAGACGAGATCCGCCAATCGGCAACGGAAATTCTCCGAAAAATCGGCAAGCCCGCCGTTGAACCGCTCGCTACGGCCTTAGGCGACGCCGACGATCGGCTGAAGACGAGGATTATGAAAGTGCTGGACCGGATGGGATACAAGCCAAAAACGAAGGAGGCAGCTCCCAAAGCAGAATTACCACGGCTCAGTTAGCCAGAATCAGATCATGTCGCTTCAAGCTGCTCGAAATACATAGGTCCCGAGGCTGATTGATCAGACTTTTGCTGTTACCCTGACCATCAAAGAGCTGACAGATACGTACGGGCAGCTTGAAGAAACTCCCGCGCCTGGTCACTCACTCGCACGCCATCTTCGGTGGTCAACGATACCTCGAGTCCATAGTCGCCGAGGATTCGTTGGTCATACGCATCCAGCAACCACCGATGGAACTTGGGATCCAGCACACCGCCTTTGGCAAAGTGCTCGCCGAACGCTGCATGAACACTCCCATGCTTTCGAAAGCGCAGTCCTTTTGCAAGAAGTAAAGCTTCAGCGACGTACAGCATCGCATAGTACGCCCGCCCGACAGCGAAGTCGACTTCTCCATCCTTGAGAAGAATGTCAGCGGCATGAATCGCTCGCTCAGCCTTCTCGAGCAACGCCCGGGCGGGATCGCTCATGCCGAAATCGCTTCCTCTCGAACGTTGGCGAGAAACGGCGTGTGGCGGGCAAGCCAGTCCTGTTGCGAGACGAACACGCGGCTAATGCTCACCCCGAATTGCAGTGATAACTCGGAAATGAGCGGCCCAGTTGCAGACACCTCGCGGCCATACTGTTCAACCTGATCCAGTACCACAAGGATATCCACATCAGATTCCGCATCCGCTTCTCGTCTGGCGTGAGACCCAAACAAATATACCCCGTTCAAGCGATTTCCATAGATCGTTGACAACCCACTGCGTAAGTCACTCAAGAGATGATGAAGGGAGCCGATCATGCCAAACCTCACAGAGCATTATCGGAATGGTACGATGAAGAGAAGGTGATAGCAAGAGAAGTCAAGAGAAACGGTCTGACGAAGGCTGAACGACAACAGGCGTACGATTCCTTGATCAATGTGAGGAAATCTTCCGCCCCCACTTTGATCCCTTTGCTGGTTTCGGAAGAAGACGAGATCCGCCAATCGGCGACGGAAATTCTCCGAAAAATCGGCAAGCCCGCCGTTGAACCGCTCGCTACGGCCTTAGGCGACGCCGACGATCGCCTTAAGACAAGGATTATGAAGGTACTGGATCGAATGGGGTATAAACCGAAAACGAAGGATGCAGCTCCCAAAGCTGAATTGCCGCGATTGACCTAATGCCATGCCCCGCAACAGGTGCTTATCACCCGTTCACCCCGAGTCAACAGTGTTGACTATTGCAGGCGAAGACGTCCACCTGCATGAAAAGTGTGCTTACTGCGACGTTGTATGAGACGACAATAAAAGGAACCTATCTCTACCACCGTTCCATCATTATCGGGCAGGAGGTTTCGGAAAGATCCGTGTAACGCTTGAGCCAATATAGAATCGCTCCAGCATTCTGCAGAGACCTTGGGATTTGTATTTCCTGGTCATTGCAGCCCTTCACGATGATAGAACCAAACCCTGAAGGTTCTTCGGTGAGAGTGATCTCCTGTATATCTGGCCATGCGAGAAAGATGTCTTGCCCGTTTGTTTTTGATTGCTTAACCCCATCGGCAGTTAAAATAAGCGTTTTCCGATTTTTCCGGTGATCTCGCAGCCAAAATGGCGCGATGGCCAGAAGTCCTACGAGCAGGAACACCAACTTTTCAAGCAGCATTCCTTCTGCCATGGTGACAAATTTGATGAAGAACGTCATGATCAATAGTAGCGGGATGACATACAGCGCCACAGTGCCTCGAGTAATGCCAGGGTAACGACAGTAAAGAGGAAGTCCTTGTTGTACCCAAGCCTTCGACAAACGTGGCAATGTATGTTTAGCAACTTCCTGGCATAAATCGTCAAATGGTTCCAGCCCGATACCGATCCCCGCATACTCGCCATGACGAAGGACGATCCTAGTGTTCTGACGCGCTGTGGTGATGGAAAGCATATGAGACGAGATCTGCACATCGGCGACCTCAGCCCACGGCATAACTGATTTACCTCTCCACCATTTGGCGGTGAGTCCATTCTCGTCCAGCTGTACCGTACCATTTAACTCAAGCACTGCCCACACACCAAGAATACCCAATACGGAGAACCCCATCACCGCATCAACGTTCATTTCTCCTCTGGCGGTCATCCACACGAACAGCGCACTCATAGTTCCGATGCAGACGATTACTGACCATTGCAGTGCCGGAGAGTATGCATACCGTTTCGTCATAGATTCACGAGAGGTTCGGGGTAGTTCTTTCGTCGTGCATGCTCTTTGCTCAAGAGACATACATTACAATTGTTCCTGGTCCAGAGTTCGGGGATCCAGACCTTCCCCCTGTCTTATTGAATCTTGGGTTGATACTCTGTCACAGTTATGAGTGAAAGCACCGGATGAGCGATTCTACCGTCTTCGTTAAGAGATGCAATGAGAAGGGCATTCGGATGCGATGCGTGGATATGACCCTGAAGCTCAATTCTTCCTACCTCAGAGTGTAGAAACATACGTTTCAGGATCTGAAGCTATTTCTCAACTTGCAAGTGTCGAAATATTGAGGCGTTGGTGATGCGAACCTATCGGGCTATTGGGAATGGCAGAGAATTAAGCCCCAGCATGCATCGCTTTCGCTGATAGCCCGCTGGACCCATGGCCAATCGATAACCCCGTGATGAAGGACGGATAATCAAGGCAGATTTCTTTAGGAGTGGAGCCATCCTGAAAAGCTTGTACCACACACACTCTCAAGGAACACACGGATTCCTGCCACCCGAATGACACCTACAGGCAGATGAACCAGAAACTCGGGAAGGGGTTCGTTCACATCCATAGTGAGGTGGTAAACCTATAGCTCGGAAATCGCAACTTTTGACGATGATCGCGAACTACTCCTTAGTAGGTACCGGTTGGGGCGGGCTTGGAACCATCAGGCACAGCTGCTTCGCGTTCAGACTATCTTCATATGGGTTACGCCAAGGACCTGGCTGCTCTACGCTCTTCGACCAGGTCAGGGCAGACCAGCCAAAGGGCCCGCCCTGAGCCGGTCGAGAGGCGAAACACTTGAATCTGTTCAGCTTCTACCCCTTGGGGCTGTAAGCCGACCGTCCCACTGACACGTGCTTAAAGCCCGCTGCAGTGACTCGTTCAGGATCATAGACATTCCTAAGATCGATCAGGAGCGGCGCACGCATGGTAGACTTCAGCTTCTCAAAGTCGAGATTTCTGAAGATGTTCCACTCAGTCATGATCACCAAGGCATCCGCACCTTCAGCCGCATGGTAGGCATCTTGGCAAGGCTGAAGCTTAGGCATCATCTGACAGGCTTCCGTCAGCGCTTCTGGATCATACGCGCGAATGGTCGCGCCCTCTGCCAACAGTTCTTGCCCGATCGCCAGCGCCGGAGCTTCCCTGAGATCATTCGTGTTGGGCTTAAACGACAGGCCAAGGAATGCCACGGTTTTTCCTTTGAGTCCACCGACAGCGTCCCGGATCTTATCAATCATTTTCCCACGTTGGACATCGTTGACACGCGACGCCGCTGAAGCAATCTGCATGGGATAGCCGTTGCGCTCCCCAGTCTGAATGAGCGCCGCGAGATCCTTGGGGAAGCACGACCCGCCGAATCCTGGGCCGGCATGAAGGAACTTGGACCCGATTCGATGGTCCAATCCCATCCCCTTCGATACCAGTTGCACATTGGCCCCGACTCGCTCGCACAGATTGGCGATCTCGTTGATGAACGAAATCTTCGTCGCCAGGAACGCATTGGACGCATACTTGATCAGTTCGGCCGTCGGCACATCGGTCACGACGATCGGGGTTTCAATCAGGTAGAGCGGACGATAGAGATCCTTCATGATGGCGACCGCTTGATCACTGTCTGCACCGATCACCACGCGATTCGGTCGCATGAAATCCTCAATGGCGGATCCCTCTCGAAGAAATTCAGGATTCGAGACCATATCGAACCGGATCGGCGTTTTCTGTGTTTTTTTAACCACTTCACGAATCGCTTCACCGGTTCCGACCGGCACCGTTGACTTGGTGACGATCACTTTGTAACTGTTCATATGGAGAGCAATGCCTCTCCCCACTTCTTTGACAAACGACAAATCGGCACTGCCATCCGGGCTTGGTGGAGTACCGACGGCGATGAAAATCGCCAGCGCCTTGTCCACTGCCTGAGCAATATCCGTCGTGAAACTTAACCGGCCTTCCTTGCTCCCCTTCGCCACAAGTTCCGCCACCCCTGGCTCAAAAAACGGGATTTCTCCATTTTTGAGCTTCTCGATCCTTCGGCTGTCGTTATCCATACAGGTGACATTCACTCCAAACTCAGCAAAACAGGCCCCTGTCACCAGTCCAACGTAGCCGGTTCCGATCACACTGATATGCATGCCCGATCCTCCTTCACCTTAAGGAATTTGTTCAAAAGTATAACAACCTGAACCGCCTCGGGCAATGAATTCCATGATCGGCCCGCAACTAATTGCCCGTCGACTTTCGTTGACTCTCACAAAATACGTTGAGTACAATCCGACGCCGCTCTGGACTTAATGCAGGAGAAGGGTTCCCAGACTCCCATCCAATCCGATGACGCTTCACTCCACTCGAATTCCACGCTGGTTCTTACTTGGCACGGCTCTCGTGACCGGGGCAGTCGTCATGGCCTTGGAAATTTTGGGAAGTCGGCTGTTGGCCCCTGTGTTCGGCAGTTCATTGTTCGTGTGGGGCGCATTGATCGGCGTGATTCTCGCCGCGATGAGCAGCGGCTATGCGTTCGGTGGATGGGTCTCCGATCGGTATCCCAGCGGACGAGTTCTGGCGGCCCTATTGCTGTTTTCCGGAGGGTGGACGTTTCTCGTCGCATGGACGAACCAGCCTATTCTATTTGAGATCGAGAAGCTCGTGCAGGACCCCCGTTGGGGCCCCTGTCTCGCCGCTACCGTCCTTCTTGCTCCACCCGCATTCGGCCTCAGCGGTGTCTTACCAGCCATGTTACGACTAGCCGTGGCCGACATGGATCACCTCGGTCGACAGACAGGCCGTATGATCGCCCTCTCGACCGTGGGCAGTCTGGCCGGCACCTGGGGAACCGCCTTCTTCCTGTTATCATGGCTTGGGAGCCAATCGCTCCTTGCCTGGTTGGGTGGCATCCAGGTCGGGCTTGGGGCCCTGTGGCTGATGAGGGCAACACTCCCTCGCCCCTTCGTCCCGCTGATCGCGGTTGGATGCATCGGGTTACTGGGGATGTTGGCCCTCCATCCCATTCAACGACTCAGAGCCCCTATTCATCAAGAGGAAAGTCCCTACCAGCAGGTCCGTATTCGTGAGGATGATCTGTTTCGGTATCTCGTCTTGGACAGGACATTCCACGCCACCATGTGGAAAGTCGAACCGACGTCTCTCTTTCTCCCCTACAGCCAAATGATGGTCGCGTCATTGGCCTTGGTGTCCGAACCAAAGCGTGGTCTCATCATCGGCCATGGCGGTGGTTCATTGGCCAAGTGGTTGGCACAACAGTGGCCGACATTGGAGCTGGATATCGTGGAGTTCGACCCGGTCGTCGTCCGTATGGCAGAAGAGTATTTTGCCTATCAGGCTCCGACCAATCACCATGTGTTTGTGAAAGACGGTCGAGCCTTTCTCAACGCGACAGAACAAACATACGATCTTATATGGATCGACGCCTTCGCACGAGACATGATTCCGTTTCATCTGACCACGACGGAGTTCTATTCGCTGGTACGAGCACACCTCAACCAAAACGGCATTGTTGCGGTCAACCTGGCCTCGTCCGGAAAAGAAGGTGACCTCGCCCGCGCATCCGCGGTCGTGCAGACGATGAAGCAAGCCTTCCCAGCCCTGGAGAGTTTCGCCGTGGAAGGGCCCTGGAAGACGGGCATGTCTCCGGCGAAGAACTTGGTGTTCTTTGGAGGCCGTTTCATTGAACAAACCTCAGCAGACTCTGTTCTGGCGAAGATTACCGAGACAGCGATGAATCAGCGATTGCCGATGGAAACGATCGCGTTATTGGATACGCGACGAACCGACCCCTGGCCACAGGGTGTGGTGTTGACCGACGATTTCGCCCCGTACGACCTGCTGCTTGGTCGAGAGCGATCGCAATTGGTGGAGTAAAACTGATTCGTTCTCCCTCGTTGTTCACACCTTGTATCTCGAAACCGAACGGCGCTTCACGAGATAGCTTCCACACGTGTAGAACCGATTCAAGCACGACAGCATAGAACTCTTTCAACATCCAGCCAACGCGTTTCGTTAGACTGGGGGGATGGGACTGGGAACTCCCTGTTCATGGCACCCGCTCCAGCTCTGAAGACCACGATCACAGCCCTCGACCAGGAACTGGAGTACGGCGGCAATTTCTGCCTGTCTTTTCAGGAAATAGCGGGCTGACGAACCCTTCTTCCTACCCACCCTCACCGTCAAGATGCGATGGTCGTGCAGCGCAAAGACATCTTCATCGGTTTCGTCATCCCCCACATAGAGCGCCAGGGAACAGTCAAGCCGACGCATGTACTCCAACAATGCCGTCCCTTTGTGTGAAGCCGTCGGCGGCATCACATTGACGACGGATTTCCCAAGAACAATGCGAGGAGGCGGAGACAACTCGCCGATCACCCGAGAGATCAGCAGCCGTGCCGCATCTCGGTGATCGACGGTTCGATAATGAAAGGAGAGTGAATAGGACTTATGCTCAATGGACACTCCACATTGTGCCAACTCATCGTGAAACCGTTCGGTGATCGACTGCAACCACGCCCGACAGGTCTCGCGGACCTGTTGCTGATCCTCCTGCCGCGTATGAGGGCCTTCTGAACCATGGTTGCCGATCAAGTGGGGCACGATCGCCCCGACCCGTGAGTGCAGATCTTCGACGGAGCGTCCCGAGATAATTGCGGTGGGGACTCCCTGTGCAAGCTTTTCGAGCCAGAAGCGGATGGGGCGCGACAGTTTGGCCGCATGGTGCTCCCGGACGATCTTTGCCAAGGTGCCGTCAAAATCAAACGCGTACAGCGACCTCCCTTTTACGAGTTTCGCTAACTCCAGCTTGCCTGTTTCCGTCAAGAGGTAATCCATGATGCCTGTGATACCTTTCCATCAACCCCGTAAACTCGGCCGTCGTACCTGTTTCATCACTCGTTCCTTTTGTCGCATGCGAGCCGCATCGATGAGCATCCGGCCCGCCCACCGATACACATTGAACTCTTGGATCAGCCCACGCATGCTCTGCATCCTGGCCCGTTGCTCCACCTTCGGCATCGTCAGACCAAGATGAAGCGCCGCGGCGAACTGATCGATGTCATAGGGATTGATCACCAGCGCCTCCGTCAGTTCCCGAGCAGCCCCCGTGAATTGGCTGAGAATCAACACCCCCTGCTCATCGTCCCGAGCACCGACAAACTCCTTCGCGACGAGATTCATCCCATCATGAAGACTGCTCACCACGCACAGATCCACTCCACGGTAGCACTCACAGACCTGGGCCGGCTCGTGATGTTGAATGCGGAGACAGATCGGCTCATAGCCGGCATGCCCGAAGCGTTTATTGATCTGCTCGGCCAACGCAGAGACCTGACTGGTAAAATGATGGTACTGTTCGATGACGGAGCGGCTCGGTGCCGCGATCTGAACAAAGGTAAACTTCCCGATCCATTCCGGTTGAAGTTCCAACAGCCGTTCCACCGCCATGAACCGCTCAAGTATCCCCTTCGTATAATCCAACCGCTCGACCCCCAAGCCGATGAGGCGATCCTCCGGCATGCCGTATGCCGCCCGCAACTTGGCTCGGCATTCTTGGATCGATTGCTGGCTAGGGAGCCACTGTAACGGCCACTCGATGGAGATCGGATAGGGGTTGACGGCTGTCAGTTTCCCACCATAGGACACCGTGGAGCTGTTCCGATCGATCCGTGCCTCAAGGGTACGATCGACACTATCGATGAAATTATTACAATGCACCCTGGTGTGGAACCCGAGAATGCTGCTCCCCAAAAGCCCCTCCAGAATTTCCTCGCGCCAGGGACAAATCCCGAAGCTTTCCGCGTTCGGCCACGGAATGTGCCAAAACATGATGATCGTGGCGGTCGGCAAACGGTCTCGGATGAGCTTCGGAAGGAGGGCAAAATGATAGTCCTGAACGAGCACGACTGGATTGTCGGTCGTCGCTTCCTCATACACGGCCTGGGCAAACCGTTCATTGACGGCCACATACTGTTTCCAGTCTGATGACCGGAATGTCGGCCGAACATGTGCGATATGGCAGAGCGGCCACAATCCCTCATTGGAAAATCCATAGTAATACCCAGCCTCTTCCTCTGCCGTAAGCCACACCCGACGAATTTGATACGAGGGATTCGAAGGTGGGACACTGACATGGTGTCGCTCATCCACAACGTCCCTGTCCGCGGATCCGTTTCCATGCGCAACCCAGATGCCTGAACAGGCACGCATCACCGGCTCGAGCGCCGACACCAGCCCGCTGGCCGGCACCTGTACCGCAATGCTTTGTCCTTGCCAATAATGGGCGTAGGGTTGCCGATTGGAGACAATCAGTACCTGGTCTCCGGCAAGTTGCTCATGAAGAATCGACTTAAGGCTGGCCGGTGTCCATGAAATCTGGCTCTCATCTCGCATCCGACGGTCGGACTCAAGCGCCTCCACCAACGAGCGCAAGTCCTTCGCCAGCGGCTGAAGTTCCGGGGCATGTTGCTCCTGCGCCAATGGAGTCAAGAGCCGCTCGCCCTTGACCATCGCCCGCACTCCGGCCACCCACTCTTTCCAGCTGAAATGCGCAATGAGCAAGGTCACCAGTGAGATAATCGCCGTCAGCGCGGCAAACAGATAGAAGGCATATTGTTTGGTATCGCTACTCCGCTGCTGGATAAAGCTCATGTCGTGGAGAAGGAGAAGACGTCCTAGCCGACGTCCGCTGGACTCGATCGCTGCTGACGTGATATGAAGCGGTCCGCTACCGAACGTGCGTACGGTGGAAAAGTTTGGCGCGAGACTCGTCATTTCTTGACAGGTGACATCCTCCGGGAAAGCCTGCGTTTCATAAAGAAGTCGGTTCTCCAGGTCGCAAAAACCTAGGGCATACAACCGTTCATCCTGGATGATACGGGTAAAATAGGCGGAGATCTTGCCCTTTGAGTTAGAAACCAGTAGATCGGCGAGCGGCCCCCCCATTGTGCTGACCATGAGCTTGGACCGCATATCGAGATCGCGGACAAACCATTTCAGTTGGAATGAATCGACCAGCGGAATAACCCCGTAGGCGATCACGGCTAATACGATCACCAAGGGGAGGACAAACCTTAGCGAAAGCGCGAAGAGCCTCATGGAAACAAGTTAGTTTACTTTCACGCAGAAATCAAATATGGTCATGTTGTGTACCAGTTCGGCCTCATCGGAAACTGCCAAATTTCGGCGTTGATCAGTGCCCATGGGTCGATCGACTGGCTCTGTTTGCCGAGACCGGATAGCCCCCCGGTTTTTGGGAGGATCCTTGATCAGGAGGGGGGCCATTTTTCGATCGACCCGTCCGTTCCTCTCTCGAAAACGACCTCCAAGCAACACTATCTCCCTAACACCAATATCCTGGTGACCACCGTCTCCCTCCCGAACGGAGACGCGTACCAAATCACCGACTTCTGCCCGCGGTTTCTGCAGTATGGCCGCGTCTATCGGCCGACCGCCCTCTTTCGAATTGTGGAGCCGCTCAGCGGCACGCCCTCCATTCGGGTCTGTTGCAAGCCGGTGTCCGGCTGGGACAAGACACCGGTACGATTCGTTCGCGGCAATAGTCACTTCCGGTACGACATACGCGGTGAATACTTGCGGCTCCTGACCGACATGCCACTCACCTACCTCTGCGAGGAAACGCCGGTCGCGCTGACCTCAAAGATGTACTTCGCCTTGACCTGGGGGATCGGGATTGAAGACGACCTTGTCAAGGTCAGCCACGAATTTCTAGACCAGACCACGAAATATTGGCGCATCTGGGTGAAACATTGCTCAATCCCAGTGCTCTATCAAGAAGAAGTCATTCGTTCCGCCCTTGCACTCAAACTCCACTGCTACGAAGACACGGGGGCAATCCTTGCGGCATTGACGACGAGCCTCCCTGAAGAACCCGGCGGCACTCGGAATTGGGACTATCGCTACTGTTGGCTGCGCGACGCACATTTTTCACTTTCTGCCTTCTATAACCTGGGACATTTTGAGGAAATGGAAGGGTTCCTCAAATTCTTATTGAACGTGGGGTATACCCGCGAACAATCACAGGATCGGCTGGCGCCGGTCTATACGCTCAGCCAAGACCTTCCCCTCCCGGAAACCGAACATTCCAATTGGCAGGGTTTTCTTGGAAGCGGACCGGTGCGCAGCCATAATCAAGCCGCGGAACATGTGCAAAACGACGTCTACGGTGAGATGCTGCTGACGCTGGCACCGATCTTTTTTGACAACCGTTTTTATGACCTTCGGACAAGGGATCATGAAGCGCTGGTCGCAAACTTAATCCGACTATGCGAACGAAGCATCTCCCAACCGGATGCCGGGCTCTGGGAAATCCGGAACGGCTGGCAGGAACACTCCTTCACGAACCTCATGTGCTGGGCCGGCCTCGATCGCGCCTACCGCATCCAGCGAGCGGGGTTTCTCCGCGACCTCACGATCGATCTCGACGCGGCACGCGCGAAAGCAGCCAACGCCCTGCTTCGAGCCATGAAGGACAAGGCCTTACGGAACGGCCCCAAGGACGACAGTTACGATGCTTCCTTAGCGCAATTGGCCATTGTCGGGTTTCCGGATCGAGAGGTCTGCGATACAACGGTCTCTCAGATCAAGCACTCTCTCGCCCTCCGGCACGAGGGGAAAGAGACCGGGTTTTTCTACCGGTATCTGCGGCAAGATGACTTCGGCAAACCCCAGGCAAGCTTTGTGATTTGCTCATTCTGGGTCGTTCAGGCCTTGGCGAAACTCGGTCGCTTGCCGGAAGCCAAGCAGATCATGAATCAGTGCCTCACTGGCGCCAACAGCGTTGGACTCATTGCCGAACATTTTGTGCCGAATACCCATATGCAACTCGGGAATTTTCCCCAAGCCTATTCCCACGTCGGCCTGATCAACGCTGCCTTCGCCCTCAGCCCTCCCTGGAGTGACGTGCTGTAGTAACAGGCGAAGGCTTCTCGCTCTTATTCTCTATCGATAACACCTGTTCGATCCCAAGACGAAATCGGTGCCTATCCATCCACCCCACCACTGGTGAGTTGAGGACTGCTTCCAACACCGTCAATCGAGGGATAAGCCGCCGGCACGCGCAAGCGAGGCATTAGTAAGAAATTATAGCCAAGCCCTCAATTACTGATGGACATAGGCAGTGGACTTTAGCGATCATGCGGGCATGAGATGTTCACCAGATTTGCGCCAACGGGTCGTGGATTTTGTCCGAAGTGGGGGAAGCAAGG
>WBZQ01000030.1_pt1 | contig 165167 bp, 153 predicted proteins | sample 5204251 | NCBI WGS metagenome assembly WBZQ01 (sample SAMN12412402, study PRJNA552823) | activated sludge metagenome | isolation source: activated sludge from nitrification reactor of wastewater treatment plant... | place: USA: Virginia | collected 2017-09 | reverse complement strand
TGCCGGTCGAGGGAGTTATGCCATGGAGTTTGCGCAGTACGACGAAGTGCCACGGGATCTCGTGGAAAAGATTCTGGAGAAGCGGAAGGTTGACAGACCGGCCGTTGCGTCGCACGCGGAACACTAGCATGGTCTTGACAAAGTGCTTGTATGCATCACAACGCAGGAGTGCGTGGATCTCACGGACTCATTCAGAATTTCCTGCAGGCTGGTCAGAAAGGCCGTCCGGCAAGGCCGCAGCACGCGAAGAGGCGACGCGTACTCTCTACCGTACGTTGAGCCTCGGAGCACCGCGAGAACGCCGCTGGCGGCCTTTATCAATAGCCTGTTAGTCGGAGGTTTTCAAGACGACATAGAATGCGCGTGTTTCACGCAGGACGCGTAGCAAGATCGTGTCGCCACGTCGTGATCGGGCGATTGCTGCGGTATAGTCGGCGAGAGAAGCGGTCTCCGCGCGGTTGACTTCTTTGATCAAGTCGCCCTCGCGGAGTCCTTCGGCGTGGGCCAAGCTGTTTGACTCGACCCGCATAATCACTACCCCTTTCGTTTCACGAAGCTTGAATTTTTCAGCGAGGCTTGGCGTTAATTCCTGAACCTCAATTCCTAGTTTTACTTCGGTTCGCGCGTGAGGAGCCGTGGGTACGGCTGCCACGTCGCGGCGTTCCGTGATGAGAATGGTGAGCGTCATGTGCTTGAGGTCTCGGATCACATCGATTTTGGCCCGTGCCCCCGGAGTCAGTGTCCCGATCAGTCGCGAGAGCTTATTCGGTGAGTCGACGATCGCTCCGTCGATCCGGAGGATGACATCCCCCGGTCGTATTCCGGCCACGGCGGCGGGATCATTCTCAAATACTTCGTTCACCAAGACCCCTTCGCCCTCGGTGACGCCGAATTTCTTGGCGAGCTCGGCCGTCAGCGGTTGAATGCCGACCCCAAGCCATCCGCGAATGACCTTTCCTTTTGCCAGCAGTTGTTCAATGACATGTTTGGCCATGTTTGAGGGAATGGCAAACCCAATGCCCTGGGCGAAATTGATGATCGCTGTATTGATTCCGATCACTTCGCCTCGAAGGTTAAACAGCGGGCCTCCGGAGTTTCCTGGATTGATCGACGCATCGGTCTGAATGAAGTTTTCGTATCGTGAAAGGTTGATATTTTCGCGGCCGATGCCGCTGACGACACCGAGCGTCACCGTACGGTCCAAGCCAAAGGGGTTTCCGACCGCCAGTACCCATTGACCGACTTTGACCCCGGAAGAGTCGCCGAACCGCGCGCTGGGAAGCGGCCGATCGGCGGTCACTTTGAGCAGCGCCAAATCCGTATCCGGGTCCTTGCCGATGACCTGAGCAATGAGCTTGGTCTTGTCTGAGAAACGAACTTCAATCTCCGTGGCATCGCCGATGACATGATTGTTGGTCACGATGTGTCCGTCACTATCCACGATGAGGCCAGAACCGGAGCCTGAGGCATTCGGCATCCTGTCTCCTGATGTGTCGCGGAGCCTTCCTGCGGTGGTGATGGGAAAAAGGTTCACGACGGACGGTTTGGTCTGTTCAGCGAGTTCGGTAATGACGGTTTGAATTTCTTCGAGCATGCGAAGGCCGGTCGAGTCGGGCGAGACGGCTTCGGCTGCAGGCACGAAAGAGATCGATACAAGAAAGAAAAGGAGAAGTAGGGGCATAAGTGAAAGATCTCGCACTGTACGGGACGACGTCACGACCATGAAGGAAGATTGTAGCTGATCTTATGTTCGTGTGCCTACTCCCTGGGAGGACAGTGTCAGCGTCGGGGTGAGGGGGCGTTGCCCGGTAAACCAGTGCGTGAGTTGATCCAGTTCCGTTTGAGGGCCGATCACGATCACGATGTCGCCGGGTCGTAGGACGAGGTCACTGTTGGGAGCCAAGAGAAAGGGCCCTCGCAGAATCGTAGCGACGTAGGACGCGAGCGGTTTGGGAATAGCAGTCAGCGGTTGTCCGGAGGCTGCGGCGTCACGCACCACCGTGAGACGCTCGATCCCAGCCGATCGGACGGTCAGGTCGTGATGCAGCAAAAGCAAATCTTGATGGATCGCTTCAAGTTTGAGCTCTCGGATTTGTACATCGACTTGTAGTAAGGATCGTTTCAGTTCATGCACGCGAGCACGAGCATCGGTTAAGGCTTCATCAACCGCGTACACAATCGAATCCGGCTGAAGTCTGGAGTGGAGTCGATCGGAGACTTGCACGGCGATGAGTTGCCCAACTCGAGCGGTCACGTCGTCGATGCGTTGGAGCAAGGAGGACGCCTGCCAATGTAGCCGGATAATCTCAACCTTGCGGTTGACGACTTCAGAAATCGACAAAATACCTTCATAGAAGGCGTGTCCGGTGATCGAAAGTTCTTTATGGACTCGGTCGAGCAGCTCAAAACTCATGTTCTGATAACGTATATTATGTCAACTTACAGATTATTCCGCCAACCTGTAGCGCCTCAAGACTTCCTGCCCTCTATCAAGGACCTCGTGGCCTAGGCGCTAATCGGACTATAGCATATTCGTCTCTCAGGAGCAGCGCATGAGATGGAATAATACCCTCACGTGCAGCACCATGTGACCGATGTAGCGCTGTGCCTGACTTGAAAACGGAAGTTTGCTTGGTGAGATATTAGGGCTCGCTCCTCTGCTATCGTATTGGCTACTCGCCCTAAAAAGTTCGTGCTATGGTTGAAGTATATGAAGAAAGATGGGGGTCGATTTTCTTTTCCACGACCACCCCACCGGTGCTTGAGACGCTCTTGTGCAGATGACCGATTGCTCAATAGCGGACGCTCGTTGTCAGATCGATCTGTACACCCACATCACTGATAAGAGTGGTCGCGGAATTGTAAATCGGGTACTGCGTCCCTTTGAGGTGCGGCACGCTCTTATTTGGGGATCTTGGTCGGCAAGACAGAGATGCCCTCGGCTTGCGCTGCCTTGCGTAGGTTTCTATCAAGCGAGGCAAGTGGAAGTCCAAGACGCATGGCTAACTCAAGATACGCGGCGTCGTAACTGCTCAGTTGGTGTCTACGCCCTAATGCAAGGGTGGTGTTTGTGGCATGGTGTTCTGTGTGAATATCAGATTCAATGGCAAGCTTGCTCAGTAAATTGAGAAACAGCGTGGTGTCAGCCGGAGTCTTCTTCTTCGAGCGCTCTGCTCCTAGCAGCACATTGCTGACTTCAAGAGCCCAATGGTTGGGCACGATAGCTTTCCCAGGCCCAGATAGTTTGCCGAGCAACTCATCGGTATCCTGGGTGGCTTCGTGTTCAAATAGCCACGTCATCGTGACGGAACAGTCAAGCACAAAGCTCATCGTCGTCCCATGTTCTTCAACTCCAGAATGTCTCCCGTGGTTAATTTAACAGGATGCTTAGCGCGCAATGCCCGAATTCCTTCAATTGCTTGTTTAGCCTCTTCCCGACTTGCTCGTTTCGCGGGCACGAGCTTGGCGACAGCCTCATCATGACGCGTAATCGTGATTTCTTCTCCCTGAGCGACTCGGCTGATTAATTCAGAGAGTTTGTTCTTTGCCTCGGCTAGTCCCACTGTGGTAACGGCCATTGTGACATGCCTTTCAAATCCGGATACCATTTAGTATGGCTAGATAATGGCTAGATTAACATAGCGCTGGGCATGTGACAAGCCATGAGAGAATCAATAGGGGCACAATAAAGTGACCTCCGCTTTGAGGATCGGTCGTGAGGCCAAGATTGTGGTACGACGACAGTCGAAAAAACCGGGAGACATCCATCCGCTCGAAGTAGAAAATACATGCGGAGGAGTTCATGTCACGGGTGGCCGTGGAGGCAATCAAAGGGATGCGGACGCTGAGTGAATTCAGTGCGGCTCGTGGTCGCCGTCTCCTTCGCACCCTGTTTCAGCAAATCTTACTACCGCGCCATCTTGCTAATGTCACAATACGGAGCGATGTCTCACCCGCCCTGTCAGAGAGATTCACCTCCCCTCTCCACCGGGGTAGCCACCATCTCACCGTTACGTGGCAACAGAGAAAGGCCGCGAGGGCTCAGCCCCCAAAGTCTGCCTCATTCACCGCCGCCCGATTCTCCAGCAGGAATGTCACGACACCCTGACGGTGGCAGGAGGAAATGGCAGCCCAGGCACCCTGGGCGGTAATCCCCTTTTCACAATGCGCCCCACTAGCTGCAGTTGCTGAATCGCTAACTCTGCGGAGGTGATGCTCTCCCCTTTCCCTAGACGATAATTGGTATCCGACCCCATATCATTCTCTGTCCCTTGCGGTCGATCGCGCTCGTCACATTATTCACCCCGTTATAGACGGCGGTCTCCGGCTTCAACAGAGCATCTTTGCGAGACGTCGGCCGGTCCCGCTTGTCGTACCCGAAGATCGTGTTCTGATTCTTCGCGTCCTGCACCTGCGTGGGATTGCCGAAGGGAGATCGTGGTTGAGAGCTTTTCCATTTCAACTATTGTTCCTCTATCGAAACCTCATCCTCCTTTAATGTCAGAACATCTTTAAAATCGCGCCCATTCGTGACATAACCAAGTTCCCTTGTCAGCTTTCTCCCAGAGCGAAATTCAACAGCAAGTTTATAATGGGAATCGGATTTCACTTTGTAATGAATCATGAAGCTCTTACCCTGTTCAATCTCTCCAATTTTAAATTTCTGACCGCAAACTTCCAACTCGCCAGTTTTCACAGATTCTCCTGTCGCATTGACAATGCGCACATTACCGTCATAGCTAATTGCTATCGATATGGACCACAAAAAAGCCAGAAGAATGAAACCGATGCCGAAGAATATTGGCTTCCAGTTGTTCATGGGTATAGATCTCCATTTTAGTATGGATATGAAGAACCGGCTCCTGACGTATAGGGGAGGCCAAAACCGGAGCCAGGACTTGTCTGTAAGTTACCCTGATTTATTGGGCTACCGGCAGAGTCACGTCCAACGGAATTATTATGTAAATCCATTCTTATCTCTGGTAACGGTTGGCCATGAACAAGCCCGTCGATTTCATGTCCGATTCCGAAGGCCAACGCATACCAATATCCCAGCTCTTCCGTCATACGCCTATTCCAATCGGCGTGCCGGATTGCATCGTCGCAATCGTTATGACCTCGATGCTTTCTGAACTCTTCATCAGCGATTTGCCTTGCACGGTAATAATTTGCCCAAAAGTCCCATATGTCTCCTGCTGCCAACCCCAGTGGATCTCTTAACAGTAATGGAGTACTACGCACATACGCATACAGGTTAAAATCCCCTCCTCTGAACTCAATCGGATCCTCGCTGATGAACCGCTGCAACCGGGGATGATAGTAGCGGGCGCGGTAATACAGGAGCCCGGAGCCATCCTCCTCCCGGCCCGTGTACTTGTAGGAATTGGTACTCGCGGCTCCAGTCTGCGACGCGAACCCAAACGGTTCATAGGTGTATTGCGTCTGGAGCGTGCCGGTGTTGTCGCCCAAGGCCACCGTCGAGCCCAGCGCATCGGGCAAGAGCGAGCGCACGCCCACGCCATCGGTGCGCGTGAAGAACTCATCAATCCCCAGGCCGGTCAGCAAATTCGCCGTGACCGTGGCGCCGTTCTTCTCTTGCACGGGGTTGAGGCCGTCATAGAGAAAGTTGGTGGTGGTGCCTTGCACGGTTTTGCCGGTGCGGCGGCCAAAGGCATCGTAGGAGAACGAGGCGGCAAAGCCGGTGGCCGTGATGCCGGTCAATTGGTTGCGCACGTTCCACGTGTAGGTCGAGGTGCCGCTGGCATCCGTTACCGTCGCCAGGTTGCCGTGAAAGTCATACGTCTCCGTATTGGTCCCGAATGTCAGCTGCTGATTGTTGGCATTGTAAGTCGCCGTGGTGAGCGCGGGCGGTAAACTGGCTCGCGCAAAGGTGCCGCCGATTGTGGTGCGACGGCCGGCTGCATCATAGGTGTAGGTCAGGTCGCCCTATGTACTGAGCATGACTGTTAGCTAAATGGTGCCCATTCTTCTAGAGTAAGAGTCCTTTTTTCATTACGACTGTTGACGATAAATCCTTCGGCGTGCATGCGTCCAACACCTAACACCCCTGGCTTGTAGGCTTGCACAACAATCCGATGATCTTGTGAAGTAAGGACATCGTGCCATACCGACAATGTGAGTTTGGTTCCATGCAGAACCATCTCTTCACTGTACTGACTTGGAAGTTTACTGAGCTCTGCGAACGGCATAGACGACAGGACATTGAGTCGTTCACGAACAGTCGCATTTATCGTACTATTTAGGTCGGAAGAATCGTAATTCATGGTGTCCCCTCAATCAATACCACGAACCCGCAAATCGATATGCGGATTTCCTGGTCCTGGGCCAATCGATATTCTTGGCGCATTGGGTGATGCAGAAAGTGGGCCGTTTGCTGGCATTCTTCCGGGTCCAATCCGTAAATATCGATTACTGTTTAAAAGACTGTTCCCTAGCCGTGTTCCGCCAAGTGCGGCAGCCCCTCTCAACGCTAGACCTGAACCCCCTAACACGTATCCAGCATATTTCCCTTTCCTATAGGCATCTGAACATTTATCAATGACAGTGTTGATATCCATTGAATCTCGTATCAGGTCTGTCAGCCCAAGCGAAAGCGCATCCCCAATCCCTGCTGATATGTCCACGACTTCCGACGGTAACACCGGCAACTCAAAGAGTCCGTACGGATCAACATAGCCCAGCGGGTTGCCTCCTACATACCCATACAAGTTCGCATCGCCCCCAGCAAACCCGATCGGATCCTCTGCAATAAACCGCTGAAGCCGGGGATGATAGTACCGCGCGCGGTAATACAGCAGCCCGGTGCCATCCACTTCGCGCCCCGTGTACTTGTAGCTGTTGGTGCTGGCCGCGCCGGTTTGCGTCGCAAACCCGAAGGGCTCATAGGTGTACTGCGTTTGTAAGGTGCCCGTCCCATCCCCCAAAGCCACCGTGGAGCCGAGGGCATCGGGCAAGAGCGAGCGCACGCCCACGCCATCGGTGCGCGTGAAGAACTCATCGATGTTGAGACCCGTGAGGAGATTGGCCGTCACCGTGGCGCCGTTCTTTTCCTGCACCGGATTGAGGCCGTCATAGAGAAAGTTGGTGGTGGTGCCGTTGATGGTCTTGCCGGTTCTCCGGCCGAAGCTATCGTACGAGAAGCTGGCGGCGAACCCCGTGGCGCTGAGACCGGTCAATTGATTGCGCACGTTCCAGGTATAGGTCGCGGTGCCGCTCGCATCCGTTACCGTCGCCAGGTTGCCGTGAAAGTCATACGTCTCCGTATTGGTCCCGAATGTCAGCTGCTGATTGTTGGCATTGTAGCTCGTGGTGGTCAGCACGGGCGGTAAACTGGCGCGCGCAAAGGTCCCCCCGATCGTGGTCCGGCGGCCCGCCAGATCATACGTGTACGTCAGATCCCCCACCGTCGTGGCCCCCTGCTTGTACGTGAGGCTCGTCAGATCGTTGGCATCGTTGTAGCCGTAGAGGAGGCTGTTTGTGTTCGGATAGGTCACCGTCGTGCGACGACTCGCGTTGTCATACCCGATCGTCACCTGACTCGTGCCCTGGGTGATGGTCGTGAGTCGATCGGCGTTATCGAACCCATAGACAATTTGGGTTTGTCCCGCCACCGTCATGGTGGCCCGACGGGAGGCGTTGTCATAGGTGTAGGTCACGCTACCCTGGGGCGTGGTCTCGTTGGTCATCAGATCAAGTCCGTTATAGGTGCGGGTGATCGTGCCGGAGACCGTATCCACCACCTGGGTCAGGCGGTCTCCCGCATCGAACGTGTAGGTCGTGGAGGTGGTGCCCCCATGATAGGTCGTGACACTCGGACGATCGAGGACATCGTACTGATAGGTGGTGCTCTGTCCCTTGCGGTCGGTCACGCTCGTCACCTGGTTGACCTCGTTATAGACGGCGGTCTCCGTCTTCAACAGGGCGTCTTGCCGGGACGTCGGCCGATTCCGCTTATCGTACCCAAAGAGGGTCGATTGATTCTTCGCGTCCTTCACCTCGGTGAGCTTCTTGACCCGATCCATCACATCGTACTCGACCAGGGTCCGATTGCCGAGCGGATCCGTAATCTGGGTGATCCGGCCCAGCACATCATTCCAATAGGTCGTGGTGCGGTTCAGATGATCAGTGGTGGTCAACGACTGATCCAGCGCGAAGTTTTCTCCGCAGAATCTTCCTGCCGCATGAGCGATTATACTGCCTGCCATGGTGGACGCAACGAGAATGTCAGTTTCCAGGTGACCGGTAGGTGCATTTCAAGTTCAGGATAGAGTGCGTTTCCTTCAGGCCCAGACTGTCAAAACCGTACCAGTCTCAATTTGCAATCGGCCTGGTTCGTCCGTATGATCACGGCGATGAATTGTACAAAATGTAAGACGAAAGCCGTGCTGAAGTTGCCGCGGCACAACGCGGCATTCTGCAAGGGTTGCTTTAACTCGTTCGTCCAAGATCAAGTGGTACGCGCGGTCAAGTCGCAAGAGATGTTCGGTAAGGATGACCGCATTCTCGTGGCCGTGTCGGGAGGAAAGGATAGTCTGGCGCTCTGGGATATTCTGTTGAAGCTCGGCTACAAGGCCGACGCACTCTATGTGAATCTCGGCATCCCTGGTTATTCGGATCGCTCGAAAGAGAAAGTTCAGCGCTATGCCGAAACGGTGGCCGCACCCTATTGTGCCACGCTGCACCTCCACACCGTTGAACAAACCGAAGGCGCCGGGATCAAAGAGCTCGCACAGCTCGTTCATCGCCCAACTTGCAGTACGTGCGGTACCATCAAGCGTTATCAATTCAATCGTGTTGCGATCGAGCAGGACTATGATGTGATGGCGACCGGCCACAATCTCGATGATGAGGCTGCCCGGTTGCTCGGGAACGTGCTCCATTGGCAGGAAGATTACCTCGAGAAACAGAGCCCAAATCTTCCTGCCTCGATCGATGGTTTTGCGAAAAAGGTGAAGCCCCTTTATAGATTGACGGAGCGTGAATTGGCTGCCTACTGCGTGCTGAATGGGATCGATTACATCGTGGATGAATGTCCCATGGCTCAGGGCGCGCGCACGCTGCTGTATAAGGAGGTTCTCAACCGACTGGAGACTGAATCGCCAGGGACGAAACAATATTTCTATTGGGGATTCTTGGAAAAACAACGCAAGAAGGCGCCTCCCGTAGCGACCATGACGGAGAAAGACCAAGCCTCGCTCCACCCCTGCCCCACTTGTGGGCAACCCACCACCGCCGAAACTTGCTCCTACTGCAAGCTCATGGCGCGAGCCAAGGCATCACCCGCTCGCTGAGCTATTCGGCTCTTGCAAATCTCGTGCGCAATCCGTAAGCTGAGCTGTAACATCATTGACTCTACTCTCCTCGAACGGACGTGGTATGGGGACGGCTCCGCAAGATTACTATCAGACGCTCGGTGTTTCCCGAACAGCCTCTGCCGAGGAGATCAAGAAAGCCTTTCGGCGGCTTGCTCGCCAATACCATCCTGACCTTCATTCCGGTGCGAAGAAGGCTGAGATGGAAAAGAAATTTAAAGAGCTTAATGAAGCACAGGAAGTCCTCACCGATCCTGAGAAGCGAAAGAAGTATGATCAGTACGGGAGCGAGTGGGACCAAGCCCAAGCATTTGAAAAGGCTCGCCAGCAGGCTTGGAACAGGGGCGCGAACAGTCCGTGGGACTTTGAGCAAGACCCCAATAGTCGCGGCGGTTCCGGGGAGCACTTCTCCGATTTCTTTGAGAGTCTGTTTGGGAATCGTAAACAAGGGACCGGAGGACGAAGTACGAGCGGACGGGCTGGACAGGATTTAGAGACGGAAGTGCAGTTGACCTTACGGGAAGTCTTGACCGGTGTCGTTAAACGGGTCAATTTGAGGGAACCGCAAGCTTGTTCGACCTGTCATGGCCACGGCATGGTGCGAGGACGGCCTTGTGGGACCTGCCAGGGAACTGGGAGAGTCACCGAACACAAGACCATTGAAGTGAGGATTCCCGCCGGTGTGCAGGACGGAACTCGTGTCCGAGTCGCGGGGAAAGGTCAGCTTGGGAGCGATGGTGGAAAGCGTGGCGATCTTTATCTTCAGGTGAGTATCGCCACCGACTCGATTTTTCGTCGGCAGGGTTCAGATCTCCATGTCGCCCTCCCCATCTATCCCTGGGAAGCGATTCTTGGCGCCGATGTGACCGCGCCCACCTTAACAGAACCGGTCAAAGTCAAAGTGCCGCCTGGCAGCAAGGCGGATGCGAAGCTTCGACTCAAGGGGAAAGGGCTTCCCTCGGCCACCGGTGGGGCGGGAGATCTCTTTTTGACGTTACAGATTGTGATGCCGACGATGGCCACGGAGGAAGAACGAATCCTCTATGAACGGTTGAGCAAACAACGGCATCCCGATCCTCGCGCGGAACTACTCCATCAGGCTCAACGACACTAGCGGAATGCGGGATGAAGGATCGCCGGTGGCGTTCTCGCTTAGCTCAGAGGCGCATTGTACAGCTCAGCGTACGATCTCATCTCTTTCCATACTGCGGCCTAGCTCTCGGTTTTGTGAATTCTGCATAGTCGCCGAACTTTGTTTCTCTCCTCGATATCCCTGATGACATCAGAGATTACGATGAGTTTTCCCGTCGCTTATTAGAGCCGACAGGGTTGCCGCTTGGACACTCGTGATGAAGTCGAACGGCTCGCTTGCGTTGCAGCGCGTGCTGTGGCAAGCTTCGGGCGAGGGGCTTCCAAACCAAGGAGGAATTCATGAGGTCAGTCACGAAGACGATAACCGTTGCGGTTCTATCCGCCTGTCTGTTGGTGTTGGGTGTACCCAGTCTGTGGGCAAATGATCCAAGCTATGGGCATGCGGGCGGCGGACATGGTGCCGGTGGCAGTCATGGGTACGGGAAAGGGATGATGCATAGCGGAACCGGCCACTTGATTCGGCACCTGCTCCATCATGAAAAGAATCTCGGGCTCACAGCCGATCAGGTCGCCAAACTGAAGGAGATCCAACTCGGTCTCGACAAGGCGCGGATCAAGGCAGAAGCCGATATCCAAATCGCGGAGCGCGAGCTCAAAGCATTGACTGATAATGAGGAATCGGATTTCTCAGCGATCGAAGCGAAGCTGAAGCAAAGTGAAGATCTACAAATCGGGCTTCGGATGACGTCCATCAAGACGCGCCGAGACGTGATGGCGTTACTGACTCCGGAACAACGTGCGAAAGAAAAATCCGAGCACGTCAAGTCGATGGAGCAACACAAGGGGTCAGGGGGGCCTCATGGAGGGACGATGCCGTATGGCACGAATCCTCATGGAGCCAACCCGCATGGCGGCAATCCACACGGAAAGAACCCTCATGAGGTTGTACCTCCGACAACACCAGGCAACTAGTGTAGTGTTTCATTAGTGCTTTGGCAGTGGCCGTTCGCCCTGAGCTTGTCGAAGGGCAAGTGTTTTCAACTGATTCCGTTCATGGTTCGACAGGCTCACCACGAGCGCAAGGTGAAGGAGTTTATGAGACACTACACTAGCTGGATGGTGACAACGTCCGCTGGCGTTGTGCTCACGTCGTGTTCACATACGTGACGCGTCGTTCAGTTGTCGAATACGAGACGCTGGCTCTTCTGCTTCGAGTTGTGATACCTACGCTATCGAGGCAACAAAGGCTGCGACATAGTTTTTAACAACCTGCTCGGCTGTGCAGTAAGAGGACCTCAACGACCGATGAAAAAACAAGTCAAGCTTCAAAGTCATGATCTCTTGGTAGGAGCCGGACGTGCCCCGGCTCGGGCGATGTTGAAAGCCGTGGGCTTTACGGACGACGACTTGACGAAGCCGATCGTCGGTGTTGCCAACACATGGACAGAGGTCATGCCCTGTAATTTCCATCTGCGCCGGCTTTCCGAGCGCGTGAAGGCCGGCATCCGAGCTGCCGGTGGGACTCCCATCGAATACAACACCATCGCCGTGTCCGATGGAATTTCCATGGGGACCGAAGGCATGAAGGCCTCGCTCATCAGCCGTGAGGTCATCGCTGATTCGATTGAACTTGTGGCGCGTGGACATTTGTTTGATGCGGTCGTGGCCCTGTCCGGTTGCGATAAGACGATTCCTGGAACCGTCATGGCCCTCGCCCGGTTGAATTTGCCGTCGATCATGCTGTACGGCGGGTCGATTATGCCGGGACAGTTTCAGGGACATGATGTGACCATTCAAGATGTCTTTGAAGCCGTGGGCAAACATGCCTCGGGAAGAATGAGCGATGCCGAGTTGAAGGATCTGGAGGATCATGCCTGTCCGGGACCTGGAGCCTGCGGCGGCCAGTTTACGGCCAATACCATGGCGATTGCCTTCGAGTTTCTGGGTATTTCTCCCATGGGGCGCAACGGAGTGCCCGCCATGGACGGACGGAAAGATGATGTGGCGTTCGAGTGCGGCAAGATGGTGATGGAGCTGGTGAAACAGGATCTTCGCCCTCGCCGGCTGATCACTCGCAAGTCATTGGAGAATGCCATTGCCGCCGTTGCGACGACCGGTGGCTCGACGAACGCCGTGTTGCATCTTCTCGCCATCGCCCGCGAATCGGGGATCAAGCTGAGCATCGACGATTTCGACAGGATCAATCGTAAGGTTCCCCTCCTGGCCGATCTGAAGCCGGGCGGTCGCTTTGCCGCGGCGGATCTCTACGCGGCCGGGGGCACCACCTTGGTCGCCAAGCGATTGCTCGATGCCGGGTTCCTCCATGGAGAGCAGCCGACGGTCACCGGTCGCACGATTGGTGAAGAGGCATCGGAGGCTCGGGAAGCATCCGGACAACAAGTGTTGCGTCCCCTCTCCCACCCGATTAAGCCGACCGGAGGCCTGGTCATTTTGAAAGGGAACTTGGCGCCGGAGGGCTGTGTGGTGAAGGTGGCCGGCCATTCCATGACCAAGTTTCAAGGACCAGCAAAGGTGTATGATCAGGAAGAAGACGCGTTCGTGGCGGTCAAGGCTGGGCAAATCAAGCCCGGTGACGTCGTCGTCATTCGGTATGAAGGCCCGTCAGGCGGTCCAGGGATGCGTGAGATGCTCGGCGTGACGGCAGCGATCGTTGGCGCAGGGCTCGGTGATTCCGTTGCCTTGCTCACCGACGGCCGTTTCTCTGGAGCCACGCATGGGCTTATGGCTGGCCATGTAGCACCTGAAGCGGTAAAGGGCGGGCCCATTGCGGCGGTCAAGAACGGCGACATTATTACCTTCGATATTCCCAAGCGCCGGCTCGATGTAAAGCTCTCGAAAAAAGAGATCGCGATTCGACTGAAAAAAGTCAAACGACCAACTCCGCGATACACTTCAGGAGTCATGGGGAAGTATGCGCGGCATGTGTTATCGGCTTCTGAGGGAGCGGTCACGAGCTAGCAACGTGCGGTCCTTGCGACTTCTCCAGACAGACGGTTACGACACTTGTAACCGCGTCTTCGCGAGTCAATCGATGGAGATATGGTAAGGACGGCAACGCGTTGTCAATCAATTCGTTTCGCTGTGACTCTTCATGCCGAACGATAAACCCTGCCTCCTTGAATAGCGTCAACCACTCCGATTTCCTGAGGCGGTTTGTATATGAACTGCGGTTCCACTTCATGAGGTTCCAGAGCCATTCCGGATACCGAAGCCCCTGAAACAACTGCTCTGGAAGGAGGTCAGAATTTCCATATACTGAGTGGTCTCCCAGATCGATCACCGCAACCAACTTCCCACCCAGGCGCAATACCCTGAAACATTCCGCCACAGTAACCGAGGGATAACGAAGATGCTCAAAGGCCGTATGGGACCAAATGAGGTCAAACTGCTGTCCATCGAACGGTAAGCGTTTTCCATCGTAGGTCAGGTACTGAACAACGTTCTTCCCCGCGTCGGCCACGAGATAGTCGTTGATATCGAGCGCCACACAGCTTCTTGCTCCAGCTGCACGCGCATACTCTAACACTTCAAGCGTGTGGCCAGGTCCGATCTCCAAGACATCTACCCCTATGACCGGCACAAACCGTGAGAACATTTCAAAAACCCGCTTGGCCAGCACTGGATCGGCATTGAGACCGGTTGAATGGTGCCGTTGGGCAAATTTTGCCACCGGTCGCAAGCCCATGAGCAAGTTTTGAAATACTTCTTTTAGAATAAACATCATTTGCAGGACGCACGGGCAGTACAGAAACAGGCGGGCTGATCTACCGTCTCTTCATCTAGCCACGTATGCCGAGCATCATGCTGTTGGGCTCGACCTCGCTGAATAGGCATAGCGGTGCGCTACTGAGATGGCACTGGAGCCACAACGAATTCTCGGAGCAGAATGTCATCGATATCGGTCGCCAACACCGGAAGCCCCTTGCTGTTGAGATAGGCAACATCGCAACCATATCGACCGTCGATCCATGATTCCGCCAAATCCTCTTCCGGTCCCCCCTGGGCATATCGTTGGAAGATGTTCGCTTGGCACTCGTACTGTTGTTCCCGCGTATCGCTCATCGTGTTGTCTAACTGAAAACCCTAGGCCAAAGCTCCGCAGCACCTCTACGCATGAGGAGTTTCACGGTCTGGCCGATGCCGAATCTTGCGATTGAGTCGCTCACACAACGAGCCATAGAGGGACTCGTACTGTGTCACCATTTCGGTAATATGAAACTCTTGGGGAAAGTCCTCCATAGCCGTCCGTACACGTTTTGGCGCTGCACGGAACATTTCCAATATGCGAAGGACACCTTGTGCAAGCCCCGTGCAATCCCCCGCTTCGTATAAGAATGTGTGTCCTCTCTCTGTAATTGTTTCTTCGACTCCGCCCACATTCGTGGCAACGATCGGCAAGCCCGACGCTCGTGCTTCCAGAAGGACTCTCGGCAGTCCCTCCCAATGGGATGTCAGGAGAAACGTATCGAGCGCCTGCATGATTGCCGGAACATCACGTCTCCATCCTGCCAAATACACACGATCTTGAAGCCCATACTGATCTATCAGTGATTCCACTTTCTCCCGCAGCTCGCCATCGCCGATGAGGACGAATCGGACATCCGGCCGCGCCTCAAGGACCAGCTTCGCCACCTCAACGAAATCTTCAGGGGCCTTCTGTGGCTTAAGGCACGCCACTGTTCCCACCAGGTATGTGCCGGGCTGTGCACCCAGGTCCATTCTAACTCGCTCTCGATCCGAGGGAGTCATCATTTGCTGAAATGGTTCAGGGTCAATGCCAGGCCTCACCAACATGACGTTATCGAGAAATAGGCCCCAGGAACGGCCCCTGGTGATATCGGTCTGTGCCACAGCGATCCAATGAGTGGTGATCCAACCGGTGCATCGTTCGACCATGGTGAGCAGACGTTGAAGCCAGGGCGGCTGGGCCGGAGTGATTCCATAGCCATGGACCGTATGCACTATGACAGGAACTCCGGCGAGCCATGCGGCCCATCGACCAAGAATACCAGCTTTTGAACTGTGTGTATGGACGATTGATGGACGAATTCGGCGAAGGAGTTTGGTCAGCCGAACCAGAGCGATCAGATCATCCACCGGATGGATCCGTCGACCGAGTTCCGGAAGAAGACACAACTCGATGTGAGGTAAGCGTTGGGCCTCCTCCGTCAGAAGTCCGCCAGGTCCGCTGATGAGTACGGCCTGGTACTTTGCGGGATCCAGATGTGACACGACATGGAGCGCCACTTCCTGCGCTCCTCCAAGTTCAAGCTTGGTGATGATATGGCAAATCGTATCCACGACATGTTCCGCTAGGCCGAGAGGGCTTGATCGTGTTTCATTCTGAGCCGTTCAGCGAGTTGCTTCCCCTGCCCGATGGCATCCTCCATCGAGGTATGTTCCCAACGGCCATATCGGCCGATGGAGTAGATGCCTCTCCGCTCGAGCTCGGAGAGGATGGCCGGAATCGTACGTGCGCGATGATGATCAAAGTAGACATACGCGTAGTGCAAATCCTTCACATCCGAGACGACCAGCTCGTCGCTGGGTCGTAGGATACCCGCCCGCTCCAATCCGGCCCTGGCTTCGGTGGCGAGTTGGTCAGCTGATTGATGTTCCGTCGGCCGGTGCGAGATCTCAACGTACATCGAGCTACAGCCAGGTTGCCCCAACGACGGGGAGAAATTCATGGGAAATCCGACTCGGTAAAACGGAAATTCTTGTTCAGGAAAATAGAGCCAATGTTTGTCCGATACCTGTTCACGTGCCACGGCCATGTTGAGGTTATAGACTGACACCCAGCGTAGTCCGTCAGCGGCTTCTTTGAGGTGTGCTGGCATATCGATGCAACGGCGCACAAGTTCCGGAACGGGAATTGTCGAGACCAACGACTCATAGTGTTCGGTGATGGTTGTGCCGTGGAGCCGATCGTGAAAACGTGCGAGCCGACGTTTTGTATCGACCTCCAGGAGTTCGATATCGGTGGTGACACTGGTGATATTCGGGAGGAAAGATTCTGGAAGGATACTGATCCCGCCGGATGCAGGATAGAGGAATGACGGATTGTACCCGAATGCCTTATCCTTGATGCCCAGCGCCCCATTAATCACGTCTTTCAGCTCCGGCTTCGGTACCAGCCACGATACCCAATCGGATGTGAGCTCATCCAGCGACACCTTCCACAGCTTTTCGTTGAATGGAACCATGAAGTGCTTGGCCATTCCCTCTCCGAGGTTCTGCAAGATCCACTGTTTGAAGCAAAGATCTTTTGCGTCGCTCGCAGAGGCTGGTTGCAGCAGTGTGGTGATGAATCCCATCACGCACTCCCGCACGACTTCAGGCGGAAGACCGTGGATGTTCACCTGGAAGGGATATTCGGTGTAGGTTCGGTGTGAGTAAATAAACGACTTGCGATCGTGCTTCTGGAGTTTGTCCGCGAGCAGTTGCTCCACGAGGGCCTTGATCTGTGGCTGGCGGAAATGCAGCAGATGTCCTGTGTAGTCGAAGGTAAACCCGTCCTTGCGATAGGATCGGCACAGCCCCCCTACCTCCGACTCGCGCTCATAGAGTCGGTATGGAGTTCCCGCAAGATGATAAGCGGTGCTTAACCCGGCAAGGCCGGCGCCGACGATCAGGATCATGCCGCTCGCCTTCTTTCTTCGAGGGATGTCTCGACCTCCAGTGTCCTGGCTTTCTTGACCTCGATTCGTTTCAACGTCAAGGTCAGGGCGAGTAATATCGCCACGGTCCCGAGACAGAGTCCCCAGGCCATCTCATACGTCACCATCATGAGCATGAGACCGACGGCTCCAACCGCAGCGGTGGCAAGATAGCTGACGATGACGATGTGTTTGGTCGACATCCCCCAATGCCGGAGTCGAAGGGCGATATGGTCAGGGCTCCCCAAGAATATCGGGAGGCCCCGTTGATAGCGGATATACATGACGAAGAGGGTATCGAAGATTGGAATGCCCAAAATGAACACGGGTGTGAGCAGTGAAAGAGGATGCGCGCTTGGAAATTGTCCGATCATCGCCATGGCACCCAACAATAAGCCGATGAACATGGCTCCGGTATCACCCATATATATTCGGGCCGGTTGCCAATTATATTTTAGAAAGCCGACGAGGCTTCCAATCAAAGCGGCCAGCATGAAGGCGATGACCTGATCGCCCTGGAGCAAGGCCGCTAAGAGTAAACAGGCGGCGCTGATGGCTCCGATTCCAGCGGAAAGGCCGTCCATGATATCTAAGAGATTGAAGGCATTAATGAGCCCGACCATCCACAGTACGGTCAACGCGATGTCCAGCCATTCCGGGAGTGCGGCGATCTGAATACGGATGCCGCTTTTGATCAGTACAAACACGGCAAGGAGCTGTCCGATCAGTTTCGTCGTAGGCGAGAGCACCCCAAAATCATCGATGAGTCCCAGCATGACTACGATCGTTGCGCCGAGAATAATACCCAGGACGTCCTGCCGGAATTCAAAGGTGAATGCGAGACTCATTAAGAAGGCAAGATAGATCGCAAGCCCTCCGAAGTACGGGACCGGTTCCTTCTGGTGTTTGAGACGTCCGTCAGGGGCATCGACAATGCCGTATTTCAACGCAGCCTGTCTGGCAATGGGAACGCCATAGAGCGACAGGAGGAGTGCAACGAGGAATGTTAAGCTCAACAAGTACATGAGGTTACTTTCATGGCGTTGTGCTAGACGTGAGCCGATGAGCCTGAGAGATCACAAGCTGCCACATGAAGTTTGAGCAAGGCACGCCGCATAGACCTCCTCATGTTGTCGTACGACCTTCGAGATGTGATAGCGCTCTCGTGCTCTCATCCTCCCCTTGGTCCCCATGGTGTGAGCCTGCTGTGGGTCACTCAAGAGCCGGTCGATCGCGTCAGCCAACGCGTCAACATTTCCCGGCTCGACTAACAGTCCTGTTTCGTCCGGCAGAACAAATTCGGGGATTCCTCCTACGGCAGTCGCAATCACCGGCTTTCCCGCTGCCATCGCTTCGAGAATCGCAATGCCGAACCCTTCGTATAACGATGGAAGCACGAAGGCGTCCAACGCGTGCAGCACGCGAGGGATATCCCGTCTGGACCCTGTAAACACGACCCAGGAGCACAGCCCCAATTGTTCACGCAGCAATTCTAATTCGTGACGTGATGGCCCGTCTCCGACTATCAGTAATTGACAGGGAGATTGCCCATACCGTCTGGCCAACTCGGCCATTGCTTGTAGGAGGACTCTGAGTCCCTTTTTGGGTTCGACGAGACGGCAGACTGTTCCGATCACTGCTCCGTCATCTCGAAGCCCGAGTTCGCGCCTTGTCGCCGCTGCGGCAGGCTCAAACTGATCGGTGTTCACGCCGAAGGGGATAATGGCACAGTGTTCGATTTGTCCACCAATCCGAGAGACGACCGATCGACTGACTGCGCCAGAGCAGCAGACGATGCGGTCAGTCCAATTGAGTGTGAGTCGATCCACCAAGCGTACCCACCATCCCTCACTGACGATTTCATCATGATATGACGAAATAACCGGAAATGCCCGCAAAATTCGCCCGCACGCACGGGCAGCGGCATTCGCCCAGAAGAGAAATGCCTGTACGACATCCGGTTGTTCGGCTCGAAGGAGCTTGAACAATCTGAGGATGACGCGGGCATCGAGCTTCCCGGCACCGTCCAAGGATAGAACCCGGACTCCTCTCTGTTGGAGTTCCTGCGCCATGATCCCGCCAGGTTTGAAGGTACAGACCGTGACCGTAAATCGTGAGCGATCCAGTCGCGAGGCCAACTCCAGAATATGGGTCTCCGTCCCTCCCACTCCAAGCCCAATTGCCAATAACATGACCTTAGCAGGCATGAGCGGTTTTGCCGGTTAGTTGTGAGGAGGAGAGAATATGGCCATACCAATCCAAATACGCTTGCACCTGCTTCTGAATACCGAACGAGCGTGATGCGATTTCTGCAGCGGCTGTCCCCATGGAGGTTCGTATCTGTTCGCTCGTAAGCAGATGAATCACGCGATTGGCCATGGCGTCAGCCTCTCCGGCCTGAACTAAGAATCCGGAACGATTCTCTTCTATCTGTTCAGGAATACCATCGACTGCGGTGGCGACAACCGGAAGGCCGCAGGCCAGTGCTTCAAGTACGGTGTTGGGAAACGTATCGGACTTGGCAGCATGTACATAGACATCTGCTGCCTGGTAATACTGAGCCAGCGTGTTCACATCTTTCTCAAACTCAATAAATCGGATCTCGCCGTTTTCGAAGACAACCGGCTCCCCTTCCTCCCCTAGGACCAGCAAGATCACCTTGCGCTGGTGATAGGCGGCTGCGGTTGCGACGGCACAGCGTTCTACCGTTCGATAATCTTTGAAGATATTGCTTCTGGCCTTATTGGCGACGAAGAGCAGGATCGCTACCTCTTGTGAGAGGCCACGTGATGCCCGTGCCGCCTGTTTGGAACCGGGACGAAAATGAGCAAGGTCAACTCCGTTCGGAATGACGCGGCCCTGAACGATTGCGGGTGCCACGATGGATTGTTCGACTTGACGCAACAGCCATCGTGAGGGGGTCGCAACGTAGAACCGGCTGGCCGCATAGATATCTCGCTTGCGCCGCCAGTTATCAGCCGTGTTATCTCGTGAGATTGCCGGGTAGATTGAAAGATCAGGGCAATGCCCGCACCCTGTTTTCCAGCGGTCACATCCAAGGGTATATGCACAATGTCCGCTCAGCATCCAGGTATCATGCAAGGTCATGACGGTTGGAATGTTCCGGCTGAGTTCGGGCAACGCTCTCAAATCAAAGTAACCGCCACGTGAGAGCCACCCGCCGTGCAGGTTATGGCAATGAAGGATGTCCGGGCGGTCTGGCACGCGACTGAGGAGTTTCCAAGTTTCAGGAAAGGTGAAGTGGTCCCTCCCTGCACAGGTCTCCCACCAGTTACCTGGGTGTGCCACATACGCTTCAAGCCACCGACGCATTCTCCAGACGCCACGAAGACGTCCTTCATACGCTGCAAGCCATCGGCTGAAATGGGCAAGAGAGGCGCCGTCTGCAAGATGGGCTTCGGTTCCGGAGAGAGAAATGACCTGAGGATCATTGCCCACCTTTTCACCGACGACCAGGGTGGAGTCATGTCCTCGGCGCCGATAGTGCTCAAAGAGCCGTCGGGCAATGGATTCGGCACCACCTCCCTGATCGTACGTGCTGACCTGGAGTATCCGCATTCGCCTAGATTACATGGCTACACCACGAATCCAGAAATCATTCTCCATTCTGTGCCGCCCCAGACGATCACTTTGCTAGGGAAGGTCAGTCCTGACCATTGCGCCACCATCCGAACCCATTCCGGTATTGGCTTCAGCGACAGGTACCGGCAGGTTTTCCACAGTACTCCTCGCAGGACCGCCTCAGGACAGGGACAGGGGCTGCCCCCATTCTGTTTTAAAATCATTTCGGCTTCGGCGAGGTATTCTTGTGCATGCAAGACCGATCGCTGATTCCCATGAGACCGAAAGCCGCCCAATGGGACCATGACTCCATAGAGTTCACTATGCTGGTAAAATCTGGCCCATAGGTCAAAGTCGGCAGCCAGGTGAAAGGTGGTGTCCAATCGCCCACCGGCCTGTTCCCATAGCGATCGTCGCCAGAATGTCGACTCCTGTTGAATAAAACGCCGTTGAAATGATCCTTTCGTCGGGAGATTGCCTCCCTTCAAGAAGGAGGTCCGATTGAATCCTCCGCCGAAATTGATGGATGTGGCCTGCCCTTTCGCATTCCACCCGAGTGCCTGTACCGTACTGAGCCACTGTATTTCTGGAAACTGTGTAAAGATGTCCCGTACGACGGAAAAGGCCCATGGGGTATATTTATCGTCGCTATTGATCCAGGCCATAATGTCTCCCGTCGTATGGGAAAAGCCTTTGTTGATTGCATCATAGGGCCCCTGATCAGGCTCACTGATCCAATACCTCAATCGTCCGGCATGCTGTTTGATCAGATCAACACTGCCGTCGGTCGACCCCCCGTCGATAATGACATACTCACAGTTGTGGTCCCGCTGTGACAACACAGAGTCGATCGTTTCGTGAAGAAACGAGACTTGATTAAAGGATGGCGTGACGATCGATATTTTCAAGGGTGATGTGTGCACGCGAGCTCATTCGACACTCCGCTTAAGACGGAAGAACGGAATCGCTGATTCTGTCGCTTCCGTTGCTCAGGAGTGGCATAGGAGTGGATTTTCCGGAGTGGACCATCCTCTTTCACGAACACCACATCAACCTGTGACAGCGCATCATCAATGGGGCGGTATTGAAGGCCTAGGAAGTCGTAAGGAGCAAACCCTTTGGCCTTCATATACTCCAGGACCTCCTGGAAGACAGGCCCACGTTGAAAAAACCTGAACAGGGAAACTTCCAGAATCACGACACCCGTATCGGCTAGGATTGCCTGTCCACCTTCGAGTACATCGAGCTCAGCTCCCTGCACATCGATTTTTATGAGATAGGGTGGCATCCCACCCTGCTCTTCTACCCATTGATCAAGCATGATCGTATGCACCTGTCGTGGTGCGCCGTTGACATTTGACCCCTCCTCGGTTTCGCGATACAGAGAAGATCCGAGAAGGTCAGCGTGCACGTTGAGCGTTGTTGAATCTCCACTGGCTGTGGCAGCCGCGAGTTCAAATCGTGTTCCAGGAATGTCTCTTGAGACCTTCGTCAGCGACGGCAAGAATTCCTCAAGCGGTTCAATGAGGAGATAGTTGGCCTGTGGGAATACCGCATGGCAGGTACGGCTAAACATCCCCATGGCAGCTCCGACGTCAATGACTGTGGCTGGAGCGAATCCTGCTTCGCGAATTTGTCGCAGCACACCTTCGAGGGAATCTCGATCCGGCCCAAGATGGGTCCGAGCCCTACCCTCGCGTCGGTAAATTTCCAATCCAAACCGTCGAAAGAGCCGCTGAAGGAATCGCTTCATGATTCATCCGTTCCAAGGTGAGAGGAGCACGCTCGCCATCAATCGCCCCGGCTGATTATGGTCGGACCGCTTCCATAAACAGTGAATCAGGTTTTCGTACATCCCCGCTCACCACATCCAAGTTGTAGGAATCAAATGTGTCCATACGACTGTCAAAAGCCGTGCAGCGTCGGATGTCGCAAAACCCACACTGTTCGAGTAATTGCTTCAGTGAGAACTGGTCGTACATCCATCGATGACATTCACCGGATGCCCGAAACAACCCCTCCTGGACTGCCGAGCGCCCACGTCGCCCGATCAGGAGGCTGCAGACTCCTGTCACGAGCCGTTCTTGGAGCGCCGTGAATGTATGCTGAACCCGTCGGCTGGTTGAGTTATTCGATGAATTGCGATGTGACGGACTTGAAGGACCGGGGCTCTTGCCATCCTGCTTGAAATAGGGAGCAGCTTCGCATCCGATTCGCGATGCGACATAGTCGACATTCTGTGAGGAGGCCAGGCGCCGGAGGTACCGCCCCATCTCACCGCCGGACTCCACACGTACCAGTTGGTCCAGTAACTCAAGCGTGATCCATTCATACTGTTTCACTGCAGCCGGATCTCCTGTCCGTGCATGGGCCAGCACACGGAGGTATTCTCTTGCGATGGCCTCAAGGTCTGGGACGGCCAATCGAACGACCCCACCTGAGCGAAGCACGCGAAGACACTCCCGCAACAATCTTCGAGCACTCTCGATAGGAAGATGTTCCAAAAGATGCGAGGCATAGCATCCGTCAACGGACCCGTCATCGAACGGAAGCCCGTTCTCCACATCCCAGGCTTGGATCTCCGGACCCACAGGACGCACGTCCAGGTTGACCCACGCTGGATGCCAGACCGAACCGCAGCCGAGATTAACCAACATGGGAAGTCTTGAACCTGACCCATTCTCGTTCACAATGGCTTCACTCCGATTCGACCCGTATAGTCGATTGCGTGGAGCGGCATCTTGATCTGGTGTTCATGTAGATATTCGTCAACGGCTCGGCGGGCACCCTGCCAGTGACCATAATCGTCGATAATCAACACTCCGCCTGGACAGAGCTTTGGAAAGAGTACGTCCAATTCATGTTTGGTCGATGCATACCAGTCTGTGTCTAGCCGCAAGAGCGCGATGTGTTTAGGGGGAGAGACAGTCAATGTCTGTTCAACCGGTCCAGGAACACAATGGATATGTGATTCGGGGTATTTCGTCAGGGCGAGGGACTCAACAACTCGCCCCATTGGTGCATAGCACCACACCATATCCTCTTCGGTTCGAGCCGATTGCTTCAGCAGTGTTTCTGCAGTATCTCCCTCCAAAGAAATATCGAGCGGTCCTGGTTTGGTCATTCCTTCGAAGGTGTCGAAGAGGTACAGCTCCCGTGCAGGTCCTCCGGAGTTCATGAGCGTTCGTGCAACCGCCATCATACTTCCCCCGCGCCAGACGCCGCATTCAACCACGGCCCCTTCGATCCCTGTCTGTTCAATGTATCTGACGGCTGAACAGAGCGCACGAATCCGCTCCGGAGACGTCATGGTATAGGGCTGGACGAATTGAACCGTTTCGTCGTCGCCCTGCTGCCTGTATTGAAGTGCAGGGCAGGTGTCGTGGCCCGCGCCGTGTCGGCGGTTCGCATTCCACTGCTCTACTAGAGCATGCAGAGGGGCAGCCAGTTTACCCAACACGGTGACCTCGTCGGTGAGCGAAGACAGTGACTATGGGTTACGCAGGACGATGAGGGAATCTCGCTGAAGGAGGCCTAGGTCGGCGCAAAGCACGTCCCAACCGGCTTCCGTCGAGAGCTTCGTCATGGCCTCTTGATCATTGCGTGGCCACCAAATATCCCGGTCGCTCTGGGACTTAAACGCCAGTGGAACGCCCCCACGATTCCAGCCGAAGCGCTCCAATTTGATCCAATCACCATATTGATGGATTGAGACCGCACCCCGCTTCATGGTGCGTCGAGCGGAACGAAGAATGTCTAGAATCGAAGCGGATTCATTATGACAGAGCACTCCGAATGACCAGAAGATGTCAAAGTACTCGTCGGGTAATTCTCTAAAACTGTTGTCTTGGACGCGGTGACAGGTGAGTTGCCCGGTATAGTCCTCAGGGCTCAACCACGGGGTGACATCCTGGAAGTCGACGGTGTGTAGTTCGCCATGAGGAATAAACCTGAGAATCGCGCGTGACCATGACCCCCTGCCCGGTCCCAATTCGAATACCCGTGAGCCCGGATTGAGATAAGGTCGTAATGCCTTATTGAAGACTTGTCTATACGATCCCCCGCTTCTCCGTTCTTCTGAAAATCTGACTCTTCCTGGTATCCACGACAGCACGTTGCCACTGTTGTAGCCGTAGCTGAATTCCTGTTGTAACCAACGATGCGTTGGCATGGGCGACAATTGCCCCCTCTATTTCTCCTGCTTGATGGCAGAAGAGACTGTCTGGCTCATTCTACCCGCCACCATGCGGAGTCGCGAAGCCAATTCAGCTATCCTGCTTTTTTGTCTCTGAGCACCTAACCTGATAAAAAACGAGCGAATTTCATCCCGCGCCATAGGCGATTCCTCGATGCGCTCTGAAAAATGCCACGCCGAAGATTTGCTCAGCCGTACATCAAACTGTGATGATGTGTTGCAATGCATACCGCTTCCATCCATCCCAATATTCTGCACCAGTGATTGTCCTGGGTAGAGGCAGAGTCCCTGTGCCGCAAACATGCTGGCATACCAGCGAACTCCCCACACGTCCAGTTTTCCAGCAGCCTGGAGCTTCAGCTGTGTGAAATAGGGATAGGCTCCATCCACATCGAAGCGGTCCTGGTCTGCTTTCGTGCTCAACCCAGTCAGTAGTTGAGCCGCGTGAGGCTCGAACTGTTTCCATGCTCGATGCCAGGTGCCCCATCCCCAACTGGCCGGAACAGGAAAAAAGAATGTTGAGGCAAGGTGCTCAGGATGTTCAACGGGGAAGAGATACCCTGATACCGTCATGACTCGCGAAGCATGTTCATAGTGCTCAAGCGCCTGATTCATAAATGTCAGAAATCCCTGTGCCACAACGAGATCATCCTCCAGGACGATGACGGATCCGTACCGTGCGGATAACTCGGTGACACCGGCAATGATCGAACGTGCCAACCCGATATTGCCGGTCCGTTCATGAATGGTGACCGCTGCAAACCCGTCGGCTTTCTTGATCACTTGTCGGACCTGAGTGACAGCGGTTTCGTCACGCGGAGTCTTCGGACCGTCGCTATAGATATAGAGCCGGCTCTTGTGAGCCAACGGATTATCTCGTAATGCTTCGAGCGTACGAGCAAGATGTGTTGGGCGATTGTAGGCAAACAACGCAATCGGCGCAGGGGTCATAGCGCGATGTCCTCTTGAATCAAGACCGTACGTTTTTTACAACGTGAAACTCTGGAAATCTAGGCAGCCTTCCCTTGTTCAAGCTGCGTGCGCGGGCCAAACCGCTGTGATTGTGTTGTCACCGCGGCAAGCTTCCTGCTCCAGAGTTCAAGCGTGAGGGCTTTGAACGAAAGCGGCGCTCCGGCTCCGGCCGGATAGAATCCGTTGGAGAGTTCTCGTGCGCTCGAAGGTCTCAGCACACCGGCATCGATGAGGAACCCGTCGCCAAGTGTCGCCCCATGAGCAGTGAAGATTGCCTTGTGCCATTCGTTGAGGGGAGGAGTAAACCCTCTCTTTGGACGGTTCAATACCCATTCGGGCACCATGGTGCTCAATGCCTGACGCAGCCACGCCTTCGGGGGCAGCGTGTGATCGGACGAAGCCTTGCGCAATCCGATGACGGTTTCCACTAGTCGGTAATCGACGAATGGAAGTCGTAGTTCCACAGAGGAGGCCATGCTGAGCCGGTCTCCCTGGGCGATGCCATTCTCTTGCAAATAGGTTTTGCAGATGAGCTGGGTTAGGACAATGTCAACCGAGGGCCGAGGAAACGGGATTCTAAAGACATCGTACACCGCTGTCTCTTGCAACTGGTCAAGAAACGTCTTGGTATATAGGTTGCCGACTCCCTTACGGGCCAGTTGAAAATCTGGTGTGAGATCATAGAACACGACCTGTTCGTTCGGAGTGGACCGGTCGCGCGAATAGGCTTCCCATGCAGAGCGAAGTCCCGCACCAGATCGTAGCCATTCCTTCACCCCCCATGGTGACCAATAGTCAGGAGACTTCAGTGTCAGGTAGTCATGGAAGTTAAAGGATCCTGACGCCTGTCCTCTCAACTTTCGCGTCGTCTGTGTCACCGCCTCCTGCACCCAGGGGTACCCCCAAAATAGTTCATCGCCTCCATGTCCTTGAAGCATCACGGACACTCCGTGAGATTTGGCCGCCTTCATGACTGCGTAGTAGCCAAATGCGGAAATATCTGCGATCGGATCATCGAGCCAATACGTCAATTCAGGAAAGGATATTGCGACATCATCGGCACACAGCTCGACTTCGTGAACGGGCATGTTGAGATGTTTTGCAAGAGCCTTTGCGGCGTTTCGCTCGTCGAAGGGGCTCTCCTCCCGATAGCCGACGGTGAATGCCTGCATCACGCCGGGATATCGGTGAGAGGTCATCGCGGCAATGGCACTCGAGTCGAGTCCACCACTCAAGGCAATTCCGATTGGAACGTCTGAACGGACGATGAGTGAACTGATCGTCTCCAATTCATGTCGGATGGCTTCGACAGGATTATCAGTCCGTGCCGGAACATCCTCCATATGCCAGTAGCACCACTGCTTCTGTTCCCAGCTGTGCGCATCGATTGTCAGGATATGAGCTGCCGGCAACTTGTGCACCGCTTGTATCGGCGTCATCGGTTCAGGAACATACCCATAGTGAAAGTAGAGGTTCACCGCTGTCGGATCCAGCGCAAAGGGGACACAGCCGGCTGCCAGGAGTCCTTTGAGCTCGGACGCAAAATAGATCTCGCGTGGTCCGATGTGGAGATAGAGCGGCTTCTCCCCCATTCGATCACGCGCCAACATTAACCGTTGGAGACGGGCGTCCCACAAGGCGAATGCGAACATGCCCCTGAGGTGCTTCACGCAATCCAGGCCATATTGCTCGTAGAGATGTACGATCACTTCGCAGTCACTGCCAGACCGGAAGCGATGCCCTTTGGATCTGAGCTGATCGCGGAGTTCGACATGATTGTAGATCTCTCCGTTGACGATCAGCGCCAGAGAGCCGTCCTCATTAAAAAGCGGTTGTTGTCCTCCATGAAGATCGATGACACTCAATCGGCGCATGGTCAACGCGACCGGTCCATCATGAAAACTGCCTTGTCCGTCAGGTCCTCGATGGACCATGACGGCACTCATGTCCACGACACGGGAGAGGTGATCCGGTGTCAGCGGTTCTGCGGCGATTATTCCAGCTATTCCACACATGTCAGGTTAGGCGCATGTGGTTAGTGAGTGCGATGAGTGACCTGTTCGTATGTGCTGCCAAGTGTTTGGAGGTGGACAAAGACCACTTCATACAGATAGTTTTCTATGCAGGGATATCTGGTGCGGTCTCTGGCCAAGATTCCGATTGCCATGTCTTTGACCAATGCGAGCAACGCGCGAAGGCCGTAAAGACAAGAACGAATAGCATGGGCTCGCTCGGTCGCTGTCTCATACAAGACCCGTTGCCAATCTCGTCCGGATATAAACATTTGTTTGGCACACCAACTCAGCTGCATTTTGTCCGATCGTACAAGATGCAAGACGGTAAGGCGCGGCTCGTAGTAGATCATCTCATCCTGACGTTCGTGGCGAACTTGCCGCTGAAACGCAGTTTCTTCACCATATCCTAGTCGGGTTCCTGCCATCCCCACCCCAGTATGAAATCCGCCGAGTTGTTCTAAGAGGGAGCGTCGAATGAAGAGATTTGTGCCGGACAGATATTCGTCTTGGTCGAGGATGCGAGCGACGGGTCCGTCATCATATGTCCCATACCGATCCAAATACCACTTCGGTTTTAGTGAAACGTAAAATGGTTGATACGGTCCACCGAAGACCGCGGGTGCAACGTGCGCGATGACATCCTGAGCGACCTCCAACCATTCTCGTGGTACGGTACAGTCGTCGTCGACATAGGCGACGTACTGGCCCCGAGCCGATTGGAAGCCGGTATTTCGTCCATGCGAGAGTCCTTGTTGTGGCTCAAAACAATACCGAACATGCGGATACTGTCGGCCTATCTCGACGACGTGTTGCCTTGTTCCGTCAGTCGAATTATTGTCGACCACTATGATTTCATAGAGCGATGGTGCGAGGGTCTGCTCACAGAGACTTTTTAGTGCAGCCGACATGAGATCGCAACGATTATAGGTGCAGAGCACCACACTCATCAGTAACGATTCAGTTTGCGCCACGACCCATCCTCATGAATTTCGTGTGGGGATCCTTTCGGAGGAGGCATTTCACGACAAACTTCACGTGTTGGCTCGGGCTCCAGACGGAGGCCGCCAAGCGCGGCGCGCGCCAAAAGCCGATCGCTGTTTGAAATCCTTCCTGAGTCGCCAACGAACATATCTCGCTCCATCGTCGACCCAAGACCGTCACAAACTCATTGCCTGGGTAGACCTTATGCAGTCTACTCGCGTCTCTCAGCTTATCAAACCATGCGCGAGTCGCCGAGAGAAATGTCGTTGACGACTCAAGCTGCCAGCGACTGATCTGGTGATGTAGTTGTGCTTCCTCAGGTGTAGGGTTGATGCCTAGACGAAGAAGCTGACTCAATCGGATCGCTTGTGAGGACTCTTGGGTTGTCAATTCATGACGTCGGCCGACTTGCTGCGGATGTATCCGATACCGAAGCAAGCTTGCCGGTATATTGGCGAAACGGGTGTGCTGAGACGCTCTCACCCATAGATCGTAGTCTTCGGCATGAACTGCCCGCTCATCGTAGAAGAGCTGATGATGAATGATCAGGTTTCGCCGAAACATGGTGGCGGGGTGAGCCAACGATGAGGAGAACAGTAACTGGCAGCGAATGGTGCCGTCATCGACGGGATACTCCACCACTTCCGAGGATTCCACGCCAAATGTTTCGATCCATGATCCGCAGACCCCAATGTTGTGATCACGATCCAAATAGTTTAGTTGAGTCGCAAAGCGATCCGGCATACTGATATCGTCGGCATCCATTCGTGCGATATACTCACCTCTGGCCGCCAGGATGCCTTGATTCAATGACGCAACGAGGCCTTGTTTCGACTGGTGATAGACCCGTATGCGTGTATCTTTTCGTTGAAAGTGATCGAGAATCTGACCTGTGCGATCGGTAGACCCATCGTCTACGACGATCAGCTCCCAGTCGTGGAATGTTTGTGCCTGGATACTTCGAATAGACTCAGGAAGATAGGCCTCCCCATTCCATACCGCTAAGACACAACTGATTCTCGGTGAATTGGACACCTGGTGGCCTATTAAGTCCTGTCTTTTAATTTCTATGGTAGACACTGCCCGGTGCGAGTAGTTCCCAATGGTCGTGTCCCACTATTCCGAAGGGATGTCGGTACCCTTGGCCCGTCATGTGTCTAATACATACCAGTCATCCTGTTTCGAAACGCGTTCAAGGGCTCGTTTGTACCCATTCTGAGAAAGTAAGGTGTAAATCTTGTCTCGCGCCGGGGTAAAGTTATGTTCGCATGTGATGATACGAAACTGGTGTCGTTTAAAATCAAAGTGCTCCAATATGTCAAACTCACTTCCTTCCGTATCAATCGACAGATAGTCAATGAGCGGTGGAGCCTGATGTTTGATGAGTAAATCTTGCAGTGAAATGGTCGGCACGTCATATCGTATGCCCTGTGCACGCTTATGTGTGTGAAGATCATCACCTCGATACATGTCGATCGTAGAGAGATCTGAGGTGTCAGTTTCGTAAAATGGTACAGTCCGGCTCGATTCTTTCCAGACACACTCCGTGTCAATAGCGACTGAGCGATTTCGTTGTAGTGCTCCGTGCCAACAGAGCCCCGGTTCTGCCAAAATACCAGTCCAGTCGAATTCCTTCTCCAATAAATACGTATTGGAATGATCGATGCCGTTGGTAGCCCCAAACTCCACAAAGAATCCACCTCGCTTAAAATTGAGTTGTGAGAGGACGAATAGGTCCTGTCTGCTCTGGGCCGTGGACTTTGGGAGGTATCTGATCAGATCAGGGATATACTCGGAGGGAGTATTGATCAGAAACTCGATATCGGTGTCACTGGTTGCGTTCAGTCGTTGTCTTAAGCGTTCAAGACGACTGTGTCGTGTAATGACCATGTCGAATCGCTTAAGTATCGCATTCAGTCTTGTCGCGACAGACATCAGTCTAGAACTCACATTACGCTTCATGGGGCGTCATGAATGTGTGATCCGTTCGAAGAATCTAATGAGGGCCTGTCGATCGAGGTGGTGCGACTTTGGGGTCGTGAAGTGTGGCGCATTCAAAAGGGCGAAGTACAAGTCATCGTTTCGATCGACTTCCATAATGTACTCGATGAGCCGCTTGACGTTCGAGAACTCATAGGCATTGATGAACGCGCTTGTATTCCAGTCTCGATGAACATCGGGGTTGCCCCAATAGATGGGAATGCTGTTGACCAGCTTCGGGTGGACTAGTTTCTCTGTGGTATAGCCTGGATATTCACTATTCTCAAAGGCGATAGTGAATTTATACTGGCTTAAGAACTGCATCTTGTCGTCGACGTAATAGCCAAGATTGTTGTGAGCTCTTCCTCCTGAATCTACCCGTTTATACTTTGATAGTTTGTGAAATAATGTATTTCTTTCGCGAGCGTTCGGATTGGAAAAGAGAAAATTGCAGAATCGGGTTTTCTCACGCTTGACCTGCTCGCAATCGACGGGTTTGTCGAAGCCATCCAGAATACCCCATTCGTACAAGGTAACTGCCGATAACGGAAAGCGTAGATGGCGATCATCGTCAAGATAGTCGAAAGTGATCGCGTACTGACATTCATCAAAGTTTGGTCTGACATTTTCGCCCGTATAGAACACTTTGGCACAGGTAAAGCGTTTGTGATTAGCTCCAAATACGCTGTAGATCAGGAACTCGGGATTGTCGGAGATTTCAATGTCGAAGCGTTCTGCCAGTATTCGATACAACACGTTATCAAAATGCGATTTACCCGTAGGATTACAATCAAATCCCTCCCAAAAATCCGTGAAGGCCAGGCGCAACCGTTGTTTCATCGGCATGTTATGTTCCCATCATCAAATATCGACAGCGGCCTCCGGTGCCCCTCCGTTCATCTCACCTCGTGGGTCTGTCCAGCGACCACAGGTCGGTCGCCGTCAGCTCGACTGGTATGCTCAGCCAGGCCAATGTGTGCAAAGATGTCGTTGAATCGCCGTTGGTAGGTATGGCTGCTCAGCGTCCGCTGGTATCCAGCCTCAGCAATGGCGGTGCGCTCAGCGTCATGTGTGAGGTAGTAGCGAACCTTTTCGATCATCTCATCGGTGGAGTGGAAATTGACGACTTCCCTGCCGGGTTCATAGTAGTCTTCGAGATGTGCCGCATGCTGCGTCAGGAGAAACCCCCCGGTGCCTGGGACCTCAAAGTTACGCCCCTTGATCTGTTCGGTGCTGTGTCCTGTTAGTTCAGATACTGTAGGTTCGGATGTCGTCGAACTTTGCCCGCACCCGGTTGCACACCCCTTTCTAGCAGTCGTGAGGGGGATGCGCTCGAATAGCCGCCCCCAAAAGTGTCTCTTGCGTGAAGAGGCTTCTGGCTCGTCATCAGAGTTTGCACCGTAGGAAGCAGTCAAATTAAGGTTGATGCGGCTGGTATTGAAAATCTTGATCATCTCATCCTGAGAGGCTCTTCCTTCGTCCCAGCCCTGTCCCCAAGTTCTGACATGAATACCTGCATGTCTCAACTGCTCAATCACCTGGCGGCGTTGTCCATAGGGTTGTCCGATAAACGTCACATCGTACTCCAGGGGAAGGTTCAATCTTCGATACAAGAAGGTGTTGCAAGCCCACTGGCTCTTGATGACATTGTGATAACCCATTTGTGCATACTTAGGGAGCGCGCTCTCTGCCGTTGTCACAACCCAACGGAAGCACGGCGCCCACAGGCGGGAGTACTGTTCGAATCTCCAATGATCGTCGCAGAACCAGTTGACGGACATAATTCCGATGTCCTCGGTTACGTTGCGTAGGATCGACGCATCGAACTCATCCGTAAAAAGTACAGTGAACATCAGGTCCGGCTTCTCGAGCTTGGCCACTTCCATCAATCGGTTATTCATCCAAGATCGTCCATGTTCTTGCATCAAGGTCATGAAATCGAAATATACGATGTCATGCCCCATCTGGAGCAGACAGTCATAAAAATTGTAGTGCTCAAAACTCGGTCCCTGGTTACGACGGCCATAGTCGTATTTCATTGCGACGTATAAAATACGCATACAGATGAACCCGCCTAACACCTTCTGACTGCTTCGGCTGTGACGGCTGGAGCAGTACAAACCTGTTGAAACACCGTTTCATACTGTCGGGCGATGCGTTCCCATGTGAATCGGGCAGCCCAATTCCGTTTCCCATGTCGTCCACGCTCGCGCCTGCCCTCTTCGTCATGCATGAGTTGAACCCATCGCGCAGTGAATTGCTTGGAATCGATTCGGGTATACCCCTTCTTATCGAGGACGGAGGGGCCAATCACGCCGGCTCCTGTCCACTCTGCGATTTCCTCAGCATTGCCTACGTGAGCAGAGAGAAACGCGGTGCCGGCTGCTGCTGCTTCAAAAAGCACCAGAGGGGAGTACTCAATATGGGAGGCGAAGACAAAGAGATCGGCATTCATGTACGCTTGCACGAGCTCCATCCGAGGCATATCCATAATCATGACCCGCTTGGTAGTCTCTGGCCGGTTCAGTCGTTCCAAGAGCGACTGTATCTCTTCTCGAAACGGAAGCGGATCGTGATCAGGTTTATTGCCCGTCATGAAGCTGGACAGAGTTCGGTATGTCTTGGACAATAGCTCTCTTCCTGTTTTCCTGTTCCACCGAATATCAGAGGTGGCCCTGTTCTGAGGGTGCACACCCGCTCCTGATGAAACCGGTGGTACCTTGGAATGTCCCTCGCTCGCTTCGGCAATATAGGTATTGGCGTTCAACAGCAATACGGAGGCTTGCCCATTGAAATTACAGTCCATGTAGGATTTCAGTAGGTCAATATGTCCTTTGTCCACGGTAAAGGCACCCACGGTGAGGAATAGCCATTCCTGATCCGAGATACCCAACCGCATTCGAAACGCAGGGTCTTTCTCAACAGCAAATTCCGTTTCACTCGCGCCGTTTGGAATGATGGAGAATTGTTTCACCCCATGCTTCTTTGCGAAGCGGATGTCTCGATAATCGGATGCATGAAAGATGAGATGATCAAATTGCCGCAAGATGTTCGGCATCTGATAGAAATAGGCCGCATAGGATGGCTCGTAGAAGCATGAAAACCCACAGGGTAGGAGTACTTTTCGAGAAGGGATCTCGGACAGGACAGGAATCAATGCATCAAGAGTCCACTGTTGGGCCATGTTGATCAGCACGACATCAAAGTCGCCCGTAGATACAAACCGTCGGTACTGTGCCACCTCCCCCTCTACTCCCTTCACGAAGTTACCGGACACATCAAACTCCACGATCCGTACCCTATTGAGTTCCTGGAATCTGCGAGTTGGAAGGTGTGAGGTTGCGACTGTGACGTCGTGTCCGCGGCATACGAGCCGCTCGGCGACCTGCCGCATGACTTCTTGAATGCCCCCGACGCTAGGCGCATAAAATTCGCAGCAGAACAGGATCTTCACAATGTTAGCCGCCTAGGTATCGTGTTATTCCTGCGAGTATCGGTACCGGTTTGACAATGGAATCGGTGAGCGGTCCTGCCGCTAGGCGGCATGTGTTCGAGCGCCAGTTGCTTCGAATTGCTCCATCCATGTCTGAAGCATTTGCATTTCAGTTGGAGACTCATCCACCAGACTCAATTTCAAAAGTTCTCTCACCCGGCCCATCTGTTCTGCTTTCGATACAGCCGGGCTCGCCTTTCTGCCGATGACCGTGATGTTATACGTTCCTTGCCATTCTCCGGTTGTGAATTCTAGTTTCTGATATCCCAACGCAGTGAGGATATGAGTGAACCGCTCACGGTACCAGCCATCGTAGTGGGCCGCCCAGTTAGCTTCATGTGATCCAAATAAATGTCTCACAATCTTCATCTGACTCTTTAGGTTGGAACTACTCAGATAGGCCTGTGCACAGCGATGAAAGTCTGGCGTCTCGATAATGAGTTGCCCCCCTTCCTTGAGCCAGCCATACCAGTCGATTAACAGTCGCAAGGCGACAGGCCTCTCAAAGTGTTCAAAAACATGATGCAGCCGGATTTCGTCAACGGTTCCTGATGGATAATGGAGCTGAGACAAGTCAGCAAAGATGTCAGCTTTCGTGTGCCGTTGAACCGAGTGTTTACTTGGAGGGAAATCCACGTTGATGTAACCAGGTAAATAGACTTCGCCACATCCAAGGTGAAGCTTGATGCGTTTGTCAGGACCGAGTGGTGTTTGTGCGGTGTTCGATTGTTCACGTGTGCCTGTATATGGCTGTCGATTGTTCTTGCGAAACCTTCTGAAGGCGGCCTTCACCATGTCCCTTGGATCGTGGAGAAAGAGCGCTATGACGTGAGGTACAGTAGAAAGATATCGCTGGTCCGACAAGAGTGCTTTCATGCAGGCCTTTCGAAACACCGTCTCCTGTCGCCTCAATATGGGTTCTTGCATCATCTGAATGTCTTTTGCGCTCTGGAGGAATCGACGCAGTCGGTGTAGAACTGCCAGCCTTGATTCCCAATGCTGTGCCACGGGAACCGTCCCACGAATACTAACGGAAGGGATATCGCGATACACGGCAAGATGAGCCCCCAGATACGCAATCTCCGACTGACTGGCCGCTCTCAGCCAAAGATCGTAATCCTCAACTGCCTGTAGTGTGCGGTCTTCGCAAAATAGTCCTATGTGCTCAAGTGTTGAACGTCGGACCATTGCTGTTGAAGTGATAATAAAATTGTCTTCAAGTAGTAGGGGTAAGACCCAACCGCTTTGTCCCTGATCCTTCCGCAGGTAGGGTTCCTGAGGATTGTTCTCACCTTGATGAAGCACGAAGGCGTTGGTACAGACCAATCCTACCGTGGGATGATTGTGAAGCACTGTGACTTGTTGAGAGAGCTTGTCCGGAAGCCACTCGTCATCGGAGTCCAGGAACGCAATAAATTCTCCTTTCGCGAGTCTGATGCCAGCGTTTCGTGCCACGGCTGGCAGTCCTGAATGTTCAGCTTTCACATAATGAACAGATGGGAACTGCTGAGAAAACAAGGCTGGCGTCTCATCCGTAGAACCGTCGTCAACCACGATGATTTCAACATCGCCATGGGTCTGCTTCAACACGGAATCCACTGCCCGGCATAGAAAGGGAAACCGATTGAAGGTTGGGATGATGACGCTTACGCACGCCATAGGTTTCTCAATGTGAGCCAAGAACTTCTATCATGTCGGCGCTCTGTCGGGAGCGATTTGCCGCCGTTTGCCCGTGTGAATGCCTCGGCTGTCTTCGTCAGGTCTTGATAGGCCAAGTAAATCCAATCACGTTGATTCGGCTTGTCTGGATCGAAGAAGATCCCGCGCCATCTTTCCTGATAGGCGGTACGGTCGTTCTGTTCGCTCTCAAGGTTCGAGGTCCTGACTGTGAGATTGGCATGCGAAAAATGCTCAACGAACGACGTGGGACAGTCCACGACTTCATACCCCTGTTGCCACAGTTTGAGACACACATCGCCATCAGCGCAGTAGAATTGATACCGATCTTCCTCAATCCACGCTACCTGCTGGAGTGCAGAACGCACATAGAGGCCGTGATTCACAAACATCTTCTCGCCGTGGGTCAACCCCACCCAATACTCCTGCTGCTCCGGCCAATTCCTCCAGTAAAATGCGACCGCGCCAATATTGCGCCCATTGTGCCGCAGCGTTTCACAATGTGTAACACCGTTCATTACAGCGTCTGGAACTAGCAGGGAATCATCGCTGATCATGACGATATATTGTCCTGCTGCACACTTAAAGCTCAGGTTCATAAAGTAACCCCAACTTCGCCGTTTACTCAGTTGATTGCCGGAAGCCATACGGTTGTGCTGAACGATCGTAATTATGTCAGGTTGATCGATGAGCCATTCTTTGGAGCCGTCGGTTGATCCGCCATCGACAACAATAATCTCGTAGGGCACGGTGATGCCATTACAGCGAATGCTTTCAATTGCTTCTTGCAAAAAGGCTTTCCGATTGTATGATCCCAAGACGATGCTCACCACTGCCCGATCATTCTGTTGGATGGATTGAGCACGTACTTCTAGCGCCTTGGTTTCCTGACTACAGGTCCAAACATTGTTCTCTTTTATAGTAGAGTCTCGTATCGTCATGAGAAGGTCTGTCGGTTAGTTTGTATCGATGCTATTGCACTAGCGGATGAGGACACGCGATGCTGGCATTTCTGCAATAGGCGTCCCACAGCTTCCCTCACGCGACGGACTTCTACTTGGCAGATACAATGTGCTGTCGTTGATATACAGGCTTCTCGGCATCCCGCTGCGGCCTGCTCTGGTTGAACCACCTCTGACCCTACATCCCAGGGGCCAAATCGTCGGGGAGAGTTTGACAGACCGGAGTTGCCATTAATTGGATGGCAGGATATCTCCACGACCGGCACTCCCGCTGCCGCCGCCATATGCATGGGCCCTGTGTCATTGCCGACGTAGAGAGCACATCGTCGGAGAAGCACACCGAGCTCACGTAAGGATGTTTCTCCCATGGCATTGATGACTCCCTGCCCGAGCGTGTACTGAATGTTCTTTCCCAACGGCTTTTCCTCATGTGTTCCTATAAGAACAATGCGTGCCCGATATTCGTGGAGAAGCCATCTCCCCAACTTGGAAAAATTGTCAGTGGGCCACCGCCGTGTGTCAGAGGACGCTCCAGGTGCAAACGCGATAAGCAAATCTTCGTCGTGCAGGCCATGTGCTTGTAGTAGGCGGTGTGTCTTGATTTGATCAGCCTCTGTTTGCCACAGTTCTAAAGAATCGTCCTCCACCACTCCTCCCATCAGGCGAAGAAGATTCAGCCCTCGTTCCACCTCGTGTTTGATCGCAACATCGGTCATGACTTCGCTGAAGAGTTGATCGAATCCGCGGTTCATCGCACGCTTATGTTCGATCACCTGCTCCGAATATCCCACTCGCCACCATGCTCCACTCCAATAGGCGACAAACGAAGCGTGGTAAAGATCCGCGTCCCATCGAGGAACAATTGCGAGGTCAATGCTACGACGCCATAAGTAGTGCGCGGAAAATCGTATCGTTCGCCACATCCGTTCAGTCGTCGTGGTTTCACTCAGCGGCCCGGGATCGTAGGTCAAGACTTCATTAACGTAAGGACATCGCTCGACCAAATTATGCACGGACGGTTTCACCACGAGCGTGATGTGGGATGTCGGCAAGGTCTTCCGTAACTCTCGAACGAATGGCGACGAAAGGACCATGTCTCCGACGTCGTCGAGGCGAACGACAAGGGCATTCCGGACGTCGGAGAGGCTTCTATGAGGATGTGTCTTTCGCCTTCCGGCGACCATAAAGAATGGTTCACCAAATGTGAGAGTCCCCTGGCAGGAGTTCATCCACGACAGTAGCTGATTCCAGGCGGAACGGACTTGCCCCCTCGAGGGAACGATGGGCATGGTCATCCTTTTCTCAAGACGCAAATCTCATGATGCAGCCATAGGCGTTCCTTCAGGCTCACCACTTCTAATCCTGAAGCCTGTGCGAGCTTGCAGATGGACGTATCTGTAAACAAGTACAGATGTTCGAGATCGTCAAATGCGGCTTCAAATCGTTCACCGAAAGGAGGGCGAAAATTATAGCGATCAACAGGAGTTTGGAGAATGGCAATACCGTTGGGAAGGAGGAGCTCGGCTATGCGACGAAAGAATTCAAGGGGGGCATGGCTATGCTCAAGAACATCGAATGCCAGAAATAGACTGCAGCTGGGTAGGTCGACGGATGGAAAGAGTCCCGAGCGAATGTCTAGATTCAGACTTTCTCTTGCCCAACGAGCCGTCTGTTCGTCCGGCTCAACTCCAATTCCATCAAACCCATGGTTGTGCAACTCTGTCAACAAGACTCCGTGGGCACACCCGACCTCGATGACTCGTCCGGAACCGGGACCGTATTGCTCAATGAGTTTTAACCAGTAATCGACCCTCCCGTCAGATCGGTCATGTGCCGAGCGGTGCTCAATAGTCGGATAGCCCTTTGACTGTTGACGCTGATGCCAGTACAGGTCAAATGAATACAGCCTATTCAATTGGTCTGGGCGGAGTGGCCTCCGATTCACGTACGTGCCGCACTCTTGACACACACCGTAACTGCGATGCCATTCGAATGGACCCAATCTCCCACCACACCAACAGTGATCTCGGTGCTCACGTTCTAGATCGCGAAACTGTTTAGCCTCGGAAAAGCGTCGAATGTATCGACGTAGTGCGAAACGCGCTCTCTCAGGCCATGATCTTACGAGCTGAGAAGGGATTATCTGATGTCCAAACATCAACATACGTAAGCGTCTTTCGCTCGGTCGTCGAGAAGGGTAAGTCAGTATGCCGTTAGGTCAAAGATGCGCGCTTACGACCAATGAATATATAGGTTCCATAGTGAGCCTCTGGGTTCCGTCCAGCATTCCGATCGAGAACCTTGTAGCGAATGGGCTCACAGCGAGACAGCAGCTCTTGATCAAGGATGTGATGATCGATACGAATTGGATGGCCAATATCATCCCCGGTGCGATTCACATCCTCGACATCGCTCAAATCTTGTCCAACGACAACGTAACCTCCTGGTTTGGTGATGCGCACCACTTGCTTGAGGCAGGCAAGGCTGTCTCGACAGTGATCGAGCACATTGATCAACACAGTCAGATCGAAGTAGTTGGCGGCAAAGGGGCAGTCTTCTAGTGGATGATCGTCGATAAAAATGTTCCCAGCCTTCCACATTTCGGCTAACCATTGTCCGTCAAACTTAATATACTTCCTGATGAGAGGGTCGCTTCCATACACATGCATTGCAGATCGTCTCTCTAGAATCACACGCATGTTCGTATAAGGCCCGCAACCTAACTCAACAACATTCTCAAAAGCTGTCGGTAACTCCTCATATTGACCAAATTGCTCAGACCACCAATGGTTCCAATCATCGCCTAGCTCAACTGGGGGGGGGTGTTGCGGAACCAACCCAAACATCTTCATGACAAGTCGTTTGAGTCTCCCAACTGGCATAACGTTTTGTGCAGGATGTTGTGCACACCAGTGGGCGCTTTCCCATTCTTGGGCCTGGTGCCATCGCTCAACGCTCACCTGTAATGGAAGCTGGATCATCTTGTTTCACCCCAGTGCATAGGGTTCGAGTTCGCGCCACACAGTCGAACAGAAATGCTCCCATGTGTAGTGCGTTTCAACTGACCGTCGGCCTTCCTGACTCATCTGCTGCAATCGCTCTTCTGGCACATGCTGAAGCTCGAGCAATTTCTTCGCGTTGCCCTCGATGTCGGTCGTGCTCAGTGTAGTCACCGTTGACATGTTGTAATAGCCGGATTGCGGCGTACAGGCGACAGGAAATCCCCAAGCCATAGCTTCCAGGATGGTTGTCGGATTCGCATCCGACACCGATGTGTTCACAAAAAAATCGTATTCGTTAGCCAAAGACGACACAAATTGCGGCGTCAGGCTGGCGTAGTGAGCCAAGCGTGGTACATTGAGAATCTCCTCACCTCCGCCAATCCAGCCGCGGCGGAAGCCGTTGAGTTGCTTCATGGTTGCGCTGAGTACATCACATCCCTTTTCTGGACGATTACCCCCGATGTACAAGTAGCCACGACGACCAGGAGGGTTGAATTGCTTCTTGACGAACGGATACTCCGTGACATCTATGGCCATATCCAAACTCGTTATCTTGTGTTTCCATGGGGCAAAGTGAGATTGATCTAACAGGTCGCGCCAGTAGGGGCCCATGATTCCAAGTACCTTATCTGCTTTCTCGATCAACGGAAGGGTGAACTGACTGATGGTTGGCATTGCATGATGCATGGGGAAAATCAGCGTCTTTAGTCGGCAACGTCGAGAAGTCAGTATCGTTTGCTGAATAATTGTCTGAGGATCAGAGTGTGGGTGTCCTAGGATGATATCGCGTGGTCCACATTGAATCTGACCATGCTCATCCCAATCGTATAGCTTCACCGGTGTATACCTACGCAAATAGGTAAAAAGATTTTTTGTGATGGTCCATGGAGCTTGTAAGGGGTTGGGAAGTCCTGGCATCCATCCATGCCGATACCAATGCGGAAGGTGGATTCCAGCTTTTGATAACCATGAATAGGTTTTCAGCATGGTCACACTCGCTCCCACTTGGGGCGGTGGAACGGCATACACAAAATGGATCATTCCGGAGCCTGATTGTTTATCCGCTTAGACTTTAAAAATATACTTCTCTTCCCCTATGGCATGTGATGAGTGAGGCTTTGCCTCACTCATCACGCGTAGTCGCTCCACAACAGCAAACCCTACAGACTGTGGTGCGGTAATTGTCTGCCACACGTGCCATTCAGATGACTGCTCAATTGTGGGGCGGAGCAAGGTCATCTTCTCGTTGTCCCAATCATGCATCAGAACAACGGCGCCTTTCCTGAGAAAAGGTTGAAACATCTCAAACTCACCCAGAGCTTCCTCAGGATTTACAGACCCGTCAAGAAACACTGCATCAATCTGTCCTAGATCGCGCAGCAGCGCAGGATAGAGATCAGTTGCCTTGCCAAAATGAAACCGTACACGGTTCAAGAGATGTGGAAGGTGGCGGCGGTAATTGTCTTGGGCAATCGCATAAGCCTGAGGGTCGACCTCGATCGTGTGCAGCATCCCAAAATTGTTATCATGAAGCGCTTGGCTAATAAAGTACGTGCTGCCTCCCCCATGCCATGTCCCAACTTCAACGACGGTTTGTGGCTTCACCCGGCGGATAGTCTCATAGAGCAGTTTTCGATCGGCACGCCACAACTGACCAGGAATGGACAGGCATCCTTCAAAATACCATCGCACCCTATGCGGCAAAAATAATCTGATCCATCTCCACCAGTATTGTTCTTGTGGTGACAAGTTTTCATACGAAGCATGCAAATTCATTGGATCTCTCTCGTGATCGTCGTCGACTCCCATTTGAGAATCGGCGCGATGGCACCCCTTCTTCCTTGAGTGAGTTTGAACTCCACGCTGCCGGTATCCACAACTTCAAAACTAATGGCTAGTGGTACCTCATCAAGGGCGCGTGTTCCAGGCACGCTTGCGCCGAGTCCAATCCAGTATCGGCCCGGGCGAAACATGAACGGTTCCAGTCGACATGAAGCACGATAGAGGCCTTGTTCCCGAAGGGGCGCGTGCTGTATCGGCTCCCAATCCAGATCGGTTGTGCACAATACACAGATGCCCGATCCAGCCCAAAGCTCGAAACCCACCTGCAGTCCCGTAATCGGACGATGTACAGCGTATTCAATCTCGATTCGGCATCCTTTGGTTAAATCAACATGGGCTGTCGGCTGATCCCGCTCGTCCAATACGCGGACAGCGAGAAACTTAAACTCACTATTCGACTTGTGCCCGTACGGATCGGAGAAATATGCTTCTCCATTGATCGGCCTGCTGCCGTTGAGATATTCATCCACAACGGCCCGAGGAGTACCAGAAGCCCCCATTCTTCCTTCGTCAAGCAGGATAGCTTCGGTGCATAAATTGAGAACCGCAGCGATGTTATGGCTCACAAATAGCACCGTTCTTCCAGCCTTCGACACCTCATCCATTTTTGACAAGCATTTCTGTTGAAAAGCAAAGTCCCCCACAGCAAGCACTTCATCCACGAGCAAGATCTCGCACTGCAAATGGGCTGCGACGGCAAAGGCCAGCCGCATGTACATGCCGCTCGAATATCGCTTAACCGGTGTATCGATAAACTTTTCTACTTCGGCAAATGCCACGATGGCATCAAAGTGACGGGTAATTTCCGCCTGCCTCATGCCCAACACGGCACCGTTCAAGCGGATATTCTCTCGCCCGGTTAATTCTGGATGAAAGCCCGTGCCTACTTCGAGCAGCGATCCGACTCGCCCATGGATCTTGGCATCGCCCGTTGTCGGCTTGGTGATCCGAGAGAGAATCTTGAGCAACGTACTTTTCCCCGATCCATTTCTACCGATGATGCCCAATACTTCGCCTTGATTGAGTTCAAATGACACGTCTCGCAACGCCCAAATGCTCTGCTCATGAGTCCCAGGACCAGAACTGGTTGTCCTCTTCAACCCATTCCATTTAGGCAATCGGTTTCCGATTGCATATTGTTTGCTCAATCCATGAGCACTGATTGCTACCTCATCCATTGGTCACACGATATCCGCAAAGGTTTCTTCAACACGGCGAAAATAGTACAGACCAGATACGAACACCGCGACTGTCACTGCCACCGACGTTAGCCACATATCCGTCGATAGTCCGCCTGTCCCGAGTAATGACCACCGGAAACCCTCTACCACAGTTGCCATTGGATTCAGGCCGTACCATGTCCGCCATGACTCAGGAACGAGGCTGCTTGGATAGGCAATAGGTGTTGCAAAGAACCAGAGCTGCGTCAGAAACGGCAGCGCATGTCCGACATCCCGATATTGGATATTCAACGCTGAAAACCAGAACCCCACTCCAAGCGACATCATGACCGCCAGGAGAACGAAGGAGGGCAAGAGCAACGCTAACAAGGTCGGTACCATCTGAAAGTAGGCCATCACGCATGCAAGAATCGCCGCTGCAATCATGAAATCCATAAGGCCAACTCCAAGGGCGGCCAGTGGGATGACCAACCGTGGGAAATACACTTTGGTGAGCAGGTTCTGATTCGAGACCAAGCTTTGGCTTGTACTGCTGAGCATCTGAGCAAATAATTGCCACGGCAGAATTGCACAGAGGCTGAATACGGGATAGGGAAGACCATCGGAAGGAACTTGTGCAAGCCAGCCAAATACGACAGTAAAAATCAACATGAGACTGAGCGGCTTCAGTACGGCCCATGTCAAACCAAGAGCGGTTTGCTTATAGCGAACTTTGATGTCGCGCCACGTCAAGAAATAGAGGAGTTCTCTGTACGCCCAAAGTTCGTTGAGCTCCAGCGATGTCCATGTGCTGGATGGTCGGATATGCACTGTGTTCTGAAGGGGCCCTTCCCACGTCACGCTATGATCTCTCGGTAGCGTTGCCGACATCGGACTTCCTTGAGACATTAGACCAGCTTCCCCCGTAACTGGAGTTGCTCGAATAATCGATCGAACCGATGTTGCCACGTATGTTCGGCTAGTGCGCGCCTCTGTCCCGCCTCGCGAATTTTCTCCCTCGCTCTTGGATTACGAACGTAGAACCCTACCTTCTCCACAAGATCGCCCGGTTCTGTCCAGGTCACGATTTCTTCACCAAGCTTGTAGTACTGGCTATGGTCTGGGGCTTCCTGGACTAAATAGAATCCCCCAGCCATTGGTACCTCAAAATCTCGTAGTCGGCACTGTAAATTCTTGGATGCTTGGATACCTGTTCCACTATGCCAGCCCGTGTCTGAAAAGCCTAGATTTACCTGACTTTCTGCGAAGATACCAGGGAGTGCACTCTCCTCACAGGGGCCTTGTACGTCAGCCCCCTTCAAGGGCTCAAAGGAATATTGCCGTGCATACTTGCGCCGAAGCGGCCCGAGAAGACTCTTGATCCCCTCTGCTTTCCAGCGTGGAAGCGCGTAATAGCGAAGATCGTGGTGCACCTTGTAACCATCCCATGAAAATGTGTAGGGACTTGGTGCGGCTGATGTCCAGCCACGTCCATAGATAGTCGGGGTGATCCCGTGGCTGACACAGTCGGCCAATAATGCTCGGCGGTACGGGTTGAAACTCCCAACAAATGACACGGTATGTTGGTAGGCTGTGGTCCGCTTAGGATCACGGAAGTAATAGCGTGGATTGGCCGCCATTGGCATCCAGTGAATCTGTTGAGCGTAGGGTTTCAGGTGGTCTGCATTCGTCATTTGCGCCACGGCCAAGACGTCGAAATAGGGGGCCGTTCGAATGACACGGTACCACTGAAAGGCCATATCCACATGGTAGTTCACCATGGGAACTGCAAGTTGCTGCAATTGCCTCGCTGTGTCGACGAGGAGAAAATCGTCATAGACCACAAAAAATATGAGATCGAGGCGTCCGGTCGCGCGAAGGGTGCGGGCGGTCGAAAGCAGCTCCTGGTTTAACCCCTCCCGCTTATGGCGCCAAGAGGCAGAGCCTAGCTGTCCCATACCACCCGGGTAATGGAAAATCTGAAGGGTGTCACAATAGTGCCGGCGCAATGGATCGATGAGATTGATCTCCATCCACCGATCTGGGGGAAGGACGGCCAAGACGTGCATAGAGAATGGGTGTACGGGGAGCCGCTATCGCTAAAAGTCTCGCTGTTGAAAGATCAGGCACGCTCCGACGAGGAGCAGGCCTGTGTAGAGCAGTCCGTAGGTTGTTGCGATCATTTGGAAACCAAGATCAACCGAGATCCCCGCAGCAGACTGCCCCTTGATATTCAGTGTCTCAAGGTTTGGGAAGACATAATACAAGGTAGCTGTGAGCGACTTGATCACGCCGGAAGCATGCTTTTCTGCGATCATCTTCAGGTCGCTTGTGAGATGGCCGATCACATAAATGCCGAGGGTGAGTGTCGCGCTCAGGATCGATGAACTAAATGTCGAAAACAACAATGCGAAGGCCATCACCAACAAGGCTTCGACCAATATCAACTCGACAGCCTGAAACAGCGACGCATGGATAGGATGGCCGCTCAGCCTCACGGTTGCCAAGAACATGGCAAACATGATGCCGATATTCACGAGGATGACCAATGCCAATCCAAGGTACTTTCCAAGCACGAACTGCGCTCTCGTGATGGGTCGTGCAAGAAGGGTATAGATGGTTCGTCGCTCAATTTCCTTGGAGACTAGGCCGATCCCGACGAAAATGGCGATGATAACGGCCACGACATTAATGGCCGCCAATCCCAGGTCGTTGACGAGACGGGCCTGTTCTCCAATGGTCAATGTACCCAATAGAACAGAGGACCCGATGAGAAGCACGGCAAACAGTACAAGATTGTAGAGAATCTTATCGCGAAGTGTTTCTCGAAATGTATTCACAGCCACTGCAAACAGACACTGCATATCACCCCTCGCCGTGACTCTTCTGAACAAAGAGTTCCTCAAGAGAACCTTTGTGAGGAATGATCGAGATCAGTTTCGCACCGGCCCGACGAAGTGCCTCAAGGATTTCATCGAGGCATTCGTGCCCGGGGAGCACCATCAGACAACGTGTTCCACTTTGTAAAGTCCGAAGGGCGAGCCTCCGAACCGGCTCAATCTGTGTCCCAATCACTCCGTCACAGACAACTTCGACGGACTGAGCTAGATGTGCGTCAACCAAGTCCTCCACTTTCCCGAGTGCCAGCATCTTGCCCTCCGCCAGAATTCCCACGCGGTCACAGACCATCTCGACGTCGGACAAGATATGGGTACTGAAGAAGACCGTCTTTCCTTGTTCGCGAAGGGTCAGGATAAGGTCTCGTACTTCTTTCCTCCCCATGGGATCGAGCCCAGACATCGGCTCGTCAAGCACGACCAACTCAGGATCTTGGATCAAGGCCTGCGCCAAGCCAATGCGTTGAAGCATCCCTTTAGAGAACTTCCGCAATTGACGATGTTGAGCCTCTTGAAGCCCAACCTGTTCCAGCAAGATAGAGATGCGACTTTGGATCGCATCATGAGACATCCTCGCGAGTTTCCCATAAAATTCAAGGAACTCTTTTGCCGTGAGATAATCGTAAAAGTACGGCGCTTCAGGGAGGTATCCGAGCTTGCTATGGGTTGCCACATCGCCAGCCGGAGCTCCTAACACATCAACCATACCGGCTGTCGGCTTCAAGAGCCCAAGAAGGATTTTCATAGTCGTCGTCTTGCCAGCTCCATTGTGGCCCAAGAATCCAAAGATCTCGCCCTTGGTGACGGATAAGGACACATCAGTCAGGACAGTTGAGGATCGATGCCAGGGCCACCGTGGTGCGTAGACTTTTGTTACATGTTCAATAGTGATGGCATCCATGTTGCCCAGTACCTTCGGTCTAAACTGAGAGAGTGCTTCGTACTACTGTCCCCTTTTCCGAAACGTCATTCGCATTCGTTCCTTGATCTCACTGCTTTTCACCTCGCCGGAGAGAGCACTGTATTGATACTGGCCGCCGAACGGCTCTTGTGGCAATTCCCGCAACAACCCTTCTTGGACTAACTGTTCCAGCCGAGCCGGTCGTTGTGAATGCTGTGCTTGGAACCGTCCGATCGCTTCTTCAAGCAGTGCAAGATCACGCTCGACGATGGCTTCCCGCAAGCGTTGCTCTAGTAGCCTTTTGACATTCTCATCAGGGGTTTCCTCGTAGACTTTCGCGAGTAACTCAACGGCCTGTTGAGGTGACTTCGCAGAGACCAGCAGCTTGGCCGCTAACCGTGCGATAATCTCAGGCGCACCAGGAATCCGTGCAGCCATGGTCATGGCTGCAGCCGCTCTCTGGTTGTCGCCGAATTCGAAGAAGTGGTTGATCCCCAATAGGAACGGCAATCGCCATTCCTGGGGGTTATGGCGAATGCCCTTCTCGAGCAATCGGTTACTTTCCTGCGGCATCACCACAATCGAACAGAGCGCGTGTGCACCTGCCTCGTAGGCTCGTACAAATGTGGGATCTAATGTGGTCACGACATCCAGTGCACGATAGATCCATTGACCGGTCTCTGTGGAGACGCGTCTGTCACCCATCGCTTGAATGACTTGCAGCCAGAGGACATCCGCGACGACCTCTCGATAGCCTAGTGCTGCTACTTTGAGTATATTGCCGTCGGGGAGATACGACATGCGTTGAAGTTTCGGGACTTCTGCGCGTGTGGTGTCCAGAGAGAGTTGGGTTGCCACAATACCAGCGCACAAACCCATTCCGACTAATGTGAATGGGAGCCATTGTTTCGTTGGATGTGTGATAGGAGCCATTTGCAATGCGGCTAGGGCTTCGACGACTGTATCCCTAAGAATTGTTGCTCCAGGGATGTCAATGTCCACCCCTGATACTTCCATTGGATTGTTTTAATCGACGCCAGATACATGTTGGCGACGTCGGTTTGTCCGTTCTCTTGTGTCAGATTCGCCAGCACCATTCTCGCAGGTAGAAAATTCGGTTCGTAGGTGATCGCTTGTTCAAGCAGTTGTTGAGCTGATGTGCGATCTCCCCTTCCACGATGCAGCTTGCTCAACTCAAAATATCCGAAGGGCGAAAAAGGGTCCACATTTATCGATTTTTCGAAAGCTTCCGCCGCCTGTGCGTTGAATGAGTTCCGATATGCAGCTAAGGCTGGCTGTTCAGCCAGCAGGCGGTAAATCGTGCCCAGTCGATAGGGTGCTCGGCCATCGAGTGGGTTGAGAGCCATGGCCACTGCCATTTCACTAGCAGCCTGATCAAGCCATTCAGGAGTGCCGGTCTCATTGAACTGCTGGATGTACAACCGTGCGAGCTCGTCACGGACTGATGTAGACCCAGGATCAGCAATTGATGCGTATCGATACCACTTGATCGCCGACAGATTGTCATGGTCAGCTCGAGCGCTGTTGCCGCGATTGGAGAGGAGCCACGTTGCAGCTGGTCGAACAGCCAGGAATACCATGGCTCCCAAGGCCACAACGATCAAGATGATCCTAGCAACATGATATGGGGGTGAAAACTTCCAAGATGTAGTCTGTGTGCCACGCGTATATCTTTCAAAGGCAACCGCGAGACCTCCTTCAAGAATCAGAAGAAGCACTAAGGCCGGCTCATGGAACACGGAATCCACGCTGGCATGGACGATCGTAGCCAGAACCCCGGCGCAGAGGCCGACCAGTATTCCTCGTGACTGTTGGGGAAGGTCCCTCTTCCACACCCGTTTGATTTCGACTGCCCAGATCACGGTACTTAGTAGAAACAGCGTCAACCCCGGTACTCCCAATTCCACGGCCAGCTGTAGATATTCGTTGTGTGCAGTCTCGGCACGTTTGCCATAACGGATAATATTGTCCTCTATGGGAAAACGATATTGAAAGGAAGCGTATTTGTACATTCCTAACCCAATTCCACTCGGATGGTCATACAGGCGTTTTGTCGCATCTTCCCAAATCTCTATTCTGGTGTAGGCGTACGGATCCTGCTTTCCTACGTCCATCATTCGCTGTTTTAGGGGATTGGGGAACAAGATTGTACCAAGGGCAAGTAGGAAAAGAAGAATCAGCGTAGACTTTCCATATCGGAAGTATCCGACGACTGTGATGGCCATAAGAAATGCTGCTGCTCCACCCCTCGATTGAGCCAGTATCACCGCGGTACCGGATACCGTTGCGGCCAGGATTAAGAACAGCTTGCCTATCGATCCGCATTCTATGCGGAACAACAGGAGACTAATCGCCAACACGGCACATGCCGACTCATATGTAGAAAAAAAGTTAGGGTTAAAAAACGTTCCCTTGGCCCTCGGTTCTCCAGTATACAGGTATTGGATAATCCCAAGTCCGCCTTCAAATATCCCCATGAGTAGGATGAGGATGAGAAATCCTTGTAATCGTTTTGCGTTGTCTACTCCAAGCAGGATGATCAACAAGAAGCCGGCATAAAGCAGCAGGCTCAGGAACCATTGAAGGCTGACACTTGTATAGGGAGACCACAGGAGAGAAAGGCCAGACCACGCTATAAAAGAAGCAATGGGCCACCACAGAACTGTTTGAGGGATGCTCAATGTGGATCGACAAAGTCCAGCCACGAGCCAGCTCCCCAAGGCGACCAAGAGAATGAGCCGTATGACGAGAACAGGGATCTGTGTGGTTCCGCCATCGATCAGTGGGGAGAACACCGTCAAGCTTCCTATGACCAGACAGGGGCCAGTCAAGCAAGCAGGGATTCTCTCAGTGACGAACTTATTCATGTCACGAGTCCGGGGTCAGGGAGAAACCCATTGCAAGGAATCTCATCAACGTGTGTGAAGGGCCGATGGCAACCTGTTTCGCACAACGAGCAGGAAGTTCGGATTTCTGAAGTGCGGATGGTAGCAGCCGTTTAGGTTCCCATGACCCTTACAAATAGGAAAGGGGATCGGTTTTACCGATCCCCTTTCTCGGGAACACCTGCCTAACTTTGATTAGGCGCCGACATCATTACGGGTATTAGTCAAGCTGCGTTGATCGTTAATAAACCAGTCATCGCAGGTGGCATCAGAGTCGACGTTCCCCTGCGCACCTGCCGTGAATCCGGCCGGTGTCGTTCCTACTGTTGCACTTGCGGCCACTGCATTACCTCCAGTCGTGGGCGCTGTCGTACAGCTGGTTGGTGCTGTCACGCTCGAAGGAAGGGTAAACGCTGTGGCCGAGGATGCTGAAGCAGCACCGACCGCACCGGTGGCATAGAAGTAGGTATATCGGGGCTGTCCACTCGGCGACCAGCCGATTGGATCGAGTGTGGGGCCTGGAACATACGTCGGAGTTGCCTGTTCAGCCGCAAAGGCGGTGGCGGAGGTGAAGATCGCGCCAAGATTGATCTTAGCCTCCGACTGCCTCGATTTCGCCTGGTAGGCGACGAAGTTGGGAATGGCGATAGCCGCCAGAATTCCGATGATCGCCACGACGATCATCAACTCAATGAGGGTAAAACCCTCTTGTTTACGGAGCGACGTCAACATTGTACTGCCTCCTTGTTGATGGTTCACTGAGGGCTCGGTTCATAACCTGCGGCGCCTGTGTTGCCGCCTACCGGTTCTCATAGCAGGTTCAATGCCCGCTCAGTGACAAGGCTGAGGGTACCACTGATCCCTGATGTTGCAATAAGTTATGAAAAAGCCGTCAAGAGAGCGACTCTCGCGGGACGGCTTTATGACCGCAATGTGTTCTGAATGGCCAAGAATTGGCACTTATGGGGTTCGAAAATAGGCTGAAACGAGCTACAGAGAATAAGCCGATCAGCTACCTGGGAAGGCACAACAGATCAGGGATTGCTAGAGAGGGAAGAATGTAAGGGACAGCTTATTGATTCTGTGTCTTCTCCGCAACACGGCGCTTGGCCTGCTGGATTCGCTCTTCATAGGCAGGGTTGGTCATGCCGTGCTCTCGGAACCGTTGGAGCAGTTTGTCGTTGGAAGGGTCGAGTTCAAGTGAGTGAAGCCAGGCCTCACGCGCATCAGTCGACTTCTCCTGCTTCATGTAAATATCCCCTAAATGCTCATAGATCACGGGATCATCACCTACGAGGGTGACAGCTCTTTTGATCTCGATGAGGGCCTCTGTGAGCATGCCGGACTTGTAGAAGGCCCATCCGAGGCTATCCACATAGTACCCATTCTCTGGTTTCAGTGCGACCGCCCGTTTCGTCAAGGACAAAGCCTGTTCAATCTTGATCCCGCGGTCCGCATAGCTGTACCCGAGATAATTCAGTGCATCGGCATGATGGGGATCAAGGGAGAGTGTCGTCTCCATGGCATGTTCCACGTCCTCGAATCGATTCAGCTTGTCGTATGCTGTGCCAAGATTAAAATGAAGGTCGGCGTTCTTAGGATTATGCCGAATCCCTTCTTCAAATGCTTGCGTGGCCTTTTCAAACTGATCACTCTGCACATGCGCTAATCCCAGTACAATGTATGGCTCTGGTTGCTTCGGCACCAGACGCACGGCTTCATCGAGATGCGTCACGGCTTCTGGGAACTGTTTAAGCCGATAGAGAAGCACCCCCAGGTGTATGTGGCTATCCGAGAACCTTGGGTCTAAATAAATGTTGTACCGATAGGCTTCTATTGCTTTGTTAAAATCCTTCGATTCTTCATACAAATATCCCAGATAGTCTCTTACCTTCAGCTCTGCCGGTTTCGCGTTCAATATGTCGGTCAATCGACTAATCGCCTTGGAGAACTCTTTTTTCTCCCCATAGATCAACGCCATCCGTAATTGGGCATCAAGATCTCCAGGATTGTCCTGCAATATCGTTTCAAGTTCCGCGAGGCCTCCAGCATAGTCTTTGGTCGCGATGTATAACTGGACTAAATGCTGGCGAATGTCTCGATTGCGTGGATTGACCTGCTCGAGATACCGCTTCAGAACGGCGATGGCTTTGTCCTTCTCGTGCCGTGATTCAAAGACTGACGCTTGCGCAAGATAGGCGGGTTCAAAAGCGGGATTTACCGTGATAGCGCGGTCAAAGTTCGCCACTGCTTGCTCGGTGTTTCCTGCCTCTATTGAGATCCGCCCCAGATAATAGTGACCGATCGGCGAATCGGAGCTGTACTGCAGGCCTTTTTTCACGGCTTGCTCCGCCTCGGCGATTCGCTTTTGGTTTAACAGGATCAAGCCTTTGGGGAAATAGGACTCTCCCCTCTCCGGGGCACTATCGATCGCCTTGTCCAACAGTTCAAGCGCACGCTCCGGTTTCCCAGCACTCGCGAGGATACCAGCCATCTGCGTGAGTACCTGTGGTTCTTGTCCTGTTCCCTTTCCAACCTCTTCGGCATACTGAACGGCCTGTGGGAAATCTCCCAACGCAAAATAGAGGGCTGCCAAGCGCGATTGGACTTCTCGTGACTTCGGGTCGATCTTTAAGGCGGTGTGATACTCCTTGAGAGCAGTGTCTATGTCCTGGGAGAGCTCTGCCTGATGTCCCATCATGAAATGATATGTTGCATCAGACTCAGGCGCAGTCGGTGACGGTGGCTGCGTCGCAATGGGTGGCTGAGCAGTCTTTTGGGGTTGAGGGGCTGCTGCACAGGCAATAAGGACACATGGGATGAGCCAACTCATTCCGAATGGAAGGAAACCGGTTCTTCTAGGCGATCTGCTACCAAACGTCATGTTTAGGTCCTGCCTATTGTGTTCAGTGGGTTGGATTGGCATGGGTACAGGGAGATTATACCGAGTGCCGGAAGGATGCGCAAACCGCCCGATGTCTCGTGAGGAGGTTGAACATAGCGATTCTGGCCTTGCGTTCAAGCGAGTGGAGCCCATCCTGTGATGGCGCCCTTCGAGTCCGAGATATGAACGAACGAGGGAAGGACAAGAATGCCGCCACAGCAGGCAGTCTCAATATCCTGACTGTTCAGTGGGGAGTTTGGCTGAGGTTGCAACAGGGTTTTTCAACGGGCCTGTTAGGCTTCACGAAGATCGAGGCTTTCAAATTTGGCATAGCGGTCCTGAAAAAACAGCTCTTTTTTCCCAATGGGTCCGTTTCGATGTTTGCTGATAATGATGTCAGCAATTCCCTTGCGTTCCGAGTTCTGATCGTAGACGTCTTCACGGTAAATGAACATGACCACATCGGCATCCTGCTCAATCGCTCCACTTTCCCGAAGATCGGCCAACATGGGAATTGGTGGCTTGCGCGCCTCCACGGCCCGACTTAACTGAGACAGTGCGATTACCGGAACATTGAGTTCTTTGGCTAAGGCTTTCAAGGAACGAGAGATATCTGAGATCTCCTGTTGGCGAGATTCTGAATCGCTTCGGCCTTGCATCAATTGCAGGTAGTCGACGATGAGCAGATCCAGCCCCTTTTCAGCTTTGAGACGACGGGCTTTCCCGCGCATCTGCTGGACGGTGATTCCTCCGGTGTCGTCGATATAGATCGAGGCCTGTTCCAACCGACCGGCTGCCTCTGCCAATCTCCACCAATCCTCTTTCTGTAGTTTGCCCGTGCGGAGCGCATGTGAATCGACCCGTGCTTCAGAGCTGAGCATGCGCAGGACGATTTGAGGTTTGGACATTTCGAGACTAAAGATACCAACGACCGTGTTAGCGTGAATGGCAGCATGTGTCGCAAACCCCAACGCCAGACTTGTTTTTCCCATGCTTGGTCGCCCTGCCACGACGATTAAGTCCGACGCTTGAAGCCCTGCCGTAATGTCATCGAGATCATAATAACCAGTCGGCACACCTGTGACATGTTCCTTTCGTTTCGACAGCTTATCGATGACATCCAGACTTTCTTTAATAACCTGACTGATTGGGCTAAATGATCGCTCCAGTTTGCCCTGGGCAATGCTGAATACCGACCGCTCCGCAAAATCGAGTAAGTCATCGATAGAGGCAGTCCCCTCATATCCTCTCGTCAGTACCTCTGTCGAGGTACTAATCAGCTGACGGGCGACGGCCTTGTCTCGAACGATTTTGCAGTGATAGCGAATGTTGGCCGAGCTGGGGACAATCTGAACCAATTCCGCGAGGTATGCCGCCCCTCCAACTGCTTCAAGTTCCTTCCTGGCCCTGAGCCGCTCAGTCAACGTGATGTGATCGATGACTTCGCCCGTGTCAGCGAGTTCAAGCATCGCTTGAAAGACTTTCTTATGGGCAGTGCGGTAGAAATCGTCCTCGACCAGCAGCTCCATCGCCTTCGGCATCGCGGCGTTATCGAGCAAGATTGCACCGAGCACCGATTGCTCTGCTTCCAAGTTTTGTGGCGGGAGCTTGGGTTGAGAGAGATCAACTGAACTGCCAGCCATCATAGTGCCCCTTCAGGGCTGGCATACAGCGTGCGGACAAGGTTCTGTTTCAGCACCGTTCGCCTCTGAACCTTGGTCGTACCGGTCGTGTTTCCAACTCGTTGTGACGTCCCATGTTGCAACAGCAAGACATGATCCTTGTGAGATCTATCCGTGCCAACTACAACTGTCGTGGAGGCGTCTGCCTCACGACCAACTTCCGCAGCCATACGGATCAAGTCTTGGCCAGAGGCCGCAATGAATCGTTGCAAGACTCGCAAGCCCGCCTGGCGAAGTTCCTGGGCGAGAGAAACTAGATCGGAAGACAGGTTCGTAGGGCCTATCACAAGGATCTTAGAGTCAAGAGGCTGTATGGACCCGGAAAGCTTGAGGCTTCGGAAGAGGCGATCGACATTGAGTCCGAATCCTGTGGATGGGAGTTCACGGCCAAACCGCCCAATGAGATGGTTGTACCGCCCTCCCCCACCTAATTCCACCTCAATCCCATCTGAGAACACGTCAAAGACTACTCCATCATAGTAATCAAACCCTCGAAACTCACCCAAATCAAGCAGAAGGAAATCTTTGAACCCTGAGGCGCAGAGTATTCCATAGACGCTGGCCAATCGATCTAAGGCTTGTAGCAGAGGCTTCTCACCTTTGGCGAGGGTACGTCCTTTGACTAAGACGTCGGCTGTTCCGCAGAGCTCAAGCGCGTCCAGGATCCGACGCGCGGAACGCTTGCTCACGCGCTCTTGCAAGATGATTTCTTCAAGCCGAGGCAAATCCTTCCTGGCGGCGGCCTCTTCTGCCCGTTTCCTTCCTTCGGCGGAAAGTCCAGTGCACACCAGGAGGCCTTTGAAAAACCCGACATGCCCCAGTGATACCTTGAATGACTGTAGCCCCACCTGACGAAGTGACTCAATCATCAGGGTGATCATTTCGCAGTCGGCGGACGGATCATCCGCCCCAATCAGTTCAGCGCCAACTTGAAAGAGCTCCCGGTCCCTGCCGACATGCTCCGGTTCATAGCGAAACACTGTGGCGCGATATGACAATCGTAAAGGGAGACGAGCGCCGACCATACCCATGGCGACGGTTCGTGCAATTTGCGCAGTGACGTCAGGCCTTAAGAGCAGGATACGACCAGTTGTCCTATCGATGATTTTATAGGAATTTTCCGCTAACCTTGGATCCAGTCCTGGTGCCAGTACGTCGAGATACTCAAAGGTCGGGAGGATGATTTCGTCGTAGCCAGCTCCGTAGAATCCCTGGAGCAGCTCGGATTCGAGATGACGAACGTGACGGGCCGCCTCCGGGAGAATGGTCGCCATTCCGATAGGAACGAGCGAGCGTTCGCGTACGAGGGGCACCTTCTCCGAAGAGACAGCGCGCACCGGAGGGGCAGTAGCCATAATAGCCTAGTGACTACAATACCTATGACAGGTTCGCGACTTTAACGGAGAGAATATTTGAGCTCGCACGAATCTCGTTTAGTGCCTCAGCCGGAAACTCCGCATCGGACCCGATGATCAGAAGGGCATCGCCCCCACGTTTTTCCAACGCGCATTGCATTCGAAGAATATTGATCGCCCGATCACCGAGGACTTTCCCCACCATTCCGATAACCCCAGGACGGTCCACATTATGAATGAGCAGCATGTGCCCTTCAGGGACGACTTCAACTTTGAATTGGTCGATCTCGGTAATTCTGGCTTCCTTTTTATGATACAGGGTGCCTGCAACTTGGTGTGATGTTTTCCCTGCATCGACACGAACTCGAATCAGGCTCGTGAAATCTCCGGCATCGGTACTCTTAATTTCTTTGACCTCAATGCCACGCTCCTTCGCCACAATCGGCGCGTTCACATAATTAACGGGATGTTCCATGATGGGGTTAAGCAGGCCTTTCAGAACAGCAATGGTCAACGGCGCTATTGAAAGACTGGCAACCTCACCACTGTACTCCACCGTCACTCGTTCGAGACCGGCCTGTACCAACTGAGTCTGAAGGGAGCCAAGCTTTTCGGCCAGGGTGAGGAAGGGTTGGAGTCGAGGCAGCAGTTCAGGGGCGACGGAAGGGATATTGACGGCCCCCTTTGCCACGCCCTTGGTGAAGTAGTCAATGATCTGTTCAGCGATTCCGATGGCGACGTTTTCTTGCGCCTCCGTGGTCTGGGCACCGATATGCGGAGTGCAAATAAAATTATCCAATGTCAGGAGTGCATTGTCTGGCTTCACGGGTTCTTCTTCGAACACATCGAAGGCGGCAGCCGCCACTCGTTTTGTTTTCAAGGCCTCGCACAAATCCTGTTCGTTGATAATTCCACCACGCGCGCAGTTGACGATGAGTACTCCAGGCTTCATCTTCGAGATGGCTTGGGCATTGATGATGCCCTTAGTTTCCGGAGTCAGCGGTGTGTGAACGGAAATGATGTCGGCTCGCCGGAACAGCTCATCAAGATCCAACATGGTCACACCCATCCGCTCGGCTCGTTCAGAAGTCAGGTAGGGATCAAACGCGACGACGCTCATCCCGATTCCCTGCGCCATCTTGGTCAGGTGACTACCGATTTGTCCGGCACCGATGATGCCGAGCACTTTGTTGTAGAGCTCGACACCCATGAATTTATCTTTTTCCCACTTTCCGGACTTGACTGAGGCGGTGGCTTGGGGAATGCGGCGGCTCATGGCGCAGATCATGGACATCGTATGCTCGGCAGTCGTCACGGTATTGCCGCCCGGGGTATTCATCACGACGATGCCGCGACGGGTCGCCGCAGGTGTGTCGACATTGTCGAGGCCTGATCCGGCTCGTCCCACCACCTTGAGCTTTTCAGCTGCAGCAAGCAGTTCTTCGGTCACCTTCGTGCCGGATCGTACAATTAACCCATCGGCATCCTTGATTTCTTTGAACAGTTCATCCTTCGGCATTTTGGACTTCACCACCACGGTGAATCCCGCTTTTTCCAAAGCATCGACCCCTTGCTTAGACAAACTATCGCTGATCAGAATTTTCATTCCTGCTGCGGCCATGTCTTTCCTCACTCTGGTTACTTTGCCATCAAGATCTCTTGCGCTTTTCCGACACCACTGCCTAGTTTGACGGAATGGCCAAGTCCCTTCAACACCATCTCAGTTGCAGCGAGGGCGGCGATCACATCGAATGTATCGGCATAGCCCATATGCGAGAGGCGGAAGATTTTCCCCTTGAGGTGATCTTGCCCACCTGCTGCGGTCATGCCGTACTTCACACGAAGATTCTTGTAGATGGCCTGGCCATCAATGCCATCTGGCGCACACACCGCTGTGAGGGCATCGCTCGGAGACTCCTTGGGAAACAGGGCCATGCCGGCGGCTTTCACACCTTCCCGCATCGCCTGAGCTAATCGTCCCTGTCGTGCAAACATCTGTTCCAACCCTTCTGCCCGCATGATCTTGAGGGCTTCCTGAAGCCCAATGATGAGTGAGACGGTTGGGGTAAACAACGTTTGATTCTTGGCCTGATTTTCCCGTTCCTTCTTGAAGTTAAAGTAAAAGGCGGCATTCGTTGCTTTGTCGGCCAAGGCCCAGGCCTTGGGGCTCACGCTCACGAAAGCCATGCCTGGAGGTAACATCAAGGCTTTCTGAGAACCGGTGATGACGACGTCCAGTCCCCAGGCGTCGGTCTTTATATCAAACACGCCAAGCGCCGTTATTGCGTCGACGACCAAAATGGTGTTCTCGTATCCTTTGACAATTTCACCCAGCGCCTTGACGTCATGCGATACGCCGGTAGACGTCTCACTTGCTTGCACATAGACCGCCTTGATTGAAGGATCTTTTTTCAGGGCGTCGGCGACTTGTTGAGGATCAATTGCACGGCCCCACTCGACCTTGAGTTCAGTCGACTGGATGCCGAATGTTTTACACAGCTTGCCCCAGCGCTCACCGAATTTTCCGGCGTTCACATACAAGGCTTTATCACCGGGCGATAAAAAGTTAGACACAGAGCCTTCCATCCCACCGGTGCCGGATGCAGCAAGCATCAGGACGTCATTTTGTGTCTGAAACAGCCATTTTAGCCCCTCGCGCACCTCGGCAAAGATCGGGTCGAATTCTGGGGCGCGGTGATGGATCATGGGACGAGCCATTGCCAACAACACCTCCGGTGGAACGGGTGTCGGGCCAGGAGCCAAGAGATAGCGCTTCAGCATTGATCAATACCTCCTCAACAAAATAACAATGTAAATTCGGTAAGATAGCTCTTTGGAGAGGGGTTACGCTACCATTTGCCTTAGGAGCGTGTCAAGGAATCGAGCGACAGGATTGCCTGCGTGATTCGGTCTTCTCCGAAGCTCAGCTGAATATCCGTTCTGAGGCCATCCATTACAGGGACAGAAGTCAGTGGGGCTTGCAAGTCAACCCCTGAGCAGCGAAGAGAGAAGGACCGAATGTCCGGTTGATTTCTTGACAAGTCTGCAGGGGATCGATAGGCTCTCTCGTATGTTGTTTCTTGTGATGAGGTGTGTGAAGCGATGGCGTTGGACTGCTGGAATTGCGGCCACCTGTGTGGTGGGCTCCGTTCTGCTCGCGCTTCCCTGTCGGGGTTTGGCGCAAGATGCAGCTGCGACAAACCAGTCGTCCCCCTCCCCTGCCGGACAGGACACGGCACTGGAAGGGATCGATGCGGCTCAAGAAAGCGGCGAAGATCTGGATCCCAATCTGGTTCCCCTAGAACCCGAGCTGACCGCATCGCCTCCAGATCTTTCCCCCAGTGACAATTCTGTTGAGACGCCTTCGGTTGAGACGGCAGCAAGCGTGGGGTCGTCCGAACCTCAGGAGACGCTCTATAATATTCCAGTGGTGATCGACCAATCGGTGCAGAGCCACATTCGGTTTTTTAACACCTCAATTCGGGACCGATTCGAGCAGTGGATGGTGCGGCTCAATCGCTACCGTCCTCTGGTCGAAAACATCTTTGCGGAATTCAATCTTCCGAGTGATCTCGTGCACTTGTCCTTGGTTGAAAGTGGGTTCAATCCGTATGCCTATTCAAGGGCCAAAGCGACGGGTCCATGGCAGTTTATGAAAGGGACCGGAAAACTGTATGGATTACGCATCGATCATTATGTGGATGAACGCCGAGACCCTATTAAGTCGACCGTAGCGGCAGCGCGGTATCTCAGGGACTTATATGATATTTTTGGAACTTGGCCGCTAGCAATGGCAGCCTATAATGCCGGAGAAGGAAAGGTGTTACGTGCACTTCACAAGGCCCAAGCCGAATCGTTTTCTGAGATCTCCCGGACCAAGTTGATTCGGCTGGAAACGAAGCAATATGTCCCTCGCATTATGGCGGCCACGATCATTGCTCGGAATCCCGACCAATATGGGTTTGCTCAAAATCCGGTTCCTCCTCATGAGTTTGAGGAAGTCGTCGTGACTCGCCCACTGCACTTTCGGGCCATTTCCAATATCACGGGTATTTCGTACAACGATCTTCGACTCCTGAACCCGGAACTTCGTCGGGATGCAACGCCTCCGGACGAGGCGGCGTACCACCTGAAGGTTCCCGTTGGGATGAGCTCAAAAGTGTTGGAATTGCTTGAACGAGTCCCCACCCACAAATTTCCTCCCGTAGCCATGATGGCGGATCGAGAGATCTCACGTCCCAAGGTCAGTGCGTCACATTTATATCGCGTTCGAATAGGTGACACACTTCAAAAAATCTCGCGAAAGTTCGGAGTTCCCATCAAGACCATCAAGGCCCGCAATAATATTTCCGGTCCCGGTATTCGAGCTGGTGCACTACTGAATCTTGCCCGATAACAGCGGGCGGACCTCTGGAAAGATCCTTACACCCACTTTGCTGTGTTCAGATGGATGGCCTAGGGTTTGGTAGGCTTGGAGAGAGTTGATGCGGCTGGCGCAGCAGCGGCCGGAGAGGGCTCAGGGTTTTTCTTGGCCTCAATAACCTTTACTCGTACGGCGGCTTCGCTCGTAAGTGGGGAGTTTGGGTAGGTCTTCATGAGTTCTTGATAATGCTTCAAGGCCTCGTCTGGCTTTGAACGGTTTTCTTCAAGCCGAGCGACTTCAAATAGCGCATAGTCACGGTTCATCGCTCCAGGCATGTCGAGGATCGAAGAGTACGCTTTGGCTGCCTGGTCGAGATCTTTTTTTAGAAGATAGGCATATCCTAACTTTTGATAGACCAGCCCAAGGAGCGAGGTGTTGGAGGCATAGGTAGAGGTAAATCGTTGGTAGGCATCGATCGCCGAGTCCATGTTGTTTGATTGAAGGTACGCGTTTCCTAGGCTGAACTGTACAAGCGGGGCGGTCGGGGTGCGTGGATACTCATCAAGTACTCGCTTATACAATGCAATAGCCTCATTGAGATTGGCGGCTGTTTTTTGTGGGTCATTGGACGTTCGCGTAAACAGGAGAAGCGTCGCTTCTCGCTCAAGTTCTTGAGCCTTACTGGCGTTTTGTTCCTCGTGCCAGAACAACCCCCACAGGCCCATCCCCATCAGGAGTAGCAACACAAACCCGACAATCAAGGACCATCGATAGGTCTTGAGCCCGATCAGCCAGTGCTCAAGTCCACTCACGAGTTGTTCTTCACCAACCGGTAAGGTGCGAGGCGGAACTTTTATTCGGTACGTCATCGAGCCCCATTACTCCTTTGCGAATCAAGACAGGCTTTCTGTCATAGAACCGTTGTCTTATACTGAACGGTAGCGCACCTTGTCAATGGAATCGGAACGTAGCGGGGTGGGCACGCCTCTCTGGCAACCGACACGTCGGGGGATCAACTTGTCGACTGATCAATTTCGAGGCACACTCCAACTGCTTGCCGATCAATCATTGAGGCGCTCGTTGTCCTCGTTGGATTCCGCCACTGGACCGGTCGTGAACTATGCCGGACGGCCAGTTATCTTGCTTTCGTCCAACGATTATCTTGGTCTTGCTACCCATCCCCGGGTGATTCAGGCTGCCATCGAAGCGACGGCACGGTATGGAACAGGATCCGGTGCATCAAGGCTGGTTAGTGGTACGCTTCCTCCTCATACCTTCCTTGAGACTGCACTCGCGAAGTTTAAAGGAACAGATGCGGCGCTGGTATTCGGAGCTGGCTATCTCGCCAACGTAGGCGTGATACCAAATCTCATCGGCCGAGGCGGCCTTATCATTGCCGACCGCTTATGCCATGCGAGTTTGATTGATGGTTGTCGATTGAGTCAGGCTGATTTCCGTGTGTTTCGGCACGGTGATTGTGCGCATCTTGAAGTACTCCTGCGACGGCGCGCCAGTCATCGTCGCACTCTCATCATCACGGAAGGCCTATTCAGTATGGATGGTGATGTAGCGCCGCTGACCGATCTGGTCGGCCTCGCTGAACGATATGAGGCGATGTTGTATGTGGATGATGCTCACGGAACCGGCATCATGGGGAAGAATGGTCGTGGCACGATCGAACAGTTCGGTCTGGAGGGGCGAATCCCCTTTCACATGGGAACACTCAGCAAAGCGCTGGGCAGTTATGGGGCGTATGTCGTTGGATCACACGACTTTGTCCAGTATTTACTGAACCTGGCCCGGTCCTTCATTTTTACCACGGCTCTTCCCCCTGCCATGGCGGCAGCGGCCTCGGCTGCCATTACCATAGTTGAGCGGGAGCCGGAGCGACGAGCTCAGCTTTGGACGAATCGCCAATACCTGTTCGATGGGCTCCAGAACCAAGGTTTTCGTCTAACGCCAACCGTCAGTCCCATTCTCCCGGTCCTCATCGGTGATGCAGCCAAAGCTTCCGCATTTGCTGACCGTCTTCTTGCCCACGGAGTGTACGCTTCTGCCATTCGGCCACCCACCGTGCCCGACGGTACAAGCCGGATCCGGTTCACCGTGACTGCTGCGCACACCACGGGCCAGCTTGAGCAAGCCCTCCAGGCCATAACGCGTGCCGGCCGTGAAGTAGGCCTCCTCTAACTCGCTCCACGCTGATTGGCGCCTTCCGGCTATTTTCTTGATTTCAGGTAGTGATGTGACATCATGCAGAGGATGTTCCTATCCTCGCTATAACCCATTTACCAGGGGTCACACCGAATGGATATTTCGAAGCTGCTGACGTTTTCTGTCAAGGAAGGCGCATCCGATTGTCACATCAGTGCGGGCGAGCCCCCGATGATCCGCATTCACGGTGATCTCAAGAAACTCGACCACCCACCGCTGACGCCTGATGAAACACACGCATTGATCTACGACATGATGAACGACGCTCAACGGAAGTCCTTCGAGGAAAAACGTGAATGTGACTTTTCCTTTGAGCTTGGAGACATCGCGCGGTTTCGGGTCAACGTCTTTGTCCATCAGCGTGGGCTCGGCGCGGTCTTCCGAAATATTCCAACGACGATTCTTCCGTTAGAGAAGCTTGGTATGCCGCCGATTCTGAGGCAACTGTGTGATAAGGAGAAAGGCTTGATTTTGGTGACCGGACCGACGGGATCGGGTAAGTCGACGACGTTGGCCGCGATGGTGGACTATCTGAACAACACGTTTGAGGGCCATATCATTACCATCGAAGATCCGATCGAGTTTGTTCACAAATCTAAGAAGTGTTTGGTCAATCAGCGCGAACTGGGTGTGCACACCCTCTCCTTCGCCAATGCTTTGAAATCAGCGCTGCGTGAAGATCCAGACATCGTGCTCGTGGGAGAAATGCGGGATTTGGATACCATTCAACTGGCGTTGACCGCTGCGGAAACTGGACACTTAGTCTTTGGTACTCTCCACACCTCAAGCGCACCAAAGACCATCGACCGTATTATTGATGCATTCCCGCCGGCGCAGCAGGCACAGATTAGGACACAGCTTTCTGAGGCGTTGGAAGCGGTGCTCACTCAGACTCTACTGAAGAAGAAAACCGGAGGGCGGGTCGCCGCGCTAGAAATCATGGTTGCGACGACGGCTGTACGGAACCTGATTCGTGAGGCTAAGTTGCATCAAATCCCAGGGATCATGCAAGCCAGTCAAAAAGACGGAATGCAAACGATGGACATGGCATTGGTTGATCTCGCGACACGTGGAGTGGTGCATAAGGCAGAGGCGCAGTCGCGTAGTATGAATCCAAATCTGTTTGGGGCGTCGGTGGCTGGAGCTGCGTAAGGCTCCAGCGACGGCGGAGTATGAGTATGGATGTTCGAAGTCTCTTGAAAGTCATGGTGGAGCGTGAAGCGTCGGACTTGTATTTGACGATCGACGCTCCACCGATTTATCGGGTTCATGGAGCAACCGAGCAGACGGAGGCGCCGCCGTTTACAAATGAGCAGCTTGAAGCGCTGGCGTTGGCGCTTATGCGCGGGCAACAGCGGAGCGAATTCGAAGAAAAAATGGAGATGAATCTGGCGTTGTATTACAAGGAACTTGGCCGGTTCCGCGTCAATATCTTCAGGCAGAGGGGCAATGTCGGGCTGGTATTTCGACACATCAAGGCGGAAATCCAGACGGTCGACCAGCTCCAACTTCCTCCGATCATCAAAGATGTCGCGATGACCAAACGCGGCTTGGTGCTGGTCGTTGGTGCGACCGGCTCCGGAAAATCAACGACGCTGGCCGCGATGATCGACCACCGCAATACCATTTACCCTGGCCATATCATCACGGTCGAGGATCCCATCGAGTTCGTCCATCAGCATAAGAAATCCCTTATCACCCAGCGTGAAGTCGGGTTTGATACCTTATCGTTTCAGAACGCGCTGAAAAATACCCTCCGTCAAGCTCCGGATGTGATCCTGATCGGCGAGGTGCGGGATACCGAGACGATGGAAGCCGCGATCACCTTTGCCGAGACCGGTCACCTGTGCATCGCCACACTGCACTCCAATAACGCGAATCAGGCGATCGAACGGATTATGAACTTTTTCTCGGTCGAACGTCACGCCCAGATCTATTTACAGCTCTCCTTGAACTTACGGGCGGTGATTTCACAACGGCTGATCCCGTCGTTGGATGGGAAGCGTGTGCCGGCATTAGAAATTATGATGGACACACCACGCGTCAAGGACTTGATCAAGAAGGCCGAGATCGATACCTTGAAAGAAGCCATGGAACAAGGAACGGATGAAGGGTGTCAGACCTTCGACTATGTCTTGTTTCAGCTGTATAAGGCGAACAAGATTTCGTTGGAGCAGGCCCTTATCAATGCCGATAGTGCGAATAATCTTCGCTTGAAGATCAAGCTTGAAGGACTCAAGGGCGATGATGCCGTGAACGCGTTGCTGGATAAGCAGCCAGGAACAGGCCCAGGCGCAGATGCATTCAAAATTCAGGGAGGTCCCTCCGGAAACGTCACGCCCTTCCGAAAACGATAAGAATCCTGCCACCTTTCACGCATGCTGACGGATAGTCCAGGATGCCACCTCAGTATCCTACCTTCTGCTATTTTTCGGCCGTTTGCCGTTCAAGATACAGCGCGATCTTTTCGAGGGCTAATGCGCTAAGTTTGGATCCATACCAGGTCGGCATGGTGTGTTCTGGATAGCCCTGCACCACAAATTGCTGAGGGTCCAATACTGATTCCACGATATACTCGTGCACCGTCCTGGCTTCGCCGTGATAGGTTGGGTCCTTGAGCCTTTGTGTACCGGTGGTACCGAGTATCAAGGGAGGGCCGACCTGGCCGTTGGCTCCAGGAATGCCGGGGATCACATGGCAGACCGCGCAGCCTGCATGTGTAAACAGATCAATGAAAGGTTCTTCCCCTGTCACCAACGGGACCTTGTCCGGTGTAACTGGTATTTCCACGCCCTTACTCGACATAATTTGTGGAGATGGGTCTCGAAGGGCCCAGATCACCGACAAGCAGACCAACACGATTGCCGTCCATACGACAGCGGGTTTGGGTGATCGTGGTTCAGGTTTTAGTGGAGAGGATTCCAAAGCCTATATAAAGAAGACGAGGTTGTGTGTCCCGATAATCAGGCTGTGTTCCGACCATCGGGACAAACTAGGATCTGCCCGTTATTTCCCCTGGACCAACTTGAGGAGCTGCTCGAACGGACCGGCCTCGATCTTGCCATTAGGAGTTAATTTGTCGACTAGGTTTGGGAGGAGGTCAGACAATTGTGAGCTTACGTCTTGGGGAGATAACCCGGCTTTACCGGCTAGTTGATTAAGCAGATCGCTCCCTAATCCTTGCTCGATCTGTTGCGGCGACGCCGGCATATTCTGCCCCGTACTCACCCACGAATTCACAATCTCACCCAATCCGTTCTTCTGAAAAGCTTGAACCAGTCCGGCAAGTCCACCGAGACTGCTGTTGTTTCCAAGTAAACTAGTAACGGCTTGAAGCAGTGGGTTTTGCCCACTCTGTCCGCCAAGAAGACCGCCGACAACTTGTCCCATTTGATCCATCAATCCCATAATCCGTACCTCCATGAGTCAATCGTGATGTGTGTGAGAATTCTATGTCTATGGTTATGCCCCGTACGTGATGTACCATAGGTGACGTGCAGAGTCCAAGTGGGAATATGTTGGTGAGAGCGTGGGATTCGACGGTCACCTGAGATCTTGTAGAAGACTGAATTCATTAAGTTTTATTGCGATGGAGACCGAATAGTTAGAAGACCACGATGAGGTGACCAAGGTCTTGCGTCCATCGGGGATCTTGCACGGACAAGACTTCTGGTATGATGATTCACCGGAGGTTGAGGATGGAAAAGAATCAAACGAGTCTCATCACCCTCTTTGCGATTGGGTTCGCAAACATCATGCTGTTGACTATTCCTGCATCGGCGGAGATGTATGTCGCCGGAACTGCGGGGGTAATCTTTGCAGATCGTATCAATAGCATTGCAGGCACAGGCAGCCAGGTCGGAGTTTCTGGTCCACTTGCTGACTTTGACCTCCAAAACTCGATTGCCTATGGTGCCAAGATAGGCTATTTCCCGGGCCACAGTTGGTATGGTATTGAAGGCGAAGTTTTACACACCACCCCTCATATAAAAGAACTGCCAGCCACTTCATCCGTCCCAGCTGATCCCGGTATCCACATGAGAGTGACGACGGTCGGTGTGAATTTTATTGCTCGGTATCCAGGTCGTACGTTCCAACCCTACGTGGGAGCCGGTATCGGGGCCGCAATGGCACACGTTGGAGAAACATCCACTGTGCGAAGCGATAGTGATCTGGCTGTGGCCTGGAATGTGTTGGTTGGTCTTCGCGCCTATGTGACACCACGCATTGCTGTCTTTGGGGAATACAAGCACGGAGGGGCGACCCTCAAATTTGATCAGGCATTCGGTGACCTTGGCGGTTTCAGCGGTAATTACCGTGCACAGTATGTTCTTGGTGGCCTGTCGTATCACTTCTAGAGGAGAACAACCATGTCACGAATGACGATGCTCGCTTCCCTAATAGGTGGGGCCGTCATGTTATCGGCCTGTGCAGAATCGATTCATCAAGTTCAACGTGACACGGAGCTCTTGGGTGTTCCTCTTGGCCTAGAACAGGAGATTGATGCCACGGTGCAGTTTGCGGACTTGAAGGCCTCGCCGAGTCAATATATCGGACGAACCGTTATGATCGGTGGTACGGTCATTCGCGCGAAACGGACAGAGGCTGAAACGGAAGTGGAGGTTTTGCAACTCCCGACAGAGAAAGATGGTCCCCTTTCAGATGATCGTCTTCGGTCTGAGGGACGGTTCCTTGCGGTTCGAGCAGCCTTTCTTGATCCGGCCAGCCTCCCACAAGGCACAGCGATTACTGTTATTGGAACTGTGAAGGGTGAGACGACAAGAGCACTTGATGAAAGCGAGTACACCTACCCCATCCTTGAGGTGAAACACATCATCGACTGGAACAGTATTGCTGCCAAGAGACGGAGGGATCGGAGTCCTTACTATGGTGCCTACTACCCGCCCTATGGGTATACCGGATTCTACCCTTACGGTGGATTTTGGGGGCCCTATGGTGGCTACTGGGGAGGGGGTGGATTCTATGGTCGTCCGTATTTCGGTGGCGGCGGTGGGTTTTCACCAGCTCCGGCACCTCCCCCACCAGCACGAGTTCATCCACGTATGAGGGGTCGGTAGTCATGTTCTTTGCCGATACCCAATATATGGGGAATTGGAGCAGATTGAGTCTGTGAGCGACAAAGAGCTGTATTCCCAATACCTGGTCTCTCGTCGCCAAATCTTGGCATGGGCGGGAACAACCGGCGTCCTCTTGATGATGGCCGGACCGCCACGTGCGGTCCATACCGCTCCTGGTACGGCTGGGTCCATCTGTATCGTCCGTCCTGAACAAACCGAAGGCCCCTATTTCGTCGATGAACGTTTGCATCGTATGGATATTCGCTCCGATCCGACCAATGGGAAGGTCGCAGTTGGTACGCCGTTAATCCTAGTCTTTCAGGTGTCTCGCGTTCATGGTGGAGACTGTCAGCCCTTGCCGGACGCCCAAGTCGATATCTGGCACTGCAATGCACAGGGTATCTATTCCGATGTTCAGGACCCAGGATTTGACACAAGCGGACAAAAGTTCTTGCGCGGGTATCAGCTGACTGATGCACAGGGGACCGCACGATTCTACACGATCTATCCAGGCTGGTATCCCATACGAACCGTGCATATTCACTTCAAGATCCGCACCGCGCTGGTTGCGCGAAGAAGCTACGAGTTCACGTCACAGGTGTACTTTCCGGATGACCTGACGGATCGTGTGCACACCAAGCTCCCCTACTCGTCGAACGGACATCGTCGCGTACGCAATCATGATGATTTTATCTTTCGAGACGGAGGTGATCGCTTAATACTGGAGCCTTCGGAAACGAACGACGGCTATACCGCAACCTTTCCGATTGCGTTGATCACATCTTGACCATCATCTCGCGAATTTATACGTATTGACGCATTCGTACGGATCTCGATAGGCTCTAATCATTCAAATGGGCTTTGCCCTAGGAGGACATGCACATGAGACTACTCCGTGATGCCGGTCTGCTGACGTGCGCGCTATTGGTTCCCCTTGCTGTGATTGCCGCGCCGCCTCCGGAAGTGAAAGTCGATTATTCAGCTGACAGCACGATGGAGACCGAAGGCGGTATGACGATGAAGTCACGCCTCTACCACACGGTCGAGAAGGAACGCATGGAGATGGGCGGTTCGGACGGCATGGTCTCAATCATCCGGAAGGATAAGAAGGTTGTATGGCAGTTGATGGGCAATATGTACATGGAAATGCCGATGGATGCCTCCAATGCATCTGGAATGGATGCGTTCGACATCACGGAGCAGGTCGATGTCGGTCCGGAGACCATCAACGGTCTGAAGACCACCAAATCGAAGATCGTGGCAGTGAAGAAGGACGGCTCTGGAAAGTTCGGCGGCTTCTTCTGGACCACCAAGGAGGGGATCACCGTCAAAATGGACATGCTGTCCAAAGAGGGTGACAAGAAGATGCGCATGACCAGTGAACTGAGCAATCTGAAGATTGAAAAGCAGGACCCCGCGCTCTTCGAGGTTCCAGCTGGCTACACCAAGAACGACATGGGTGCCATGATGGGTGGCATACCCAATATCGAGGACATGAAGAAGAACGCACGACAGCAGAGACAATCTCGTGAGAACGCAGCCAAAGAGAGTCTCGGCGAGCAAGTCCCTGACGTCAATAAAATGATGAAGGGGTTGTTTGGGAAGTAAGGGAGGTTGTCACTGATGCGTCTAACAAAAGCAGCCGGCTACTCCCTGATGCTTATGATTCTCATGACTCCGACCGTCCACGCAGATGATCCCTGTCTCGGTGACGAGGAGAAAAAAGCCGCACTAGCCGAATCAGCCGCGTTGAAGAAGGCCGAACAGGCCGGACAGTCTGCCGCACTGTTTGCCGCGTATATGAGAGTTGCAGCGAATGACTGCATCGACCGTTATGATAGGAGTGCGATAGAGAAATCCAAAGCCACTATGCCAAAACTTGGGCGTGCCTTGGCCAAGGCTGCCGAAGCAAAAGGCGCCTTGTATTCCGCTGACTCGGTGCGAGCTGATGGACAGACATCAGCCTTTCGTTACTACGAAGCGATCGGAGACCATTTGGAAGCGAATCGTGTGATGCTTAAGGCAGTTCAGTCTAAACCGGAAGATCTGCGCCTGTTCGAGGTGGCCTGGAATATTGATGATGGGCGATATGGGCAGGTCGATCCAGCTACCGGATCACGACAACCCTACAACTCCCCACCGCCATTCCGACAGGAGCTGGTCAAGGCGGCATCCATCAATGCTGATCGGCTGATGAAGGCTGAGGAGAAGGACGCTCAAGGCCTCACCGGTAACATCGGCGAACTCGGCAAAGCCAGCACGCAGTCCATCGAGAAACTCCGGAGCGCCTCTCTTTGGATGAAGTACTTGCCGGGGGGAGACAAGCCCGCACGGGACCGCGCTGAGCAACGGGGCGATATCATTATGAAGCGCTCCGACCCGACCTTTACCCAGAGCCAGGCGATGATGTATTACGAATTCGCCGGTTCACCCAAGGCGAAAGATATGGCTGCGCAGATCAAGAAGAAGGGAGAGGAGTCTCAGCGGGCCATGGAGAAAGCGGGTGCCAACATGAAAGAGATGTTCAGTCAGAAGAGTGAGGCTGAACAGAAACAGTTTGATAAAAAGAAAGCTGACCTTGAAAAAGAACTTGGGTTTTAACTTTCCATATTCCTGCTTCCCACCAACCGTAACACTCCCCGACTGACCTGTTTAGTTTCCGCCACCGACCTGCCGGGCAGGATCTAGTGCGCTGTTGGTTCTTGACGCGTACGGTGTAGGCAGGACGTCTGAGGCTACAGGCGTCGAAGCTGGAAGCGACGGCGTGATGTCTGTCTTTGAGAAGACGACCGCTGTCTGCGATTCTTCCGGTTTCGGCGCATCCTCCTTGATGCGACCTGGAGATATGGTGATCAGTTGCTCAACCGCTCTGGCAAGCGACAGCAGACATTTGGCGGCAAGAGACGTTGGCGAGGCCTCGATGACGGGCAGGAAACTCCGAACCGCCTGACTCACTGCGGGATCTTCTGGAATCTCGCCCAGGAGGGTCAAGTCCCCACCGACGTACTCATGGAGAATCTTGCGAAGGTAGAGCACGTTGACTTGAGAACGACTTGAGGAACGGTTGATGACAAGGCCAGGCCGAAATGACTGGAGTGCAGCGGCTGCCGCCGCGCGGCCTTCGGTATCGGTTGCGCCTGCAACACCCATGACCTCCTCCACACTCGAAAAGTCACGGTTCGACAACGCTTCAGACAGAGGGCTACGTGCGAGAAAGGATGCCAAGACACGACGGATCGCCGCTAACTTAATGAATCGGTAGAGGTCTAACACGGATGTTGGTTCTGGAGTGGCAACCGCCAAATGAATGTCGCCTAGCAAGAAAAAGTCGAGTGCGTGGTAGCTTGTGCCGGCTCCAATGTCGATCACCACGACATCCGCGCTAAGTTCTTGGAACTGTTTCATCAGTCGCTTCTTGCGCGCATACGCCATGTTCGCCGTGGCCAAGGTATCACCTGTTCCGGCCAGGAGACGGAGGTTCGGATGAAAGGTCACAGGAATGGCGACATCCTCCAGTCGATTCACTCGATTGGTGAGAAAATCCGTCAGCGTGACGGTTGGGTTCAATTGTCCAACCATGATGTGGGCATCCGCCCCACCGATATCGAGGTCTGCCAGCAGGACCTGACGTCCCGTCTTCGCCAGTGCCAGTGCCAGATTTGCGGACACCACGCTCTTGCCGACGCCGCCTTTTCCTGATGCCACCGAGATGAGAGTTGCCACAGTGCGTTCCTTTCATTGAGAAGGCACGATGCACGTTGTGGAAAGTGGAGTCGGTAGGACGTAGACCCCTGTGCTAGAATCATTCTACCGGCTGGAAGACAAAAGGAAAGAAAAATGCAGGATCTATGAGAATGAGAGGTTTCTGTTCAGAGCTGAGTCGCAGGCTCCAAACTAGGTTGTCTTGAATCCCATCCTCACTCCTCATGAGAAACGCGAAGATCATTTGTACGATCGGGCCTGCCAGTTCATCACCGGCCATCTTAGATCGCTTGATCACCAGTGGGATGAATGCGGCTCGGTTGAACTTCTCTCACGGGACCCACGAATCTCATGCGGCCGCGATCACCGCTATTCGCCAGGCAGCTGCCAGACAGGGGGCGACGGTCGCCATCATTCAAGACCTGCAAGGACCAAGGATACGAGTGGGGTTTGTCGCAAAAGCAGGGATTGAAGTTACCATCGGCCAGACCGTTCATCTCCGGGCGTTACAATCGGCCCATGAAACGTCTGAAACTATTCCGTCCACTTCTAGCGAGATTCCGGTTTCGTATCCGCATCTGGTTCGCGACCTTCGTGTCGGATCTCGAATTCTGATTAATGACGGGCTCATTGAACTTGTCGCCGACCGCATTACAGACGATGTCGTAGCATGTTCTGTGGTTACCGGCGGGACGGTCACCTCGCACAAAGGAATCAATCTGCCTGACACGGCAGTCAGCGCGCCGACGCTGACGGAGAAGGATCGAAAGGACCTGCGCTTTGGTGTCCAGCAGGCGGTGGACTATATTGCCCTGTCTTTTGTGCGGGGCCCAGAAGATATCGATACAGCCCGATCCATGCTGAAAGAGTCCGGAGGGAACATCCCCATCATCGCCAAGATCGAGCGGGCCGAGGCCATTGCGGCGCTGAACGATATTTTGGAATGTGTGGACGGTGTGATGATCGCACGAGGTGATCTTGGGGTGGAGATGGGGCCGGAAGCGGTCCCGATTTTCCAGAAACGCATTATCGTCGAAGCCAATCGTCGGCGGCGGTTGGTAATTACGGCCACGCAGATGTTGGAATCGATGACACAAAACACCAGGCCGACGAGGGCCGAAGCGTCGGACGTCGCCAATGCGGTCTTTGACGGCACCGATGCCCTGATGCTCTCAGCGGAAACCGCCGTCGGGACGTATCCGGTTGAAACGGTGCAGGTCATGGATCGTCTCATTCGCGCAGCGGAAGACACCAGCGAACCTGGGGTGGCCGTCCAGACAGACCCTGGTGGAGACAATCTATCGCTCGCCGAGGCGATTGCGGTTGCTGCCACTTCAGCTGCCAGATCCGTCAGGGCTAAGGCCATCGTAGCCTTCACAGAAAGCGGGACAACGGCACGATTGATTTCCAAACACCGACCAGCCTCCCCTCTTCTGGCGTTCACTCCGTCCGCATGGATTCAACAGCAGATGGCACTGTATTGGGGCGTGCGTCCCTTTCCCATGTCTCGAGGCGGAGCACCCGAAGCCTGGATCGCAGAAGCGGAACGACGGCTCATCCTGGAACATCTCTGTATGCCTGGAGACATCGTCGCCGTGGTCTCTGGAACAATGGCGGGACAAGTCGGCGGCACGAATATGCTGAAGCTGCACAAAATCGGCTCTATTAAGTCTTGATGTCACAAGCATTCCCGTTATCCTAACCAGCCGCATCATTTTCTCTAGCACCCAACGAGCCTCCCCTAACTAGAGAGGTAACTCACATAATTCATTAACGCTGTCGCCGTAACCACCGAGAGGTTGCTCTGACAGGCTTGACTACATCCGTTCTGCGGTGAGGTAGGCGTGGGTAGTGTCTTGGTCGTTTCGTCAGGAGCCATCATGAATGCGGTACGTTCTGGCTGAATCACAATCACGTACATATTTGATGCCCATGATACGAATCAGTACTCTCGCTGAGCCAGCCATACCAACGAAGTACTCGGAAATCCATGGAAATGAATGAATATCAACAGCCTCTAGCTAGGTACCTATTTTGCCTTTCATGCTTCAGTCGCAGGCAAACCATGCGCACCACGGAGTTGAGGCGCACAACAGCAAGAAAATGCGAGCGAACCGGCGAGGTACTTCTCATGGAGCACAGTCACCAGGCAGCAGGATCTTACGAGAAAAGTAACTACGTCGATACCGGACGGTTCTGGCAGGCGCTTGTAGCCGCTGTCTTCATGGGCCTCTGGTCAGCTGCTGAGTGCCTGGCGTTTACTGTGAGCCCTACGGCTCTGACATTTAATGCTGTTCAAAATGGGACAAACCCACTAAACCAGACGTTATCCGTCTATAAAAAACGTACAAGCCTGGCAACGGTCACGACTTCCGACAACGCTTCTTGGTTGACCGTTTCACCAGCCACGACCTCCATGACTACAAAGGCGATGCTCACGGTGGCTGTCAACATAAGTGGGCTCGCAGCCGGCACCTACAATGCGACAATCACGATCAAGGTGGCAAAGGCCACTACGACAGTCCCTGTGACGATGACCGTGACATCTCCCCCATCAGCCACGACAGCCACTCTCGCGTGGAACTCTGTCACTGACCCATCGTTGAGTGGTTACAATGTAAAGGTAGGGACGGCCTCAGGGTTCTATAGCAGAACAATTACTGTCGGCAACGTCACATCGTATACCGTTGACAGTTTAACGACTGGGACGACCTACTATTTCTCCGTTACTGCGTATAACAGTGCCGGTGAGAGCCCACCATCAAACGAGGTCAGTAAGAGTATTTATTGATAGGCAGAGTGATCTCTCGCAGGTTGCGGAAAAACCCTCCGTTCATCCTTCGAGAGCCTCAGGACGAACGAGACAGCCGTTGAATACGCTAAGTTTTCCGTTCATGCTGAGCCCGTCGAAGCACACAATTTGAGTTCTTCCGCAGCCTGCTAGAGCATGAATACGAAGGGCTTCTTCGCTGAATGAGGCCTTGTGGTTTGTGGACACAACCGATACTATCCCGTTGTTCATTGTCTCGGCGACTGAAGATCATCTGTTCAGTGTTATTGCAATCGCTTCTCCTCCAAAGACTCCAGCTGCTTTCTTCTTGATCATCTTGTGATGCGAGGCTGAGAAAAACTATCGAGCCGCATGAAACTTTTTTGTTCTTCTCTGATCCTTCTGCAGGTTAATCCCTTCACACATTACATACTGAGGCTTCGACTACGTACTCGAAATACGTAAAAAGTTAGGCGTATTGGTCATATTTCTTCCGGGCACCATTCTTGCTCAATCCTTACCCTGATTTCAGGAAATATCAATTGTGGTGATTGCCTCTGCCTCACAGCGACTGTCAACGTGCGTAAGCGTCATTTCCCATATATCCGATGTCGACTTGCTTGGAGGAGTGTAAGTATGTTGTTGTTTGAGACGTTGCTTGGCTATGCGTTTCGCAAATCCGTCCTCTCACTCTCCTATCCGGTAGTTGTCATTCTCCTGCTTTCTTCATTGATCGGCTGTGCCGACGAAAATGCAGGCGGACCGGTAACTTCGAACCTTTCTGCGCCATCGAGCACGACCGGCGCAGTGGAATCAGACGAAGCCTCGCATTCAACTGTAGCCGATGTTGGCGGAGAAGATCCGGTGATCACCATGACCTCAACGCCGTCTGGAGTAACTGCTAATGTAAGTTGGGATCAACCCCCAGGCTTCAAGGTTACTGGCTATGCGATCTACTACGGAAAACGTTCACAAGGTTCAGAGTCCGTAGAGACCACGTCGGAAGAATCGGACTCCGAAGCGTCCCAGTCAGAAGAACCGAGCTGGTGTTCCCAAGGAGAAAGTACACCCGTTGAAGCCCCATCCATCACCATCACTGGGCTCCAACCCAATACTGAATATTTTTTCGCTATTCGTGCGTTCACTGCGGTTGAATCGGAAAGTCTCTGCTCGAACGCAATCATGATGACCACGCCTCCGGCCGAAGCGTAATAGTCGTGCAAATACCTCACGGCTCAACTCGTGAGGGTCTTTGTGGGAGAGCCATCCTGTGATTCGAGTGAAGGCGTGTTAGCCAATTCAACGCCAGAGTCATACAGAGCAGCTAACGGAGAAACCTATGAGACATTTTCTTAGAGCATCCACTCAGCGAACCGTTCAACCTTGGTGCATGAGTCACATTTCAACTACGCCGCAGTTCTGGCAGATTGTTCTGTACACCACATTCATCTGCATGGGATTTGCTTCTGGAGTTTTGGCCTGTCACGATGCCGCTTCGACTGTTCGCCTGACGCCCACATCGTTGACCTTTAATGCGGTGCAAGGTGCGACAAACCCACCGAATCAGACAATAGCCGTGGCCAGGCCCACGACATGGTCCGCGACTTTTACCACTTCCGACAATGCCTCCTGGCTTACTGTGTCACCGGCCAAGACAACTATCACGACCAGTAAGACGCTCACGGTCGCGGTGAATATTACAGGGCTTGTTGCGGGAACCTACAGAGCAACCATCACAACCAAGGTGGGCACCTGGTGTACGAATACCGCTCCGGTGACGTTGATTGTATCCCCTCCAACGACACCGCCACCACCTACACAAACATCCTCGGCAACTCTCAGATGGAACGCAGTCACTGCCACAGCAGTCAGTGGCTATAGGGTTTATGTCGGAGAGGTTCCTGGTCAATATTCACGAACCATAACCGTAGGAACCGCTACATCATCAACTGTAAGCAACTTGATAGTTGGCCGAACATACTATTTCGTGGTTACAGCGTATAACAGTGCCGGCGAGAGCCCGCCGTCCAATCTGGCGAGTAAGACGATCCAGTGACCCAGTGGCGTGTACGTCATCAAGTCTCACGGCGGCAATGAGGAGCAAAAGAAAAGGGCCGCTCCCATGAGGGAGCGGCCCTTTTCCCCTACACGTTCCTTGAAAAAGGTATTTAGCCTTTCCGTGATATGCGTCTCAAAATTCCGACCCCGGTTAATCCAGCTGCCAGCAAGATAATGGATGATGGTTCGGGAACGCCCGCGCAGGACTTCCTACCGCAGGGACCGGGTTTAGGTTTATGTTTAGCCGTAACAAGCTCCATGCTGCTCATCGTAAGGCCACTGGTTGTTTGAGCCGTGGCGAGATTTCCTGAGAACCCAAGAACTGCTATGACAACTCCTAGAAACATTGAACCGATCGACAAAGTCCGCCTTTCCACCAGCCACCTCCTTTTAATATTGTTGCGATGTAAACCATAACGCACCATAGGTTACCCATGGCGTGTGCCAGATACTTGAATATGTGTGTCCTGAAAAATAAATTTGTATAGCGTGTTGTAGGCAAGCGCAGTGTGCCATCCCGGATGGTGCTTCATGTGCATGATTAGCTTGCTGAAAATTTACCCTAGGATGAAAGACTAGATTGTGGAAGAAAGCCCTGTCAATAGGTGTACGCTGCTTATGTAGTTGCCGAATGGTCTAACCAGACGGACTCAGTTAAGCCAGTCAAGGATATCGACGGTCCTTCGCTCCACCCTTCGCATGTATAGAAGACAGCCAATGGGTCAGGCGCATGGGAGCCGCTTCCACCGGAGAGATCTCGCAGATATTTGGAATCGATGCTTTCACGATAGGATTCAGCCAATATGCCGATACATGAGTTGACCGGCGAAGACCAGCATCCTATGGGGCATACAGGTACAAACGGTTCTTGCCAGGCGCATCTTTAAATGTTCTAAGAAGAGAGATCCTTCAGCGATAGGACTACGCCACAGAGTGAGGCGTACACTTTCTGCACCCCACCGTTCCTTGAACATGATAAGGCCTCGATCCTCGACGTCAGACCGACCCAGGTCGAGTGTTTCCATGCCTGCCGATTTTGCCGTTTGGATGGCTTGCCAAAGCAGCATTGGGGTCGCTCCCAGGTGGTGAAAGCGCGCATCGGAACCGCCGTACTTGTAATACACCGTTCTTCCGTGGTTCAGGGTCAGGATTCCCGCGACCGGCTGATCCCCCTTGAAGGCCACCCGAATACAAACGTTCTTTCCCATGGATGCAACGAGACGTTGAAACCAGCTGAAAGGCTGAGGTGGAAGATGTTTGCGCGACCGCATCCGCACAATGAGATCATAAAATGATTGTAAGAGCGAATCGCTCCTCCCCTGCTCATACATGAGTCCTTGTCGCTCTGCGTGACGAATCCTCCGCTTAATACAATCCTTGTGGAATCTCTTCTCGATCGCATCAAGACTTGGTCGAAGGTCGAGACGATGCCACAGATAGGTTTTACAGGCCCTAAAACTTTTCTCGAAATCAAGGAGGGGCTCACTTGTTCGCAATTCAGCATATGCCCATCGCTGTGTTTTTTGGAGCGTGTCAAGGCGAGCACAGAGCGTTTGGAGTTGCTCGATGCTTTCGACAAGCGGTTCGCAGTGATCCGTGAAAGGTAACGAGACCAACCGGCCACGGGTCAACCAACTCTGTACGCTACAAAACAGGAGGGCGTTCGTCAACTTCTGAGATGGCGAAGAGGTCGTGAGCGCGATCGGTTCGTACCCATAGGCAGCGCGTAAAGCCGTAAGCCAGCCGATCGTATGGAAGACAGAAGAGTTCGCGTGTCGATCGACGAATTGGGACCACCGATCATCGAGAAGGGGGCGTATTATCCAGACCCTATCAGGTCCCAAGGTCATCCGTTCCTTCCCGGTATGTGAGAGCGGAGTTTCGGTCAAGCTTGAGCACGAAATGCATCATGTGAAGCGGACTTGAACCGCCGTTCTAATTTGTATAGCAGCCAGGCAATACAAACGAGCATCGTGCACGACAAGGCAAAAAGAGGAATGCCGCCATAGCGGTGGAGAGCACTGTCCATAAGAATAGCAGGATCGACATAATTGGCCAGCAGCGTCAACCCCACAATGCGAAAGGCATTCTTCAGGATGGCCAGTGGAACAACAACCGCTACGAGCGCAGCCTTAGTCCACCAAGAAACTAAAAACCAGTGACTAGCAAGGAGACTGGTGATGATGAGCGCAAAAAATGAGCGGATGCCGCTGCATTCTTCTTCAATAAAAATAATGAAATGCGAGAGTTCAAAAGTAAATCCATCACGAAGGGCTTGGATGCCAAGAATAGAAAACAGCACATCCACTGTGTCAGCCGAACTACGCTGCAAGAAAACAATGATCGTGTCCAGGAGAACAGGCGGTAAAGGAATCATGAAGAGAAGTATCGCCAGCGCAAACAAGTTCTCGCGAAAGCTTTCACTCCCAAATGCAAGCAGAAAGATGCCCCAGCACATCACGATGAAGGCTGAAATGTCTGCGGTCACTCGATCTTGTCGCCAGGCTACTCCATCAGCAAGCAAGTAACAAACGGCACCGCTGACTATGACCAATAGACCAATGAATGGACTTGTCTTGTGTGAACTCAGTATGGTTGCCCTGTTCGAAAATAATAGATAGGAAGTCAGGATCGGAACCAGCAGGAGGTGAGTGAAGTGCTCCTGCTCTGAGGCAAGGGCAATGAGGTGCATCAGTGGTGCCCAAAACCATGCTCCCACACTCAAGGCTAGAAGAAGCGTAATGAAGTCCAATCGACTGGATGGCCAAGACCAGGCTCGGAGTAATGCGCCAGCATCACGATGGGCTGCAAGTGAAGCGGCCTTATCGCGCGAACCCATTTTATTTTGTTGAAAATGGGGTGCTCTCATAACTGAATATTTCAGACTAGCTCGTGATAAGTGCCTCGAAGAGACCTTCGTGCCTCACGGCCTCTCCTCGGTTGATTCTGATGACGGCTGTTGCCGGTGAGATTGTGATAGCAGGTAGATGGTTTACACACGGAGGAATATGTGTCGTTGATACAAAACGTATAAGGCAACCCAATAGCCTGCAACAATGACCAAGCCATAAACTAAAGGCTCATAGGGATCCCCCAGAAAGGTAAATAGGGTCCGTCCTACAAGGCGTCTGAGTGCGTTAAAGGCGACATTGGAATGGATCTGTCCTAGAAAATATGCGGCGATGGCGTTCATGCCAATTACGGTGAATGGAAATGCAAGTCGCGTATAACCCCACCAATCAACAAGCAGAAATGAGCAGCTAAGGAAGAGAAAGCACCATCCACCGCTGAACAGAATCCAGCTCGGTGTCCAGATCGCTTTGACGAGAGGACACAGGCCTGTGAGACTCAACCCCCAACCGCTTGCCAGTCCGACTGCTCCTGCGAGAACCAACCAGCGAAATTTGCTCCATGGCGAACTGTCACTCTGAAGGAGACGACCAGCGATCAGTCCGAGGATCATCGTGGCAAGAGTGGGAACGAAATTGAGAGTCGTCATGCCTTTTGGAAATCCGACGAATGGGTCTGCCCGTGGATAGAGGTTCAATAGCCAAACATCGAACGCCCAGGCAACATTACTGTTCTTTTGCCAGTGCGCTTCAAACCCACTGAGTCCATGCTCTTGAAGCCAGAGTTGAGATACGCCTACTCGCTCATAATCAAAGTCGTGGTCCGGAATAGGATACAGGGCAAAAACCAACCAACAAACCAATACAATGATAATCACCGCCCCCCATGCCGTCCGGGACCTCCTCAACGCCAGCCAGAAGAGAGTCGGATAGGCCAGTCCGATTTGCGGGAGAATCCAGTCAAAGGGATAGACGATCATCTGACGGGCATGTAGCGCGGCAATGGCCAGCCCCAGTCCGATAAGCAGAAGTGCCCGAATGACTGTATGTCTCCAAAGGTCACGGCGCATTGCCCCTTGCGCCGTTCTTCTGGCGAGGGAAAACGGTAGGGAGACTCCGACGAGGAAGCAAAAACTGGGCATGATCAAGTCGTGAAGATGAGCACCCACCCACTCGGCATGACTTTGCTGTTGGCACAGAAAGCGCCAGAGGGAGGATTCCGGTACTGCTTCGGCCACATTGCAGAGCTGAAACGCCTCCGCGAGAAGGAGGAACATGACAAATCCGCGATAGGCATCAATCGACGCGAGACGGTGGGCGGGCACTGTGATTTTGGATTCGGCGATCGTGCTTTCCGCATTGTGTTGCGGGTTCAATGCGTTTGTTAAAATGGTTTGTCCCATGGGCTCCGTCCGATCCACTCCCCCCTGCATATGGCATTAACCCATGGCAATCTATGCGTTACTCAATATGCCTGTAGTCATCAACACCATGAATGAAAAGCTAAGTCTGTTCAGGAGTGAGTGGAAAAGCAGGGTTGGCGGCCAAATGTTTCAAGACACTTTTCATGACTTTTCCACTACTGTTCTTCGGAAGCGACGGTAGGATAACAATTTGTTTCGGTAGGTGATGCAAAGCCAATTTGGTTTTGCAGAAAGAAGCTACCCGTTCTTCAAGACCCTCAATATTCTTATCTCGAGGCACAGCGAACACCTTAACCGCCTCGCCAAGCAGGTCATCGGGAATGCCGACGACCGCAGCTTCCACAAGTTCACCACACCCCAATACCGTCTCTTCGATCTGTCGACAACTGATTTTCTCGCCTCGGCATTTTAGAAAATCCTTTGCGCGGTCGACGATAAAGATGAACCCATCGTCATCCACTTTTGCCAGATCACCGGTGTATAGTGAGCCGTTACGAAATACGTCAGCCGATTCTTTCGGCTCCTGCCAGTATCCTTTCGCGACATTGGCGCCTTCCGCAACAATCTCTCCGACTTGCCCCGGTCGCACGTCTCTCCCCTGCTCATCCAGCACACGTAACGTCACACCGGGCGCTCCCTTGCCGATTGAGCCGAGTTTGGTCTCCAACATCTCAGGTGGCAGATAGGAGAGTCGTGCCGTCGCTTCAGTTTGCCCATACATAATGTAGAGCTTTATCTCGGGAAGGATCTTCTTGAGTTCCTGAATAAATGTCGGCGCCAGATGCCCTCCCGCTTGCTGTGCATGTCTGAGCGACGGAAATCGCTTTTGTTTGAAACTCGAACTTCTCAGTAGAATCTGAAAATGACTGGGCGTCCCGGCAAATCCTGTGCATTGCGTGTCGATCATTCGCTGAAGAACCGTTTCTGGATACATGAACCGATTGTCGACGACCACCTCACCACCGACCCGTAGGTGCGTGTGAAGGAGGGACGCTCCGTAGCAATAGTGAAAGGGCAAGACCGCCATCATACGGTCGTCCTCGTTGAGTGAAAGATAGGAGACGATGGACTCTGTATTGGCGATAATATTCGAGTGGGTAATCATCACTCCACGTGGTTGGCCAGTCGAGCCGGACGTAAACACCAACGCTGCCAACGTATCGTGACTCACTGGAGCATAGTCCGATACGGGCGGCTGTTCGGAAGGAAGACCCGAGAAGTTCACCTGGGATAAGACGTATGGGATTGGAGGAATAGCGCGGTCGGTAAGGACGTGGGTGTCCGAGAGCACACCCGCGTGAGTGGCCGCGACGGAGGCTTGCGCACACACAATCTTGGCACCGCTCATTCTCAGGATAGAAGCGAGCGCTTTTGTTGAGCTGTTCGCTGGAATTGGAACTATGACCAGTCCAGCCTGCAAGGTGCCCAAATAGCAGGCCGCCCAAAAGAGTGAGTTGTCACCAATCAAGAGGACGCGGTCGTCTTGTCTGGATCGATACCGAAGAAGATAGGCAGCAATTCGACCGGCGTGAGTCGTGAGCTCTCCGTAGGAGATCGTTGATGGGAGCAGCCGGAGCGCTGTCCGATCAGGATCTTTGCCGGCGAGTAAATGATGTGCGACATTGATGGTACTCATGACGACCGTTTCCGAGTGGAAGGAGATAACGAGGGCAGGTTAATCGATGGTCATGGATTGTGCATGGAGATACTTGGCAACTTTCCGTTTTGACTCAATCATCTGATAGGCACGATCGACGAGATCCTCCGTCATGCCGGATGCCTGCGCCAGATCTGCCGAAGAAATGCCATGATCTTTACCGTAGAGACAGAGATCCATCTGCTCGTACGGTAACGTAAAATAGAATTCTTCTTGCGATTGCTCTAATGTATACGTATCGGTCGTAGGAGGACGGCGTAGGATGTCTTCAGGCACGCCGAGATACGCCGCAAGCCGATACACTTGTGACTTGTACAAGTGAGCGATCGGCTTGAAGTCAGCCGCGCCGTCGCCGTTCTTGACAAAGAAACCCTGATCATACTCCAGCAGGTTGGGTGTGCCGGCTACCGCATATTGCAGCAAGTCCGCGTAGTAGTATTCCATCATCTTTCTGGTCCGCTGCTTAAAATTTGTCGCCGCAACAATGCCCAGATAGGCATCCGGCGTGAGACGGACCTTCATAATCTGACCATCGGGCGACTGAACAACGACGGAAAAGATGGCGTAACGGCCGGCGTCAAGGAGCCCTGGAAGCACGATCTTGCACTTATGCTTGGGGCCGTATTCAGGAACCACCAAGCGGATCGAATCATCTCGTCGCTTGTAGCACCCCGCACCGGTGAGAATCGGACTGATGTCTTCCAGTATCGATTTGACGTTGAGCCTGTCGGCAACCATGCGGCTCAACTGAAGACTATTCGGTGAAGAGTCCGCCTCGGGCATGAACAGCAGCTGAATGCGGTCATGTCCAAGAGCCTGCGCGCAGAGGAAGGCCACGACGCTGCTGTCGATCCCTCCTGAAACGGCAATGACAGCGCCTTTTCGACGAAGTGTGTGGAAGACTGTCTGACGAATCCAACTCGTGATGCGCTGTGTCTCGAGCTCTGGGTCTAGCCGCAAGAGATCAGACGAAACAGCTGTGATCGTTTTCATGGGCGTATTTCCCTTGTGAGTCTAGAGGAAGATTCTGGCGCAGATTGCTGGGAGGCCGATTGTTTCACAAGAATGAACGAGACGATTTTACTCACGGAATCCAGATTGTCAGGGATCAGCTCTTCGTCCTTCACTTTTATCCCGTAGGTCGACTCAAGAAACCTAACCAATTCAAGGATGCCGGTGGAGTCGATAATACCGGTCTCCATGAATGAATCGTCATCATTCAATTTGCCCTCTTCGCCAAAGAGATAGTTATCAACGACAAATGTGCGGATTGTTTGCACCATTCTCAAAAATCCTCCTAACCTGTGTCTACCTCCTTGCCTACCGCAACGAGGTATCGACCGTCATCATGTGATCGGCGAGCGCCGACGCGCCAATCTAAAAAGTCGTAAATCGTTCCGGGGAAGGATAACCGTTCCGTAGTCCACGCCCATGCATGAAACGGTCAAGAAGCACTGTCGTCGACAGAATACCCGTCAGTGCCATGTTGTCCTTGACACTCGTCTCCATACCCGAGCGAAACTTCTTTACCAATGCCGCTGTGGCTCGAGCGTCAAATACTCCATCGCGAGTGATTCTTTCCGATGAGAGAAGATCCCCGATGAACTCGTCATTGCCTCCAAAGAAACTGATACCATCAGGTGCTCGATAAGGCTGTTTTGCCCTTGTTCGTATCGACTCTGGTATTAATCCTTTTACGGCCTGTTTCAATAAATATTTGTGATCAAGTACTTTCATCTTCAAGCTGACAGGTAAGCGGGCCGCAAAAGACGCTACTCGATGATCCAGGAACGGATAGCGCCCTTCGACAGCATGTGCCATCGCCACGCGATCTCCTTGCGCCGAAAGGATATATCCGGGCAGCAAGTATCGTGATTCGAGAAATTCAGCTTTAGCAAATGAGGACCACAATGAATAGGAAGACGGCAGATCGCGTTGCAAAGACGACACGGCATCAGCGGTCGCAAGTTCTGCCTGCGTCGAAACTGAGAAGAATTGTTTCGCTTTTGCCGTAAGCTCCCAGCGGGGCAAGTGCGAGAAAAAAAGACCGGTCAACTCCTGTGGGGAAACATGGAAAAAGTGTTTCAAGTATTCGAGTGATTGTCGTTGGATGCCGGGCAGATAGGGATACAGACGTTTGAGGAGGAGCGGGCGCCACAGAGAGTCTGGACGTCGGCCCCAAAATTCACGAATCTTGGTCTCTTTGAAAATATCATAGCCGCCCAATAGTTCGTCCGCACCTTCACCGGTCAGCACCACATTGAAGCCGCTGTCGCGTACGAGCTTCGAGAGAAGATAGAGGGGCGCAGGCGCGGTACGAAGGATCGGCTGCTCGGTGTGCCAGATCACATCAGAAAACACACGGACAATGTCCTCACGGCGACATTGAATGGAGGAATGCGATGTCTTGAGGAACGAACTCGCTTCATGCTGAAACTGACTTTCATCAATGTCGCTGGATTCAAAGGTGACAGAAAACGTTCTGAGTCGTTCACCAGCGCTGATTCTCGCCAAGGCGGCGACGACCGTGGAATCAATGCCGCCGCTCAGATAGGCTCCGACGGGGATATCGGCTCGCAATCGAATCTTCGTCGCATCCTGGAGTAATCCCAACAACTCCTCGGCCAATTGGCTGTCTGGTTCGTTCCGGCATTCGACCTGCGCCGTAAGATCGAGCGTCCAATAGGGTGTGATCGTGATATGGCCATCCTGAACGATCAGCGAGTGTCCTGGAGACAACTGGCGGATACCACGAAATACCGTGCGAGGTGGGATTGTCGCCCAAAATGTGAACAGCTGGTCAAGGCCGGTGAGATCAATCGAGCAAGGAACTTCGGGGCACGCCAACAGTGCCTTGATTTCCGAGGCAAATAGGAATTCTCCATCCACTTGCGTATAGTAGAGAGGCCTGACTCCGAAACGATCACGCGACAGGAAAAGCTTTCGTCTTGGAGCGTCCCAAATTGCGAAGGCCCACTGTCCATTGAGCCGTTCCACACATCGTTCCCCTTCTTCCTGGTACAGATGGAGCAAGACTTCCGTATCCGAACTCGAGGTGAAACGATGTCCCTTTGCGATCAATTCGTCGCGGAGCTCAATATAATTGAAGATTTCTCCGTTGAACGTCATCCAGATGGAATCCTGGGCGATCGACATCGGCTGATGTCCGCCTGCTAGATCGATAATGCTCAACCTGGCATGAGTAAGACCGACCGGACCCTCACTGTAGATCCCCACATCATCAGGACCTCGGTAGCGGATGGTCCCGATCATCTGACGTAGACGTACGCGGTCGACCGGTCCACCATGCATCTGGAAACTGCCGGCTATACCGCACATCTTAATGACATCTCCCATCCACAGATCGGCAAGATGAGTCCATTTGTCCCCTTACCGAAATCTGCGGCGTAATTCACGCGGCATGATATTTAAAGTCTTGATGGCGAGGGATTGCAACGGACCGGGAAGCCATTGTCTGATCAACTGATCAAAGCGGTTGCGCTGCCGATGATGCACCCTCGCGTCGAGACGAGCCCGCTGCTCCTCGCTCAATCGCCAATCCGACGCGCCACAATTGTCCAGGATATGCTCGATCGAATTTCCTTTCGGAATTGCCACGACACCCGTCTGACAGACACACCAGTTCAGGACGATCTGGGCCGGAGATTTGCCTGTTTCTCGAGCCAGCTCGGCAATCACGCCCGTAGGATCGCAATCATGTATGCGCGACAGACCTCGGGCCAGCGGACAATAGGCGATAACCGTCACATGGTTGGCTCGACAGTACGGCAGCAACTCCGTCTCGATCGTGCGATCGATCAGGTTGTAGCGGACCTGATTGGATACGATTGGGAACCGTCCCAACGCGTTTTGCGCCGTGTGAAGTTGCAGTACTGAGAAGTTACTGACCCCAGCGAATCGCACCTTACCTGCCGTGATTAAGCCTGCAACGGCTCCCATGGTGTCAGCAATTGGGATCGTAGGATTGGGGTCATGCAATTGGAGCAAGTCCATATAATCCGTGCCGAGCCGTTGTAAACTCGCATCGACCGACCGGCGCAGATCGGAGGGGCGAAAGTTCTGGGGCGAGACTTTCGTAGCGAGAAACACTCGATCACGCAAGCCTCGAACGGCTTCACCGACCACCGACTCTGACCCATAGGACTCAGCCGTGTCGATGAACAGGGCTCCGGAGTCCAATCCCCTTCGTAGCGGTAGCGGCCCCGCATGGTATTCCCAGGTGCCGATGCCAATTTCCGGGATAGTGACTCCGGTTTTCGAGAGTTCTGTCAGTATCACCGCGGCCGTCAGCTCGACACAGGAGGTAGGGAAAGCGGAGAGATTCGAAATGTCCGCACGCCATAACGTTTCAAGAAATGCGCGACTTCATCACCCAACGCGTTCGACCGACGAGATTGCTCTTTCTTGGCGATCTCGATCCAGGTTGTACCTTGGGCATGCAAGTGCTGTCGCGTCTCGTCGGGAATGTCCCAAAGACTCAGTACCACATCGACTGAATCGAATGTAGGTTGATGAGTCTCCGTCCGCATATCGCTCTCGACGATTTCCAAGCTCCAGGAATCGTCGGTCTTGCACCACCACTTGGTCGATGGTTTAGATACACGGTACCGAGTTCCCTCTTGTTTGCAACAGAGGCCGGAGTCCATGAAGAAGTGAATCATTTCCCTCACGATCTTTCGGAACAGCTCAAGCTTCTCCGTATCGGACAGGTGTTTCGGAAAGTCAGGCGCTTTGCTGATGATCCGAGCCGGAAAGCCTACGGCTAACGACCGGGGTGGGATGGTGCCTTGGACGACGGACCTGGCTCCTACCACTGCGCCGTCGCCGATTTTAGTTTTTGGAAGAACAAAGACGCCCCATGCCAGGGAGACGCTGTGGCCGATCTCGATCGGCTCAAAGTCCACCCCGTAACCCTCGAAGGCGCTCAAAAAAGAATTATGGCCGAAGATCAAACAGTGTCCTCCGATCCCCGAATCATCTCCCACGACGATAGACCGAGCCGGATTGATGAAGGACATCTGCATGATCTGGCAGTTACGTCCAAGCACGAAGCGGGAGTCCGGAAACTGCAAGCCGCCGACGAACACCTGTTCGTTGATCTTGCTGCCTTCCCCAATCTGTAGATACGGAGTGTCCAAGAAGGTCGTAGAACCGATTTGGACATGAGCACCGATTGCGATGTCTTTGCCGCGTATGACGGTCAGAAAACCGATTGATGTGTGTTCTCCAATACTGACCTGATCTCCACAAATGACGGAGCCCAAACCGATTGAAACATGCTTCCCGATGCGATATCCGCGCAGACGATAGAGCCACTTTTTGATGAAGCTCGGCCAAAGGCCAAACAGAAGAACGTCCCGAACCGGGATGCGCGGTTTCTCAGTCAACACGTCGTACTCAACTGAACGGATGGGGTATTGTCTCTAAACCGGCAAGGAAGCGCCCCCGTCCACGATCAATGTCTGACCGATAATGGATCGGGCCGCATCGGAGCAAAGAAAATGGGCGGCTTGTGCCACTTCTTCCGCCGTGACCAGCCGCCCTAGGGGGGATCGGTTGGCCAACTCCGCTAATCGGGCCTGGGAATCGGGCATGGAAGCCCATGCTTCCGTTGCGACAGCCCCGGGTACAATGACATTGACTCGAATCCCTCGGGGGGCCAACTCAACCGCAAGGTGTCTGGAGAGAGCCTCAAGCGCACCTTTCGAAGCGCCCACGATCGAGTAAGCGGGAACGACACGTGACGCACCATGCGAACTCACCGCCACTATGCTCGCCTCCGATGAGAACCGAGCACGCAGTCGTTTGATCAGATCAAAGAACGAGCGAACATTGAGCGAAAACGTCCAATCGTAATGCCGGAGGGTCAATTCATCAAACGGTTTGTGGACGCCGGTCGCGGCACAATGCACAAGACCGTGGAGCCCACCTCCCAATCCCGTTACGCATTGTTCGAGGTTGTGTAGACCGTTCTCGATGGTCAGATCTCCCCGGCAGAGTATGAGCTGAAGCCGTTCCTGTTGTGCTAAAGCAAGCAGCGAGTCGGCAGCCTTTTGACCGCGGACATAGTTGGAGATGACCATGGCGCCGGCTCGAGCGAAGTGGAGCGAGATAGCCCGACCAATTCCTCTGGTGCCTCCTGTGACAAGAATGTTTTTGCCTTGCAGGGAATATAGTGAGTTTGTCATCTTGCCTTCGGCCGCCTCTCCGGATGAGTCCTCCAATAGGCCAACAGGATCTCATCTTGGTGTCCCACGGCAAACTGCTCATGAGGGACGAATACAAAAAATAGCCCAGCGGAACAGACCTGCTTGCCTTCAACCTCCGCAAAACACTCGGCAGTCGCAAAACTCTGGCGATTCTGCGTGATTGTGGCATGCAGACGTATTTCCTGATCCGGCTTCACCCATTCGCGAAAGGTTGCGCTATTGATCTTTCCCAGCATGGCCCGACCAGGATGAGCCTCCTCTGCATCGAGACACCGTCCGGCTGCCTGGGCCATCATTTCGGTCAGGATGACGCCAGGAACGACTGGGAAACCAGGGAAATGGTCTCGAAACAGCTCTTCGGATGCCGGGAGCACCTTAGATGCAGTGATCCGCTTACCGGGCTCTAATTCAAGAATTGTATCGACAAGGATGAATCGCATGGCAGACCAACTGATGATGCATCAGCCCACTTGCATTAGGAAGGAGTCGAGGTGAGCGTACCGTGTCGGCGCATGACATCCAAGATATCGCCGACCGTTTTGACTGTCTGGATATCCTCGTCCGTCAGGACGATACCGAAGTCACTATCCAGGGTGGCCATCAACGTCAATATGCCGAGCGAATCCCATGCCGGCACGTTGTCTCGATGGGTATCCGGAGTCAATTGGTCAGGAGCCATCTCGAACACCTGTGCAATCCAAGTGACGGCCTCAGTCTGTGTCATTGTTGCTCCCTTCCTTTCGTCCATTGTGTTACTGCGCAGAACAACCTCCGTCCACGACGAGGTTGGCCCCAGTAATCCACTTGCTCTGAGGAGAGAGCAGGAACGTGGCCGCATGCGCGACATCATCAGGGCTCCCAATTCCCAGAGGGTGCATGTCTTTGAGCGCTTGTACCTGGTGGCCAGAAAGCCCGGCCAGGGCTCGCTCAGTCATTTCCGTTCGAACCATACCGGGCGAGAGCACATTGACACGGACATTTCTCCTCGCCAACTCAGTTGCCATCGCTCGGGCTCCAGCCGTCACGGCACCTTTGCTTCCGCTATAGGCAATTTGACCCGGTTTGCCGACGAGCCCATAGATGGAAGCAATAAACAGAACCGAGCCCCCCTCCTCCGTGAGAAGATCTCGTCGAGTGACTGATCGAGCCAATTCCATCCCAGCCACAAAATTCACCTGCATCATGGCGTGAAGCTTCTCGGGACTCGTGGCGCTCAAAGGAAGAGTATCGACCGTGCCTGCCGCGTGGCAGAGCCCGTATAGTCGCCCCATGGCGGCGACGGTTTCTTTGACCGCCGGCATGATTGCAGTCACGTCGGTCAAATCCAACTGCACAATCCGGTACGCTGGTCCCCCCGCCCGTTGTGCAGTCTCCTCGAGCCGGGCTCGATCACGCCCGATTAAGACCAATCCCGCTCCTTGTTGAGCCAATTGGACTGCGATGGCTCGTCCAATGCCGGATGAAGCACCAGAAACAACGACTGTTTTACCCTCGAATAGCCTGGTTGAATGGTCATTCACGCCAACACCTGTGACGTATTATCCAACTCCAAAGAATCTAAGATGGCGTTTGAATCCAAGTCTACCAACGCCGACCCCCACGATAACCCGACACCGTAACCCAACAGCATCAGCCGGAGTGGGCGATCCCGAGGCCTCATGAGATGCCCTTGTGTCATCGCCAGAGGAATCGATGCTCCTCCGGTATTCCCAAAATGTCGAAGGATGATTGGAACCTTTTCTGCAGGAAGGGATTGCTTCACACACAGATGTTTCATGATGAATTGGTTGGATTGATGCAGGATGAAGTAGTCGATATCGTCGGTGCCCACGGACGCAGCCTCCAATGTCTCATCGATCAGTGCAGGAACCCGCTTGATTGTAAAATTAAAAATGAGCGCCCCGTTCATCGAGACGCTATGTTTGTGTCTGTCCTGTTCAAATCGATTCCGGAACCCACCAGACTCGATAATCATCGAGTTGTATCCACCGCCGTCCGAATGTAAGGCATAGTGCCAGGTCGGTTCCGTCAGGCCCGTCGATTCCAACGCAGTGGCCGATCCGGCATCTCCAAACAGCAGGGACACCGAACGATCAGATTGATCGGAAAACCGGGTCGGTGTCTCTCCGTGAAGCACCAATACCCGACGCATTCCTCCCCCCTGCAGCATCATTGCGGCCAACCACATACCATAGGGATAACCGGAACAACCAAGACCCACATCGAATGCAGCACAATGATCGGCAAGGTTTAGACGATGATGAATCACACAAGCGGTGGAAGGCAGAAAGTAATCAGGGGTCTGCGTCACCATAATCACGGCATCTATGGATCCCGGATGCCACCGCAGTCGATCCAGCAGGCGTTGAGCCGCGGCGATGCAGAGATCGCTGCTGCAGATGGTTTCCCCTGCGACATGGCGGCTCGAAACACCGGCCATCCCCGTCACCTTCCGGATTTCTTCTGGTGTAAACGCTGTGGAGTCTCTTACGTTGTCGAACCGCCTGGTCGGCACACAGGTAGTGACCCCTGCAATTCGAGCCCCGGTTGTCTTAACAACTGCCATATGAGCTCCTTCCAAGCCAAGCTACCTGACCAGTTGATGCAAGGAGATCATCCGGCAGAGGCCACCATTCAGCATAGAGATACCCAATCGTTTTGCGCAGAACGATGTAAATACCCTTCACTGACAACCACCATCGTTCAGGATCGTAACTGTCTTCGATGCCGGCAATGACACCGATCGGAGTGTTTTCACCGAACGCTCGTTTGAATAACACCAGACTCTTTCTTGCGTGTGCCCCGAGGGTAAACACATTGATCCCCACAACATGGATGTGTGAGTCGAGCAGCCAACGTTTGATTGCCAACGCGGATGTATAGGTGCGATGCCTGTCAATATTGGGAACGGCAAGAATTTGGATGACTTGCTCATTTACGCCAAACTTTCTCAGTTGGTCGGCAGCGTGCGCAGCAGCGTTCTCCTCCAATGGTTCACCCGCGTGCCACCTAGGGAGGGTGCCAACCGTGACGACAAGGTCATACCCGCCGCTATTGAATTCCTTAGCCGCGTCCTTCATTGCCGCAGATTCCCAAATCCACCCTTCTACGACCAGGATGTTGGCTTGGACGGGATCATTCATCGCAAGAAAATCGTGTATGGTGAAGATAAACACAGCCACGGCCAGGAGAACAGCGACGATCCAACTCTTGACCGTTCCACTCATTGTGACGCATCACTATGGGATGGCGAATGAAGCCGTACCAAAGGTCTTAAGATCCACCAGTGATCACGGAGTGCGGTCTAAAGAATGGGTCCACTTCTAGCAGGATGCGGAAAAAGACCGCCAGCGGCGTTCTCGCATCGCTCAGAGGCTCAACGTACGGCCCAGAGTACGATTCGCCTCTTCACTCGCTGCGGCCTTGCTGGAGGGCCTTTTTGCGCATCCTGTATGGCTGTTCAGCGTCGTCTCGGCCCCCGATATCCGAGACGGCTACAGAGGTCAACATGAGTTTTTCCGCAGCCTGCTAGAAAAGCGTATAGACAAACGGGGCCAGCGCTGAGCCTTGTGTGAAGACAATCAATACACTAAACAACATCAGAACAAGAACGATGGGGAGTAACCAAAACTTCTTTCGTTCCTTCATGAATGTCCACAATTCCCCAATTACTTCGCCCATTGGACACCTCCTCCTTCATGACGACTAACAACGTCTTAGAATTGAAACTTCATATGTCCTTGTAGCCTTGGTTTCTTTGAAACACGATAGGTTGAAGAGTCTTTGGTCAAGGCCTGTCTCATCACGTCTTTCCCTATAAGGCGGAACAGAATTCCCATTGGAGTGATGAGAACGTAAAAAACAAGACCGAGCAGAATACTGGTGTTGATTCGTCCAAGGGTATGGCCCACCTGCATCCATATGCCATGTACTGGTTTTAAGAGCCCTGGGGACATCCCTCCGAGCAGCATAAGCGCTCCGCCTAGTCCAATCGCCCAGAGGCGTACCACTTCTCCTCGCATCAATAACGGCCACAGCCCGATACCAGTGAAGACCGCTCCAACCAACAGGCCAAAACTGCGCAGCTCTTTCTTCGTTGCCGATTGATCTTGTGACATGGCTATTCCTTTCTTAGTCCAGAGCAAATTCCTTCCTCCAATCGGAGTCTTCTTTGAGTGGCTTCTGATCCTCTTTCCTTAGTACGCAGTTCTCGAGCACTAATAGATCCATCTCCGTGCGCATGAAGCATCGGTAGGCATCCTCCGGGGTGCACACGATCGGCTCGCCACGGACGTTGAACGACGTATTGACCAGAACCGCGCAACCCGTCTTCCCCTCAAAGGCTTTCAGCAGCCGGTAGTATCGTGGATTCGTTTCCTTGTGCACGGTCTGGACTCTTGCTGAATAGTCGATGTGAGTGACGGCTGGGATCTCGGAACGAGGAACGTTCAGTAAGTCGATTCCCCAGAGGTCTCGCTGGCCAGGATCAAATGGCAAGCGGCGCCTCTCTTGTACTGGCGCAACTAGCAACATATAGGGACTGTCGCAATCCATCTGGAAATAGTCGGAGACACTTTCCCTCAACACGGAGGGCGCAAAAGGTCTGAACGATTCGCGGTATTTAATTTTACGGTTCATAACAGATTGCATCTTCGCACTTCGGGCGTCCCCCAAGATACTGCGTCCACCTAGCGAGCGCGGGCCGAACTCCATGCGTCCCTGAAACCACCCCACAACCTTTTCTCCGGCTAGATCATTTGCCACATAATCGAATAGTTCATCGTCGTTGAGTCGCTCATAGACAGCGCCAATCGCCTTCAGCCTCGCCTCGACCTGGTCATTCGAGAACGCAGGTCCGAGATAACTCCCGCTCATCCGATCTGTGACATTATCTGCTGTTCGTGGTTGTCCTTCATGTTGGTGCCAGGCACTGAGCGCTGCGCCCAGTGCTCCTCCCGCATCGCCGGCGGCCGGCTGAATCCAAAGGCCTCTGAAGGGACCTTCTCGTAGGATCCGGCCGTTGCCGACACAGTTCAAGGCCACTCCTCCCGCCAGACACAGATAATCAACCCCGGTTTCACGATGCATGGTGTTTGATAGACGCAGCATCACTTCTTCCGTCACTTCTTGTATAGAGCGCGCGAGATCCATCTCGCGTTGAGTCAACTGTGTTTCAGGCTTCCTGGGCGGGCCTCCGAACACGTCATCAAATTTCCGGCTGGTCATGGTCAGGCCCGTGCAGTAGTTGAAGTAATCCATATTCATCCGGAACGTACCGTCAGGCTTGAGATCCAACAGATGGTCGTAAATAGCCTTCACATACTTGGGGCTCCCATAGGGCGCCAATCCCATTACTTTATACTCACCAGAATTGACCTTGAATCCCGTGTAATAGGTGAAGGCTGAGTAGAGCAGTCCCAATGAATGCGGAAAGGGAATTTCCCAGAGAGGTGTCAGCGCGTTACCGTCTCCCAGCCATGCCGAGGTGGTGGCCCACTCGCCCACCCCATCCATGCAGAGGACACCGGCTCTCTGATACGGTGATGCGAAAAATGCCGAGGCAGCATGGGATTCGTGATGCTCTCCGAACAACAGCTCGGGAAGATCGGATTTCTGTAATCCATCAGCACAAGTCAGAAGCGAATTATTGAGAGCGTTGCGCAGCAGCAACTTCTCTTTCAGCCAAACCGGCATCGCCGCCAGAAACGATTGCACCCCACTAGGCGCAAATCCAACATAGGTTTCCATCAGGCGTTCAAACTTCACAAGGGGTTTGTCATAGAAGACCATGTATTTCAAATCCCGAACCCCAATGCCGGCCTGGGCGAGGCAGTAACGCACAGCCCTGGCAGGGAACCCCGGATCATGCTTTCGTCGCGTAAAGCGTTCTTCCTGAGCTGCAGCGAGAATCATGCCGTCTTTGACAAGACAAGCCGCGCTGTCATGGTAATAAGCAGAAATGCCGAGTATGTACATGCTGTCAACGGGCTCCCTTTTCGGCGATCATGAGCACAGGTGTGGTCAGGAACATCTTGAGGTCGGACGACTGCGTCATGGTCCTACCAGAGCGTACGTTCTCCACCTTGTTGCGTGCCGTTCAAGATGGACAACAATCGACCTGTGGTGTCTGAGTGAAGACTTCATTTGAACAACTACTGTCGAGTCCATTATATGCGCTCACCGCAAAGTAGTAGGTCAATCCAGGATCAAGATTAATCACAGTTCCGTGGTCGGATGTGACAAATAGTTCGTCATCATAGGCACACGAGCCGGGTTGGTTAGGGGAGCGTTTCCCATAGTGAATGTAATAGCCAACCACGCTGGAATCTTTCACAGGGGCCCATCTCAAGCTGACTGCTACCCCAGTAGGAGTCGTGCTTGGAGAAGTCTCCTGAGCTTCGTCATCACTCCCCTCACACCCGATAAGGGGTAAGAGAAGCAGGCAAATGAGCAATGAACAACCTTTGCTACCGACGAATGGGAGTGTTCGGCGCACGCGAGGCACAATAAGATGCCATTTGAAAAGTATCTTCATGGCGATCCCTTCAGTCGTCCGATCTGAGCAATATGACGTGATCTCTCCCTACCGGATCAGGACTCGTCGGTCACAAGTAGCAGGAAAGAACGGGATAGGTATCGTATCAGCAGGCACCTTTGCCTGTAATCATGGCGGCTGGTGTCGCAAGCAGAATTTTGATGTCGCACCACAGGGACATGGTCCTGGCATACTGTAAGTCAAGGCGTACCATCTCATCGAAGGTGGTACGGCTCCGACCTACCACTTGCCAGAGGCCAGTCATACCTGGCTTGGCCTCTAAAAGGCGACCTTTGTGCCAGGGCTTATATTGTTGTAGCTCGTATGGGATCGGGGGCCTCGGCCCCACTAAGGACATGTCACCGATCAATACATTCCAGAGTTGAGGCAGTTCATCGAGGCTAGTTCTCCGAAGAAAGCGACCGATGGAAGTGACCCTGGCGTCATTTGTCAGCTTGAAGATGACCGGTTTCTCTTTCTCTTCAGTCTGTTCCTGGTTACTTGCGGTGATGAACCAGCGCACATAGTTCTGATGAGTATGCTGATCCGCGCTTGAGTACATGCTTCGGAACTTGTACATCGTGAAGGGTTTCAATAGATGCCCCACTCGAAGCTGCTTGAAGAACACCGGTCCCGGTGACGAAAGTTTGACGAGCACGGCGATGATGGCAAATAGGGGTAACAGGAGAGTTAACAGCGTGGCGCTGAACACAATGTCCATGCCTCGTTTGATCGGCTGAAAATGCGAGCGAGTTAGTCTATTCGATAAGAGGTCAGGGTGCAGCAGCGGATCCAGCGCAGACACGTCCTCCTCATTTGATGTCGTTAGATTGGGATATACGCGTACGGTGATCGATAGACGTTGTGCAAGCTCCGCATTACCCTGCTGCGCGATCGTACTTCGACAGGAGTTCTCAAGCCGATCGGGAATGCTGGGCAGATCGGTCGCGTTGAGTTCGGGCATAATCAAACCGATAACGCTCGATTCTTCAAACCAGCCAAGAGTATCCAAGTCTGATGCAACCACCACTAAGGCCTTGGTTATGAGGCTGTTCATGGATGCCGCTTGTTTACCAATTCCACTGGGTAGACTGATTAACACCAGCGCCATGCCAAGCCCTGAGCGATTTGAACGTTTTCTTTCTCGCGTCACCGCCTCCTTGAAAAGTGCCTCATCGAGTAGGTGTAAATGCGGTTGCAATGTGTCGATTGTCCCAAGTGTGAGTGTCCCTGTATTACTCATTGGCTCTGTCTCCATCGACCTGGTTATGCCATTACAATTTCTTTATGCTGGTTCAGAGATTGTTCAGCTGCCTCAAGAATGCGCACGACCCGAAGCCCAGCTATTCCGTCGTTAATTGGTCGTGTCTTACTCATGATGCAGTCCAGGAAATAACGGGTTTCTACCTTCAGCGCTTCAGCTTCTTCAATTTTGGGGGCATGCATATCGCCAGTTCTGTAGCTGACCAAGGCCGCGTGCATTCCGGTTTCATTCTTGACATCGGCACCCTTGTCATAGACGCGGAGTTTCTCTGCCAGGTCGAGGTCATTCCAGACCAGCATGCGCTTCTGACCCCCGACCAGCGTTGTGCGCATTTTTACCGGTGAGAGCCAATTCACGTTGATGTGTGCAAGAACATTATCAGGAAAATACACGGTCAGATAGGCAATGTTCTCAAGATTGTTCACGTGGGCCCCACCAGTTGCCACGACCAGCTCGGGTTCGACACCGATGAGGTAATCCATAATTGATAAGTCATGTGGGGCAAGATCCCAGAGGACGTTGACATCATGCTGAAACAGACCCAAGTTCACTCGCGTCGAGTCATAATAGTAGAGCCGGCCCAATGTGCCTTCATCAATGAGTTGCTTGATCTTGCGAACAACCCCAGTAAAGAGAAACGTATGGTCAACCATGATCTGGAGCCCCCGGCGATCCGCCAGTTCAATGAGTTCCTCGGCTTCGCTGGACGTTGCGGTAAATGGTTTCTCGACGAATACGTGTTTCCCATTCTCGAGCGCTTTCTTGGCCAATTCATAGTGGTACGATACAGGCGTCACGATTGCCACGGCATCGATGTCCGTGGCGAGCAGCACGGCATCGGGATTTGTCGTGACACCTATGCCAGGATGCGCGGCCATCACGCGAGTTAGTGCCGACGGTGATTTATCGCAGACGGTGACGATCTTGCAGTCGTGGTGCCCCATGAAATTGCGTACCACGTTCGGTCCCCAATACCCATACCCAATTACACCGAGACGTAACATAGCGCACTCCTTGAAAGAGGTTAGAAGAGACTACAGGACCTGGTTTAGCGGAACAGGAGAAACGGAAGCGCAGTTCGACACCATGAATGTCGCGAGATCATCTGGAGCGAGTAGGTGGATCTGCAGGAAGTGCTTTGTCGTATTTCCGAGTGCATCACGCAAACGATCCGACAAGCGAGCCTTCAGGGTCTTACAGCCATCGGCAATGGACTCCCGCTGCAGTGTTGTCAGAAGGACACCAACGATGTCGCCTTGCCGATACCAGCCGATATAGTCGGTGTCACGGCAACTGCGAGCGAGTAATGAGAAGGCCTTGCCTGTGAGCTCGCCTGCTAATGGTATAACGAGGCCTTGCAGGTTTGTGCAATAGAGGAGCACGATCCGACAGGGATGACCCGATCGTCGGGAACGCTTGGACTCGTTGACAACGAGACGTTGGAAGCGTTCCTCCGGACACACTCTATCGGGAGTGGAAGACATCGTCCTTCCCATCCATTCACCTAACAACGGCCACCTACTTTGCGATAACGGATCTGTACCCATGGGTATCTCAAATAGACTGCACGATGGTTCGCCTTGCTGGCTGGATAGTCTAGGATCATGAGGTAGTTGAGAGCTGATACCGAAGTCTACAAGCACAGACTCGCGAATCGCTTAGGTCTGGAAAGTATGAATCAATTCTGCTGTGTGGGCGCCAAGTAATTCTGGAGGGAAGACTGTAAAAACGTGTCTTGTGTGCTGCCTATGGTCATCTCTTCTTCCCACCGAGCCGATTCAGGTGACTGGGATCGCGAGGCAATCGAGGTTTGATTTGCGCTGTAAACGCTGCAACTTCACGAGGAAGTGCATACCAACAGCTATCTCCGTAGCGGGTGGTGACATATTTTAGAAGTTGTTCATATAGATCGGCCTGGTATTCCCACGCGTTTGGCTTTCCGTCGAAAGAAATGTAGTCCGGATGGACGATCATTAAGGCCATCCCGCCATGCAACGCCACCCAATCCAGTTTTTTCTTCCACAAATCGATCGTCGTTTCTCTGAAAATGACGAACAATGTCGAGTCCTGCGGAAGCGTATAGGGGAGCTCCACGTAACCCTTTGAGTCGCTGTGTTGAACCCAGAACGGGAAGATCGTCCCAACCCCATCGGGTTGCGGCTCGAACGGGTCAATATCGAAGGTCGAGGCATCGTACAGAATATCAAGATCATGAATCCATTCCAGATTATGAAACATGAATCCTGCTCGGAAGCCAGTGGCGCTCCACTTCTCACAATATTGATTGATCCTGCGCGCTTGTACTTGGAAATGTCCTGATGAGCGATAGAGTGTTCCGTCGTGATGGAGGTCATGAACGGCGATTTCAAACCCCTTATTCTCGAGTTCTGCTCGGAGGAGATCAGGTACCTGGTACTCGCCTTCTGGAACAAAATGAAACGATGAGCGGATGCCACAGGCCATATCCAGTTCCGCCAACTGTTTGCATCGAGCCAATCCTCGCCTGCCCTCGACATCGTGCGTTACGACAAAAGCAAACTGCTTTCCCTTTGGCCACCCCGGCCAGCCATCCGGCAATCGAGCCGCAGGTTCCCAAATAGGCCAGGAATTATTGACCTGCCTCCGTAGGCGATTCGCCATCAGACGTCGAACTCGTACTCGAATGGCCCACGGAATCGCTGGCTTGACGTAATAATAGAGCTTCTTCATACGTGAGGCATTTCTAGATGTAACTGGGGTACGTCTCTGCAAGTATTTCGACGGAGCAAGGTGAACGTGTGCAGGCGTGGGGCTGGAGTGCCGAATAGGGCCGCTATCCCCGCTGTAGGTTGAAGCTATCTCATTCTGGACAATGGTACTTGCTGATGAGGCGTGAGTCTGTCAAGACAGCCCAGACTGAAGGAAAATCCGTACACTTTGACACGTTGCCGTACAATCCCCCATCTCCAAAATGGGGAAGAAGGTACGTGAACACGAGAGGAACGAAACAATACCAAACAATTATTCTCTGGCATCTATTTTGCTCAGTTGGATCAAGGCGATATTCCAGGGAAGGTCTGGTCAATGTACGTACCGCTGTCTAGTAAGCGTTGAACAAGAATAATAAACCCTCAAGTGTACATTTCATTTCCAATGCTTGAATCTGTGAAATGCCGTATTTTAGACTCACGAAATGAAAGGCTTCCGCAGACAGGAGGCTATCATCGGGCCGTTATCATGAGACCGTTCGACATTGATTCACACCTTGCAGCCAAGTAAGTGGGTCTTACAAAAGAAATAGGGAGGAACCCCATGCGATTGTTATCACTGTTAGTGGGCCTGTGCATTCCCGTGTTACTGGCCATTGACTCTCCAGCAGAAGCCGCATGCAGTGGCAGCGGTCTCGTATGGACCTGCACGGCTGGCAGTACCATAGGGGACGTTCAATCCGCCGTCAACAACGCAAGCGACGGAGCTACTGTGACGTTCTCATCCGGATCGTATAGCTGGGCAAGTGGCTCGATCACCTTATCAAACTCAAAAGGGGTTACTCTGATTTGTCAAACGGTACAGAGCTGCACGGTTTCCCAGGGTTCGGATTCAGTCATCTACATGGACACGCTGAGTGGAAACAATACAAAGTTGTATCGTATCTCCGGATTCACTTTTCAGAATGGGGACGGCTGTACGTGCATTTGGTTCTATGGAAGCGGTACTCTGAATAAATTGCGAATCGATCATAATCGGTTTCAGAACTATCGGGGTGACGCCGCCTTAGTGCTTTTGGGCGAAACAACCACTCCCGGTAAATTCTATGCGTTGATCGACCATAATACGGTGGTCAACTCGTCGAGCGTGATGCTTGCCAAGATTTTAGGCGCAGAAAACATGAATAATTGGCCGTCGTCCTTGCGCGGGACAGCCAGTAATGTGTTCTTGGAAGACAATACCATCACGATTACAACTCAAACCAATACTGGTTTGGGGTGTGTTGACGTCTGGTCTGCTGGACAGATGGTGTTTCGGAACAACACGATTCAAAACTGCCGCATCGTGGCTCATGGCGTCGCTCATGGCGGAGTCGCTAATTTTGAAGTGTATCGGAATACCATCACTCAGACTGCGGGTGGGTTTTCAAATTGCTATCGCTCGATTCATCATCAAGGCAGTGGAGAAATGTTTGTATGGGGAAACACACTGAACTGTTCATCTTCCATCAGTGGGGGAGCAATAGAATTCCTGCACTATCGTAGCGGGACCCCTGGAGAAGCCGGGTACTCGGATGGATCGGTCGCTCCTGCCGGTCAATGTAATGGTAGTCGAGTGGGTGACGGTAATACCTCAGCCTCAGCGACTCACCGAGGATATCCCTGCTGGATGCAGCCGGGACGTGCCCCCGCTGGTGGAAGTCCGGCCTGGGGTAAATTATCCCCGGTGGCCGTTTATCGCAATACTTACAATGGTACCAAGGTAGATACGAACTTTGATTGTCCCTGGAGCGGAGGAGGATATTGCGCTCAACATATCCAGGCGAACCGTGACTATTATAATGCAGTATCCGTTTCAGCACAGACCGCTCCTACGAGCCCATTTAATGGCACAGTAGGGATCGGACATGGCACGCTTGCTAATCGACCCGCCACCTGTACGCATGTCACCGCTCCAGATGGGGACAACGGTGGTGGTGTGATGTACTGGGCCACCGACCAAGGTTCGTGGAATTCCAGCGGAGGTGGGGAACAAGGTGTGCTCTATCGTTGTTCGACTACCAATGTTTGGACTGCGCATTATACGCCCTATACCTATCCGCATCCGCTGGTGAACGGTGGAGGAGGAACTGGTGGCGGAGGGGGCTCTCTGACACCACCGCCAGCCCCCATAAATCTCACGGTTCAATGATATGAGGAGGCAAAACGATCAAAAGGATTAGGTAAATACCATGCGGTACACTCGGTACCCTGTTGCCGATTTGGAGCAAATGAGGTGTGTGCCCCAGACGGAAAATATTGTCAACGTGAAGATGCTGATAAATGACAAGACCCATCGTAATAGATGATGGATATGCGCAGCACCCAAGCCTGCCTGTAAGAGCTGCAGAAGGGCAATTTGAGCCACATAGGCGAAGAGCGAGTATTTCCCGAGCATTACCAGAGTACTTCCAAGCGGGTAGAGTTGAGAAGCTCTGGTTCCCAGGCTGTAGAGCAGCAATAGGCCAAGGCACATGCCCATGACTTGAAGAGCATAGGTTTCTCCAAACATGTGAATCACGATCAAATGTCCGCCGTATAAGCCGACTAACATCCAGGAGCGAGCAGCCCAGCTGGAAATTTGCCTCGATGATAATTCTCCAACAGCCATGCCAAGGATTCCAATAGCGATGAACGACATGTTCGGGTTAGGGATGTTGTGATATTCCATCAAGACCACACAAATCTGCGATACGGCACAAACCAGAGTGAGCGCGTGTCTTGTCACCCGCATGCTAAGAAATATCAACGTTGAGATAATGAGTAGGTAACTGATCGGGAGAAGAATGCCAAAAATCATCCTGCCGTTTCCCGAGAGATAGATGCTTGCCGCGTTGCTCACAAATGTCTCAATACCTGGCAGTGCTCCTCGATAGTTCGTGCTGAACAGTATGTTTGCCGTCACATTGAGCAGTGTGAATAAGGTCAAGATCTTCAGGCCTCTGACGAGCAATCGCCTATACAACCGAGACTGTTTGAGCCCATACTTTGACGGGTAAACTTTTACCAACAGAAAACCGGAAATAAAAATAAAAGAAGGGGGTATGAATCTAAGATAGGAATAGGCTGGTCCTTCAACTCCAACAAAGTAGTTCATCCAGTGGTACAACACCATGAGCAAGACGAGAGCGCCTTTTGTGAAGTCCAACGCTGAGTCTCTGAGATCTGTGGGGTTCAAGTCGCTCATTGGGACATTCACGCTGGTCGTTCGGTGAGCACTGGTCTCTGTATGCGTTTCTGTGCCGAGGTGCTGCGAGGATGTCCTTGTGCACGATAGTCCATGAGCGCATACAACGTCACAAACCACATGATGCCAACTTTATTAAATGAGGCTTCCGAATTGTTATAAATAATGGCGGTGATGAGCACGATGAGTCGCATGCTCGATCCTGGCTGCTTGAGCAGTAGTCTTTCTCTGATACGAAGGTACGTTGATGCGAGTAATATAAGTAGTAACCCAACTCCAATCAATCCGCCGTTGAGATAGGTTTCTAGATATCCATTATGAGCTTGAACAATGGTCGCCACCTCCTGATGTAATCGTGCGAGGCGCTCCCCTGCCCAGAATGTATTGAACCCCGCACCCAGGAGGGGGTTGTCCTGAAAGCCAATCAGAATCGGCCATACATCGGTTCGTGTGGTGAGCGTCAGGTCCCGTCCCAAGAGATCGACTACGATGAGTTCTTTCAATCCTAGTGAGGAATCAAGTATGAGGAACAGGCTGGCACCTCCTATTCCTATCACCTCGATCATCCTGGGGCTTCGGTTAAGAGAGCGAAGATTGAGAACGATCAGCAAGAGTGAGCCGACAACCGCACAGACCAGCGACGTAGCGCTATTCGCGATTGTCAACAGATACCAACACATGAGTAAGACTAGAATGCGCGATGCAAGTACGAAGGTGGGTACTTGCTTTGTGGTCCTGCTCCAATAATCAAGAAGATCCCAGAGAAGAAACAGCGCTCCTGCGAAGGCAAGGACTCCCAACGTGTTCTTGTGGGTAGCCACTCCAACCCACATCACTTCGTTGAGGTTATATCCGGTATACGTTCGACCTAAATCTGGGTAGTACCGTACCAAGAGCACTGACATGGGAATGCATACGTAGGCAACTCTCACCAGGACGGCTTTCATGGCCATGACCGGTTCTTTATCACTCAGCACGACAAGGACCATCACCACATTCCCGAGATCTTTGATCAGTCGTTTGATGGTTATTACCGGATAGTCGGACCAACTGGCACTCAAGAGCCAAAAGAGATAAAACACGATCAACCAGATATTATCGCGAACGAGCCATGACACCCGCACTCGTCTTTGGGTCAAAATTGCTAATCCGCCTATGATCAACAGTAGGCTGATGACGGCTTCGATAGGATTCCCTTCATCGTACGCCGAAGCTTGAACCGAACCAGCCATCGGCTGGGTAAACCATTCTGTTACTGGACGCGAGCCATACACAAACACCCATAAGACAGGGATCCAAGACCCGAACGACACCGACCCTCGCTCCTTTGTATCACCGTAGTAGACCCATGGAAGCCAAATACTGAATAAAACCAGTCCTATTGAGCCCATCATGCCAATGACCAGTCAGCGGCATGTCTCGTCGGTGTGGATTTAGGAAGGTTAAGGGGCGGAGCGAGCACCTCATTCAGTGCGCCGATTACAGGGAGAATCCTCGATTGGGAATCCACTGCCCGTCTTACGACCTCAAAGAAAAACTCCGGCGTGCAGCCATACCGCGTCGGTTGCGTCGCGATATCATGAGTGGAAAATACCAACCACCCCTTGTTAGCGCTATTCTCGTCGATGAGGTTCCAGATGACTGATGGATCTTTGCGCGATTGTTCAAGGAAGAAAGACCGCACATAGTTCAAGTCAACTGTCCCAACATTATTAGTTTGTCCCCCAGTTCGACAGCATGCAAATCGCAAGCCGGTTTGTCGTTTTGTCGTGGGTCGGGGCGTCGTACTAATCGGGTAGGACATTGTCTTAAATGTGGTTCCAGGCAAGAAATTCTGAAGCGCATGCTGATTCTTGATAAGTTCCTTCTCAAATAGGTGGGGCTCCGTATCCCATGCGTCACAATGTCCAAATGTATGACATCCCAGCTCATGTCCTTGAGCCAAGACATCATTGAGATGAAGGCGTGAGCAAATACGCCCAACTGCTTCTTCGTGATCGAGAAGTCCAAGCGATACATAGTACGTCCCGGCCAATCCATACTCACGTAACAATGCGCCTCCGACTTCTAGTGCAGACAACGGGAAATCATCAAATGTAAAGGAGATGATCGGAGTTCTGTTGTGCATGGGGACGAGCCTTTGGCCAAATGCTTCAGCCATGGTTCTCCGATATTTCCCTTGAAGCCTTTCAAAAACACCCACGAGACTCACGTTGTCTGTCCCCTCTTTACTCTTCATGCACTTGAATGATGTTATCCTGCGGTATGGAACGCGTTGTGGCATATTTGAGGGAACACACACCGTCAAGTTCTTCGACGATCTCAAAACCAATCTCCTCAAATACCTTGCCTGGCTTTGCGTTCTTCGTCGTCTTGCGGTAGTTGGCGTAGAAATCCTGTCGCATTGGCCTAGAGTATTTATTGAGGAGATAACCGAGGAAGGCGTGCTCTACTCGCTTCCCTTGGATCCGGCAACTGAACATCAAATCCAATAAGCGAGGTTCGTGCGTGTCAACTAAGGCGAATCCGACGATGCCATAGCTTCCGAACCTGTCCGTGCATCGAATGACGAATGTCTCATGGGTCTGGGATTGTCCAAGCTCCATCAATTGTTCGCGTGGGTATCTGGCACCTGAGAAATTCATTTGATTCGTTCGCTGCGCTAATTCGTACACACGTTCTAAATTCTCACCGGTGAGTCTCGTCAGCGTCACTTTGATTTTACATTCCTGGAGAAATGTTCCATAGTCGCCATCAAATGATTCTTGAACGAGTTGACGCTCCTTCTCCTGCTGATACATGGCGCGTCGATGCTGACTCTCTTCCGTAATCAGTACCTGACACTCCGGCCGGGAGAGAAGCTGCCCGGCCTCAGCTGCATCCACGACTGCAACGTGAGGGTGGGCACTTCGCACTTCCTCTCGCTCGAAAGGTTGATCATCCACAAACGCTAAACTCTCTACACCAATGTTGAGTAACTGCGCGATTCTTGCGATCGAGAGGCTTTTCGGGTCCCAGCTGATTTGTGGATAGAGAAAGTACTTGTCTATGCCCAATCTGTGAAGTAGTTGGACTGCCTCAGCGTAGTTGTTTTTACTGGCTATCGAGTGCAAAATGCCTCGCCGGTCCGTTTCTCTGATCACCTCAACGATGTCCTGCCGAAGTTTGAGGCGATCTTCCCCATCTTCGATCAGCGTTCCGTGCCAGAGGGTATGATCAAGATCCCAGACGATACACTTCCATGGCTTTGTCGTACGAGGCGTGGATTCGTTCACTTGCTCCACAGGCTGGAGTCGTGCAAAATCCATTATGCCGAAGTACAGCACGGTGTCATTGGCTTCATTCGGCACGATCTCGACCTCGAATGGCTGACTGAGGTCGACCTGTCGAACTATTTCTAGGTAGGGTATGGATTCACGGAGAAATCCAGGCACGGCTTGAACGCTATGTTGGAAAGTCCGGGTGGCACTGTCTTGTCGGGATCGAATGGAGATTGTCAAATGTATTGGGTTGGAACTTGGGTTATAGCATTCCAGGAGAAAGCAATCCGGGAGGGTTTCTGATATTAGCGCGTTCTCAGCGGTAGATCGTCGAAGATATGCTACCTTTCCTAACATGCGCGATTTTAGCTGACGCGGCAATGGGATAAGGCGGCATAGGGCGCCCACCATGATGTTGTGACGTTCTTTCCGTCGTACCTGATGTGGCATGTATAATGCCAAGTTTCCAACCGTCCAAAGCTTCCCCCATTGTTTAAACCTTACCTTCAACAGGTATGGTCTTAAATCATCCTCGAGGTCGACTCGTACCATCCCGTCTGCAAACAATCGACAATTTCCGTCCGAACGGGCCTCGTACAGTTCGCACGTCGCATAACAGGTGGGCCATGCGCATTCAGTACAATGTTCACCCCAAGGCAGAAGCGTTCTGGCGATCACACGTTCTTGGAGTTCACCAAACTGCTTGATCACCGATGGGGGCAGTGATTCAATTGTTTCAACCCGGCTGTTGACCTCAGACTCATACATGTGTGTAATCTCCTACAGAGTTCTGATGTCCCCCTCGAGGAGTTAGGTTCTGCAATAGCTCGATATACTTTGCTTTTTCTTTGCTCCACAAGAGTCGGCCTCGAACGAGTTCGAGTTTATTGCGAATAGTCATCAATCGTGCTGGATTGTCTGCTACCTCTTCGATCCGCGCGGCCAATTCGGCGGCATTCCCTGAAGTGAAGAACAGGCACTCATCTGAACTGAAATAGTAGTCGATCGCCGCATTGCGCACGCTGATTGAGGGTAACCCGAGACAGGTGTATTCGACCAACTTGAGGGGCAATGCGAAGTTGGCAACGGTCGAAGTCCCTATGTCCAGAGGGACAAGACCCACATGACAATCGGAAAGCATCTGCGGAATGTCGTGTAGTGGATAAGCCCGATTCAAGAATTCAATGCTTTCGCTCAGGCCATAATTGGTGATCAGCTTACGAAGAGCAGGACTAAAATCACCCTCGCCGATGATCCGAACACGAATGCGTTCTCGCTGGCTTACTTGAGAAATGGCCTCGAGCAACGTCCTCAATCCGTATCGTTCGAGAATGGTGCCATGAAAGACAAAGCGTATGATTCCATCGAGATGGGGATAAGTGATCGGTTTGAACAGTTCCCCATCTGCGAAATTGGCAATCACGTCAATTCGTTCTGGGCGATATCCCCTCTTCAAGAGAATTCCGTCCCGGACGGGATCACTGACAGTAATCGTTTTGTCGGCAAAAGCGACGCTCAGGTGTTCCTGTAACAAGAGCGCCTTATGAAGTACTCGACTGGTGAAGCGATGAAATTTAGATTCATAGGTCTCAGGCATCGGATCATGAATGTCCAGTAGTACTTTTGCGCCACATAGTTTTGGTAACCATGCCGCAAAGACCAATGCGTCTGGCATGTTGTGGACATGGACCAGGCGGTAGCGCATCGTCCTAACTAATCGCATTGAGAGCATCGCACAGCGCACGAAGAATCCTCCGTATTCCAAGCTGTACCTCAGCAGCGAACTCCCTCGGTAGCGTGACTGAATGCGAAACACTCGGATGCCGCGAATAGTTTCAACGGGCGGCTGTCCAACCCGTCGCAGTGCGATAACATCAACTTGAAAATGTCCATCTCGAGCGGCTTCAGCTGCACGAATCACTCTCGGGTCATTCTCGTAGTATGTATAGGCCATCATGAGGATCGCTGGCGCAGGAACGCATGGTATTGTTCGCATGTGAGAAGATCGTTCCGGTCAGTTTAGCGATGGACGGAGAGCTTTGTACGTGAAGAGGTCAAAGTCGTCGCCATATTGCGCAGACGTTGCAGTTGTTCTTGGCGATGAAACATGCGGAGCTCCTGCGGAATCGGATTACGATGTCTGAAGAACCAGCCCCAGATATACCCGGATAGTAAGGAGAGCCCGCCCAATACGATGGGACGGTTTTTCATTTGAAAGACGCTGCGGGCAAGCTCCCATACTGGATGGTTGCCCACACAGTAGTCTTCTCGCCCATGACGGAAGCGGGCTCTGATGCGATTCCGATCGGCTGTACCCATCGGTCGATGATGCGAGCAGGTTCGTTCGAGAAATGTACGAGTCATCCATCCGCGCATACGCGCTGTAGTCACAGCTACCCAATCGATTCCCCCACCCTTGATTGGCTTGTAACCACCAACATCATCAAAGCAACGCCTTCTGAACAGTTGGCATGCTCCCGAGACATGATTGAGATCGGCAAACGTATGCGCATAGCTATGACTGCCACTGTTACCGCTTTCTTCGACAAACGGGGTGCCGGCCACACCTAAGCGTGGAGTCTCCTCAAACTTGCGTAGAAGAACCTCGTAGAAATCAACAGGCAGAGTAATGTCAGCATCCAGATTGCCGACCAGATCAAATTGGAAAGGTGTCAGCAAGGCATAGCCGGCATTGACCGCCATCGCTTTTCCGGCGAAGTGACGATCGGGATCCCGTTCCAGTCTCAACAGCACGATCCAAGGAAATCGCAAGGAGGCGGACCTGATGATCTCATCCGTTCTGTCTGTCGATCCATCACTCACGATGACCCAGCGAATCGGAAGGATTGTCTGATTCGTCACCGACTGAATCAGTTGTTCCAGATGCTGTTCCTCATTCCATGCTGGAGTAATGAGGGCGTACTGGAGATGTGCAGGTCGTGTCAGCATGGCACCATTCCCTCGATCTTAGGCCGTGTTCAGTGCACGCTTCTGCAGAAGAACAGCCAGCGCCTTAATCATCGTCCCTTGCCCCCAGTGCAACATTGCGGTGCTGACTGTTCTCCACCCGAGGTGTCTATAGAAAAAATGACCATCATGTGATTGTAGATGATCGATTGTCCACGCTGCGACTTTCTCGGCCATGACCAGGCAGTCAGGGTGGGACTCAGCAAACGCAACAAACGTTTCGATGGCCTGCGCCGCACATTGGATATCGATGGGATAGGTCTTGTCATGAAAGTATTTCGGGCGCCCGTCCCTCTCAAAGAAATGATCTCGATAGAACTGCAATCCCTTTGCGATACATTCATCAACCGCATTGTCCTTAGTGACGTCCCTATAGAGTTTCACGGCGGACAAGTTGTAACCAGTGTGAAAATTGTCGATCCAGTGAAACTTTGGTTCCTCGGCGTAATACCAAGAACCGTCTTTCCGCTGTCTGGCACAGCTATACGCTATCGTAGCCCTCGCCACGTTGAGATATTCGTGGTTATCAGTGAGGGTGCCTAAACGAGCGAGAAAAGCGGCTCCCATCATGTTGGAATTGTGAATTGATGATTGCCGATATCCCACATAGCTCAAACAGCTGCCGCTTTTAGTCTGTTCTCTAGGCAGGCGTACTATCCAGCGACCAGTCTCGTCTGCAATATGGAGATACCGCTCATCGCCTAGAGTTTCATACGCATCGAGAAACGCAAGTCCAATAAGCGAGCTCCAAATGAGCAGCGGTTCTCCCAAAGGGCGTCGCCCTCCTCTGGTGGCATATTCATATGGGTCACCCCAACAGCAGAAGGAAGAGCGCGGTGAGCGATTGATCTCAAGCCATTTCAGACAGGCGATCGCCTCATCTCGAAGTGCTTCCTCTGCTTTTACTCGAAACAGGGTAAGGTAGGCCCAGGCCATATACCCTCGACCAATCGCTGATTCATGGGGATGGATGCCTAGCAACGGGCGAATATTGAATGGGCTACGCAGGACAATCTGTTGCAAAATCCGCATTGGAGCGACACGTCCTCGTGTCAGAACAAACAGCGGTGAGAGATTTCCGTCTGCAGGTTCATACCCACAATACTTGTGTCGCTGCACCCATGCGATAGCCCGTGAAAGACTGAGGTCAATCAACTTGGACAGGTCCATACATCTTTCACTGACTCGTAGGAGACTTGGGCTATCGGACTCGAGCAGCGTCATTCTCGGCCGCATGTTCGGCAAGGTATGCCACGACTGCTTCGCCGATAACCCGATAGCCATTTGTCCCCGGATGCATATCTCTCGTTGTTTGGGCATACAACTTATTTGTGATGGAACGTCGCAAAGCCGGTAGCGCATCCACATACGAGATGTCTTCACGGGACAAGAATTCCAGAAGATCTGCTTTGACAGATTGCTCATTCGCAATCACTCGCTCAAGTGCATCCCATAAATGTAACTGAGGGTGCTTGGCAATCTGTTCAGCAAATACGGTCTCCTTCGTGGGAATAATGACTGTCAGAAATCTGCAGCCAGCTTTTATACACGCCTGATTCATTTCCTTGAGCAGATGAAATGTGATCCGCATTCCCTCTTGAACAGGCGCGGTAGTTTTGTCTAATCGCTCCGCCATACCGATTGGGCGAAAGGCCTCACGTAAGTTGTGCTCATCGATGATCAGCGCCGTCGTCTGTGAATCAGTCTGTGTTGACACTTGATCAAACCGAATTGCTTCCTTGACCACAGCAAAGAGGGGACTGTGAACCGTCAGTCTGTACACCATGCTGTGTGTAGACAGCCAGTTACGCACGTCCGCCCCCCATACCGGAGCCGCAGTGGTTCCCCAAATGTCATAATTAACATTTGTCCACTGTCCCACACGCAATGATGACCAGTGTTCTAATCCATATGTGATCATGAAGGCATTCTCGAAATCGTCACCCATGTATAGGCCGCAGACGACCCACCTGGGGTGTAGAGAGAGACCTTTGGTCATGAGTAGCTGGTAGTACTGATTCGGACCGTAGCCACCAAGTCCTAAATTATAGACCTGCCGCTTGGTTGCCTTTGCCACAACGGCTGGCCAGGCATCATCCATTTTTGCGGTATTTCCATAGGTATGGGAGTCGCCAATGGCTACCACATCGGCTTTGTCCGGTACCTTGCTGTTTCTGAATCCCCACGTATCGAAGCCGGAGCTTTGCGGTGCGATGGCTATGCCAAGCACATCGTCCTGAACGGTCTGTGGGGAGAGGAAATCGGCAGGGTTCAGAAGAATTCTTGAAAGTATTTCACAGAGAAGTATAGCGAGCGCACCGGATACACACAGAGCCATTCCTCCCAAAGCATAGCGCTTTGCCGGTCGCGTTTCAGAATGAGAGGAAGGAAGAAAGCTCATCGAAAGGTCTCATTCCCAATCAGCACGGACCGCCTAATCCCTGAGCCACAGTTCTTCGCATACGACGATCGAGGTGTGCATCGGCGCGTGCCTTACGCTCCCCTCGGTGCTTTGAATCGAGTCGAATACCATCTGTCTCGAAGGTCAACCAACTGCTTTCGCACTCGCTGTGGCACCAGATCTTTCGCGTCACGATGCAATCCAAAGAAGAGCGCAAGTTGCCCTTTCATGGTAAGGGGGATGTAGTATCTGGGAAGATCTACCCGTATGAATCCGTTGTCTTTCTTGAATCTTGTGAGCGAATCTTCTCCTTTGTTTCCATATACGAAGCGTTCATACAGAAGATGACGTACCCCTCTTTGCTCGCACAATTTCACAGCGTGCGACAGAAGCGCATTGTTTGGACGGGTATCGCGATACTCTAGCTTTGAAAGAATTTGCATAATGGCGGCGCTACGGGTATCCCACACGATTTTCATATAACCAATGAATTCATTTTGAAGGTAGGCCCCCAAATAGCTGCTTCGCTCTCGGTATGTCCCATTCTCGGCTTCGACCGCTTCAAACGGCTTACGATAATGCCAAAACTTTCGCCCGGCTCTGACGGGAGATTCATTGTAGAGGGACATGATCCCTCTGACGTAGCGGTCGTCATAGGCCTCGACTTTGACGGTTATACCTTTCTTTTCACTCGTTCGAATATTGCGTCGGCTCGCCGATGAAATTTGCTCTCGGAACCAGCTCTCGTGAGTGTTTATCGGAATCGCCGCGACATTATCCCATTCCATGTGGTAACTAAACTGAGGCGTCGTGTCTGGTACACGCTGTACGAAGGTGAATATGTCAGGCCTGTGTTGGGCTGACTTGAGCTGGTCTATGCATGACTTCAAGTCTGGCAATGTCTCTGCTTCCAGCCAATAGGCGTCGAAAATTTCTCCCATCGTAACAACTGTCCCAGCCATGACGACGGTCACATGACCCAGGCGGACTGCGGGGACATGAATTGTTCGACCCAGGGTACTTATTTCATGAGTCTGTGACTGCATTATGCGTCTCCATCCCATCAGTGGATTCAGCGTCTTACAGACCAACAGTCACTGCACTATTGTTCCCAATCCGCAGTACTTCTGTCTCAACGCCAGAGGGTAGGGCTCGAGAGACTTGTACCTCAGCGCCGACACTTGTCCTCAACGGTGCGGAGATCGTGATCTGTACGTCTGGCCCGGAGGAATCGATGCGAGAAAATCTGATCGATCGACGCCAACGAAACCAGTCGACGGCTTCCCTTGCTTTGGCAAACCAGACCCGTCCCCCTGCTCGTATCTCCAGCAACAACTCCTGATAGAAGCGATCCCATAGGCGTTCAGGAGCTAAGCTTCTGTCATGCCAATTAATGACGATGGCCCCACCCTCTCGTCGTGCTTGCGCGACAATGCGCTTACACAAGGACATCGCCCCTACGGGAGTTAGACCCATTCGACCTGAAGAAAATAAAGCAGAATCCATGATTGTCAGTGGCAACTCCATCAGTGTCGAGCAGCCCAGTGGTCGAAACGATTGGGAGGTTCCCGCTCGATATCCCACCGCCTCGTTATATCCGCATGTCGAGTCATAGTCGAAACCGGCCGCTTCGAGTGTTTTAGGTGAGCCCTGATCAAAATAAAGCCAATGCATTCTAATGCCCACATTCTTCTGGCCTGTGAGTGCTGTCAGTTGATTGGATTCTTCACATCCCGCTACAGTGTCACACCAGGCATCGATTCCATGCAGCGCAAGTTCGCTATCGGCATCTGCAGCGGCCTTGACGTGTTCTCGAATATCCCCTATTCCATAGGGAGTCGCTCGCCAGTGGTTGGGTGACCCGTTAGGAGCGACACCTGCTTTCCCTTTGAATGGGACAAGAAAGAATGTGGAGAGTTTAGGATCTTCGACTTGTGCGTACTCTTCGAATGGGCGCCAAAACTCTGGCAACACTCGGAGGAAGACGAGAGGTAACGACAGCACAGCGAGCCAATTCCTGCAGGCGTCTGGGAGGGACCGATGGCCACGGATGAGATTGAGTAATGTGCCAAAGGATGCTCGATAGAGAAACCCAGCCATTGTACGATCGAAGACGTGGCTTCGAATCCCAAAGAAATCTATATCATGTGTGAGGCAGCACATGAAATCATATCCGTGGGGACGAGGAGGAATCTCTAGAAAGGAAATATGGCAGAGCCTCAAGAGGTGCCGTAATACTCCGATATGAATTTCCACGGTGGGGGTAAGGGCCTGCTTCACAGGCTGTCCCTCTGTTAACAGAAATTGGATTTCCGCTAAGAGGTCATAGCCGATGCGGTAGACCATCTGCCCATCTACCTGTGACCTGTACGTGACGGGTGTCTCATCAAATGTAAGAAAGTCGTCTGGGTGTGTCGACTCAAAGATCGCAACGCCTTTATAGATCGGGAGCTGAACGTCCCTCCAACGGAGCGTTACTAGACCACTAACATTGCTGGCGGTCAGCCCGGCTTTCCCGTCAATATGAAAGCCGCGTGAGCCATAGATGAATACCACGTCTGCATGGAAGCTCCTGGAGGACTCGGTTGTTGTCAGCACAACGCGGTAGTGCCGACCTGGTACAGCTTGTTCCCATGGCGTCTTAAACAATTCAAAAAACTCTGTGACGACATCCAGCTGACTCTCGTTGACGGCTACACCGATCATAGGACTGTGTTGCGTTGAACGATTCTTAACGCGGCCGTGTGAGTAGGAGCGCGGGGGTGACGAGATTAGTCTGCGTCAATAAAAAGACGATGAAGTAGTTCCGATGTTAACAAGATATGTATCTCATTCGTATAGTTCCGGTCTCCCCTGAGATGCCCCTGCACGATGTGCTCCACTTTCTGCTTGTCGAGATACGAGCGAGAAAGGGTTCGCCGGTCCAACAGAATGCTGGTGATGTACTGCGCCAACACCCCCCTATACCACACTCGATAATGGTTAAACTTATGCCGCCCCAGAAATAGCCGCTCCAGGTGAAAACAAGCCAACATGTGGTCGATATTGGCCAACCAATGAGGCATGCCATAGTCATAGGCGTATTCAGCTTTGGCTAGAAACTCTTCCCACTTTCGCAGCACCGATCCAATGGGTCCCGCTGGGCCTATGCCTCGATCGGTTGGAATGTTCCGGAGGGAGGGGGAGCCATCGGCAATCAAACGCAAGCAGAGGTCGTTCCTCTCAAAGGTAGAGCTGGGAGCTTGGAACACGGTTCTGACCAGATCATTGTCCAGGTACGGAGATCGAAGTGAAACCTGAGTCTCTTCGAGTGCTAACAGGCCATAGTGGTGCCATGGCGCTTGTTTGAACACGGCAAACGAGATTGGATGTGCAGAAGAGATTGTCCTGTACGTTTCTTCTGCCTGACGAAAAAGAGGCAGAAGGTCGTTCTGAAAAAGACCTGGAGTCGGGCGTGTGGGTTTGAAGGCTCGCACGCCACGCAGCACCTCACTTCCATAATTGCCTGTCATGCGCACGGGGGCGACTTGTCGAGCGCATTCATTGAGATACAGATCAGACGCCCGACGGACATCGGCGCATCCGTCCGTCAGATAGACGGTACGCTCTGCGTAATGAGCGAATCGTGAAAGAAATTCGTCACCGACCGTAATGACGTCATGCGTTTGTCCGTAGAGGTGAGCCACATCACGCGCGACCACCACATCCATGCAATCGCGGTAGGTTCCACCGAATGTGTAGCAAGGGAGCGACCTCGGTGCCGCTTTGTGCCACGCCAGAATCATCCGTGTGTCCAGACCACCCGTAAGGGAGATGCCTATGCGCTCTTGTGACTGAAAGTATCCAGGCAAGTTCTGGGTAAAAACATCCCGCAGCTGATCGTAGTACTGTTCCGGATCAAGCATTTCCTGTTCTTCCCATTCTCGCGGGGAAAAATAGGAATGGCGTGCTTTCACGGATCCATTCGTGAGTACCCACTTCGATGCGCTGGGAAGGACCTGGATACCATCAAACAACGTCCGATTCTCCAGCACGCACCCACATGTCACATACTCTACGAGGGCACGTGGTTCTATGTTCCGCAGCTCGGGTCGCACAGCGAGAATGGCCTTTGCCTCAGCCGCGAAATAGCATGCGTCCTTTGCCTCATGATAGTAGATCCTGTGCATGCCGTACCGGTCATTAAACAACGTCGCAGTTCTTCGCCTTCGATCAGCGAGAATGCCGTGAAAACGTCCATTAAGACTACGAGGAAAATCAGGCTCCGACTCGACGCAGTGCGTCAGATGGGTCGACGATTCCCCAAAATCTTGACTATTCGATTTCGTGGCACGCTGAACACTGGAAGAACCTGAGAAGTGATCCCCCGAGAAAATGAGGGCTGTATTACCCTGGTCACACATGAGCGGGAGGCCACCTGAAAAGGAGTGCCTTCTTGAAACCCACCCCACATAGAGACCAACTGATTCGTCGACCCAGGTGCCAGACACATAGAACTTCTCATGGTGTAAGGACTCAACCATTCGTTTTAATTGCGGTTCCGCCCAACTCCGAGGCTTATCTGTTTGGAGACCAACGAGTCCAGGCATGGGTTAGATATACTTATTATGGTGCTATACGATTAAAAGCGAGCGTTTGCATGGGAGTTGGAAGTCATGGATTCACCGGCGTTGAAACGAGTGAACCCGCCTCCAATCAGGAAGCGATATTCTTCACCATTGACCGGATGTGTCTCAATCTCTACGACCGAATCCTGAGCTAACGAGAAGATCCGCGCCAGACGATGCTCTGGGGAAAGCGGGGGAAGGGAAAAAAAGTAGTCAGTCAGCCGGTGACGGCTAGCTAACCGGTGGTCGATCCAGCGTCGATAGAGACGGTTCCAAACACTTTTTTCTCCTGACTCAAAGGAGAAGTTTCGTCTCACGGAGGTATTAGCTGGAAGCAGCTTTTGTATTAATAGGTTTTCACACAAATGCATATGGTGATGGCCGTCAAGCCTGGTGGGCGGACTTCCATACAGACGGCTGAATTCGTCGAGTTGGACCTTCACGACGTAGTCGAACTCACTTGTCAAGCCTGGATGAAACAAGGTCTGTGCAAGGCGGTGCCGGAGAAGGTACCGGGCAACTTGTTGTTGCTTGTCTTTCAGACGTGAGGAGCAACCTTGACCAGAAAAAGGCGCCGTGAGATTAAGATGCAGGCCGCTCACGATACCGTACTCTTGCGCCATGACGGCCGCACGTTCAGAATCCTCCATGAAAACCATCGCGCTGACAGCAGAAACGCCCCCCCGTCTGAGACAATCCACAGTCTGGTTGGTTGTATGGCGATCTCTGCCCCAGTCATCAGCATTGATAATGAGGGCCCCAGTCTCCGGATGCGATCGTTCACACTCCCGTTTCACGTCATGACCTGGCGGAGTGTGTTCAGCCGCTCTCCGATAGTCACACAGAATGAACTGATCCTGTTCTCACACGATTCGATGCGTCCAACCAGCCTGAGATCTCTCCCCTTTTCACCCGCCAAATCAGTCTTAAATTTATAGGTGCCAGGATTCGCTTCGGGGTTGATCCCATTCAAGTCGTACTGCGGTACGTGTTTTTCCTTCAGTCGCTGAATCAACTTCCATTGAAGAAGATATGATCCTCGATATTTCAACCCGATACGGCTTGTCGCCCCAAACAGATAAATTGCGGTTGAACCGATGGCACTACTAACAAGACCTGCACAGGTGCCTTCACTCGAACGACATAGCATGATGTGCATTTTCTGGCCCGCCGGTAATCCCCGCTGAATGGCTCTGAATTCATGAATGTCATTGGGTTCGATGAACTTCTTCCTGGAGACCATCTCCTTATAGATTGTGATGAACTGTTCAAAGAGCTCGTCCTCTACCCCTTCAATAATTTGGAGCGGGAGTTTCTGAGCAGCTTTCAGTTCACGTTTCCAATGCGGTTGGAGTTGCTCGTACAGCTGATCCATGGATAGATTAAGATCCATGAGAATAGTCCGAGATCCTTTGCCATTATTGGAGTGTGAGAACCCCTCTTCTCGCAAGATTGCCATGGCCCATGAATGGTCTTGTTCAAAAAGAAGTGGATTGATCCTCAGCAGCAATCCTCTTTTAGCGACATACTCCAGGTGCAGTGCTCGAATGATTTGCCGAAATGTCCTTGCATCCACACGATGATGTTGTAATGCCCACAGTGGTCCCCACATGACATAGGCAATTCCCGCACCGAGGAATGGGACCGTTTCAATCCTGCATTGAGCAATCCCAACAACACGTGTGCAGCTCTTCACCACGAGATGGCTGATATCGCGGCCTCCGCCTCTTACCAGACCGTATGACCAGCTTTGGTAAATATTGGCATCGGTGAAGTGACCGAGCAACTGGTTCCAGGTGTCCTCATCGACTGCATCCACTTCATAGCTATACCCAGCGTCCAATCGAGTCATATCTCATTTACCAGTGGTCGTCGCGAGGGGCAGGAAGAAATTGATGCTTGGGGAAATCCTTTATTCCGTCACGTACTGTTCTCGGACCGGATTAATTCCAATGACGGCAAGGAGTTTCCCGAGATGATCGCATAGTCGTACCAACAATCTCATGAACGTATCGTCCCCCACTAGGAACACAAATGGAAGGCTTATCCCATAGGCCCAAACGGCAACAAAGGATTTGGCTACGTCACGGATTCCGAACCCGGGAGTCTGCGGTTCCATGGCGCCCCGCAGCAGCGCTCTTTTCAAAAGAAACCTGCGATTCCATCGATGAGGTGGAACCGTCTCGTAGGCAATAGCTTCGTCGCACCAGATGAACACGTGGCCTTTTCCAATCGCTCGGTGAAAGAATTCCTGATCTTCACCGTTTCGGAACTCTGGTCGGAATGGTTGCTCATACTCAAGTAACACGTGCCGGCGTAGCAGAACATTGCCGGTGCGACCTTTTCGCCAGTCGATGACCAACCCGGTTGGGTACGTGGGTCGTTCATAGAATTGCCCTTTCACAACCCATGACGGTGGAGCTTCATCAAAATGTGGTTTCACGGGACCCAAGACGCCATCCACCTTGAATCTCAGGCAAGCCGTATACAGTGTGAGCAACCAACGATTAATGGGAACCTCGTCGTCATCGATGAACGCGACGAAATCACCAGCGCTACACTGGACGGCCTTGTTCCTCGCACGTGCGATGTTCTGTCTCGGCTCAACCGCATAGAAGACCGCCGGTGACTGTTCCTTAGCAAACGGCTCGACTATCGATTTAGCGGACTCAGTCCGATCATTGTCTACCACGAGGATTGAAAATGAGAACTGATGATCTGTATCTTGAATTCGTAGAGCCTCGAGCAATCGTTGTAGTAAAACCGGACGCTTGAAGGTGCACACACAGACACTGATGTGAGGAATACGCACTGCCCGTAAATGTTGAGTGGCTGAGGCAGCTTTTTCTCGATTGACCAAAGGACCCATGATCCGATCTTCCTCTATTCTTAGAGTGCTGTGTGAGCCTTCTGCACTGCAGCGATGATGTGCTCCCGATCCTGTTCGGTCAGATATGGGTGCATTGGAAGGCTGAAGATACTCGAGGATAAACGCTCAGCCTTAGGAAAGTCTCCCTGATGATATTCCAAGTACGCAAACGCAGTCTGCAGATGGAGCGGACGCGGGTAGTAAATCGCGGTAGGAATACTCTTCTCCTTGAGTGCGGCGAGATAAACCTCTCGGTGGTCTGTGACGACGGAATATTGTGCCCAGGCTGATGCAAACCCATCAGGCACATAGGGGGTTTGGATACAGTTTCTCAATGCGGAGGAATATTCTCCTGCGAGCTGCTGCCGCATTGTGATTTCGTCCTCAAATACCTCCAGCTTCGCGAGGAGGATGGCGGCCTGTAGCGTATCGAGACGGCCATTGATACCAATACGCACGTTGTCATACTTATGCGACCCCTTCCCGTGCTCTCGGAGCGAGCGCATGTTGCTTGCCATCACCTCATCATTCGTAAACACTGCCCCTCCGTCTCCGTAGCCTCCGAGCGGTTTCGCTGGGAAGAAACTTGTGGCCGCAATATCTGTCACGTTGCCAACTCGCTTGCCGTGATGGCTTCCTCCGAGACTTTGAGCGGCATCCTCCACGACAAATAGGCCGTACTCTCTGGCAATCCTATTGATGGCATTATAATCCGCAGGAAGACCAAAGACATCAACGGCAATGATTCCTTTCGGAGTAAGGGTATTCTGTCTTCCACCGAAACGTTTTGTTCCTTGTTGGAGTTCTTGTATCGTCAGCTGAAGTTGTTCGGCATCAATATTATAAGTCTGAGGATCGATGTCTACAAATACAGGAGTGGCTCCAAGCAGGCAGATCACCTCCGCTGTTGCAATAAAGGTAAAGGGCGTGGTGAATACAGCATCACCCGGCTTCACGTGATGTGCCATCAGGCTGAGCAGTAGAGCATCCGTTCCATTGGCACAAGAGACGCAGTGCCGAGCACCGACGAGTGCCGCCAACCGATGCTCCAGTTCTACTACTTCAGGGCCCATAATGAACTTGCCGTGTTCCAGCACGGTATTGATTCGGTGCTGAATCTGTGGCTTGAGTCTCTCGTATTGCTTCTTGAGGTCGACAAACTCCATGATGGCTCCTTTATCGCGAAGATATTTCACATCGCAAAGCGCCCATCGTTGGATGGGCGTTGCTTAAATTGATCGTAGGTGACTGTTCCAACTGTCATCTCAGTTGGCAACGGCTTCTCCTCGTCTAGATCGAGGCAGCGTAAAACACCGGCACTGATTTCCCTGTAACGAAAGCTACTTTCAGGGCAGACCATGATTCCTTCAGCATTCGGTTGCGGGAGTTTGATTCCGTGTCGACTCATCCAGCCCTGCTGTCTAGCTGGCATGCCAACCATCAGGCCGTAGTCTGGAACATCTTTGGCTACCACGGCTCCGGCTGCGATGAACGCATATCGTCCGATTGTGATACCGCAGACGATCGTCGCATTGGCGCCAATGGTTGCCCCACGTTTAATAAGGGTCCCCTCATAGAGCGAATGGCGAACGATTTGTGAGCGAGGATTTGTGATGTTCGTCAACACACAAGAGGGGCCGAGAAAGACGTCGTCTTCGATGTGTGTCCCCGTATATACAGACACATTATTCTGAATTTTTACATTGTTTCCGATCTTCACGTCGCTTCCGATACATACGTTTTGCCCTAAATTACAACGCTCGCCGATTTCCGCACCTTTCATCACATGTGCCCCGTGCCAGACTTTTGTGCCAGCTCCGATACGACAAGGCATGTCGATAAATGCTGACGCGTGAGCAAAATATGGTGGCTGGGACTGTGGAGATGGTACCGTGTTGGCATGGTCAGACTGTTGCTCCAGCGTCCGTTGGGCTTGTTGGAGGACTGCAAGGACGCGGTAACCTTCATTCCCGTCAGTTACCGGAGTTTCCCTCTTCTCGATACAATGGAGGAAGTGACGGCATTCTTCGCCGAGCGGTTCCTTTGCCTCGACGGCTACGAACGACGGCTCAGCTTTCTCGGGAATAGGCATGCCGTTTTGCCATTTAATGATATGGGAGTACAGCGCAATTTTTTTATCCCATGCTTGGGTGTCTTCAAAGACCGCCATCTTGGCCTCTCCGACAACCACCAATTTTTGCTCTTTGAATGGATGTAGCCATGAGACAAATACATGTCCGTTGATACCACTTGGAAAAGACAGGTGCGTAGTTGTGACGTCAGCCAGTTCCTTGTGCAGATAATTGTGTCCGACCGCTGATACCTTGCTCGGCATTTCGTTGCACAATGCAAGGATCATCGAGATATCGTGGGGTGCGAAGCTCCAGAGGGCATTTTCCTCTCGTCTGATTTTCCCTAGACTGAGTCGTGTGGAGTAAATGTATTGAATGCGGCCAAGCTCTCCACGATCCGTCAATTCTTTCAGTTTTAGAAATGCTGGATGGTAGCGCAATAGGTGACCCACCATGAGAATCCGTCTTCGTTCCAGTGCCATCTCGGTGAGCTTTCTTGCATGATCAAGGTCAAGTGTTAGAGGTTTCTCCACAAATACGTCTTTGCCGGCGAGCAGTGCCTTGACCGCATATTCGTAGTGATACTCAGCGGGCAGCGCGATCACCACGCCCTTTACGGAGGTGTCAGCAAGAACGTCATCAAAGCGTTCAACATAGTTCACATCGGGGTACTGTTTCTTGAGTGCAGAGAGAATCTCTATTCTGGTATCGCACACGGCATGGAGTGCTCCCAGTTCAAAATAGTTGCGAACCAGATTCTTTCCCCAGTACCCAGCTCCGATAACCGCGATGGACCTCATAACAGTCTCCTTAGAATCAACATAATGTACGTGGTACCGTCTTGCTTTCTGCGTATCTTGAGGCGGGAGGCACCTGAATACGCGTCCAGGCTTTGCGTGGTCACAAACAGATCTGAGACTGCTGGGTTGTGTCCTCCAAACGGAGAAGCAGAAACTTGGGGAAAGTGGCGTAGGCCGTAACGACCTAATTGCTCAATGAGCGATATCTAGTCCCAACATCCGTGATAGCCGATTGGGTAATAGATCCGAGAGGAGTCGCTTTGCTACGTCCATCGGTTTGGTCATTCTGAACATTCCAACCGTGATCAAGGCGTAGGCGGTGACACAGACTACAATAAGTGCCGCCATGCGCTGGATAGATGAAAGGTCGGACAAATAAAATGTCCGAAGTGTAAATCCTACTCCTTCGGCGATCAGTGCTCCGATCAATGGAGGGACAATGGCAGGCATCAACTCCCGCAGGCCTATTTGAAGCGGCTGCCCGGCATAGACAATGGCCGGCACAAACAGAATATACGTACATATACCGTAGGAAATCGCAACTCCCGTCGCACCGAATGGCATCCCACATAAGACGGCTACGATTTGAACAAGACAACTGAGAAGTCCCCACCGCATCCAGCGATCCGGTCGGCCCGCTGCCACATGCAGCCAACCCAGCGTACGTTCAATGACTTGTGCGGGACCACGAAGTGCGAAGAGGACGAGAAGTGTGCTGGCCCCGACCCATTTATTGCCCAACAGCAACACGATCAGATCCTGACCAATTACGGCCAAAATGACGAACGCCAGTGTGGCGAAAAACGTCAAGGACGAGAGTGCCGTCGCCCAAGCTCGTCTCAGCTCCTCCACATTGTCTCTTAACCTGCTGAGAGTTGCGACGGCAACGGAATGCAGTGGAAGGGTCACGACAGTCAGAGCATTCTCATATACCGTCGCGGCGTTATGATACAAACCCAGTTCTCGTGCTCCAACTGTATAACCAAGACCGACGCGGTCAGCCGCTTTCGCCAAATAGTCCGTGGTTGTGAACCCGGTAATGTTGAGGCCGAACTTCACCGTCTCTTTGACTCCCTTTGAGAGCACCGGCCATCCAGGAAGCCACCGACAGGTGGACCAGATCAGGATGAGCATCACGCAAGCGGTGACGAGCGGCCGAAGAACGAGTGCCCAATAGCCACTGCCGGAGAGGCCCATTCCGATCGCTACGGCTGCCCCAAGAATGTTGGCTGCCACTTCGATCAACGCGACCTTTTGAAACATCAACTGTCTGCGAAGTAATGCCGCATGCTGACAAGAGAGCGCGGTGATGACAAACGTCAGGCCCCAGAACTGAGCAATTCTTATCAATCGTTCTTCGTGATAGAACTCGCCGATCAGCGGAGCTGCAGCTAGTACCACAGCGGTAAACAAGGCGCCTAGTCCCGTCGTCAACCAGAACAAGGTGCTCAATTCTTCCTGGGTAATCTGAGGTCTTTGTACCGCAGCATCCCTTGTTCCCAGGTCCATCAATACATTGGCGAATCCCGTCAGAGCGGATACCATCGCAACGAGTCCAAAATCTTCTGGTACGAGAAGACGAGCCAAACATATCGTGGTTCCTATCTGCACGGCCGTGTTCGTGGCCTGTGCCAGGATGGAAATTGCCCCACTGTGTAATGATTTCTTGGAAAACTCGCTCTTCTCCAGCTTCTCTTCCTGCAGGTGCACCGACAAATCCAACCTCTCGGGGGAGATACTTTCTCCGCGTCATGAGTACCGTGACTGAACCGACAAAAGCGGGACTACACACCCGCCAACATCAAGATGTATCGTTGAAAGACTTAGGTGTTGCTTTCGGTACAGTCGTGAGCGGAGTGACATCTCAATGCTCCGGTCGACCTGGCTGCGGGTACCGGAGTTGGTTCCCGTTCGAGCCAGATCTCCCGCCACCATGAATAAATACTCCTTGGGCAGTACATTCTACAGTCGCTATATCGCGATCCGCACCACACGTCTTCAAGAATGACGGCCGGAGTTTTCATGTTAATCAGCATTCCTGTTTTTTCATCAACAAATCGAGACAGTCGTGTTTTAACACGGTACATCCCATCGCAAAACGGAACCATATCCCTGTCCCACATCAACCCGCGATTTCTGGCATCCGTATCCAATGTCGCCAGGATCTCCTTGTAGGACTTCACCCGAACCAGTTCACCTGGTTGGAGATTTAGGATCTTGGTTGGAGTGGGTTGACCGGCCTGAATGGTTCCGGATCTTCGAGGCCATGGGATGCCCCCCCACAACTTCTGCGCAACGTCATAGAGCCAGCTAAGGAGTGGGCCAAGACCGATTCCGGCCTGCACAAGGCTTGCATACGTTGCAAAGAGTCCTCCTCGTAACATCTGCAGAAGATCAACGTTTCCCGACCGATAGTCTTCTATATACTGTCTTGTGTCCCACCAGGGTAATGCCTCGCCGTAATATGGGACTTGGGTGGCTTGACACTGGTATCTGATTGCGGTATCGGCATCCATCAAATCTTTTCGGGTCCCCCTCCAGACATTCTCTTCGGTGCAGTCTCCATGCTCACAATTGCCATGTGTTTTGCCGGTTATAGTGGAGTTTCGGGAAGTCGCCGAATGGTTCTCTTCTACAGGCTTTAACCACGCAGTCTTCCAAAAGATCAGGCAAGCCGCTTGACAACCTCCGTACGCTTCTCCATCACAACGCAACTCAAGGTGAATGGCATCAGTCACGCGAAGACTTCTGATAGGATTCACCGTGTCACATGTCTTGTGGGCACTCTTGTACACCTTGAACCGCTTTCCGCAATATTTGAACATTTGGGGCATAAAGGGCACGTGCTCGAGTTGTCCCTGGCTGTCTAGAGTCCCCAAGATTTCGTCCTTGCTTCTGACCTCGACCCAATCTCCGGCTTTCAATCGCATCGCCTATTGTCCCTTGATGGATTTATGAAACAGTTCTAGACCTGCGGCGCTTCCTTCCTCACCTTGAGGATCTTCCTGGGTGAGAGGAAATCACACTCGCCAGCTCTGGCATAGGGAGGGAACATTGATTCGACCAGTAACGACCGCTGACGGCTTTGAGCCGTGTCTGACGATCGTTGAGACGCGGTGAAACAGAGAGACCTGCAAGTTCAAGTATCGTCTGCCACCGATAGAGCCAGTCATGGCGACTCACCGAATGGAAGACGTTTCTCGCACTAATCTCATGCTGTAATCGGGGGTTCGCCAGAAGCTCACGGATGATGTCGGCAATGTCTGAGCCATCGGTCCGCACTGAAACCACGGCTTGCGGCCAATCAAATAGAGCATGAAATGTGTCACCCTCGGGAGCCTGACCCAGTAATACGGCACCAGCTGCCGCTCCTTCGTAATAGCGCATCCCCACTTCCATCTGGCCCTTTGTTTCGTGAAAATCGAGGATTTTCCCGGGAGCGACCATGAAAAACTTGCTACGCTTGAGCATGTTGGCAAACATTGTTCGATGTTGCGCGACATCCTGCATAATGAGGTTGCCGCCTTCGGTGAATGTGTCGTGTAGATAAAACAGGCTATCCTCTTTGGCCAGTTCCAATAAGCCAGAATGGATCTTCGGCAATCGTTTTCCAACGCTCAGCACATCGATCACCCTGTCTGGAAACGGGGTAAAGCGGAGGGTATCAACCGCGCGAGGCACAACGTGACAGGGACGATCCAAGAGGCGGGTGAGTGCGTCAGCCGTGCTTTTGTAGGGGACGAGAATGTGATCAAAGTGATTCAGCGCGTTGAGCCAATAGCGAGAACCAGGGAGATCTGCCGTATAGACTTCATCAAGCCAGCAGACCGCAGTTCGGCATCGATCTCTCCATCCCTGCACAGCGTTGAGATACAGGAGTTCGTACCACTGCTGGCACAGGACGACGAGCAAATCATAATCTTGGCGGAGAGTAACGGGCTGCAGTCCCGGGTTGACATAGATCAGCTGTCTTGAAATATCTCGCCACAGAAACTGCCGAAGCCACTTCTCCCGGCCTGGCCACGCAGCACTGGCTTCGAGGCATAACAGATCTACTTCATCGATTTCGGTAAAGACATCTTGGGCTTCAAACAAGCCTCCGCGAAACGCGGGCGAAGAAAACCGTCGCCAAGTCGGCATCAAGACGCGCGTCGTCAAACCGGTGCTTGTCGACTGTTCCTTCTGTTGTCTCCCCTCTGCGGACTTCATTCGTCTGACCCTATGCTGTCTTTAGAGCCGTCTATCTTCCCAGTCCAACTAGGAAACGACTGGAGCGGATCTTTATGTGGCTCGATTGTCCTGAACCCGCTTTGCAAGCGGTTTGGGCCATGTGTTTGATTGAAGCCGTGCATTTTTTTGATTTTTGGGTCGAGCGAGTGGAGGTCGTTTCAAGAGGGAAGGAGTGATCTAGAATGATCGTGCCGACCTAGTTGTCTTGGCATCAGCCGGCTAAAATCACTTTCCTGGCGTAGAAAGCCTCAGCATGTTTTTCAGACGAGTTAGCTTCGACCCCACGTAGACGCATCAGCGAGAAAAACGTGTCCTCAGAAAACCAAGGCCGAATCTGTTGCGTGGCGAATACGCGCATGAGCACCGCAACTTTCTCCTGCACATAGTTGGTCTTCAGTGGAACGTAGAAATTTGGCCGACCCAAATCCCCATCGTACTTGGGAACTTCATATTCCAGAATCTGCTGTTTTCGAAAAGTGTTCCAGGTTAGCTCACTGATGATGCGATGGTCTTGATGTAAGTCCTCACGATAGTGTGTGAAAATCAGATCTGGAGAAACGGTTGCTTTTAGATCCTCAAAGCATTTCTTGATGGTTTCGCCGTGATAGGGAAAGAAACTTTCTTTATATGTTTTGGTGATAATCCGAATGGTGCCTGCATCGTGGAGCAGAGCACGGGCGCTCTTCAATGCTTCCTGCTTTCGGGGTCCACGCGCACTGAAGACGACCCACACCACTGTGCTCTCAGGATGATCTTGCAGCAGTCTCAGCAGCGTGCCTCCACAGCCAATCTCAATATCGTCGGAATGCGCGCCGAGACACAGCACCGTCAGTTGCTTATGACGGATCTTGATCAAACCGAGAGATGACTTAGCTTGAGATTTCACTGGTCACCTAGTTGTACGCTGACATTCCAACTCTTGCTCTTCCAAGCGGTGTTGGGGATTTTTCCACAGTTCCCAGGGTGCTTCTCCACGCGCATACATCTCATCCAGGCGTTGTTTGTCCTTGAACGTATCCATACACTCCCAATATCCATCGTGCCGATAGCCGATCAGTTGGTTCTCCTTGATGAGTCGTTGGAATGGCTCAACGACGAGTTCTTCTCCAGGCTGGATGTAGCGGAAGATATCCTTCTTAAAAATGAAGTAGCCGCCGTTTACCTTCATGGTGCCGCGGTTCATACACTCAATCTTGTCCACGTGATCATCGTGCCTCAACGAGATGACATGATAGCTGAGTGGTGGAGTGATACAGATGCAACTGGCTATCTTGTCGTGGGCGCGGAAATGCTCAATATAGGATGCGAGTGGTAAGTCCGTTAGGCCGTCGCTGTAGTTGGCAAGAAACATGTCCTCGCCCTCCAGATACTTTTCCACGGCCTTTAAGCGCTGCCCGATATTCGAGATGACTCCGGTATCGGCAAAAGTGATATTCCAGTCTTGTATGTCTGAACTGACCAAATCGACATGTCTACCGCCTTGAGAAAGCGTAAAATCGTTCGACTGGCATTCATCGTACTGCAAAAAGTAGCGCTTCACGACGTCCGCCCCGTGTCCCAGGCAAAGAATGAAGTCCTTATGTCCGAAGTACGCGTAGTACTTCATCACGTGCCACATGATGGGACGATACCCGATTGGAACCATCGGCTTAGGAATGGATTCTGAATACTCCCGTAGCCGCATGCCCAACCCTCCGCAAAATAACACCACTTTCATGTGTACCTCGCTTGTTGGATGACCTGGTATCAGAGGTTGGCAGTGCCGTTCCCCAGGCGATTCAACACTTTTTGCGCGGCATTCTCGCCGCTCATGAAGGATTCGTCAGTCCAGATATAAGCCCAATCGCCATAGCGCCCACAGTACGCGATTCCGATATCGTCCAAGTAGTCATGAATGATTGTGAGGGCGGGTGCGCGCTCTAAATCAAAAATGACATTCGCGTACGGCACAAGCATCGAATGTTTGAAGAGAATAGTGTCTTCCTCTCGAAGGATTCCACAGCGCTTCAAGTCCTGAATCACCGGTTCAATGCACTCATCCGGCGTTCTATCGAGCGGACGATATTTGGCTGAATAGTAGCACTCAGCCTGAAGACTTCCGCACCCTGACGGTACGTTATGTGGCGACTGTAAATGTGGGGTGCTCAAGCGAGTAAAGAAATAGTCGCGGTCATAGAAATAGGTCCAATGGGCGTCAATGAGATCAGCTCGGTCGACCCCGAGGCTTACAATGACGACAGTGCTGCAGGATAACTTCTGAGACGCCTCAAGCACGTCGGTAGGTACACCGGCGATCATCCTGATCAAATCAGGAAGTGGTACTGAGGAGACAAGATGGTCGTAGGACGCGACCTTTCCATTCTTGAACCGAAGTTCTTTTCTGGCCGGATGAATTTCCACCAACTCGTGATCTGTTTGAAGATCCGCCTGCTTCAAGAACATCTGAAGATACGAGACAAAGCCTCCGTGTGACGGATAGCGAAATTGGTCGATGTAATGGACATCAGGGGTTGACGGTGAGAGGGCGCCACGCAACACTTCTTCGATATTGGCCCGATACAGACGCGGCCCGACCCAGTCGGTACTCATGTTGTCGGCCGTTGTCGTGTGATATTTGACCGTGTACTCCATGGGAAATGTTTCTGCGAATGTCTTGCCAAAACTTGCATAAAGCCAGTCTCGATAGTTCGTGATTTCGCCGTACTCATGGTGCTGCGCGTGGATGAAATCCTTCAAGATGTTGATGGTCAGATCCTGTGGAAGCCCGTAGAGATTGCACTGCGCTGGGTGTTTAATCCAATGTCCCTTCCAATGATTATTGACTTTGGTGCGCAGCCGTTCGAATTTCTGTTCCACGCTGTCTGCTAGCAGCTTCTGCATTCGTTCGACTTTGGTGAAGGATACATGGGGGCCCTCATCTATCGTAAAGCCGTTCCCAAATGCATAGGACGCCGTATGTCCACCATAGTGTGAACACTTTTCATAAATCGTCGCACGATGGCCCTCACTATGGAAGCGATGCGCTGCACCGAAACCGGCCATTCCGGATCCGAGAATTGCAATATTCTCCACGATTGCTCCTCTTAGTTACCCTGCGCCTGCCGTTCACGCCACCACTCGATGGTATGCGCGAGGCCCGCTTCCATGGAATATTGAGGTTGCCACTGTATTGCAGTGGTCAGGCGTTCGATGTCCGCTACCACCAGCGGCGCATCGTTCGCCCGACTTGGGATGGCACCGAGTCGAATCAAATCTTCTCGGCCCAGCGTGCGACCGATCGTGACAATCATCTCGCGTAACGGCACCGCTGTTCCAGAGCCGACATTAATCGGACCCTCGATCGTACTATCGAGTACTGCCACAATGGCATCCGCAACATCCTGCACATGCAGATAATCCCGAATCTGCCTTCCATGCGAACAGCGGGCTTCTCGGCCTTGCAACACCGAGCGAATCACGGACGACACGAGCCGATCGGGATGTTCATTCGGCCCGTAGAGGAAGAATACACGTGGCCACGCATAGCTCAGCCCATGCGTTCGACAGAGTGCCTGCGTCATCAGATCCAGTGCATGTTTGCACGCGCCATAGGTCGTGTTCGGAATAGTTGGTGTTCTCGTCTCATGGCAGTAACCATAACTCCAGTCATACTCATAACTGGACCCTGGCATCACAATCCGCCGCCCACCTTTCCGTTGAAAGGACTTCAACAATTCCATGCTCGAACGGACCCAATCGAAATTCAATTCAGACGAAATCAGTTTTCCGGGGACGACATACCAAGCTAAATGGAGCAGATGTGTGGGTTGCACGTCCTCTAAGAGTCGCGCGCTGCAGGCATTGTCAAAGAGGTCAGCCTGATGCCAGATAACGGGCGTATCGGAGGTAGGCGCGGATTTGGAAGACACGGCGTGCACCTCGTAACCCCGTTGAAGCAAGGGACGTATGGTGTGAGAACCGATGAATCCGGTCGCTCCCGTCACCAAGACCCGTTTCTGACTTGCCAATTCACCCATGTGCCTTGCGTGCCTCCCTTTGGTAATCAGCCCAGCCTTGATCTCCGCTAGAGACCGTGCTCACTGGTAAAGGCCAAACAATGTCAAAGGCCGGATCGTTGAATCTCACGCCTGAGGCCGATTCCTTGGCATAAAATTGTGAGGTCTGATAGACGAGGTCGGTCTCGTCCTCCAACGTTTGGTACCCATGGGCGAAACCTTCCGGCACATACAGCATACGAGCGTTCTCGGCCGTCAGCTCAGCCCCGATCCACTGTCCGTGGGTCGGAGATCCTTCACGCAGGTCAATGATGACGTCATACAGTGACCCTCTTGAGCAGTAGACAAGTTTTACCTCTCTGTTTGGATCGACCTGGAAATGCATGCCGCGCACTGTGCCTTTTTTTATATTGTGGCCGATATTGACTTGAACGACAGCGGGGTTCAGCCCATGTCTCGAAAATTCCTTGGCACACCAACGGCGTGAGAAAAACCCACGCTCATCAGAGATTCTGTCTAGATCGATGAGGTAGGCGCCTTTGAGCTTGGTTTCGTGAAAGATCATGTTGTTTCCAATCCAATTCCTGCGTATCCAGGAATTGATGCTTTACTCAGCAGACGGCGTCCATCGACAAACAGAGGTTGAGGGGTGAGATGCTTGAGCAGATCCGGGACCTTGAGAAATTCCTCCCATCGGGTGACCAGCACAACCGCATCGACTTGTGTCAATCCTTCAGTCAGTGTCTTGCTTAGTTCGAGTTCGTGAGGAGAAAACAACTTCCGAGCCTCATCTGCAGCGACCGGATCATAACCTTTTACTCTCGCCCCTTCTCGCAACAACGCTCGTATGATCGGGATTGCAGGAGATTCACGCATATCATTCGTGTCAGGTCGAAATGACAGACCGAGGATGCTGATACGGACCCCGTGCAAGGAAGGAAACTGCTTCTTGAGAATACGAATGACTTGTTGTGGCTGCCGCTCATTAATCGTGAGCACGGCGTTCAGCAGATCCATCGGCACGTGATGCTTCTGTCCATGGGCCGCAAGCGCTTTCACGTCTTTGGGGAAACAACTGCCCCCAAATCCACACCCGGCGGCAAGAAATGATGAAACCGGCGGCTGAATACGTGTGTGATCTGGCAATTGAACGCTTAAATAGCGACTAACATGCACTCCATGCATCACATCGACCACATCGACATCTTTGATGGCAGCACAGAGATTGGCAATCTCATTGGAGAATGAGATACAGGTTGCCAATAAGCTATTGGCCGCGTACTTGATCATCTCAGCCGTTTTGTTGTTGGTACGTAGCACTTCCACATCAGGGAACCCTTGGTACAAGGCGGCCTGCCGTTCAATCGTTCGTTGGTCTATGCCTCCCAGGACAATGCGGTCCGGATACATGAATTCTTTGACCGCCTCACCTTCTGTAAGAAACTCCGGGTTCATGCCCACTCCAAAATCAACACCAGCCTTTTTCCCGGACGCTTGCTCAAGAATCGGTAAGACCACGTCATCTGTTGTCCCCGGAACGACTGTGCTCTTCACAAGCACCACATGGTAGCCAGGTTTGGCCTTCAAGGCATAGCCAAGTTGCTTGGACACATTCTTGATGTATGTCAGGTCGATTTCATTTCCGTCGAAAGGTGTCCCTACGGCTATCATCGACAGGTCAGTCTGTTGAACGGCATCGGCCAGATCAGTTGTGGCACGCAGCCTGTCACCGGCATGGCGTTTCAGTAAATCATCAAGGCCCCGTTCATAGATTGGAGCCGTTCCATTGTTGATCAAGTCAACCTTGGCCTGATCGATATCGACACACAGCACATGGTGGCCTTTTTCCGCGAAACAAGCCCCCGTCACAATTCCAACATAGCCCGTTCCGATGATTGAGATCTTCATGCCTATTTCTCCCGGATCTTCAACTAGGCATCCTGTGCATCAGGATTGCCTTGATACCAGATGAGTGACCGTTTCAAGCCTTCGTCGAGTGCGACGCTGGGGTGATAGCCAAGATGGGTACGCGCTTTGGTGATGACGGGACAGCGCCGATTTGGGTTATCGATGAGATAGCTCGCATCTTCACTTGCCCGACGAATGACTCTTCCCTTGTACCCGAAAAGATCTTTGGCAAACGCCGTCAACTTTTCTGCTAACTCACCCATTGAAATTTCAGGCGTTTCGACACCGATGTTGTACGCTTCACCTTGATGTCCTTTGACAAGAACCTTGTAGTACCCGGTCACGGCATCCGACGAATAACAAAATGTTCGTTTTGGTGATCCATCTGAGAGCATTACAATGTCCCGATCACTCATAATGTCCCGCGCAAAGTCAGGAATGACACGACGATCACTAATTTTCAGGCCAGGACCGTAGTTGTTGAATGGTCTTGCGACCTTCACAGGGATTCCGTACTGATGTGCAAAATTGACGCACAATGTTTCACCATACCGCTTTGCCTCGTCATAGCAGGCACGCGGGCCGGTACATGACACAAACCCACGATAGGTTTCCGGGGTCGGAATATTGTCCGGCGTCGGATCTCCATAAATTTCACTGCTTGAAAAAAATAGGAACCCTTCGACTGGGGTCTCCGTGGATTGTTGATTGCGGGCGTACTCAAGCAACATGCGCAGGCCGTTGACGTTCGCATCCATGGTCCCGATAGGATCTCGTTTATAGTATGTCGGCGATGCGATCGAGGCTGCATGGATGACAAACTGAATATCACCCAGATTGGCCGGAAGCGGACTACGAATATCGTGCCGTACCAGCAACAGATTGGGATCCTTTTCCAATTCCGAAAGCCACCCAGGCATGCCTCGACTAAAGTTATCGAATACCACGACTTGGATTGGAGACTCGCCCAGATCGTTATGGGCGTTCCAGTGCAGCGCGGCTTGAACAAAGTAATGTCCAAGGAAACCGGCTCCACCCGTAATCAATATGCGCTTCCCTGAGAGTGCCGTGAACTCTTCTTTCAGGTCTCCACACATCCGATTAAGATCAAGCTGTACCACGTCATTAGAGTTCATCTTGACGATCCTCTTCCTTGTTAACCAAGTGTGAAACAGTCGCCTCGTTCATCGGAGACGAAACTGCTGAGCCTTACCTGGATGGTCTCACCACTTCAATGTGAGTGCTCAGGTAGGAAGCAATCTGAACGCCGGTGGATATGTCGAGGGTCAATTCGCGGAGGACGCTTCGACCGAGAGGGCACGCAACACCTCAGACACCACCCTGTCTTGTTGGATGGTGGTGAGTCCTGGAAACATCGGAAGCGACAGAATATGTCCTGCTGAGCGCTCGGTGACCGGAAAGTCGCCGACTCGAAACCCGAGTTCTTTGTACGCTTTTGTGAGGTGCAGTGCGACAGGATAATGAATTCCAGTCCCGATACCAACGTCGTTCAGCTTTTGCTGGATTCGCGCACGGTCCTCAACCTGCACAACATAGAGATGATAGACCGACCGTGCCCAGCTTGGCTGATATGGTAACGTGAGGAGTCCCTCAGCTCCTGCGAACAACTTAGCGTAGCGCTCCGCTACTTGACGACGTTGTTGATTCCATGTTGCAAGATGTTTTAGTTTGACCTGTAGGAATCCTGCCTGGATCGCATCAAGCCGACCATTATAGCCTTCGATGTCATGGAAGTACTTTTTGGATTGTCCGTGGTCTCGCAAGAGTCGGCAAGTATGGGTGAGCTGTTCATCATTGGTTGTCATTGCTCCAGCCTCACCGCAGGCTCCCAGATTCTTGCCAGGGTAAAAGCTGAATGCAGCGGCATGTCCCATTGACCCGGCCTTACACCAGCGATTCTCCTTTTGTGAGAAGTATTCCGCTCCCTGTGCTTGGCAAGCATCCTCCACCACTTTGAGGTTGTACTGGGTCGCTAAGTCTAGAATTGGGTCCATGTCAGCCATCTGTCCATAGAGATGAACGGGAACAATGGTCGTGACCGGTTTGCCGGTTGCATTGTGTGAGACTTGTCGTGTCTTTGGATTCCACCTGCATTTGCGTTCCAGATACTCGCGCAATTGGTCAGAATCCATGGTGTAAGTTTTCGAATCGACATCGACGAAGTCTGGCCGGGCGCCCGCTTGGGATATCGCCTCGGTCGTGGCAATAAATGTGTTGGGAACTGTGATGACAATGTCTCCGCACTTTACACCGACAGCGATGAGGGCGAACCGAAGTGCATCCGTACCACTTCCCAAGCCAACACAGAATTGTGCTTCGCAGAACCGTGCGAACTCCTCCTCAAACCCTTGCACCATCGGGCCGCCGATAAACGCCGCACTTTTGAGGGCGGTTTTCAGTACGTCGACCAGTTCGTCTTGTAACTGATGATGAACCGTGATTAGGTCTAAAAACGGGATAGTGTCGTTACTCATTGGTGCTCCCTACCTCGAAATATCGAACCACCTTGCCTGGATTCCCTGTGACAATGGCATAGGCCGGCACATCCTTTGTCACGACCGTACCGGCTCCGATGAGCGCATATTCTCCGATCACCACGTTGGCAAGAATTGTGGCCCCCGACCCAATCGATGCGCCTCGCTTTACCAAGGTCGTTTCAACTTTCCAATCGGCTTCAGTCTGGAGAGCCCCGTTGGTGGTGGCTCGGGGAAAGGTGTCGTTGACGAATGTGACATTGTGTCCAATAAAGACTTCGTCTTCAATTGTCACCCCCTCGCAGATGAACGTGTGGCTCGAGACTTTGCATCGTTTCCCTACTTTCGCGTTTTTCTGAACCTCGACGAATGCTCCTATTTTGGTATCGTCCCCGATTTCACATCCATAGAGATTGACGAATTTGGAGAATTTCACATTACTTCCAATCCTCACGTCTGGAGCGATACAGAGATATCCGTTAAGGGGTGCCGCGTTCGTGTTCGAATCAAGGGGCGCAATCGGGTTAGGCCGGTCTACGGTACTGTTCTGTTTAGTATCAATGTCCATAGCGGTGAGCATAGGTTGTGTTGCTAATTCCATTAGAGTCCTTCCTCACGATGAGGCGATCAGGCATAAACCAATGATGGCAAACGAAGGCAAGGGCTGTCGGGATTTCACGCGAATGCTTATGACGTGTGATGATAATTGACGTGAGCTGGGCCGACGATTTGTATGCTTTACTACTTCACTTTTTCACTTTCTCGATTAAACGATCGGATCCATAAGGCATAGCGTATCCGTATATATAATGAGACATGCTCTTGGCATCGACCCGGTTCAGAATCACTTGCTGTTGCGTGGTAGAGCCCAGAGCCATGAACGCCTTTTGTACAAGGGTTTTCGGCGAATAACCTGCACGGATCACCCACACAATCTCATCTGCCAGATTTGCCAAGACCCCCACGCTTGCGCTGGACAAAACGGGTGGGGTGTTAAGGAAGAGATACTGAAATTTATCTCGCAATGATGGTAGAAGTGCTTTCAACTGCTGAATTCTCCAAAGCTCATTACCCTCCCCTGCAACTCCGCCGGCCGCCAAGATTGAGCAGGGCGATTCATCGATCACCGACAAACAGTCCTCGAGTGAAACCTGCCCATCTAGGAGCTCCGTCAATCCTGATCGAGCCGGATTCCTCGCATAGTGATGAAGGGCCGGTCGTTGAAAATCACAATCAATCAACAAGGTCCTTTTTCCGAGATCTCGAGCCATTGTGTAACCAAGATTCACGACTGTGGTCGTCTTCCCTTCACCCATGAGCGCACTCGCGACTTCCACAACCGTGGAAGCCCGGCCATCGCTAGATAGTGCCAGTTTCGTCGCGGCCATCCGATATTGTTCGGCAGCGATCGAGCGTGGCTGCCACCTGGTCACAAGACTCAAGTTTTCCGATGTGAGTCCCTGTCGAGTGCCACTTGTTGTAAGCGCACGAGGGCTGTCCCCGGCTATTTTGGTGCCAGACTTTGGTAACCCGTTAATCTGAGGAGTTACGGCTAGGAACTCAGGGATGGTTGCTAGGACTTGAATTCCAGGCAAGATTTCCACCTCTTCTCGTCGCTTGAACGTCGGGTTTAATTGATCAAGTCCTAAGGCCAACGCGACGCCAAAACCGCCTCCTCCCATCAATCCCAACATCATAATCATCAATCGATTGGGCTTTTCCGGTTTCTGAGGAAGATTGGCCGGATCCATGACCCGAATCTGTTCCCCTTGCTGACGTTTCTCAAGATTTTCGGCAACATGAGCGTTCAAGCGCTTCTCGAGTAACGCCTGATAGTTCTTCTGCATATTGTCGTAGTCGCGAACCAAGATCATCAATTGCTGTTCTCTGGACGGAGTCCGCTCAACTCTGCTTTCTATTTCCCCCATATCTCGTTTGATTCGAGCTTCTCTGGCCTTGAGGTTCGTGAGGTCCAGGCTGACCTCGTCAATCTGAGACAAAAGCCTCTGTGCCGATGAGTCACCGACTCTTCCTGGATCAATGCGGCGTTCACGAGGTTCCTCTTTAGACGGAGAACCGTTCCTATTCTCCGCAATCCGTGCTTGTAGTTCTGTGATCTCCTCCTTGAGTGAGACGACGTCCGGATACGTGTCCTTGTACATCGCCAGCAATGTGGCCAGCTGCTTTTGAAGTTCACTCAAGCGAAGGATCAGAGGGTCTTGAACTATTTGACTCCTCAAAGGGGATATCGCCTGATTTGAAGCACCGTCTCTCGTGTCATACTGCTCATATTGCGCCATTGTCTTTGCGAAGAGGTTCTGCCGCGCTGTCAGGCTATGGATGGTTTCTGTGGTTGTGTTGAGTTCGGTTTGAAGTCGATCTAATGTCCTGAGGTTGGCCTCCTTTTGTTCTGGAAGCTCGGTAACATAACGCGTCTTAAACTCACTGATAGCGCGCTCTTTCACCTCTAGGAGCTTTTGCGCTTCTCGGAGCTCTTGCTCCAAGAAGGCCGAGACGCTTGTCACAAGCTGTTCACGAACCCTGGAGTTTTCTTCGACATATAAGGCAGCGAGCTTTTCTGTGACCTTCATGGCCGTCATCGGATCTTCGTGGGCGAAGGAAATCGAAATGGCTTCGACACTCTTCCCCCATGTACCAGGAGTGCCAACAGTATCGACCTTGATCATTTTCCGCAGTGTTTCAATAGCAGAGTCGACCCCTTCCCGTCGGATTAGTGTCTCATAGGGTTTGTACTCGTCTAGAATACGAGCGAGGAATGTCCGACTCATGACCTGTTGCTGAATGGTTGTGAGGCGCTGCTCGATATTTGCCCCTCCGATGCCTTTCACATAGTCTTCAGGGATCTTCTGATTTTCGATCAGAATCAGGGTGTTTGAGCGATAACTTTTAGGCAGGACGACACACAGAATACCGGCAATGGCAACCCCTGCCACAAGAGAGCTGAGCGCGACCCATTTCCGGCGAACAATGTTTCGCCAATATCCTTGGATCAGCATCGGCAATGGCTCTAATGGTGGATCGTAGAGCGCTGGTGCTTCAGGTTCGTTCATAGTCATTTCGTTTAGGAAAGATCTGATTAATTCCTATTGTTGCCCAGCTACCTCTCAAAACATTGAAGATACGACTGGTTTTCCAGTGAAACTCCGAATTAATCAGACCTTCCTTCGCTGTACGTTTAGTAGAAGGCTTTCGCTAACGCGATCTGTCCCACGTGTCTATCGTAAGCAAAGTGCGTCCCTCTAAATATATTATCAACATTTTGATAGCTGTAGGTCAGCGTAAGAAATGTGTTCTGTGTAGCACGATAGAGCAAGCCTGCTGTTCCCCCCACAGTAGTCCAGGAAAGGTCTCCCCCAGAGTGCGACCCGTACTCATTCGCAACACTATAGTTCGCTCCAAATAGACTGACCACATCATCGATCGGGGTATTCTGCGTGATATTGCATGAAACCATGTGGTTAAGCAGAGCGACGCTTTGGAACTGAAATGACGGGGCTATGCCGGTTCGGTATGCGAGCGTTAGCGACGTTGTCGGGTTCTTCCACAAGATGGCAAGACTGCCGAGTGGTGCGATTACCGGGGAAAATGGTACTCCATTTAACTCCCCTGACAGCAGCTGGACACCACCGGCTGTATCAACACTGAGAGTGGGAGAAAACTTGTGAGTCCAGCCGACCGTGCCTCCTCTTGTGGTAAACGACCCTAGTTGCCCTTGATCAAATTCGCTCGCCGTGAAGTCCACTCTCAGGGAGTCATAGAGGGATACCTGAGTGAGAAGACCGGCTGTATACGTATAAACACTTTGACTAATGAGGCTCGTGGCTTGCTGGACTTGAGACGCCCCATAGTGAATGAAACTGTTAGTATAGTTTCCAGTCAACTTGACCTTCCCGGAGAGTGGAAGTTCGACGATGGTGTTCACGCTATTGGAGCTTGTATTCGCGCGGGTTGCCTGAAAGCCTGTGATAAAAGGATTGACTTGTATCCCTGATTGGTCACCCAGAAGAAATGCCGGAGGTTGAGGGCTATAGAAATATGTATCGGACACGGCAAGTCTTGTCCCTGGCCGCCATCGGCTCACGAGGTCGCTGAGGTCAAGAGTTGCACCGGCATTGGCACCCACGAAACTGAGTCCTGTATTCGTAGCGTAATATCCGCCGACTGCTCCGACGACCGCATTGACCTTCACCAGCTTTTCTTGAGTGGCATAGAGCGCTCGGACTTGGGGGACAATTGTCGTGACGAAATCTTCCGGAGTCAGCCCACGAAGCTGGTTTTTCGGTGCAAAAAATACATTACTGTCATATCTCTCTGAAACTTGAATTGAGGGGATCAGGCGCAATCCGTTGCCTGTCCGCGTTGAACTAGGATCGGTGGCTCCGCCGAACGCCGTCCCCGGAACAATCGGCATTCCTCCACCCACCCCACCGCCGATCCCCCCCCCCATCTGCGCCTGACTAAGCGAATACGATCCAAAACCCATCCCGAGAATGACACTTGCGATCTGCGCAAGGAGCCATCTTTTTCTCACCTAGGGCACCACGATGACATCGCCACTCAGGAGAATAAAGTTTCCCGGCACCGCGATGCCTTTTAGAATTTCGTCATAGTGCACTGGAATCTCGATCTGATGCTTTTCTTCGTGTCCGACAGCCCCGGTGCTCACATTGCGCAACACCTTGATCTTGTTCTTATTCGCAAATGGTGCGAAGCCGCCGCCCAGTGCAACCCCCTGCATGACATTGGTATAGGATTTCAACGGGTACTTCCCTGGTTTTAAGACTTCTCCCATGACATAAATGAAGTAGCTGTTCACTTCCTTTACTTGAACCGTGACAATCGGTGACGAAACGTATTCTGTGAGTCGCTCGCTGATGCGCTTGGCTAACACATTCGCTGTCAGGCCTGCAGCCGGCACGTCCCCAATGAGGGGCAGGGTGATCGTGCCATCCGGACGAATCGTCACCTCGCCTGAGAGGTCAGGGCTCTTCCAGACGGTCACTTTGAGCACGTCTTCTGGTCCGAGGTAGAAGTCAGAGGGTTCTGTCAGGTGGACTTTGTAATCCTCCCGTGTTTCTGCGCATGCGATCATGCCAAACGCTATGATGATGACGAGCATCACATCAAGTAAGGCGCAGAGCCTCTGCATATTCCTGGCAATGGCCACCATGTTTTGTCCTTGCGCTCTGATGTTTGGATGCATCACTCGGTTACCAAAAAGATCAGGGTAATCATCCAGTGACTGGTGTGACGTACGACTTGAAGGTCAAGTTAGGGGTCCGGATGAGAGAGATTTCCCATGAATCAACCAGTGTTCTATTTCGTGAGTGCTGGGCCCGCGACCCTTCCCGTAGCACTGACTTGAGGGAATACGTTCTTGACATCACCGCCAAGAAAATGTGTAAACGGAATGCAGGCTGGAAGATTTACTGCAAGGAGACCACCTCATCGGCCTCGATGTGGACTAGAGCGGCCTGCTGAATGAGGTGGGCACGGATGACAATGGCATGGTGGTTGGATCTCCGCACGAGTTGCCCACGAAGTCCGGTCAGAGGACCTCGTATCACTTCCACCCAGGAGCCTTCTACCAAGTAATCGCAAGGTTCGATCATACGGTTGACAGAACAGATCTGCTGAATTGCAGCAATTTCTTCTGCCGGAATCGGTTCAGGTTTCGGGGTGCCGACGATGCGGATCACGCCCGGTGTTCGCAGAACGGCAAGGCTGTTGTCCAACACGAGCCTCGCAAAGCAATAGCCGGCAAAGAGCGGGAGATTCATCCACACCTTGCGGTCGGACCACTGGCGGCATTGTTTACCCAATGGAAGTAAGGGTTCGAGTCCTACTGCTAACAGCCGATCTCGTACCAGCTTCTCGTGGCGAAAATGTGTCTGGACAGCGTACCATTCACCTGGAGTTGTCAGTGCATGTGACTGGCCTTGCTCTAGTACAATTTCTTGATCTTGCCCTAGAAGTATTCCCATGTTTGGTCCTATGAATAGGGTTTCCTTTTTATGGTGCAGGCACGAGATACAGCTTCGCCACGCAAGTCACAATCCCACTCCAGCCAGAGGCATTCGGCAGTACTATATAGTGAGGTCATATGGATGGATGATATAGTCCAAAAGATGGTGTTCTGCCTTGTCTTAAGGGAGAAGAATAGAAACGATCCCCTACTTCCGAGGGGTGCTAATTCTTGGCGTGTTCTGTTTTATAAAATTTTTCTCTACAGGGTTGAGAAGAGAGGCCGGCAGTTTGTGCATCGGGCTGAGTTCGCCTAGCTTGTTTCCTCAACCAGTGCGTGAATTTAAAATTGGCGACGAGCTGATCTAGGGGTAGGTCAAAGCAAACAGATCACCGATTAGTTCTGAAATAAGTTGCTGTGTGAGTGTGTCAAGCCTCTCCATTACACCTTTGAGATAACTGGTATTTTAATGGTGAAGTGTCTATAAGTAAGTATAAATAGCTGTCATCACTCGCTTATCTCGTCACGAAACTTGTTCTCAAGGGTTGTTCTGTGAATGCAGATATTTGTTTGAGGTGTAGGCACGAGGGGCTCATGTCTGGACCATCTCGAGCCAGAGCCGTGGGGCTGTTCAGAACGATAAACGAGGCATAAAGGCGGACCCTTTCTGGTTCCATGGAGTGAAAGCGAGACAGATACCCTACCTATGAGGGGGGGGGATGGGCCTTTCAGAGGGAGGTATCCGCCAGGGGTGGACAGTGGTTGACCAAATCTCAATGCTTCATGGCTGTTCAATAAGACCGCAACGATTGAAGGGGCGAGCCGTACACGACCTCTGCAGGGCGCGAGAATGCCGTTGGCGGTTTTGTCAATCAGTCTGCTAGAAACAGCTTCGCCAATACCCATCTAAAATGGAACTGGATGCGATGTGAAGCCTCGACTGCTTCCTCCAGGTGTTTTTGAAACCGACATGAAGTCACTCTGTTCCGTCGACGAAGAGGTAAGCTCACTATTCTGTCTCATGATTGTTCAACGATGTTGAACCACACGCGATCCAAGATCCGATGCCGGTGGACAGAGGTAGAACAATGGCTTACGCCCAGGTGTTGGTTTAAATTCTTGCTTGCCGTTACATTCCTGATGCTCATTGACAGCCCCGTCCAGGCTGAGTGGGTGGCCCTCGGGAATTGGTATCAGTCCCACCCGTTGCAGGTTGTGTATGTCGACCCCAGTACAATTCGTCGAGATGGAAACGTCGTCACATTCTCGGCCCTGATCGATTGGAAAACGATGCAGGGAGGACGAACCCCTACCCGCTTCTACTCCACCACACTCACCAAGCAAGTCGATTGTATAGGGAAACTTTTTAGAACGATCTCTTCCAGGGACTATTACGGGCATATGGGAACCGGTGATGTAATAAGTACTGGCAAACACGCGAGAGGAGATCTGTGGGTGCCTGTTGAAGCAGGAACGACCAACCAAGGGTTATGGGAAACAGTGTGTGGGAAAGAATGAAAACCATGTACATCGAGGATAATTGCATGCTCGCTGCCACAGCCGTAGTCAGCTTAGAAAGTGATTTTGGATATCCTGAGGTTTGAACACGCCTCGCTCGGTAATGATGCCTGTAATGAGCAAGGCAGGCGTGACATCAAAGGCTGGATTGTAGACGGCCACGTCTTTCGGAGCGACGGGATGACTGCCATGGATGGTGGTGACTTCGGATGGGTTTCGCTGTTCGATGGGAATATCATCTCCCGTTTTCGTATTCAGATCGATGGTGGAATAGGGAGCCGCGACATAGAAGGGAATGTTGTGAGCTCTGGCTAAGACTGCCACTGAGTACGTACCGATTTTGTTGGCGACGTCCCCATTGGCTGCAATGCGATCCGCTCCGACGACGCAGAGTTGAATTCTCCCCAGTTTCATGAGCGAACCCGCCATATTGTCTGTAATCAGTGTGACAGGGATATGATCTTGCATGAGCTCCCAAGCTGTGAGGCGAGCTCCTTGAAGGACTGGGCGAGTTTCATCTGCGATGACATTGATTTTCTTTCCCTGTTCCCATGCCGCTCGAATGACGCCCAACGCTGTTCCATATCCTGCCGTCGCGAGCGACCCAGCATTACAGTGCGTGAGGATCGTCTGCCCGTCTTGGATGAGTCCTGCTCCATGACGACCCATGGTTTTGCACAGGGCAATATCTTCTTCCAGTATTGCTTGAGATTCTGAGATGAGCACCTGTTTGATTATTGAGACTGGTTGTCCTTGCAAGGACTCCAGTTTCATCCTCATACGGCCAATTGCCCAAAAGAGATTGACTGCGGTCGGTCTGGTCGCTGCCAGTTCATCAGAAATGGCGAGCACGGTTCGTGAAAAAGTCGGATAGTCCGTTGCGGTGATCGCCTGCGCGCCTAACGCCACGCCCATGGCGGCAGTCACTCCGATGGCAGGTGCCCCGCGAACTTTCAATGTTCGAATGGCATCGGCGACTGGTTTATAGTCATGGCAGTCAATGAACTCAACCGTCTCGGGAAGCCGACTTTGGTCCAAGAGACGGACGGCCCCGTTTTTCCATTCAACTGTTGGAACCATGATGTCATCTTGTAGCGAGAATGGGATCGAAGTGCAAGCCCTCTTTCATATGACTGTCGGCACAACAGTCCAAGCCAATCTGCCATGTGGCCTTTAATTATCCGATCCGGGCGAATAACCGTCGCCAGTTCTGTAGCTCACAACGCCAGGGACATGTGAACACATCGATGGGTTGGATCATGAGTTCACGCATACTGGTTACCGTGAGGTTACTGCTAGATAACTGACCTTGTACCCAAACAGCTCCATCACGGTCGGTGCGATAGATCATCGTCGCCTGATCTTCGTATGTTTTGATGACGGCGGGAGCTGGATGTCCATAGGGATTGGTCGCCCCGACAGAAATAATGGCATATTGTGGATGAAGCTGCCGAATCCAGTCTTGATCCAACGAGCTCCGTGCTCCATGGTGCGGCACCTTCAAGACTGTGACGGGCCGGTGTCCACTCTCCGGCAACTGGCGTAGCCCGCCGGTCTCAATATCGGCGGCAAAGAGAATTGAACTGGTGCCACAGTCCAATCGAGATACGATCGAGCGATTGTTCAGTTCTGTCCCTGTATACAACGAAGTGGACTCTGCAGACCCCACATCCTGCCGTGGGTTTTGAATAATCAGCTGACAAGGACCTGTGTTCAGGACATCCTGCCCTTGCAGGGTAGCTCGCTTCGGAATGCGATGTGACTGAATGGCTGAGGTCAGGTCTGTGACGAACTGCTCCGGTCGTTCCACACCTTGGTCCCAGAACTGTCCGACAGACAAATGGTGGAAGATCCAGATCAACCCGCCGACATGGTCCACTTGTTGATGCGTACCAATGACATGGTCGATATGCGCTATGCCTCTGTTCCATAGAAATGGCGCGACCACGCTGCGTCCCATGTCGAATCGATCGTGGCGTCCTCCGCCGTCGATCAATACCGTTTGTCCATCCGGGAGTTCAAGGAAAGCACTATCTCCCTGTCCCACATCCAGAAAGGTCACACGCCAGTGATCGCCGTCGCTTCGATGGCCCAGAGGCCACACCCACCATACGATCAGTGTAAGCGCTAACCCGGTTCCTGCCAGTCGCCATTGTTTTGAGACCATCGGCATACTTGCGGCAAAGGCGCTTGCATAGAACAGTATCATGGTTGGAATGGATGGCGCGGCGATAGGCCATTGAGCTCCTTGAATCGTGGCGAACCAGTGAACACCTTCGACCAACCACGTGAACGCAGAATCCAATCCTGATCCCCAGACCAACACGTCGGCACCGGTCAGTACGGCCCAGATCGCCAGAGAGAGTCCAAAGGGAACGAGAATGAAGCCGGTTAAGGGGATGGCCGCAAGATTCGTGAGTACTCCAAGCCACGGTACTTGATTGAAATAGAATGCGACGATAGGGAACGTGGTTATGGTGAGAACTGCACTGAAGATCAGAGCCTTGACGCCATGGCTGGTGGCACGAGAAATCCATCCATACTCACTTCGGGTGGACTCCTGGTCCGATGAGGCCATGAGGCCGATCATCTGAATCATCACGAATACGGAGAGAAACGAAAGCTGAAAGGAAATGTCGAAGATCGCATGGGGATCATGGCCCACAATCAGAAGCAAGGCGACGGCCATGGTATGGGTCAGATGCCGATCGTGACCAAACCAGACGGCCGCCAGCCCCATCGTAATCATGACAAGTGATCGGACGGTAGCCAGTTCGGCCCCGGCAAGGAGCGTGTAGAGTGCGACAGCGGGCCAGCTGAACAGTATTGCAAGTTGCGAAATGGTCAGTCGTCTGGTGATGGTGAGTAATGACAGGGGCGGCATCCGTACGATCAAGAATCGCACGACCCAATAAACGACCGCAGCAACCAGCCCAAGATGTGATCCGGAAATCGACAACAAGTGAACCGTGCCTGTAGCCATGAACCAATCTTGAAGCTCTTGATCAAGATAGCCGCGTTCACCAATGATCATGCCAAGCACCAATCCCAGTGCCGGTTGCCGCACGCTACGGATCGCAGCCTCTCGGATCCTGGTTCGCCAATGATCGACTTGATTCCAGCCGCGCCATCGAAGACTTACGGCTCCTGACTCCAGCAAGGTGACGGCCTGAGCTCCCACAATGGTCCCGACCAGAGTGATTCCTTGATGTTCAAGATAGGTGGCGTAGTTGAATCCACCAGGATTCAACCCTCCTCGGGGAGTATGGTAACGACCGTGGACAGCCACGCGGTCACCATGATGCAAGGTGAATCCTGGATTGCGCCATACCAGGCGTAGTCGCATGGCTCCATCATCTGTTTGCAGTACAAGTGTCTGACGATTAGCGCCATGCTGCACCGGGACGATCACGCGACCTATCACAATTGACTCCTCAATACTGAGGATTTCTGGCGATGGGTGGTGAGACGGGGGGGTAGTGGTGATGGACCAATAGATGGCTCCAGACAGGACGCCGAGGTAGAGAGCGAGTGCGGATCCTGTCGTCAGATGGCCGGTTCGCTCGATCAGTGTGAGTGCGACGGCTATCGTTAGGAGGGCAGTGAGAACCGAGAGGGGGAAAAACGTAACCTGTGCCCCGCACACAAGTCCGATGAGAACGGCAACGGTAAGGGATGGAAGCATGAGCGTTCCTCATGCAGGTTGGGAACGCTCAGCCGATATGGGCTTGTACCACTCGGGCAAGATCGTCAGCGACTTCCTTAACAACCGACGCGTGCTCGCCTTCGACCATGATTCGTAACAATGGTTCGGTGCCGGAGTAACGGATGAGCACACGACCGCTTCCATTAAGACGACGGTTGTTGTCTTGAATAGCCTGCTCAATTTCAGGAATCGATTCTAACACCGGCTTCTGTTTGACGCGAATATTGACCAGGATCTGCGGCACTGCGGTCATTGCCTTAGCCAGTTCAGACAATGGCTTCTTGCTGCGTTTCATCAATGACAAGATTTGCAGGGCTGAAATCAGCCCATCTCCGGTCGTGTTGTGGTCGAGAAAGATGAAATGTCCCGACTGCTCTCCGCCGAAGTTATAGCCCTCCGCCAACATACGTTCGAGCAGGTATCGATCCCCGACCGGCGTACGAATCAGTTTGATCCCGGCTTTGGCCATCGACAATTCCAGACCGAAATTACTCATGACGGTACCAACCAACGTACGGTTGGCCAGAAGACCCTGGTGGTGGAGATCGAGGCTGAGTGCCGCCATCACATGGTCTCCGTCAATCACGGTTCCTTGTTCGCACACAAAAATAGCTCGGTCTGCATCTCCGTCCAGGGCAATTCCCAGATCGGCCTTCTGCAGGCGGACGGTCTCTTGCAAGAGTTCGGGGTGGACAGCTCCACATCCTTTATTGATATTCATGCCGTCGGGCTTGTTCCCAATCACCTCAACGGTCGCGCCCAATTCTCTCAAGACGGTGGGAGCCACTTTGTATCCTGCCCCATTGGCACAGTCCACGACCAGCTTGATCCCCTGGAAATCCAACTCTCTCGGCAGTGACCGTTTGGCAAATTCAATGTATCGCCCGTCAGCATCGTCGATCCGATAGGCTTTCCCAATCAGGTCGGCAGTCGGTCTCAGGTGATTGATCTCATCGGAGACAATGAGCTCTTCAATACGAGCCTCAACTTCATCGGGAAGTTTGAACCCATCACCTGAGAAAAACTTAATGCCGTTATCCTGATAGGGATTGTGCGAGGCAGAGATGACGACGCCCGCATCAGCACGTAGACTCCTCGTCAAGAAGGCAATAGCCGGCGTGGGCATCGGCCCTACCAAGAGGACATCGACGCCCATGGAGCAGATGCCTGCCGTGAGGGCAGATTCCAGCATATAGCCTGAAATTCTCGTGTCCTTGCCGATGACGATCTGATGACGTCCCGCTCGTCGCATAAAAATATGAGCGGCGGCTCGCCCCAGCTGCATGGCGGTCTCACTCGTCATCGGATCAAGATTCGCGACGCCACGTACACCATCTGTTCCAAATAATCTACGCATCATTCCCCTCTCCATGCGATGACCAACTGCGGCTTGCTGCTGCGGCCATCTTCACGACATCCATCATCATGGCGACATCATGCACACGAATAATCCGAGCACCCCGGTCCACGGCTAATGCGACGGCAGCTGCCGTCCCCCATTCTCGATGTTCGACCGATTTGTCGATAATTGTTCCGATAAACGCCTTCCGTGACAGCCCGACCAGCAGCGGGCGATTCAGGGTCAACAACGATGACAACCTTCGAAGGAGTTCGAGATTATGGAACACCAGCTTACCAAAACCAAATCCTGGATCAAGCACGATGTTCGTTCGTGCGATCCCCGCACGGGTGGCATCCTGAACCCGCGCGTCAAGGAATTGCATCACCTCGCTGACTACATCTGCATAGTTTGGTGCGAGCTGCATGGTTTGAGGCGTGCCTTGCATATGCATGAGGACGACGGCGGCGCCTGACCGTGCAATCACTGAGGCCATGGCCGGATCCTGTGTCATTGCGCTCACATCATTAATGATTGATGCCCCATAATCCAAGGCGCATTGAGCGACTCGCGATTTCGTGGTGTCGACGGAAATCGGAATGGATATCCGGTGGGCCAGTTCCTCAACGACTGGTAGTACACGGTCTAGTTCGTCCTGTTCACTGATGAATTGGGACCCGGGTCTGGTCGATTCCCCGCCGATATCGATCAGATCGGCGCCTTGTCCGACGAGTTCCATTGCGTGCGCAATAGCTCGGTCAGGTCTGAGATAGCGTCCACCATCGTAAAACGAATCAGCCGTAATGTTGACGACGCCCATGATGAGAGGACGAGTCCGGCAATCAATCTTGTGATCTTTCGCGAAAAACCACTGTTCGGAGGGAGCTGGGTGTCCTGACATCTCTTGCATTGAGACCGTGACCAAGTATGACCCTAAGCATGCCAGTGGTCCGAATGAAGGTAGCCTCACCGGAGCAGAAGCTCAGTATCTATGTGTTGGCAATACCATCACGGCTCCCCAAGAGGAGAGCCGTGATGCGAATAGATTAGGCTGGAACAGTTTGAGAGGAAGACTGCAATAAAATCTGATCGATTTCTTGGCCGTCCAGTACTTCTTTTTCAAGCAAGGCCTCTGCTAAGGCCTTGAGACCGGACATCTGTTCAGTCAGTACGCGGCGCGCACGTTCATAGTTATCTGTGACGAAACGTTTGATCTCAAGATCGATTTCGAGCGCGACTTGATCGCTGACATCCCGTTTGGTCGCGAAGTCCCGTCCAAGAAATACGGAGTCTTCCTTCTGCCCAAATGTCAACGGCCCTAATTTTTCGCTCATGCCCCATTCGCAAACCATCTTACGTGCCAGATCAGTGGCACGTTCCAGATCGTTGCCTGCTCCAGTGGTGACATGCTGAAAGACAAGCTCCTCGGCCACACGTCCACCCATGAGAATCGCCAGCGTATTATAGAGAAACTCCTTGGAATAGTTGTGCCGGTCGTCGGTCGGCAATTGCATGGTCACACCCAAGGCACGGCCTCTTGGAATAATCGTGACTTTATGAACCGGATCGGTGCCCGGGAGGAGCTTGGCCATCAAGGCATGGCCGGCTTCATGATAGGCCGTAATACGCTTTTCCTCATCGGTGAGAATCATGCTCTTCCGTTCCGCACCCATCATAACTTTGTCTTTTGCCATCTCAAAGTCGATGTTCTCGACTTCTTTTTTGTTTTGACGGGCGGCCCACAAGGCGGCCTCATTCACAAGATTTTCAAGGTCGGCACCGGAAAACCCTGGAGTTCCCCGAGCAATCTTTTCCAACTCGACGTTCCCGGAGATGGGAACCTTTTTGGTATGGACTTTCAGGATTTCAGAACGGCCCTTGAGATCAGGACGATTCACGACAACCTGGCGATCGAAACGCCCAGGTCGCAGCAAGGCAGGATCAAGCACATCGGGACGGTTGGTGGCCGCAACCAAGATCACTCCCTCAGTCGTATCAAATCCGTCCATTTCAACGAGTAATTGATTGAGCGTTTGCTCCCGCTCATCATGTCCCCCGCCAAGACCCGCGCCACGCAGACGACCGACCGCATCGATTTCATCAATGAAAATAATGCAGGGGGCGTGCTTTTTCCCTTGCTCGAAGAGGTCACGTACGCGTGAAGCCCCTACGCCGACAAACATCTCGACGAAATCTGATCCACTGATGCTGAAGAACGGCACGCCAGCTTCTCCGGCGATCGCTTTGGCCAGAAGAGTCTTGCCAGTTCCTGGAGGGCCAACGACCAGCACCCCTTTAGGAATACGCCCCCCAAGTTTCTGAAACTTTCTGGGATCCTTCAGAAACTCGATAATCTCAAGGACTTCTTCTTTGGCCTCATCGACGCCGGCCACATCAGAAAATGTAACTTTCTTTCGTTCTTCCGTCAGCATCCGTGCCCGACTCTTACCAAACGAAAGTGCTTTATTTCCCCCGATCTGCATCTGCCGCATGAGGAAAAACCAGAGACCGAGGAATAGAATAAACGGTCCCCATGTGACGAGAAATGTGATGTACCATGGACTCTCGTCAGGGGGTTTGACCTCGATCTGCACATCTCTCTCCCGAAGCACCTTCACAAAATCGGGATAGTCGGCCGAATAGGTGCGGATGCGAGTTTTGTCTTTTAACACTCCACTGATGTGGTTGCCCTTGATGATGACTTTTTCAAAATCACCTTTATCGAGCTTCGACATAAAGTCGCTGAAGATAACTTCTTCTTCCGGCGCATGCGTCGGAACACTGAACAAGTTGAATAGGAGAATCATGAACAAGCCGACGACGACCCAGAAAAGCAGGTTCTTGACCCGGGAATTCATCCAGTTCTCCTTGGCGATAACGTTGGATGGAAAGTGATTAGGAATTGAAGTGATGTTAACACAGGCTTCCGTATATTGACAACAGCTCGTGAGAAAATGCTAGCCCGTACTTTTCATGACAGTTCGTGACCCTTCGGCGAGCGCAGGGTCAACCCTGTGCGATGTCGAGTGGTCGAGGGACGAAACCACAAAGACGCGTTGAGAGACAGGCACGCGTGACCTCGATAGCCTGGCTACAGCGAGCCCGCGGCCAGGTTTGTCCTAACGGCGTATGAGCAGGTGTAGAAGAAACGCCCATGACTACTGCGGGCTAGGCGTCTTGCTCACTCGATTGATCGAGCACCGCGAGATAAGGAAGGTTACGATACTTCTGTTGATAATCGAGACCATATCCAATGACATACTGATCAGGAATTTTGAAGCCGATGTATTGAACGTGTACATCGACGACACGACGCTCCGGTTTACTTAATAATGTACAGACATTGATGCTTTTCGGTTTGCGCCTCGCCAAGGCCTTCATGAGATATTGAACCGTCAATCCTGAATCGACAATGTCCTCGACGAGGAGCACGTCTTTGTTTTTAATCTGTTCGGTCAACTCGGTCACCAGCTTCACTTTCCCCGATGTCTTGGCTCCTGTCCCGTAACTCGTCACAACGATGAAATCAACTCGCACGGGAATTCGAATGGCTCGAGCCAGGTCGGCAAAGAACGCATACGCTCCCTTTAAGACACCGACAAGCACCAGGTCCTTGCCGGCATAGTCAGTACTGATCTGCCGTCCTAACTCGCGGATCCGATTCCGCATCTGCTCCTGGGTGATGATCGGGCGTCCAAACATGCGTTCCATCTCAGTCGGTTCCTTCTGTGAGAGGTGGAGGATGTACTGTGATAAGCAGGCAGCGTGCTGTTGAGGACGTCGGCACCCAGCGCTCATCTTGCCGATACCCAACAACCCAGAGAATGCCCTCGGGCGCTACGACCAGAGGGATACGATCTCGCCGTGCCATCGGAATCTTCAAATCTGTAAAAAAGTCCTGCAGCTTTTTCGACTGTCCACCCATGCCACGAGGACAAAAACGATCGCCCGGCAACCAGCTTCGGATGGTCAGCGAGTGAGTGACTCGATCGGCATCCACCAGGATCCGTTCCTGCCCCGGCACGGGTTCTCTCCCATCGTGCTTCTGCAGTTGTACCTGAAGTCGTTGTCCCGTTCTAGACCATATCAGTTCTCCTGGGACAGGGAAGGAAGCGCGAGGCACGCCATCATCCCAGGGCCGTCTCTCACACTCATGCCCTACCGGAAAGGGAAGAAAGCGGAGCGTCTGCGGCGTGACGACAATATGCCCGGCCTTCATGTCCAGTCGAGAGACCGACTTTGGGGTTGATACGAGACGCAGTACTCGCTCGATTCTATGAAGGCTGGGGGGACGCTGTTGAGGGTCACAGCGGCGAAGCAACAGTCGAAGGCAGCGCCGTTGCAGAGGCAGCGGAAGGGCTACCAGAGTCCGGCGATCGAGAGTCCACTCTCCTGTTGAGTCCCACTTCACGGCAGCAGCCGTGCGGGCAGCAACTTCTTGGTCCAGCTGCTGATCATCGGCCCGGCAGAGGTCGGCGAGTCTGCAGAGGGCCTTGATGCTTGAGGGAACCACCTGCGCGAGCAGTGGAATGACTTCTCGTCTGATTCGGTTTCGGAGGTAGAGCGGTTTAGCATTGCTCGAATCTTCCCGATAGGATAGACCTGCCGTACGCAGGTATGTCAGGATCTCCTTCCGACTGGTCTCGTACAACGGTCGGACAACCGCATCGTCCCGTACTGCCGGCATGCCGGAAAGACCGGCCAATCCTGCCCCTCGAAGCATCCATAGTAAGACGGTCTCGGCTTGGTCATCTGCCGTATGGCCAACAGCGATGCGGTCGGCTTTGCACAGCGTTCTGATCTCCTGCATCAGGCGATATCGAATGTCACGAGCTTCCGCTTGTAAAGAGACGGTACGACGGCGAGATTGAATCTGTGCCCTGCGCACATGGAGGGGAATGGCTAGCTCATGGCACAGCGTCTCCACAAACCGCTGATCCTCCTCGGATTCATCGCCCCGCAATCCATAGTTGCAATGGATGGCCGTCAGAGTGAGTGTCCAGCGAGAGCGGAGTTGATGCAGGAGTGACAACAACGCGACAGAATCCGGACCGCCTGAGACGGCGACTACTATATGCTGGCCTGGTTGAAAGAGCTGTCGAGATCGAACGGTTCGAACGACATGATGCAAGAGAGGAGGCCAAGCCGTCCTGTTCATGGGGTTGGCTGAGGCCGGTTCAAAGAACCCATCACGTGCCAAATGTGTCGTGATAGCGACGGAGGGCTGCTCGTGCTGATTCTCTATCGATTGCGATCTGTCGGCTCAAGGCTTCTTCACTCGTGAACTGTGCGTCGCCGCGGAGACGATCAATCAATTCGACCCTGATCATGTGCCCGTAGAGGTCATATTGTCCATCGAGGATGGAGACTTCTAATCCTCGTACTTTTCCCTGGAAGGTCGGCTTATTCCCGATATAGGTGACAGAATCAAATCGATCTGTACCCACGGTCGTGATCGAGGCATAAATTCCGTCAGCCGGGGTGACACGGTCCGGAGAAAGCGACAGGTTGGCGGTCGGACATCCTAATGTTCGTCCCCTGCCCTCCCCAGGAGCAACGCTCCCGCTCAGCGCATAGGGTCGGCCAAGCAACTCCGTCGCTTGAGCAACCTGTCCAGCCATGATGAGCTGTCTGATTCGTGTTGAGCTGACGACTCCTTCATGGAGGGTTACGGGAGCTGTGGGATGAACGATGAAGCCAAATTGATCGCCAAGCCGTTCGAGATCCTCGATCTTGCCGGCTCGCTTGTGTCCAAACGCAAAATGTTGCCCAACGAACAGTTCTTTGAGTCCCAGTCCTTTGGACAGCACCTGTCCCGCAAATTGTTCGGGAGTCAGCGACGCGAACGCCTGACTGAATTCCACGAGCACCACCTCATCGATACCTGCCCGCTCGAAGCGAGCGAGTTTTTCATCCTCGTCAGTCAGAAACCGAAAGTCGGCTTGAGGCGCCAGAATTTTCACCGGATGAGGATCGAAGGTGAGCACAACCGAGGTTCCGTCCTTCTTGCGTGCCGCCTCGATCACTCGCTGTAACAACGTCTGGTGACCACGATGATGCCCGTCAAAGTTCCCTATGGTTCCCACCGGATAGGGTCGCCGGCTCTGGCCCGAATATCCGCGGGTCACTTTCATTGTGGTGAACGAAGCAACTGAGCGGCGTCTTTGGCGAAGTAGGTCAGAATCAGGTCGGCCCCTGCCCGCTTGATGGCCAACAGCGATTCCATCATCGCACGCGACTCATCGAGCCAGCCTGCCTGTGCCGCGGCCTTGATCATGCTGTACTCCCCGCTCACTTGATAGGCCGCCAAGGGAAGAAGGATGCGACGACGGGCGGTCGCAATGATATCGAGGTACGGCAATGCCGGCTTCACCATGATGATGTCGGCCCCTTCCTTGATATCCAGGTCGATTTCGCGCAGCGCTTCCCGAGCGTTGGCCGGGTCCATTTGATAGGATTGCCGGTCGCCGAAGTGAGGTGTGGAGTGGGCTGCGTCCCGAAATGGTGCGTAGAAGCAGGACGAAAACTTGGCGGCGTATGCCATGATGGGCAGATCGGCGAATCCGGCTCGATCCAGCGCCCTCCGAATCGCGGCCACACGTCCGTCCATCATATCGGACGGTGCCACCATGTCGGCTCCTGCCTCGGCGTGGGTGCGGGCCATAGCCGTCAGGCAGTCAAGCGTTTCATCGTTGAGGATCTTTCCGTCCCGGACGATGCCGCAATGGCCGTGGCTGGTATATTCATCGATACACACATCCGTAATCACTATCAAATCCGGCACCTGCTGTTTGACGGCCTTGACCGCCCGCTGCACGATACCGTTTGGGTCTAAACCCGAACTGCCGCGTTCGTCCTTGGACGCTGGAATGCCGAATAAAATGATGGCTGGAATCCCGAGTGTGCGAAGCTCGGCCGCCTCTTTGACAAGCAGATCGATGGACAGTCTGTATTGCCCAGGCATCGACCCAATGGCTTCACGACAATCGTGCCCTTCGATCACGAACAGTGGAGCGATAAAATCCGCCGGCGAGAGGTGTGTCTCTCGCACCATCCGGCGTAACGGTTCCTGCTGTCTGAGTCGACGAAGGCGATGGATTGGAAAGCCCATAGCAAGGGTCCTTATTTCTGTAGACGATCAGCCAAGAAGGCCTTTTGATCTGGGATCCAGATCATTTCCATCAGCTGACCGTCCCTTGTTACACCCGCACAACGATGAGTCAAAAAACCCACAGCAAGGGACCTCTATTTCCGTGGGAGATTGGTCAAGAAGACCACAAGATCTCGGACAGAGATGACTCCGACCAACTGGCCGTCACGTGACACACCCAAATGACGAAGGTGTGACTGAGCCATGAGATCATTGGCATCCAGCAACGTCTTGTTTTCTTCAATTGTCACGATGGGAGCCGACATGATTTGTTCAACCGTGGTTTTTGTCGCCTCAGCCCCGGCTGCGACGACACGACGCATCATGTCCGTGTCGGTAATGATGCCGATGATCTCACGGTCATTCGTTACAAATAAACTGCCGATCCCGCGATCGCGCATGATCCGGGCCGCTGTCTGGGAATCAGTATCGCGTGGCACAGTCACAAACTTGTCTCGGGGAATCATGAATGACTTCACAGGAACCATAGTACGCTCCCTCCTTACAGTATAGGACTGGCCCATAAGGCATGGGCCGTTAGGTTACTGCACAACACCCGCGGCACAGGGCTCGCGGCTCTCATAATGCTGGGCGATGGCATCCACCAATGCAGGAATGGTATTTTCCCTCGGCATGATTGACACCGTCAGACCGAATTCCTCTGCTGTCTTGGCTGTGATTGGTCCGATGCAGGCAATGGTCACAGACCGCAAGAGCGGACTCACAGCTTTCATCCCTCCTAGCATAGCAACAAAGTTTCGAACCGTGGAAGAACTTGTGAAAGTGACGACATCAAGGCGATGGTCTCTGAGTTCCTGCCACCAGCCTTCCGCATTTAGGTCTGGGACCACCGTTCGGTAAACTGAAATCACCTCAACGTGAGCCCCACGGGCACGAAGCTCATTCGGCAAGATCTCCCGCGCCACTTCGGCTCGAGGAATCAGGATGCGAGATGTTCGGATCTCCTGCTGGTTCAGTGCGGCTAAGACTCCCTCTGCTTGATACTCAGCCGGAACCAGATCGGCTCGAACGCCGAACCGCTCCAACTCCTCAGCGGTCCTTGGTCCAATGCAGCACAGCCGTCGGCCTGCAACACAACGTGCATCCAGTCCCTTGGCCCAGAGCCGCGTCATGAAGCGGTCAACTCCGTTCACGCTGGTAAAGATGATCCAATTATATGTGTCGATCTGGGAAATGGCCTGATCTACCGCGGTCCAATCAAGAGGGGGAACGATACTGATTGTCGGGCCCTCGACCGGGTCAGCGCCATAATCGGCGAGGCGCGCGGCCAGCTCATGCGCCTGCTCTTTGGCTCGCGTCATCAGTACACGTTTGCCGAACAGCGGACGTCGCTCGAACCAGTTGAGCGTTGACCTGAGTCGAACAACCTCACCCACAACAATCACGGTAGGTGGTTCCATACCGATGGCCTGAGCCTTTGACGCGATGTCCGATAATGTCCCTACCAAGGTCTGTTGGCATGCCCTGGTTCCCCAGCGGGTAATCGCGACTGGTGTGGAGGGAGACAACCCTTCTTGCATGAGCTGGACCGTGATCGTGGAGAGATGTTTCATGCCCATCAGAAAGACGAGTGTCCCCCGGGTTGCCGCGAGCCGTGGCCAGTCCAACGCGGTCGCAGCTTTGGTGGGATCTTCATGTCCAGTGACGATCGTCACGGTGGAGGCCAAAGTCCGGTGGGTAATGGGAATTCCCGCATAAGCCGGTACCGCGACAGCGGCAGTGACGCCGGGAACCACTTCAAAGGCGATCCCGGCAGTGGCGAGTGCCTCTGCTTCCTCTCCACCACGACCAAATACAAATGGATCTCCGCCCTTTAGGCGCACCACCACATTCCCGGCTTGTGCACGCTCGATCAGTAGCTGATTGATGGACGCTTGCTCCGGATATTTGCCCGTTCCGCGTCGTCCGACATACAGGCGTTCTGCATGCTCCGGAGCATGGGCAAGCAGGGCAGGATTGGCGAGGTAGTCGTAGAGGACGACATCTGCCTGCTCAAGACAGTCTCGGCCCCGAAGCGTCAAGAGACCCGGATCCCCGGGGCCGGCTCCAACGAGATAGACCTTTCCTGTGCGTTGCTCCGTTCTACTCATGCCGATCCATAAATCTCGCGAAGAATCTTGTCTCCCCCTCTTGTCAACAGCCGTTCAGCTAACTGTACACCAAGAGCATGGGCTTGCTGACCTGGGCCTGCAATCTGATCACGAATAATGGTTTTCCCGTCGATGCTCGCTACCAGTCCCTCTAAAACCACCCGGTCACCGGACAAGATCGCATGCGCGGCAATCGGCACCTGACAGCCACCCTCTAGCCGTTGCAAAAATGCACGTTCTGCTGTGACCGTCGTCTGAGTGTCTTGGTGGTTGAGTCGTAACAGGATTGAGCGGACAAACTCGTCGTTGGCTCGGCCTTCAATACCCAGCGCGCCTTGCCCAATGGCAGGAAGACTGAGGACGGGAGAAAGATATTCGGTGATGGTCTCAGCCCAAGCCAATCGGTGCAACCCCGCTGCAGCCAGAACAATCGCATCGAACTGGCCGTCCTTGAGCTTTCGCAGTCTGGTATCAAGATTTCCGCGCAGCATGGTGATCGTGAGGTCTGGTCTGGCCTGTAACAGTTGCGCCTGACGGCGAAGACTGGCCGTCCCGATCGTTGCGCTCAAGGGAAGTTCCTGGAACGAACAGCCGGTTCGGCTGATGAAGGCATCGCGGGCATCTTCGCGTGGAGGGATGCAGAGAATATCGAGTCCCGTCGGCAATTGCGCAGGCACGTCTTTCATACTGTGAACGGCAAAATCAATGTCACCGGCAAGTAAGGCATCTTCAATCTCTTTGACAAAGAGCCCTTTCCCTCCGATTTTGGCCAGCGGAACGTCAACGATCTTGTCTCCTGAGGTCTGAATCTTTTTAAGCGTGACACGAACCTCGGGTGCAACCTCGTGGACTTTTGATTGAAACCATTCACTCTGACAGAGCGCCAACTTACTCCCCCTTGTCCCAAGTACCAGAGTTGAGCGTTGACCGTTCGGTGTCGACACAGGGTGATCCTTTCTCTGTACCTTTAGGCTAGCGGGCTCGTTTGGGAACGGAGGGTTCCGGAGTTGGCACGTCGGCTTCCGATGGCCGGCGACTGTCCGTGAGGTAACGAGATGACTCGCTATAGGGCTCCGTCTGTGGAGTAGGCGCAGCTGGTCGATCCAGAGCGTAGAACTGCCGGGCTGCCTCGACGAACGCCGGCCCACTCGACGAATTCACCTCGTTCTTCAACGTCACCATTGTCCGATGTATCAATTTATTGACGATCGATGAGGCGAGCCCCTCGACGAGTTCGCGATCCTCTGCGGAGAGGTGTCCCAATCGTCCCAGCACTTTCTCGACCTCCGCCCGCTTAATGTCTTCTACTCGGTTGCGAAGCGCCACGATGGTCGGTGTGACTTCCAACGATTTCATCCAGTCGAGGATCATCGTCACTTCTTCAATCACCATGCGCTCGGCTTTCTCAGCCTCCTGCACCCGTTCGGCGCGGTTCTGCTCAACTCGATGCTTGAGATCGTCGATATCGAAGAGGAACGCGTTGTCGACGTGGCGAACTGCGGGGTCGATATTTCTCGGCACGGAAATATCGATCAGGAACATCGGACGATTCATTCGTTCCTGGACGGCGCGATGCACATCTTCAGCCCCGATCAGGTAATGGGCCGCGCCGGTAGACACCAACACGATGTCGGCCGAGGCCATGTCATCCTTGAACTGATCAAACGGGACGGCTGTCCCTCCAAACATCTCGGCGAGATCAACTGCGTGTTGCGGAGTCCTGGTGGTGATCCGCACATGCCCTACGCCATTCGCGATCAAATGTTTCGCCGCCAGCTTGGCCATTTCACCGGCCCCGACCAGCAACACGGTCTTTTCATGCAAATTCGAAAAGATTTTCTTTGCGAGCTCAACGGCGGCATAACTTACGGAGACTGCCATCTCGGCAATCTTAGTCTCGGTGCGCACGCGTTTGGCCACGGAGATCGCCTTCTTCACCACTTTGTTCATGATCACACCGGTGGTCTTGTGTGCCAGTGCGACCTCGAAGGCATCTTTCAATTGTCCCAAGATTTGGGACTCGCCGATGATCATGGAATCCAAACTGGACGCCACGCGAAACAGGTGGGCGATCGCCCGATCCCCGGTATGCCAATATAAATGCGGGGTCAACTGTTCGGACGAGAGAGAGAGATGTGTGTCGGCCAGAAATTCCTGGATACGGCCATACCCGGTATCGATATCATCGACCACGGAGTAGACTTCGACTCGGTTGCAGGTCGACAGTAAAACCCCTTCCTTCACACCCGGATAAGAACAGAGACGAATGAGCGCTTCGCCTAGACGGCTTTCGGGAACGGCCAGACGCTCTCGGATTTCTACAGGAGCCGTCTTATGGCTCAAGCCTACGACGATCAGATGCATGACACGACCACTTCCATAGACTACGACAAGGCGTTATGCCCTTTGAGCAGTACGCCGACCAATGTCAGAATGACACAGGCAAACCCGACTACCGTGAGATAGGCTGCCCGTTTGGCTCTCCAGCCGATGGTCAGTCTTCCCAGGAGCACGACGAAATAAAAGAGCCAGGTCACGAGAGCCCATGTTTGCTCAGGATTCCAGCTGACGTACGACCCGCGAGCGAGCTCGGCCGAGATGGCACCTGTCACGATTCCCAATGTCAGCAATGGGAACCCCAAGACGATCGATTGCTGATTCAGATGATCGAGAAAATCGAGTGCCGGCAGCTTACTATAGAGTACGTTGAATTGTTTCGACTTGAGGAGCCGATCTTGAATGAGATACATCACTCCCGCGACAAATGCGACGGCAAATCCTACCGTGCCCAGCATGCTGAGGGTGACATGAAACCACAAGGTTTTGAAGACAGGTTGAAGCGTCGGCTCGCTTTCCGGCAGGGCTGCCGCCGAGATGAGCGAGACAATCGCCAGGGGAACCATGAAGGATCCCAGCACATGAATGCGATGACGGAATTCAACGATGAGCAGCACCAGAATGATCATCCAGGAGAAAAACGACAAGGCATCTGAAAAACTTGGTGGAGCGGAAGATGACGCTCCCGTCATTCTCATGATAAGGGTGATCGTATGGAACGCGAAGCCGGCCGCAGTGATGCCCAGCGACACGTTGGAGAGGGCTTCAGAACGTCGTAGCGAGTAAGACAGAAACGACACGGTGGCCGCGATGTACAGGATGAGGGCGATCATGAAACAGACGGCTGCCATTGGGAATGTCCCCGCTGAATCTCCGGCGCAACGTTCGAACAGGTTGAGAGGAAATTATATCGGTGCCGCCTAAACAGAGTCAAGAAAACGCTGGCCAGTCAATGGCTTCGGCTACGTCACCGGACGAAAGCGGGGCGCTGTATGTGGTGGCCGTCCCCATCGGACATCCTGATGATCTGACCCTGCGGGCACAGGCGATTCTGAAGTCTGTTGATCTCGTGGCCTCTGAAGATCCGAAGATGACACAGCAACTACTCGCGCATCATCAGATTTCAGCAACGGTGACCAGTTATGGCCCGGTGAATATGAGGGAAAAGGTCGCGGTACTTCTCCAGCGGCTACGGCAAGGAGCCAGGATCGCCATTGTGGCTGATACGGGTTCTCCCCTGATCGTAGATCCCGGTGTACTGCTCGTAGCCGGAGCACATGCTCAAGGCACGCGGATCATCGCGATCCCAGGACCTTCGGCCGCCATCGCTGCGCTGACGGTTGCCGGTTTCCCTTGCGAGGCGTTCTATGTTCTGGGGCAGCTGCCGAGTACCGGCCCACATCTCTCTCGACGCATGGCGGATGCAGTGAAAAGAGAGGTCCCAACCATTGCCTATGGCACCCAGATCACAGCCACACGTGCCCTCAGCACCCTTGTTCACCTCGCGCCGAGACGGCTGGTTGTAGCGGCCTGCAACCTGACCAAACCGAATGAGGTGATTGTTCGTGGAACCGCACGTCAGGTAAGCCGACGACTATGCGACGTACAAAGAGAAGACATCACGATTGTTGTGTCGGGGGGAAAACGACGGTAGACGGGACGACAACCTCACGGAATCTATGACGGAGAAGGATGCTTTCGGGGTGCTCAATACCACTCAGTCACTATCCTCCCGTCGGATCAATACTCGATAGGCTTGATCCACGCGTTCTTGGCCCAAGACCGTGTGACCTTCATTTGCGACACTGCGCGGGACATTCCGAATGGGGTCACCATCATCCAGGAGGACGGACAGGACCTCTCCCTCTTTCATGGTCTCAAGCTTGAGCTTCGTCTTCACAAAATTATACGGACAAATCACTCCGCGCAGATCAAGCTCGGTGGCTGGAGAATCCGATGAATCCTGATTATCATCCATTTCTAGCGTTCCATATAACTCGGCATTAGATTGCCAGATCAGGCCATCTACGATATTGAGAGTTCGTGACAGGAACTAAGTCTACAAGAAAAAAGAGGGGCAGCTCTCCGCTGCCCCTCTGAAGGCCAACACTCCAAACTAGAGGATTCTTAATTGAATCCTTTAGCTAAATTCGGCTTTGACGAATCTGATCCATAGTCGGACTTATTGGGGAGCTTTGTTTCCGGTGCGACGGTTTGATAGCCCCAGCCTGGCTGAGGTTCACAGTTCCAACAGGGGGCAGCACCGGTAAATTCACCGATTGTGGTATCGATAGTCCCTGTGATTTTACCAGGAAATACGGATCCTGCCACTCCACCTGTGGTGCTCCCACTGCTTGTTTCGATAGCGCGCTCAGTTGAGGGATTCGGACGCTGCCCCAAACCACCAAAACCAGCGAGTCTTTCATTCCCGCGAAGTACGTATACTTCACGAACGATCTTGCGACCTACCCCATATTGTTGATTGGGCGTGACCGCTTCAATGACTTGCAGCGAAATGTCATCGCCACTGTTCAACACTTTAATCTGATCCAGGCTGGTTCTCTCATCAAAGTAGACGGTCAGAGAACTCATGGCTCCAGTCCCCGCACGACCTTCATCATGAGAGCTTCCACCTGTTTCTAAAAGCATTTTGTTGGCTGGAAAATCAATAGCCAACACACGACCGTAGATCGTCTCAGGAAGCGAAAGTCGGTCCAGGAACGCATTGCGATCAAAGGCCTGAACGCGATTCGAGTTACCAGACACGTCTCCCACCCCTGTTCCCACGCCCATAGCAGATCCCCCGGATGATTGCTGAAGTCGCTCTTGTGCCACTGCAACATTCATCGCGCCCATCGAGCCGACGCAAAGTAGGGCCGCTCCCAGTGCCAACACGTTACGCATGTGCTGCCTCCTTAGAAAATAAGTGGACGGGTCGTCCTTAGAGTAAGAACTCACACCGTGATTATTGAAGTTGTTCAGTCGGTTCCACGTTGACGGGTTCAGAATTGAGCGAGTCACTCTGTACGTCCTTGAGAAATATGACAGAAACTAGGCTAATAGTGCGGCGCTGTCAAGAGGGTACTTGATGTTGGGTGGTGGCCCCCCCCCACGTTCTCAGTGAGTTCGTTCGTCACGAAATCGGATGAGAGCCGCACATCACAACAACGAACTCGGCTTTTCTGCTTTATAAATGGTGCCCAGAGGGAGGGTCGAACTCCCACTCTCTTGCGAGAACCGGATTTTGAGTCCGGCGCGTCTGCCAGTTCCGCCATCCGGGCGTATCCACACTCACTGTATCATCAAGCGGATCTGTTTTTAACATGTCACCGTCCAAGGGTCAATCGGCATCTCTCTCCCCTCCCCAATACCCTCAGACTCTGGAAACTGATTGCAGACGATGAGCTCGTGCAAGCATCTCACCAGACTATGCCTTGAGGTATTCTCCTACTTGGTTATTCCAACGATGTGTGATGCAGGAACCTAACCTAGCCCTCCGTTTCACTCTAGGCCAGGAAGAGAGAACCTACTTGACGATTCGCTCATCTGCGGTACGGTTGTGTGCGATGGTGGCCATGCCATCTTCCTAACACGGGAAATCGTGATGACCAGGGAAGCGTTGGACTCCGAAAGGATATTTCTTCTACACGAGTTCCTGTCGAAAGATGCGTGTGCAGCGCTCATCCGTGCTAGCGAAGGGCTGACGTACGAGACGGGAACGGTCGGTGGCGTGGTGGCTGAGAGCATCAGAAACAATGAGCGTGTCTTGGTGGACGATAAAGCCCTGGCGGATAAATTATTCCAGCGTGCCGCGCCATGGCTCCCACCGGTTATTGAGCATCGCCACCTGGTTGGGTTCAACGAGCGTTGGCGGTTCTACCGCTATCGTCCCGGACAGACGTTCCAGCCGCATCGAGATGGATCGTATCTGTCGCTTGAAACCTACGAAAAGAGTGAAGTGACGTTCTTGATTTATCTGAACGACGACATGTCGGGTGGAGAAACACGATTCTTTGCAGATATGGACCAGGTCGCGCGACGATCTCCCTATCTGACCGTGAAGCCGACGACCGGAGCGGCACTGGTCTTTCTGCACGCGATTTGGCATGAGGGAGCGGTGGTGGAGAGTGGAGAGAAATATGTACTGCGCACCGATGTGATGTACAAGCTCTAGAATGCCAATAAAGTCGAGCGATGGCTTATTCACCTCCTCGTCGCAAGAACGCACACTTCGAAGTCATCCCCTTGTGAATACTGACATTTCTAACAGTCTGCTCAAAAGCTCAACATATGTGCTTCGACAAGCTCAGCACGAACGGGAAACCCTCATAGTTTTAATGCTCTTCTCGCTCATCCTGAGGCTCTCGAAGGATGAGCGGAAGGTTTTCAGCAGGCTGCTAAAGTGGATTGAGGGACTCAAAGCGCGACCTTGACATTAGTAGGACAAGGGAATAGTCTCCGAAAACAATGTTCCAAAAGGAAAACTAGGGTTCCGGCTTCCTTCCTTATCGGATGGAGCGACTGGTCCAAGAGTTTTCGGCCTCGCTAACGAGGCTCCACGGAGGGATAAAAGCCCGGGAGATCATGTACGCAGGTACGTGGCCTTTTGGGAATCAAACCCTCCACGAGGAGACTTCGTTGTGCAACTCCATCCCAACCTCCATTCCCTAACCAATCAGCCAGACCTGTTGCCGAGTCGGAGCGGTCTGTCATGGTAAGTCACCAGATTCCGAATAACAGTTCTTCTGCAACAGCGACCAGTACATCCGAGACGCTTCACCGCAGTCTGACGCTCTGGAACAGTTTGACCATCGGCTTCGCCACAGTCTCACCAGTGGCAGGGCTTTATGCCATTATCGGCGTACAGACGGTTGTAACGGGGGGCGGTTGGTTTCCCGCACTGGCACTCTGCCTGGTGATGCAGCTGTTTGTCGCCACGGTGTATGCGGAGTTGTCCTCGCAAATTCCTATCGCAGGAGGTGCTTACAAATGGGCAAGACAGCTGGGAGGCACCATCACCGGCACCTATGCCGGAGCCATCTACGTGAGTTCCACGATCGCCATGCTCACCACAACCGCCTATACCGGCGGGGTCTGGCTGGCGATTTTCTTCGGATCGGGAGGCGGAACAACAGGTGTGTCTCTGGTCATCTGGGGCGCGGTGTTCCTGTTGGTCTGCACCATCCTCAACCTCGTCCACGTCTCGGTCTTCAAGTTCCTCATCTCCCTAGGCGTCTATGCGGAAATCGTCGGTTCATTCGGCGTCGCACTCTTGCTGTTCTTCTTTTTCCGGCAGCACGACTTTTCCGAACTATACGCCCATCTGGGGACAGGAACGGCTCCAAGCCAGACCGCGGCGTTTCTGGCTGCGCTTGCCATTTCCGGTTGGGCCTTCATCGGGTTCGATGCCTGCTCGACCATTGCCGAAGAAACGCACGAACCTAAACGGATGGTGCCACGGGCGATCTTCCTCTCGCTCTGTATGGTGGGGAGCGTTGTGCTTTTCAACTCTGCTGCCCTGACCCTGAGTTTCAACCGTGAGACGTTACAGCAGACAAGTGCGGTATCCGATCCTGTCACACCGGTGATCGTCGCCAACTTTGGGGCTTGGGCGGAGACGCCTTTTCTGGCGATCGTCATGGTCGCATTCCTGGCCTGCGGATCTTCGATGGTGCAGTACACTTCTAGGATTGTGTTCTCCATGTCTCGCGAAGGGAGTATGCCGGCTGTCCTCAGTCGGGTCACCTCAGCCGGAGCTCCGCATAATGCCGTACTGTTCACGGTTCTTCTGGCCACGCTGGGATTGCTCTTCGGGCTGAACGATGAAGCGGTCGCCACGGTCTTGGCATTTGGGACCGGCGGGTTGTACGCCATGTTTGCGATGACGACCGGCGTGGGACTCTACACCCGACTCACAGGACGCTGGGATCCTTCATTGGGCGAATTGAAACTGGGTACATGGGGATTACTGATCAATATCGCAGCGTTCATCTGGTCGGTGTTCGAATTCATGAATATCGCCTGGCCACGTCCCTATGCCACCTCGCCCAATGCCCCTTGGTGGCAACTCTGGGCGGTCCCGCTCGTCCTGGGCAGCATACTCACAGTGACGACGCTCTATATCCTTATTGGTAGCAAGGAGGCATCAGCCCATCCAGAAAAGGCCGGACCGGGGTAAGAATGACGGAACGCACTGCATCAAAATCTGTGTCGTAGGGAGTAATTCACAGAGAGCCAGAACCTATTTATCCGATAGAAAGGAGCACTCATGGCCAAGAAGAAAACGTACCAAGGCAAGGTTCCTCTCCATGACAACTACGGGCCGGAGGCGAAGTTCGCCGTGGAAGCGGAGGCGCTGCTGCCGACCACGAAATATGAAGAAGAAGTCGCCCGAGGTCTTGAATTAGGCCTGCCCGGGGCTGATTCCATCAAAGATCGCCGCATCCCCACTTTCAGTCGAGGAGAGCTCCCCCACTTTGCTGGCATCAATACCTTCACCAAAGCGCCGTATGTCGAGGATGTCCGCAAGTGCGGGGACTACGACGTCGCTATTCTCGGAGCGCCGTTCGACGGAGGGACTACCTATCGGGCCGGAACTCGATTTGGTCCCCAAGGCATCCGCAAGATCTCGGCCTTGTACGGTACCTATAGTTTTGAGCTTGGGGTGGATCTCCGGGAGTCGATCTCCATGTGCGATCTCGGCGATGTGTTCACCATTCCCGGCAATATCGAGAAGACCTTCGACCAAGTCAGTAAGGGCGTGGGGCATGTCTATGCCAGCGGGGCCTTTCCCGTGGTATTGGGTGGAGACCATTCTCTGGGATTCGCGACCGTGCGAGGCGTGGCGCAGAATATGAACGGCAAGAAGCTTGGTATTCTTCACTTCGATCGGCATGTCGATACCCAGGAGACCGATCTCGACGAGAGGATGCACACCACCCCCTGGTTTCATGCGACGAATATTCCCAACGTGCCAGCAAAGAATCTCGTCCAGATCGGCATCGGCGGCTGGCAAGCGCCGCGGCCCGGCGTGAAGTCCGGCCGTGAGCGCCAAACAAGCATCATGACTGTGACTGACTGTGTAGAAATGGGCATCGAGAATGCCGCAAAGCAAGCCCTTGAAGTCGCGTTTAATGGCGTCGATGCCGTGTGGTTGAGCTTCGATGTCGATTGCTTGGACGCCGCCTTTGTGCCGGGCACCGGCTGGCCGGAGCCGGGAGGGTTTCTCCCTCGTGAAGTGCTGAAATTTTTACAGATCATCGCCGACACGAAACCCCTGGCGGGGATGGAAATCGTGGAATGTTCCCCGCCCTACGACGCGGCAGAGATCACGAGCCTGATGGCCACCCGAGTGATCTGTGACGTCTTGGCTTGCCAAGTGCGATCAGGCCATCTGGCTAATCGGAAGAAACGTTAAGAGGTACCAATCCCGAGAAGACAACATTGAACCTGCCAAATGTTGAAACGGGAAGCGTCCTCATGCACGACAGGAGAGGTGTCATGGGCGACGCTTTCGGATAAGCTCGGAGCGGGCTTTGGAATGAAATGCCCCTCGTGCACCGCGCAGGTTCGGGGAACTCGAACTTTTTTTCACTGGTCTATCTCTGCTAGAATGGCGTCGCTTTGCATGAGGTCACTGCAAGATTATTTACCGGATACGGTACGAATAAAGGAGCGTTCTTGATATGGCTGAAGTTGCGTGTGTGACATGCGGACAAACGGGTGAAGCCATCACGGCCAATTTGTTTCTGGGTAAACTTGAATCAGAA